>ENA-ORBV01001410-ORBV01001410.1-microbial-mat-metagenome-genome-assembly--contig:-NODE-1410-length-53549-cov-6.180038_pt1 | contig 53549 bp, 43 predicted proteins | sample MGYA00237777_ERZ505514 | MGnify/ENA primary metagenome ERZ505514 (study PRJEB26160, sample SAMN06269048) | microbial mat metagenome | isolation source: Oligotrophic lake microbial mat | place... | reverse complement strand
CTGCGGAAGCGAGGATTCGCCTGGCGCGGGTGGGTCTTGAAAAGGTGGTGGGCTGGCTCGGCGGTGGGATCGAGGGCTGGAAGGCCGCGGGATATCGAGTTGAAACCACGGCGCAAGTCACGGTGCGCGAACTTCAGGATCGGATTGCGGGAGGCGCCGCGAAGACGGGTGCGTTTCAAGTAGTGGATGTCCGTCGGCCCGGAGAGTGGGCGGCCGGGCACATCCAAGGGGCCATCCACGCCCCGCTGCACGTACTCGAGGACCACGCGGCGTATCTTGATCCCGAACTCAAGACCTACGTGGTCTGCGGCGGCGGCTACCGCTCGCCGATGGGTGCGGAGATCCTGCGCGAGCTGGGCATCAGGAATGTGGTGGACGTTAAGGGCGGCATGGCTGAGTGGAACGCCCAGAGTCTTCCGACCACGACGGCGTGATGAGTCGACTCCTGTTTCGGGCTCTCCTGATGTGCCTGAGCGCGTCCGAGTCCTGGGCGCAGGCGACTCCTCCCACCAACTCTCCGGTCGGAGTTCTAGTGACTGCGTACATCGAGCGCTACCTCGACATGTATCCCACGCGGGCGACCGAGGCGGGCCGGCACGACCACGATGCGCGAATCGAGGACTTCTCGCGCGCGCGCGTCGCGGGGTGGGTCGAGTTCAACCGTCAGACCCGGGCCTCCTTGCCCGAAGCGTCCCGGAGCGCCACCTTCGATGACCGTCTCGACGCCCAGGTCCTGAAGGCGCAGATCGATCGCGAATTGCTTGATCACGAAGTTCTGCGGCGCCGGGATCGCGACCCGTTGTTCTGGACCGCACCTTTGTCGAATGCCACGGTGTTCCTGCTGGTTCGTGACGACCTGAGCCGCGAGGCCGCTCTGTCCGCGGCCCGGCAGAGGGTGAGCGTCATCCCTCCCCTCGCCCGCGCGGCGCGGGAGGTGTTCGAGATCGCGGATCCTTCGACCGTGGCACCCGAACACGCCCGCCTGGCCGCGGCCCAAACCGAGTCGCTCGCACGGTTCTACGAGACAGGGTTCGCGCAGGCCTTTCCACCCGATCGGCGCGAAGAGGCGCAACGCGAGGCGCAGTTCGCCGCCCTCGCCCTCAAGGACCTTTCGCTCGCTTTGGGAACTCTCGCGAAGAGTGCTTCGGGCCGCGCTCAGCTCGACTCCGGCTATCCCGAAGTCTTTCGTGCTTTCACGGGGCTCTCCGAAGCCCCGTCCGCGATTCTGGTCCGGGCGAAGCGAGCGCTTCTCGCGAAGAAGCAAGAGGTGGCCGCCTACGGCCGCTCGGTCTATCCGCAGCTCATCGGAGACGCGTCGCCGCCCGCTCGCGACGATGAGGTCATAAGGCGGGTATTCGCCGCCATCGGCGAGGACCACGATCCGGACCTGGATACCTATCAGGCCGGATGGAAGAGAAACACGCTCGACGTCGAGCGCTTCGTGCGTGGCAAACGGGTGATGACCCTCAAGGACCCGCTCACCCTGAAGATCGAGATCTCACCCTCGTACTTCACGGGACAGAGTGTGGGAGGCGTTTTTCCCGCGGGTCCGTGGGCGCCCGAGGCCAGCACCATCCTCTTCCTGCCCGTCCCGCGGAACGGCGCCTCTCCGGAGGAAGCTCGCAGCTTCTATCGCGATTTCAACCGCGGCTTCAACCGGATGATCGTTTCGCATGAGCTGATTCCCGGGCACTACACCCAACTCCGTCACGCGGCCTTTCATCCGCGTAAGGTCCGCGCCCTGTTCGCGGACCCCGTGTATGTCGAAGGCTGGGGTACTTTCTGCGAACGACTGCTGCTTGACCTCGGCTTCGGAAACTCCCGGGCTCGGCTCGCTCATCTCAAGAAGCAGCTCGAGAACATCGCCCGCACCATCGTGGATATTCGGGTGCACACTCAGGGCATGACCGAGTCGGAGGTCAGCGACTTCGTCACGAAGGAGGCTTTCCAGGGCCCGCAGCTTGCGCGGAACATGTGGATGCGCACCCTGACCACCGCCCCCCAGATCACCAGCTATTTCCTGGGCTATGACCAGGTGCAGGGCCTTTACAACGACGTGCGTCGGGCCAGAGGCGGGAAGTTCGTTCTTCGTCGCTTCATGGACGGGATGATGGAGATGGGGCCGGTGCCGGTGGCCGAGTATCGACGGCGTTTACTGACCGTTCAGAGGTAAACGACCGCGCGAGCGGGCCGTCTACTCGCCCTCGCGCGTGGCCTCGAGCACTTCCAGCGCCTGTCGGTCGCCGGGCCTTCGCGAAAGCGCCAGGGTGGCCATCGCGTGGGCTTCGGGCTCTCGACGAAGCCGCATGAATACATTCGCGAGCGCGGCGGCGGCCCGGCCCTCGGGGTCGAGGGTTACGGCCGCGGCGAGGGGGATGATGGCGCGTTCCGGCTGATTCAGCTTCATCCAGACATCGCCCAGCAACGCGAGCGCCGCGGGATGGGGGTCCAACTCCACCGCCCTTTGAAGCGTCTTGGCCGCGGCCTGCAACTCGCCGCGCTCGACTTGTTGTTGGCCCTTGTACACCAGCCGCGAGGAGGCCGGCCGCGACAATTCGTTGGTTTGAAACAGCTCTTCTTCCGCCATGCTCACCTCCCTGCTCCGCAGTCTAGGAGCCTACGCCACAGAGGGCAACACCAGGCGATGATTGTGGGCGCGAGTCAGGGTCGTACCTATTCGCTGATGCTCGCATTCATGGGCGCTGGCATCGTCTCCATGTTCTTCGGAATGGCGATGCCCAATGTGCCGGTAGAGGCGATCATGGTAATCGATGGCGCGGTCGGTGTGGTTGCCGGAGTCTGGTGGATACGGCACTGCTACCGGGTCAACCACGAGCGCAAGCTCGTGATCGACCGCAACGGGATCACCTACTTCAGGCTTGCCGACCGGCCCCGAGTGATGCGCTGGGAGCAGGTCGAGCGCGTCACCGAGGGCTTCGACGAGATGGACCCGCAATACTGGCTCGACATTGCGCTGACCCGCGGCAAGTTTCAAATCCGAGACTCCGACTTCGTCGGTTACTCGCAGATCAGGATGATGATCGAGAAGCGGGCGCCGTCGAAGACGACCCTGGTGAAGACGTAACTTGAGCCTGATCGAGGCTGCGCATCAAGGCTTCGAACATCGGGAATGTGAGGGCCTGGGGGCCGTCCGACAGCGCGGTCTTTGGATCTGGATGGATTTCGACCATGACCCCGTGGGCTCCTCCGGACAGCGCAGCGCGCGCCATGGGCGGAATGAACTGCGGAACGCCGACCGCGTGAGACGGATCCACGATGATCGGCAGATGCGACCGTTCCCGCACCACCGGAACCGCGGAGAGATCCAGAGTGTTCCGGGTTGCGGTCTCGAAAGTGCGGATCCCGCGCTCGCATAACAGCACCATCTGGTTGCCCTGGGCCAGGATGTACTCGGCCGCACTCAGCCATTCGTCGATGGAAGACATCATCCCCCGCTTCAACATGACCGGACGATGCACCTGTCCTACCTCGCGCAGCAGCGAGAAGTTCTGCATGTTTCGGGCGCCGATCTGGATCATGTGCGCCTTCTCGGCCACCGGGCCGATGTCGCGCGGGTGCATCACCTCCGTCACGATGGGCAGGCCCACCTCCGCTCCGGCCTCGGCCAGCCAGTCGAGCGCTTCGTATCCGTGGCCCTGGAAAGAGTAGGGCGAAGTGCGCGGTTTGAAGCAACCGCCGCGAAGCATGGAGCCGCCCATTTCCTTGACGATGCGCGCACAGGCGCGGACCTGTTCGAGCGATTCCACGGCGCAGGGGCCGGCGATCACCGCGGGCCGGGCGGTTCCGCCGATCAGAACTCCGGGGGAAAGTGCGATCGACGTGTCCTCGGCGCGGTGCGCGCGCGAGGCGAGAGCGGGTGCGCCGGCTCCCTTCCTGGCCAAGGCCAAGGCCGGGGCCAGGGCCAGGGCCGGAGCTACGGGTGCGGTCTCCTCCACGCTTCGAACCTCAACCCGCGGCCGCGGCTCGACCGGTCGGGCCTCCGCCGCGGTTCGTGACGGGTAGGAGCCAAGGACCTTCAGGAAGCTCGCCCGCGATTGGAGTTCGCGGACCGCGATGGCTACATCGGGGTTTCCGATGTTCCCCTCGAAATCGGCATGGAAGAAGTACTCCCACGGTTTCCCGGGTCGCGGGCGCGACTCCAGCTTGGTCAGGCTCAGGTGATGTTCGGCCAGAACCGCGAGGCAGCGGAGCAGCGCTCCCTCCTCGTGTCGCGTGGCGAAGATCAGCGACGTTTTCGCGGGTACCCGCAAGTCGCAAGGCTCGGGCCGGCGGGACACGATGGCCATGCGGGTGAAGTTCTCCCGATTGTCCGCGACGCCGCGTTTGAGGATAACCAGGCCGTGGATTCGCGCCGCTTCTTCGCTCGCGATCGCTCCTTGCGTGATGTCACCGTCCTCGCGCACCCGCCGCGCCGACATGGCGGTGTCGGTGAAGGCCTCGACCTCGCACCCGCTGAGAGTTTGCAGGAATCGCCCACATTGGGACAGCGCGACCGGGTGGGAGAAGACCCGCCGGATGCGCGAGAGCGGGACCTCGGACAGGGCCATGAGGCAGTGATCGACTTCCTGGATCTCTTCGCCCACGATGGCGAGGTTCAGACGCGCGAGCAGGTCGTAGTTGGGTGTGACCGAGCCCGAGGTTGAGTTCTCGAGCGGCAGAACCGCGCGATCGATCTCGCCCCGCTCGAGTCCTTCGAGCATCGCCTCGAACGCCTCATATCCGCGATAGACCACATCCTGCGGCTGTGCGCCAAAGTGGCGGAGGCCGGCCAGATGGCTGTAAGCACCCTCGCTGCCCTGATAGCCGACGCGGATGAGCCCCGCCTCCGCGTTGCGACCGGGGGCCAGCAGGCTCTCTTGGGTGCGCAGCGAGTGCCCGAGGATCTCGCGGAAAACCCGAGTGACGTGGAACGGGTCGAGACCGGCCTGCCGACCAAGTTCCGTGACCTGGGTGAGCACATCCTCCTCGCGGCTGATGTCGCGCAAGGCCGCCCTCCCCGAGGCCTTGACCTCAGCTACTTCGAGAACAAGCTTGTGGCGCGCGGCGAGGGCATCGACGAGAGCCGTATCGGCCGCGCTCAGACGGGCACGGATTGAAGTGAGGTCCATGATGGGTTTTTCTATCCCTGAAAAAGTGAAAGGCCCGCTCCTTGAGGGTTGGTCAAAGAAGCGGGCCTGCAAGAGGCTCAGTGGTGAGTGAAGTGCTAGCAGCCCGTGGCGAAAGTCAGCCGGCATTCGACGAACGCTGCATCCCGTCTGGGCTTCTTCGCTCAGAAGCCCGAATATGCCCGATATTCGGGCTCTTCGGCTCATCGCCAAACGCACGCATCGCTCGTCTTGGTGCTGCGGCCGGCCTTCACCAAGGACTGCTAGACGATCCCTCCACCCGCTCCCTTGGAGCTGGTAAATGGGGAGCAGGTAAAGACCAACCGGCCGCGTGACTTCACAACGTTCATTGGTGAGGGCGGATTCTCATTCGTCCAGACGCCGGGTGTCAACCTTTTCTTCGTTGGCCGCGCGCCGAAGGCTCACTTCTCGGGCGCCTTATGTTCCATCACCAAACCCACCGCGGTCCGCCGCTTGAAGCCCTTCCAGTAGGTGTGGGTGGGTTGGGGTTTGCCGTCGCGATCGAGCGCGAACACCGCGTCCTTGCCGCTCGGAACGACGTCGAGATACGACCGCAGGTCCGGCTCGCCCTTCAGATGCAGCCCGAGAAACGCGGTGGCGAAATGATCGAGGATGTTGTTCATGCGCACGGTGTCCCACACCGGGTCCGCGTAGTGGCTGAAGCCCGCCGGCTGGCCGTTGTGGGAAGTCCAGGTCTCATCGGGGGCGGGGATGGGGGCGCCCGCATTGTGGCTGGCACCCGTGAAGGTCAGCAGATAGCGATCGGAATTCACGGCACCCTCGTAGATCGCGCGTGTGCCCTTCTCGTAGCCCGAGACGTCATCCGCACTTCCTGCCACGAAAAGGACGGGAGTCCGAATCCCCTTGAGGCCCTCAGCGTCCCAAAGGCCCAACTGCATACCCCAGGGGGCGATCGCGATGGCGGCTTTGATCCGCGGCTCGATCGACTTGGCGAGGTCGGGATGTCCCAGTGTGCGTTCGGCGAGCATTCCATTGGGAGGTGCGGTGGGCGAGACCTCCACACCCTTGCGAAAGGCTCCGCCGATCGTGTTCACCGCTCCGTAACCGCCCATCGAGTAACCCACGATGGCGGTGCGGGAAGCGTCCACCAGGCCGCTCAGGAACGTGCCCGAGCCCTTCTCTCCGAGACGCGCCAGTTCGTTGAGAACGAAGAGCTGATCGAAGGGACGATTGTAAAGCGTGCTCCCAAACGCCTTCTGATCATCGTAGGTGCTGTCCTTGTGGGAGACGGCCGCGACCAGGTATCCCTTGCTCGCGAGGTTCTCTCCGAGATGCGAGAGCAGATGGCGTTCCCCGGGATAGCCGTGAGAGATGATCACCAGGGGATAACCGCCCTCTTTGGGCTGAGGCGCTGCGTCACGCACCGCCTGGCCGCGCAGGGTCACGACGACCGATGGGTCACGTGTGGGGACTCCGGTGTATTCGCCCCCCGGCTTCCGTCCGGCCGGAAGGATCGCGGGGTACCAGACCTCGATCGTGAAGGGCCGGTCGTACCGGGCGAGAGGGCCGCCCTCCTTGGTGCTCAGGACATCGGGCCGGTTTTTGTCGATCGCCTGAATCGTGCGAACGCCGATCGGCGCGGGCCCGTAGCTTGCAAGGTCCGGCGCGAGCGGCGTCACCGCGTCGATCCGATTCTGAGCCGAAACCGCGGCCGCGGTCAGCCCCAGACAAAACGCCGCTGCCCGCCGAATACGATGAAACATTAAGCCCTCCAGGAAAGGCCGCGAGGATAGCCGAGGTCGCTGTAGGGTGGCCCCTACGCCGCCCGCGCGACGAGACGGGCATGTGGGTATGAGTCTCATTCTGGAGCTATCGAGGACCTCGACATGACGCAACTGACCCTTCAGATGCCGGAATCGGCTTTCGCCCCGCTGCGCCCGGCTCCTAACGAGTTTGCGCAGGAGATGCGTGTGGCGGCGGCAGTGAAGTGGTATGAACTCGGGCGCGCTTCGCAGGGTCGCGCTGCAGAAGTCCTGTTGTGCGGTTTCCGGCCTGCGAGGTTGCTAAACCGCACGAGCGCTTGAAGGTGCTCCCGATCGCCTCCGCCGCGATATCCATACGACCGCCCTGCTTAGGAACTCGATCGTCGCGTTTCTGGTCGGCACGAACAACTCCGCCGAGCCTTACTTCTAGCGACAGAGATGGCGAGCAAAGGACTACCGACGCAGGTCGTGGGGGTCTGCATCCTCCGGACTGATGTACCATCCGCCTTCTACGACTGTGATCGCCCCGAACTCCAACGTCATCGCGCTGCCCGCTTCGGGCGCCGCGTCCTTTTCTTTTGGGTTCCTCCGTCTCCTTAGCCTGCTCCTTATTGGAGCCAGGGGGGCAGTGATCTAGGCGAAAGGCAGTCGAGATCATGAAAGACCCCCAAGGCAGCCCTTGGGGGTTTTTGTTTGAGGTCAAAAAATGAATCCACCAGCGAATACGTTCGTCACCATCTTCGATACCACTCTGCGCGACGGCGAGCAGTCGCCGGGTTGCAGCATGACTCCGGCCGAGAAGTTGCGCCTGGCCCGAAAGCTCGAGCGATTGGGTGTGGACATCATCGAGGCAGGATTTCCCGTCGCGTCTGCGGCCGAGGCGGAGGCGGTCGAGCGGATTAGTGACGAGATCCAGAGCGTCAAAGTCGCAGCACTCGCGCGGTGCAAGCCTCGCGATATCGAGGTGGCGGGCAAGGCGCTTCGGGGCGCGGCGCGTCCGGTGCTCCATACCTTTCTGGCCACGTCGGCGATTCACCTCCGCGACAAGCTGAAGCTCACCCCGGACCAGGCGCTGGGTCAGGCTCGTGAGGGCGTGGCCCTCGCGCGGTCGCTGGCCGCCGAGGTGGAGTTCTCAGCCGAGGACGCCTCTCGAACCGACTACGCCTACCTGCTCGAAGTCCTCCACGCCGTTCACGAGGCGGGGGCTTCCGTCCTCAACGTCCCCGATACCGTGGGCTATTCGCTACCCCTCGAGTATGCGGAGTTGGTGCGCAAGCTCACCCGCGACATTCCCACCGCGGTGATTTCGGTCCACTGCCACAACGACCTCGGCCTCGCGGTCGCGAACTCAATCGCCGCGATTTCGGCCGGAGCACGGCAGGTGGAGTGCACGATCAACGGGATCGGCGAGCGGGCAGGGAACACCTCGCTCGAGGAGATCGTGATGGCGCTCAAGGTGCGGCGCGAGACGCTTGGTGTCGATACCCGCGTTCGCACCGAGCTTCTGGCCCCCACGAGCGCCGCGCTTTCCTCGATCACCGGGGTCTGGCCGCAGCCCAACAAAGCCATCGTGGGCCGGAATGCCTTCGCGCACGAAGCGGGCATTCATCAGCATGGCATCCTCGCCAATCCCCTGACTTACGAGATCATGACTCCCGCCAGCGTGGGGGTGGGCGAAACCCTGCTGGTGTTGGGCAAGCACTCGGGGCGTCATGCGGTGGAGAAGAGGTTGCGCGGCCTGGGGGTGAGCCTGGGCGTTGAGCAGCTCGAAGACGTGACCACCCGGGTGAAGGAACTCGCCGACCGGAAGAAGTTCGTTTACGACGACGATCTGCTGTCCCTTCTCGACCATCACCCCGAGCGGCGTCACTCTCTGCTTCGCTACCAGACCCTTTCCGGCAGCGGGGTGATTCCGACCGCCACCGTGGAGATCGAAGTACACGGCCAGCGGCGTACCGCTTCGGCGGTGGGGAATGGTCCGCTGGACGCCGCACTCAAAGCCATCGACCAGGCGTTGGGCGTGAGCCTGGAACTCCTCGACTGGCATACGCGGTCGGTGAGCAGCGGCAAGGACGCCCTCGCCGAGGTGACCGTGCGATTGCGGCACCGCGATCAGGAGACCGTGGGCCAGGCCGCGAGCACCGACACCATCGAGGCCTCACTCAAGGCGTATCTCTCCGCGATCGGCGCTGCGGAACGCGTTATGGAGGTGGCGGCATGAGTGCGTACGCTCCAAGAACCCTTCTCGACAAAGTGTGGGAGGCCCACGTGGTGTCGCCCGCGACTGCGAACACGCCCGCGACGATCTACATCGACTTCCATCTCATCCACGAAGTCACCACGCCGCAGGCCTTCGCCTTGCTGCGCGAGCGGGGTCTCAAGGTGCGACGGCCGGACCGGACTCTCGCCACGATGGATCACGCGACCCCTACGAGTTTCGAACGGTCCGCCGGCGGCGTAGTGATTCGTGATCCGGAGGCGGCGGCGCAAATCCGCGCCCTCGAGGAGAACTGCCGGGCCGCCTCGATCACTCTTTACGGCCTCGACAGCCCTCGCCAGGGCATCGTCCACGTCATCGGACCCGAACTCGGGATAACTCATCCCGGTCGCACCATCGTGTGCGGCGATTCTCATACGAGCACGCATGGCGCGTTTGGTGCGCTCGCCTTTGGTATCGGGACGAGCGAGGTCGGCCACGTTCTCGCCACCCAGTGCCTGCTCCTCGAGAAGCCGAAGAGCATGTCGGTCACGTTCAACGGGCGCCTGTCCAAAGGCGTCACCGCGAAGGACCTCGTCCTCGGCTTGATCGCGCAGATCGGCGCGGGGGGGGCGGTGGGACACGTCATCGAGTTCCGTGGCCGCACCATCGCGGACCTTTCGATGGAAGAGCGCATGACGCTATGCAACATGGCGGTGGAGGCGGGCGGCCGCACCGGCATCATCGCGCCCGACGACACGACGTTCGCCTATCTGAAGGGCCGTCCCTATGCGCCCAGCGGTGCCTTCTGGTACGAGGCGGTGGCGGGCTGGCGGGAACTACGGACCGACGAGGGTGCGAGGTTCGACCGCGAAGTCACGTTTGACGCCTCGGCGCTTGAGCCCATGGTCACCTACGGCACCAGTCCCGGGATGGGGGTGGCGATCGGCGGTGTGGTGCCCGAGCCGGGTGGGGATGAGTCGGCCGCGAAAGCTCTGAGGTACATGGACCTTCGTCCCGGAGATCCCCTGCGCGGCCGCCCCATCGACGTGGTCTTCATCGGAAGCTGCACGAATTCGAGGATCTCCGATCTGCGCCTCGCCGCGAGTATCTTCAAAGGACGTCAGGTGGCTTCAGGGGTCAAGGCCCTGGTGGTTCCGGGATCGCAGGCAGTGAAGAAGCAGGCCGAAGCCGAAGGTCTGGATGTGATCTTCCGCGCGGCCGGGGCCGAGTGGCGCGAGGCCGGATGTTCGATGTGCCTGGCCATGAATGGCGATCGGCTGCAACCGGGGCAGTACTCAGTGAGCACCAGTAATCGCAATTTCGAGGGGAGGCAGGGCCAGGGCGGAAGAACGTTCCTCGCGAGCCCGTTGACCGCGGCCGCCTCCGCGGTGAGCGGCCGCATCGCCGACGCACGGGAGTTCATTTCATGAATCAGCCCCTGCGCCGTATCGAGTCCACCTTCGTCGTACTTCCGGGCGAGAACATTGACACCGATCAGATCTGTCCCGCGCGATTTCTGACCACCACCTCACGCGAGGGCTTCGGCCCCGCGCTGTTCGCGGACTGGCGTTTCGATCAGGCAGGAGTGCCACGGCCCGAGTTCGCCATGAATCGTCCCGAGACGCAAGGCGCGCGGGTGCTGGTCGCGGGCCGCAACTTCGGCTGCGGTTCCTCGCGGGAACACGCGGTCTGGGCGCTGCGCGAGAACGGCATTCAGGCGGTGATCGCCCCCGCGGTGGCCGACATCTTCAAGCGGAACGCGCTCAAGAACGGCGTGGTGCCGGTGGTGATCGACGAGGTGTCGCATCGGTCACTGGTATCGACCCCCACCGGTGTGATTGTTATCGACATTGAGAGGCTGCTGGTGACGTGGCCCGGTGGGGAGGCGAAGTTCGCCATCGAGCCCTTCGCCCAGCACTGCCTTATGGAGGGAGTGGACGAACTCGGTTACCTCCTGAAACAGGAGGCCGCGATCGCGGCCTTCGAGGCGGCTGGGTAGTTGGTTGAGGGGGTTGCTTCGGGCGGAGTCCCTACGATGCGCCCTCGCAATGACGCAGTACCACGACGTCATTGCGAGGAGGTGATCTCAGGACACCCGACGAAGCAACCTCGTCCCCTCGCCCTACGATTCGCCCTCGCAATGACGTAGTGGGCCGGTTGGCAACTCCGTTGTGGGGAGAGTGTGCGGGGTGACGTCCCCAACGGTTCGCCTTCATAATGGTCCTTCCATCCGCATGACGAAACCCGCCCGCCGCCCGCCGATGACCGTAAAGGACATTCGCCTCCTCATCAACAAGTCGGTGAATGCGTGGGTCGATGATTACGCCCCCAGCATGGGCGCGGCCATCGCGTACTACACGCTCTTCTCGGTGGCTCCGCTCTTCATCCTGCTGATCGCACTTGCGGGCATCGTCTTCGGTCCGGCCGCGGCGGAGGGAGCGATCGTCGTCCAGCTTCAGGGTCGGATCGGCTCCGAAGGGGCGGCCGTGGTCCAGAGTCTGATCAAGAGCGTCAGCGGACCGGGGGAGGGTGTGATCGCGACCGTGGTTTCGATTTTGACCCTCCTGATCGGTGCGACCAGCGTTTTTGGCGAGCTGCAGAGCGCGCTCAACCGCATCTGGCGCGTTCCCGAGCCGGCCACGGGGAGCATTCTCCGTAATTTTCTATTTGGCCGATTGTTGTCCTTCGGGATGGTCCTGGGCCTCGGTTTTCTTCTGCTCGTTTCCTTGACCTTCAGCGCCTTTCTTTCGGCGGTGGGCGAGTGGTCCAACCGCTGGTTCTCCGGATGGCAGACCCTGCTTCAGGCCGCGAACTTTGTCGTCTCGTTCGCTTTGAACGCCGTGATCTTCGCCATGATCTACAAAATCATGCCGCGCGCCCGCATCGCCTGGCGTGATGTGGGCGTGGGCGCCACCGTGACCGCTTTGTTGCTCGAAACCAGCAAGCTGTTGATCGGCCTCTACCTCGGCCGCAGCGGTGTGACTTCGAGTTTCGGCGCCGCCGGTTCCCTTGTTCTCTTTCTGATGTGGGTTTATCTCTCCGCCCAGATTTTCCTGCTTGGCGCGGAGTTCACGTGGGTGTACTCGCATCAGCGGGGCTCGCGGTCGGAGCGATTCGAGACCAAAGTTGTGCCCCTCGTGCCCACTCGCTCGGGTCACACCACGGCCGAGGCCAAGGCTGAAGTCACCCGACAACCCACTGCATATCCCCTGACCGAGCGCTATGCAAAGGCGGCGCTGTCCCAGTTCAAGCGGGGCGCAACGGGCGCCGGCCGTTTCATCAGGCGCAAGCCCGTGGTGGGTCTCGGCCTCGCCGCCGCCGCGGGCCTCGCCGCCGTTCTCGCGATGAACCTGAGTGCCTCGAAGACCACCCGGCGCGATCGAGACCTTCCGCCCCGGTAGCCCATACCGATCGACACCGACCGCCGCTCGTAGCCTCGGACGCAGCGTTCTTCATTTCTATCGACCGTTGCACTTCTCACAGAGCCCGGTGCCGCTTTTGCACTGAGGGTGTGTGGGACTTGCCACAAATGACCAGTCCGCGCCGCCCCTCTCATCACGGCACTGGTCGGGAGACGATTGTCGTAATACTATTAAAAACATAGACGTAAGTGGCTAAAAGGCCGCCCACGGAAACATCAGCAGCTTCGCAGAGTGGCGGGTTGGCGCGACCTTTGCTGCCATGACCCGCCGGATGTTGTTCAATCGATGCCATACCCCCGCCCTCGTCTTTCTCGGGGTCGTCGGCACTTTATCGCTCGATGCTGAGAGCCAGGCTTCAGGCCAAGCCTTATTAGGCCAAGCCTTACGAACGATCGGCTTCCTCCCGATGCCGGAGACGTCACTCGAACGTACGATCATCGATCCTGCGATCACCACCCTGAAGCCCCGCGCCCCCGAGTTGAGCGCGCACGAACTCGATCGGCACATCGCGGCCGCCGCCACCGAACACGGGGTGAGTCGGCAACTGATCCGCGCGGTGATCGAGGCGGAGTCTCAATTCGACCCCCTGGCCCTCTCCGCGCGTGGAGCTTGTGGCCTGATGCAGTTGATGCCCGGCACCGCGGCCCGCTTCGGAGTGAGAGATTGCTTCGACGCGCGCGAGAACATCCATGGCGGGACGCGTTTCCTGAAGATCCTTCTGGCCCGGTATCAGGGCAGCGTCTCCTTGTCGATGGCCGCCTACAACGCCGGCGAAGGAGCGGTGGCCCGCCACCGGGGGATTCCCCCGTATCGTCAGACCCGTGCCTACGTTCGCAAGGTCGAGAGGCTTCTGGCTGGCGCCTCTCCGGTCAGGCGCACCGACAGCTGACGTCTCGGCCCGGTCGGGTAAACTCGTAGCCTTTCGGGCATCGAGACGGTGGAACGCGGAGCGGCGTTGTCTTCGATCGGCCCGCCACCCCGTTCATGCAATCCCAGAAACCCCCTGAAGAAGCGGAGTCCGCTCCGACGCTCTCGATCGTCCTCCCTGCGTTCAACGAAGAGGGCAATATCGAACGCGCGGTCCGCGAGGCCATGGCGGGTGCCGCCCTCATCACGCCCCATCACGAGGTAGTGGTGGTGAACGACGGGAGCCGCGACCGCACCGCGTCCATCCTGGCCGCCCTGAAGGCAGAACTCGGCCTTCGCCTCATCGTGGTCGAACACCCGGTGAATCTTGGTTACGGCGTGGCTCTGCGCGACGGGTTTCGCGCCACCCGCGGCGACCTTGTCTTCTACACCGACTCCGACAATCAGTTCGACCTGCGCGAACTTCAAGGCCTCGTTCCCCTGATGGCGGAAAATGACGCGGTTCTCGGGTACCGGATCGACCGCCAGGATCCCTGGCTCCGACGTTTCGTCTCCGGCGGATTCAACCGCCTGTCCTCGATGGCTTTCGGGATGAGGGTTCGCGATCTCAACTGCTCGTTCAAACTCTTCCGCGGCGATCTCATCCGAGCCCTGCCTCTCGAAACCCCGGACTTCTTCATCGACACCGAACTGGTGGCGCGCATCCACCGCGGCGGCTACCGCTACGTCCAGCGGGGAGTGCGGCACTTTCCGCGCACCGCCGGCCACTCCACGGTTCGCCCCAGCGACGTGCCCCGCACGATCGTATCTCTCGTCCGGATGTGGCTCCGCCTGCGTGGTCAGGGCCAGGTCATAGCTGGTTCCGCCCCGGTCTGATTCACGTGCTGCGACGCCTGCTTCCTGCCGCGCTGCTTCTGGTCAGCGCGGCCTTTCAATTCCAGGGCCCGGTGGTTCTTCGCGCCGGGGATTCCCTGGCGGCACCCGCGTTTCGTGACTTCTTTCCCGCCGAAGAGGGCCTCCGCTGGAGTGGAGCGCAAAGCGCCGTGGTGTTTCCGAATCCCGGTCCCGCGCTTCCGGTGCGCGTCGAGCTTCTGATCTCGGGATGGCGGCCGCCTCGAACCCCGTCGCCGCGGGTTGTGGTTTCGGCCGGCGGCCGATCGGTCGCGATCCAGCCCGGACCCGGAGCCCAGACCCTCTCGCTGGAGACGACGTCGCGCGGATGGCTGGAACCACTGACCGTTGAGATTCAATCGGACACGTTCGCGCCCGGTGCGACCGACCCGAGACGGCTCGGCGTTCGGGTGGAGGAGGTGCGACTGATTCCGTCGAGGCCCGGCCTTCGGATTCCGCCGGTCGGGCCGATCCTCCAGACCGCGCTCTGCGCGCTTCTCATTGCGTTCATCTTCCGCCGGTCCGGTGCGACCCCAAGGCTCCAAGAGACTTCCTCCCTCGTCTTCGTTCTCGCCGCGGCACTTCTTTTCACCGCGACGCGCCCGCTCGCCGGACTGTGGGCGGGAACGCTGGTCACCCTGTTGGGAGTGATCGCGATCATGGCCGCCGTCCTGCCCCGGGTCGCCGTGAGCGCCGGGGGCCTCGTGGCCGAATCGGCGCGCGCCCTTCAAGCGGGTCTGGTCAGGCTTGGAGATATTCACGTGGTCACGCTCACCGTAGCGGCCACGCTGCTGGTGACCCTCGCCTATCGCTCGCAATCGAAGATCGAAATCGACCTCGGCTCCGGACGCGAAGTCGCGGTGGCTCGCGGCTTCGGTGCGTTCGAAGGCAAGGGCGATCTCAAATCGCGCCGGACCCCACGCACGTCTTCTCTCGACCTTTCCGATTTTGGCGGCTACACGTCGTGGAGGATTGAAGCGACGGCGGCCATCGATGGCGCGCCTCGAGATGTGGTGGTGGTTCGAGCCGGCGGTCGCGATCTCTCCCTCGGGTTGCGCGAGGACCCATGGACCACGGGTGAGATGGCCGTGCGAGCACCTCTCGGCTGGCGCTCAGGCCTCGTGCTGACCTTTCCCGGGGGTTCCGACCTTCTTCGCGTCGATCGCATTGCCATCGATCGTGGTTCGGCGCTCCCCTCGCCGCGTGTGCTTTTGGCCGTGACCCTGACCGGGCTTCTGGGCCTGGTGGCGTTTGGATCGATGGGACTCTCCAAAGCCGCGGGCCGCACTGCCGCCGCCACCCTCATCACGGGCAGCGCCTACGCTCTGGCCAGTGACCCCCTGGCCGCGATTCCCTTCGTCGTTCCCTTTTTCTGGATCATCGTTGCGGCCACCGCCTTGGCTGCGCTTGCTACCGGCCTCGTCCGGTTCCTCGATCCTCTCGAGCCCTGGCGTCCCGTTCCGGTGGCGATTGCCGCCTCGGTGTGCGGCTGGGCCGGGTGGCTCGCGGCCACCGCGTTTCCCTACTATCGAGGCGGTCACTTTGTCTTTCACTCCTCGATCGCCGAAGAAATATGGAAGGGCCGGTTTCTCATCTACTACCTGCCCTACCCCGGGAGCATGCTGAGCGAGCAGGCCCAGTGGGGGCAGATCGTGATGCCGCATCCGGCCCTGTATCAGACCCTGGTGTCGCCCCTGGCTTCACTTCCGCGAGCCTGGTTCTATCTGGGCGAGAAGGTTTTCCTCGCTTCTCTCTTCGCGTCGATCGTGATCGTGGCGTCGATCGTCGCCCATCGAGTGTCCGGCCCGCGCGCCGCGGCCTTCGCGGCGCTGCTGTTCGCGAGCCTGGTGCCGGGTTTCCAGCTACTGGGTCTCGGGCATCTGATGACGATTCTCGGCGTCTGGGCCTCCAGCCTGGCTCTACCGTGGCTGATGTTCAAGGTCGACGATCTTGCGCGGTTCAGGACCTTTCTTGGCACCGCCTGGCTCTTCACCTTCTGCTTCCTCTCTTACACCGCGGCCCTTCTGTTCACGGGTGCGGTCCTCGTGTGGCTGGTGCTGGTCTCGGTGCGGGCGAACCCCGTGCGGGCCCGTTCCGTGTTCACCATGCTGGTGGTGGCCTGCACGTTCGCCTTTCTTCTTTACTACGTGCACTGGACCCTGCCCTTCCTCATGCAGTCGGTGCCGAAGATCCTGAGTGGCGCGGGAGTGGGCGGGGCCGCGGCCGAGGCGACGCCGATTCTGGCCCGCCTCTCGCTGGAACCCGGGAAGCTGTCTTACAGCTACGGCTCGATGCTGATTCCTCTGGTCGCGGCCCTGGGCCTATGGTGGTTGCCCCGATCATGGGACCGGCTGGTGTTGCTCACCTGGATGGGGATCCTGTTCTTCGTAAGCGCCGCCGACGTCTTTTTCAATTTTCTGCTGAAGCATCACTACTACGTGATGCTGCCGGTGGCCGTGGGCCTCGGCAGCGTGCTCGCGCGGATCGAGGCGCGCTACGGCAAGACCCCCGCACGGGTGGTCCTGCTGCTGGTAGTGAGCCTTGGTTTGCAGACCGCGATCGATGTGGCGCTAGGTCGGATTCCGTAAGGCCAAGAGTCGCTTGCTCGTGAGTTCCGCGAACAAACCCTCGGCCGCGGTCTGGTGCTCGAACGGGCCCCAGTGGCCTTCCACCTTGAACGTCGCCCCCTGCCTTGCTTTTTCGCGGAAGGCGGGCTGGATGTAAGGGCAGGCGACGCGCCGCTCCTCGCAGTATTTGAAGAAGGCCTTCTCGCGGAAGGTCAGGCCGGAATCGACGCGGGGTATTTCCCCATAAACCGGGAGATAGGCGAACACCGGCAGAGCGCCCACCTTCTCGGCCGTGTTCTTCATCTCGTCGAGCAGAGCGTGAGTCAGTTCGCGTGTGAATGCGGATGTCCTCCCGGTTCGCCATTCATAGCGTGAGCGCGCCATGGTCAGCAGATCGCCGAACTTCGATCGCCACTTCTCCTGCGCGAGCATTTCTTCGGGCCGGGGGATAAGACCGGAGAGTCGCTCCAGCCCCCCGTCTTTCAGGCCGAAACGCGGCTTCGCGAAATCGCGGAAGGACAGCACATTCCGCTCCATGTCGTCCGGCATGAAACCGAGCAGCACGATGTCGGGCTTGTAGCGGACGCCTTCTTCCTGCAGATAAAGGAGCATCTGGTCGTGGCCGTAGCCGTGGACGCCGAGATTGAGGATTTCTGAATTCGGAATGAGCCTTTGGAGCCGGGCCGAGAAGGTTTCATCGTCGCCCACTTCTTCGCCGAACGTGAACGAATCGCCGAGAACCACGATGCGCGTGATCTGAGGAGGTTTGTCGAGGGCGAACTCCTGCCCGCCGCGAAAACCCCGCGAGTTCGAGCTCACGGTCTTTCCACGGAAGGGAACATCCCGCAGGTTGGGTTTGAGGGTCCAACCGCGGGTGGGGCTCCAGTCGTCGAGCCCATAGCGGAAGCCCTTCTGTTCGTTCTGTCGGGCCGCCCACTGCAACCGCCACGAGGCGTCGTCGTTGGTGAAGAGGCGCTCAGAGAGACGAGCACTTGAAAGAGCCAGCCGCGAAGCAGCTTCGAAGGTGAAGGCCACTGCGAGGGCGTACAGCGCCCACCCGAGGCTGCGGCGGAAAGTCACGCGCGGAATGATACAAGCGCCTCACTCCGTGAACGGTGCGAGCGGGCTCTCGCATCCTTTTTCTGCCTCGCTCCGTTATGGTGGCCGGGTGAGTGCGCTCAATCGAAAGACTTCCGCCACGGAGCGACTCATCACCGGAGGCGTCTTCGCGGGTCTGGCCCTTCTCGTCGTCCTGATCGTTCGGGTTCGTCCTGCCGCCGAAGGATCTCAAGCCTCGGCGTCGCCGAGCCCGGCACCGCCCTCCGTAAGGGGATCGAGCCTCACCCCTGATTCGCGAACCGCCGCAGTTGCGGAAGCCACGCGCCCCGGAATGCCTCGGGGTGACGCTCCACGTTCCGCCGATCCCGGATCGAAGATGCGCCCGCCCGAGGGGCTTTTGTTCCCCGTACCCGCGGTGTCGCCAGCCTCGATCAGCGACAACTTCAACGACCGTCGTGGCTCCCGCACTCACCACGCCCTCGACATCATGGCCCCGCGTCATTCCCAGGTCGTGGCGGTGGCCGATGGAGCCATCGCCCGCATGATGCTGAGCGACGCCGGCGGGATCACTCTCTACCAATGGAGCGAAGATCGCAGGCTCGTCTTCTACTACGCCCATCTGCAAGGGTACGCCTTCGGTCTGGCCGAAGGTCAGCCAATCGGGCGCGGCCAGGTTCTCGGCTATGTCGGCTCCACCGGCAACGCGCCGCCCGGGGCCCCGCACCTCCACTTCGGCATAGTCGAGGCCGACAAGGAGGGCCGCTGGTGGGGCGGCCTGGCGCTCAATCCCTATCAGGCCTGGCGGTAGGGACGCGAAGCTCGAAATCAGCCACGATGGAAGGTGATTTGAGCACGACGCTTGAGCCCGCGAGGGCGGGCTAAGATCCTCCGGTCTGTTCGGGCGGTCGTTCAATCGCAAAACCATCCATGACCGGAGATTCCCTGATGAAGTTTGTTTCGACCGCCATCGCCCTGGCCCTTTCCGCTCTCGCCGCCGCCCCAACCCTGGCCCAGACGAAGCCGCCTGCCCGTCCCACAGCGCCCGGTGCGAGTGCCACCGCCGGCTCGCCTGATCCCAACACGCCGCGGGTGATCGACGGCGTCGACACCGTGTTCATGGAAGAAATGACGTGGATGGAGATCCGCGATGCCATGAAGGCGGGGAAGGACACGGTCATCGTCGCCACCGGCGGCCTGGAACAGAACGGGCCCTACCTTGTTTCCGCGAAGCACAACATCGTTCTGCGCGCGATCACGGATGCCCTCGCTCGCAAACTCGGCAACGCACTGGTCTCGTCGATTATCCAGTTCGTGCCTGAAGGCGACATCGATCCCCCGACCGGTCACATGAAGTACCCCGGATCGATCAGCCTGACCGCGGCGACGTTCGAGGCGCTGCTGACCGACGTCGCGTCTTCGCTGAAGTCGACCGGCTTTAAGACCATCGTCTTCATCGGCGACTCGGGCGGCAATCAGGCGGGCATGAAGAAGGTCGCCGAGGCCTTGACCGTGACGTGGACAGGCGCCGGTTCGCCGGCGCGGATTTACTTCGTTCCTGAGTACTACCAGTACCCGGCGCTCCAGGAATGGATCGCCCGGGACCTCGGCATCCTGCAGGTGGACGAAGGGCTGCATGACGACTATGCGATCGCGTCCATGATGGCGCTGGTCGATCCCAACTCCATTCGCCTCAAGCAGCGCGCCGCGAAGGGGAAAGACAGCATCAACGGGGTCAGGCTTTCGCCCTTGTCGACCACTCAGGCCAATGCCCGGAAGATGGTCGACCATCGCGTGGACGAAACCATCGCGGCACTCAAGAAGGCGATGGCCGCGCAGAAGTAGAAGGCAAGGCCTTCGTGACGCCCGCCTCAAACTGAAAGGGAGCACCATGACCGCACGTCGGGAATTTCTCAAGATGGGTCTGGCCGCGACCACCCAGGTTCCAACAAAACCTGCCACGCCGGCCGGCGCCCCCCCGGGGACGCCTCGTCCCGCGAGTTCAACCGAGTTCGCTTTTGAGGAAGCGACCGTCGCCGGGCTTTCCGCTCAGATGGCCGGCGGGGGCCTGTCTTCGGTGGCCCTGACCCGGGCCTATCTGGCTCGCATCGCGGTGGTCGATCGCGGGGCCAATGGTCTGCGCAGCATCATTGAAACGAACAAGGAGGCAGAGCAGATTGCGGCGTCGCTCGATGCTGAGCGCGAGGCGGGGAGAGTGCGCGGCCCGCTTCATGGCCTTCCCATCCTGGTGAAGGACAACATCGAGACCGGCGACCGGATGGTGACGAGTGCGGGGTCCCTGGCGCTCGCGAAGCATCGCGCGACGAAGGATGCGTTCATCGTTGAGCGACTTCGCTCGGCCGGCGCGGTGATCCTGGGCAAGACCAACCTCTCGGAATGGGCGAATTTCCGTTCGACCAGGAGCAGCAGCGGGTGGAGCGGTCGCGGTGGTCAGTGCCGGAATCCTTATGCGCTGGACCGCAATCCTTGTGGCTCGAGTTCAGGTTCAGGTTCTGCGACCTCCGCTAACCTGGCCGTCGCGTCGATCGGCAGCGAGACCGATGGTTCCATCGTCTGCCCCTCGTCTGGAAACGGCCTCGTCGGAATCAAGCCGACGCTCGGACTGGTCAGCCGGAGCGGGATCATCCCGATCGCGCATTCCCAAGATACCGCCGGGCCGATGTGTCGAACGGTGGCGGACGCGGCCGCGGTCCTGTCCGCCCTGATCGGCGTCGACCCTCGTGATCCTCTGACCGCACAGAGCCGCGGCAAAAGCGCCGCCGACTACACGACCTTTCTCGATAAAGGGGGCCTGAAGGCCGCGCGGATCGGTATCGGGCGCAAGTTCTTCGGCAAGGATGCGCGGGTCGACAGGATCATGGAGGAGGCGATCCTCGTGATGAAGGACGAAGGCGCGATCATGGTCGACCACTGTGAGCTGTCGATGGGGTCAGAGTATGGCGACAGCGAGTTCGACGTTTTACTCTATGAGTTCAAGGCGGACCTGAACGCCTTCCTCGCGACTGTGGATCCGGCGCTAGGCATCCGCACCATGGAAGACGTCATCCGGTTCAACGACGAGAACCAGACGACCTCGATGCCCTACTTCGGTCAGGAGATTTTTCTCCAGGCGGTCACGAAGGGCGGACTCGACTCGAAGGATTACATGGATGCGCTCGCGAAGAATCTGAAGGCGTCGCGGGAAAATGGTATCGACAAGGCTCTGGCGAAAGACCGCCTGGACGCGATCCTCGCGCCGACCGGCGGCCCGGCCTGGCTGATCGATCTCGTGAACGGCGATTCCTTCAGCGGTGTTTCGAGTTCGCAGCCTGCGGCGGTCGCGGGTTATCCGGCCCTCACGGTTCCCGCGGGCTTCATTTCCGGATTGCCGATCGGACTGACGCTGATGGGCCCCGCGTGGTCGGAAGGCACGTTGATCAAGTACGCGTATGCCTATGAGCAGGCGACGAAGCATCGCCGCGCGCCGAAACTGCTGCCCACGGTCGCGTTGGCGGATCGGAGCGCGTGAGGGGTTCGCGTCGCGCGTTCGCGTCTGGCCTCGCCGTCGCCCGGGGTTCGCCCGCAGGCCGACTCTTCCCCCGGGTCCGATGAACCCCCGCCTCCTGGCGTTCTCCCGGGCGATGCCAAAGAGCATCCTTGGACTCGCCTGGCTATCCCCATGGGTCATGGCCGTGGGGGCCGCCGGCCCGTTTCGAGAGGTGGCCAAAGACGACGATTGGGCCTATGCGCTGACCGTCCAGCATCTCCTGGAGCATCACGAGTATCGGCTCCACGACTGGGCCACGGCGAACCTGCCGGCCCAGATTGTATGGGGCGCTTTGTTCTCCGCCGGGTTCGGGTTCTCGTTTGCGACGCTGCGAATCTCAACTCTCGTTCTCCTGGCCATCGCGCTGACTCTTCTGTGGCGATTCTTGAAAGACGCAGGGCTCTCGTCGTCCGATGCCGGGATCCTCGTTTGCGTCATCTATTCAAGCCCGCTGGTTTTCATGTTCTCGATGTCGTTCATGACGGATGTGCCTTTCATGTCGTGGCTCGTGATCGCGCTGCTCGCCTATATGCGGGCATTGCGTCTTGATTCGACGCGCTGGATGTTCGCGGGATCGCTCTTCGCCTCGGCGGCGATCCTCACCCGGCAGTTTGGCGTTGCCCTGCCGGTGGCGCTGATCCTCCTGCTCCTCGCCGACCGAAAGCGGAGATCCTGGCTTCCCTGGGGCGTGGCTTTGCCTTTGGTCGCGGTGTTCTGGCAAGTCTCCAACACGTTCCAGCCGACTGCGTATCTGGCGATCAATCTCGAGCGGCAGGCTCTGTATCTGGCGGACCCTGTTCGGTTGACCGGAGACCTGTTTTTCAGATTCGCCCGAATCTGCCAATACGTTGGTCTTTATGCAGTCCCGCTCGCGCCCCTTCTCGTTCACGTGGCGAGGCGAATTCATGTGCCCCGGCTGTGGGCTCTGTACATGTCGCTCGCGGCGCTTGCGGACTTTCTCCTGAACGGGGCTTTGATGCCAAGCCTGGTAGGGAATCTTTCTGCGGTGGCCTCGCGCATTCCGCTGATGCGTTTGCCACTGACGCTGATCGCGACCGTTGCCGCCATTCTCCTCGGCGCAATCCTTTTCCGCAGGATCGCCGGCTGGAAGAATGAGACGAAGGGGCGGCAGACTCTGGCCCTCGTGTCAGGAGGCCTCGTCGTTTTCCACTTGGCCTACGTGGATCTGATCGACGAGTACTTGATCGTGTTCCTGCCGCTTGTGGTGATAGCGCTCGCACCCGAATTCGGCCAGGCTCCGCGTAGCGTCAAGCGAGCGACGGCCGGGTTGTCCGTTATCGCCCTCGTGGCAAGCACAGCCTGGACGTTCGTGCTTCTCGAACGAAAGACCGCGTATTGGATCGCAGCCGAAACGCTCCACGAGCGGGGCGTGCCCGCCGACCAGATCTACGCAGGCGAGTGGACTTATTTTCGAATCGGCCACGGCAGCCATGCGCCGCGCGAGTACTCTCCCGAGCGAATCGACCGATCGACCTACCTTGTATGGGATCCGCTTTTCGCCCCGTACCGAGTTGATGAAACCTGGGTCGAGATCGCCCGGCAACCCTATCGGTGGATAGACCTGACCGAGCGCCATGTCTCTTTGTACCGCCGATCAGAGGCGCTGACTTCGCCCGGGTTTGGCGACGGCGCCAAGGAATGAGCGGTCCGTTTGGCGCTTCGGCGAGGAGGCGAATCAACGTGGCTGTCGGCGAACTTTTCGCGATGGATGCGCCAGCAAATCGCTGGTCTCAAACGTCATTTTGGTAGCAGCACAACCCGGCACGAACGAGAGCAGAATTGGCGCGCGCTTGGCAACAGAGGGAGAAGGACGCCCCAGTAGACCGAGCGGTGTTAGGCTAATTTGGGTCTGAGCAAATCCAGGCTAGGACTATCAACCGAAGGGAGATGCTTCGATGGCTTTGGTTTTCGAGCGTGTCTTGACCGAGGGACTCGGGGATCTCAGTTATCTCATCGGCGATGACGCCGAGGGTTTTGCAGCGGTGATCGACCCGCGGGCAGACGTGGACGTATATCTCGATCTGGCCCGACGCCACAAGGTGGCGATCACCCACATCTTCCAGACTCACGTTCACGAGGATTTCCTGAGCGGCGCCGTGGAACTGGCCGCCCGCACGGGCTCGGCGGTCAACTTCATGAGCCACGAGGGCGGCGGCGACTACGGCTACGAGCACAAGCCGCTGCGCAGCGGGGAGACGTTCGAGTTCGGCAGCGTGATCCTCACCGCCCGCCACACGCCCGGCCACACGCTTGAGCACATTTCCTTCCTCGTCGCCGAGAGCAAGCGCCCGGGCACTCCCTACGGCGTGTTCTCGGGCGGATCGCTCCTGATCAATGCGGCGGGCCGGTCGGACCTGCTCGGGCCGGAGCAAGCTGAGAAGCTCGTTGCCGAGCAGTACCAGACGCTTTACGACTTCTATCTGGGGCTCGACGATCACGTCCTGCTCCACCCCACGCACGCGCATGGCTCGCCCTGCGGCGCACAGATCGGCGATCGCCTCAGCAGCGCCATCGGTTACGAGCGGCGGTTCAACCCGTTCCTGCAGGCCAAGAGCCTGAGGGAGTTCCACGACTTCGCCCTCGGCAACCTGCCGCCGAAGCCGACCTACTACCCTCGCCTTAAGGACGCCAACACGGCCGGCCCCGAGGTCCTGTGGAACCTGCCCCGCGTCCCCGCGTTGCCCGCCAAGGCATTCAAGGAGGCGATCGGGGAGGGCAAGTCGGTCGTGGTCGACACCCGCATGATGCTGGCCTTCGGGGGAGGCCATGTTCCCGGCGCCATCAACATCGGCGCCCGGCCGGAGCTGTCCGTCTGGGCCGGGTGGATGCTGGATGCCGAGGTGCCGATCCTGCTCGTCCTGGAGGACGACGAGAATCTCGAGAAGGTCGTTCCCCTCTTCCTGCGCACGGGCTTCACCCGTTTTGCCGGCTACCTGGTCGGCGGCATGAAGGCCTGGGGCAACTCGGCCTTCCCGCTTCAAGAACTGCGGCAGGTCAGTGTCCACGAGCTGCGGAAGCACCTCGGGGACTACCAGATCGTGGACGTGCGCGCGCCCGACGAATGGAAGAAGGGGCACATTCCAAAGGCCCGGCACATCTTCCTGCCCGAGTTGCCCGAGCGCTCGGCTGTGCTGAAGAGGCACGCTCCGGTGGTGGTCTACTGCGACAGCGGCTATCGTGCAAACCTCGGGGCGAGCCTGCTGCAGAAGGAGGGCTTCACCGACGTGTGCAACGTTCCCGGAAGCTGGCAGGCGTGGACCAAGGCTGGCTATCCGGTCGAGAACTGAGGCGGGCCATGCAAAGGAGTTGGTTACGGTTCTGGAGCGTTACGGCCGCGCTGGCCGCCGCTATCCCTGCAGCCGCTTCGGGGGTCGAGCTCGAGGTAGTACCGCTCCGCGGCGAGCCGGCCTGGTCGCCCTACCTGGTGGGCGCCGCGATCGGCGTGCTGTCGATGCTGACCTTCTACTTCTCGGACAAGCCCATCGGGGTGAGCACCGCCTACGCTCGCGTTGCCGGCATGCTCGGCAAGCTCCTCGCCCCCCGCCACACCGAGTCTCTCGAGTACTTCAAAGAGACCCGCCCGGTGGTCGAGTGGGAGGTGATGGTGCTCGCCGGCGTTCTGGTGGGCGCGTTCTTCGCCGCCTCGGGCGGCGGCCAGCTGACCGGGGAATGGCTCCCGCCGCTGTGGGAGGTGCGCTTCGGGGCAGACAGCCACTGGCTGCGCATTGCCACGGCCTTCGGCGGCGGCGCGCTGATGGCCTTCGGTGCGCGGCTCGCAGGCGGCTGCACCAGCGGCCACGGGATCAGCGGCACGCTGCAGCTCTCCGTGGGCTCGTGGGTCGCGGTTGCCTGCTTCTTCCTCGGTGGAATGGCTGTGGCCATGCCCCTGTTCCGCTGAACCCGGGAGGGCTTCGACCATGGCCGAGACACAGTCAAAGCAGCAGCAGAGTAACCAGCGCCTCCAGGGGCTCGTCTTCGGCATCGCCTTCGGCTTCCTGTTGCAGAAGGGCGGCGTCGCCCAGTACGACATCCTGCTCGGATCGCTCCTGCTCGAGGACTTCACCGTCTTCAAGGTCATGCTCAGCGCGATCCTGGTCGGCATGACTGGCATCTTCACGATGCACCACTTCGGGTGGGTGAAGCTGCATCCCAAACCCACACAGCTCGGTGCGAACATCATCGGAGGCTTGGTGTTCGGTGTGGGCTTCGCCCTCAGCGGCTACTGCCCGGGCACGGGCGCCGCCGCCGTCGGCCAAGGAAATTACGACGCTCTCTTCGCCATGTTCGGGCTCGTCGCGGGCTCGTACCTGTATGCGGAGGTGTCGGGCTTCATGAGCCGCACGGTCGGCACGTGGGGCGATTGGGGCAAGCTAATGATCTCGGACATTGTGCCGGCCCCGCGGCCCGTCGTCATCGCCTCGGTCGCGGCTCTCATTGGCGTGGTGCTGGTCCTACTCGACCGGATGTGAACTCCGCTCGTGGAAGGCCCTCCGTGATCGGTGCTCTCAGACCGCGGCCCGCATAGTAGGCTGAGGGATGCTCGTCCGCGACATAGCAATCGCCTCTTTTTGCTTCTTTCTGTCCGGCGCCGCAGCACTCGTTTATCAGGTCGCCTGGCAGCGGCTCCTCACGCTGACGACCGGCGTATCAGTCCATTCGATCGCTGCGATCACCGCCGCTTTCATGGCGGGCATCGGCATCGGATCTCACCTCGGCGGACTATGGTCGGAGCGCCTGTCGCCGCGCCGCGCCGCCAGGGCCTTTGCGGGGGTTGAGCTGGGAATCGCCGCGTTCGCGAGCATCAGTGTTTGGATCTACTATCACGGCCTCTACGAGAGGATGCCGTGGCTCTACGGGCACGGCACGGTCGCGACCTTCCTGGCGCACTTCCTCTCACTGCTTTTGCCGACAACCCTCATGGGGATGTCGCTTCCGCTCCTCGTGCGTCGACTCGTCCTTTCTGCCGAGCAGGCCCCGAGGACCATCGGCTACCTCTACGCGGTGAACGCGCTGGGCGCCGCCGCCGGAGCTTTTGCTACCCCTTGGTTGCTGGTGCGCTACCTCGGCGTCGATGGCGCGGTGCTCTGCGGCGCCGCACTCAGCGCCGCCGCGGGCTTGGGAACATTGCTTCTCTCCGATAGAACCGAGGTGCCGGCCGCTTCAACGCAGGCGCCGACGAGCCCTCTTCGGCCCGAGACAGAGGGGGCGCAACCGCTCGGCCTGTGGATCGCGCTTTACGCTCTTTCCGGCTACATCTCTTTGTCGCTCGAGATTGTCTGGTTCCGGATCCTCGACGTGATGGCGAAAGGCGGCGCCTTCACTTTCGGGACCTTGCTAGGCATGTACCTGCTCGGCCTGGCAACGGGAACGTTCTCGGCAACGTCTTATGCCTCTCGCCTCCAGAGGCCGCTGCGGGCATTTCTTCTGTGTCAGGGTCTGATGCTTGCGTTCACCCTTCTCGCTCACACCCTGCTCGTTCATCTTCCTGCTTCAGGCGGGGTGCTCGCGCGAATGGTGGAGTACGGCGCCTCGCCGACCAAGTTCTTCAACATGGAGACGATTTCGCTAAGCGACTTCACCTACATGTACATACTCATGCCGCTGTTTCTTTTCGGACCCGCCACATTCTGCATGGGGTTCGGCTTTCCGGTCCTCCACCGCGCCATCCAGGGCGACCCGATGTCCTCAGGCCGGAGGGTCGGCCTGCTTCAGGCGGCCAACATCGCCGGCTGTACTTTGGGCAGTCTCGTCACCGGCCTTTTCATGCTCGACGCTTTGGGCAGTGCCGGAGTCTTCAGATTTCTTGGCTTCCTCGGATTCGGCATCGTCGCGATGGGGGCTTACAGGCTCAGAGCCCGGTCGTTGTGGGCCGTCCTGGCCGCGATCGGGATCCTGATCGCCGTTTTCCCGGATAACAAGACGCTCTGGCTCAGATTGCATGGCGAGCCCGATGCGGCCGCTTCTATCTTCGAAGAGGATGCGGCGAGCGTCACCGCGTTCACGCCGAGATTGAAGGAAGGAGGTTATTACCTATGGGTGAATGGCCGATCCATCAGCTGGATCCCGTTCGGTTCCATTCACACGGTCCTGGGCGCGGTCCCCGCATTGATCCACCCGAGCCCGAAAGACGTGGCGATTGTCGGCCTGGGATCGGGCGATACTGCCTGGGCGATGGGCACACGCGAGGAAACCGAGAACATCACCGTGTTCGAAATCGCGACATCACAACCAAGGCTGCTGGAGCGCATGCGCCATGCTCCGGGAATGGAACGACTCGACCAGTTTCTCGCCGACAAACGAGTTCGCGTGGTCAAGGACGATGGGCGACGACGGCTTGGCCGGGATGGTGTGAAGTACGACATCATCGAGGCGGACGCTCTGTACCCGGACAGCGGGCTCGCCGGGAATCTGTATTCTGTGGAGTTTTTTGAACTCGCCGCGCGCGCCCTCAAGCCCGGTGGAATAATGTGTACGTGGGTACCGAGGTCGCGGGTTCAAGCGTCCGCCCAGCGGGCCTTCCGGTACGCAATCCAAACGGGAAAAATGCTGGTCCTGAGCAACTCCCCGCTGCCCCTCGATCCTGAGTCCTGGAAGGCCCGGCTACATTCGGAACACGTCACGAGGTATCTCGGAGATGCCCAGATCAGCCCGATTCGCACCGCTCTTGAAGGCGCCAGTCAGGCTGAACCGCTCGATCCCGCGCACGAATTCAACGAAGACCTGCAGCCCAGGGATGAGTTCGTTCGGCCGCGCAGGCGCTCCCGGTGAACCTGAGAAACTTGTTGATGCGCCGACGTGTCGTCTCAGGGGACTCCCGGGACGATCAACCCCTCCCTGGCGTAGTAGGCCTTGATGCTCGGGTTTTCACGAAACTGCTGACGGATCCGTTCATCCGCACCCAGTGGAAGCACCTGCAATTCGAACCCTTCGCAGTGCTCGACCGCCACGGGCGCGCCCAGGACGGATAGGGCGGATGTTGAAACACCGGCGCCCTCAGGCCTTCGGGTGCCAAGAATCGTAAACGTGTAGCGGGGCCGGTCGTGCCGCTTTGCCCCCACACCACCGAGGAACCACTCGACATTCGTGAAATCCACAAACGGGTCGAGCCTTGGAGTGACGGCCACGACCCTCAGCCCAGATTTCGAGAGAGCCGTCACGTATTTCGCGAGCCAGTAGTCGGCCACACCATATTGAAGCCGGTGCTTCTGCGCTACCGAGTCGAGACACTCGACAAGTGGCGGGTAGTACGCCGTTGCCGGCGGAATCGTCGCAGGTAGAGGCCTGAGTCCGAGGACAACCACAACGGAAAGAACGGTCGCCAAAAGCGGCATGCCCCACCGGCCCACCGCGCTCGCGGCAACGCCCACCACCGTGACGAGTCCTGAAAGTTGAGGAGCGAGGAAATATCGCGTGTATCCCTCTTCCCGAAATGGCGCCGCGGTTGCCGCGACGGCTATAAGAGTCGAGAACAAGAGCGCCATCACGAAGACTCCCGCGACTCGACGGCCGAGATCGGCGGAACGCCACGCCACCCCAGCGGCTATGAGAAACCCCGCGAGCGTCACGATCGCGGTCAGGGTATGCTCGGGTGACGATTTGAAGGCTTGGTCGGAGATTCGGTTGAGCGCGTCCCACGTCCCGCTGATCGTTATCTGCAGCTTGGATCCGACGGTGATTACGGGCGTAACCACCCAGAAGATCGCGAGGCCGATGATCCCGCCTCCGGCAACACCCTTCACCGCCCGACGTGCAGGCTCCCGCCTTCCCACGAATACCGGAATCGTCGCCGCCACCAGTGCGGGTGCGACAAACCAGACGAGGAACAACATATCGGAAGCAGTGCCCAGGACCACGACGAGGGCCAGGACCAGGGAGGGCCGTACGGAACGTGAAGCACCACGCGTGACGTCCAGCAGCAGGCCGAGACTCAGGATCGTCAGGATCTGGGTATAACCGTGACGGTTGCTCCACACGAACGCGATCCAGTCGCTCCCATATCCGGCCGGGATCGCCCAAAGAACGAGGGCCGCCACAAACGGGCCGAGAGAAGAAGCGTCCGGCCAGACGCGGCGCAGCGTGAAGCGCAGGGCGAGTGCCAGCAGCACAGGCTGGGTCATCGCCTCATACACATGCCCGGCGGTCAGCGTGTCGGCCAGGCTCCTGAGGATGAGTGCAACCGCCATCTGAACGTATTCGGGGGCGTGGGAGATGTTCCAGCCGCCGAATCGAAAACCATCCTCGAACAGATCACGATAAATGAGGCCGTACTGGACGGTGTCAGACGAGAAGAAGAACCAAAGATCCTGGCCAGGACCGGCAAGAGTCTCCGAAATGTAGACGTAGACGCCTCGAAGCGCCACGCACAGAAGGAGCCAAGCCCATACCTCCAACGCAGGGCTCGTTCCCATCTGAAGGCGCCAAGCGGAGCGCATCGATCAGGTCGTCGCCTGAGGCGCTTGAATCTGGCGCATCAGTGCCCTGGCATCTGCGGCGCCCACGACCAGCATGGCTGCCACAACGACCGCGGGCGCATTTCCCATAACTCCCGGCTTCTTGGACCTCTTCTGACTCATGAACCAGCCATTATGCCCCACCGCCGCGCCTCCTCTCGCCTGCGTGCGGGAGACCCGAAGCTTGCCGATCTGCTCTCAGCCGCCGAGTGGTGACCCGGTGCTGAATTCGTGGCCGATCACATTTGGGACGGCATACACCGGATCACGTCTGCTATCCGCAAAACGGTCCTCGGAGTCCGCTCCCGCTGACCAAGGACTCTCCCCGCGAAAAAGCAGCCGGCCGGAGGTTGCCCAATCCGCCTGCGATCAGGCCCCTTGAGCTTGATCGTGATCCCCGGCCGCTCCGATCTGCGGCAGCAAGCCGAACATCTCTGCCACGGTTTGATTCTGAGGACCGCTCTTCCACAAGAAACCGTCGAGCAGGTAATGAGTGGCCTGAGGGAGCGCCAGCAGGGGCACGATCAGGGACAGGGTCTCGGCGCTCAGCCTGAAGGAGGGGCCCGGGAAAAGCATGGGCTGCTCATGCCAGACGAGACGGTCCCACCCCCACTCTTCAATCCAGGCCAGAAGGACAACGATGCCCAGGAACACCGGGATACCGGCCACGGAAAAGGGATGGCGCACAGGTGGGCTGGCGCGTTGGGCGCGATGACGGCCGTAGGCCCAGGCCAGGGCGAGGTAAGGGATGCCATGGATGAAGATGTTGGTGACCGTGAAGGCGTAGTCGGAGTTGAGAACGACGAGGCCGATTCCCCACATCAGCCACGTGCTGACCATGACAAGGTTTTTCCCGGCACTCACCGGCGCCCCGGTCACCCAGCGCCACCCCTCCTTCGCGAGGTAAGCGACTCTGATGGCGACGTAAACGGGGAACCCGGATGTCGCAACCAGAACCGGGGTGCCTCGGACAAAGTCTCCTTCGATGAGCCAGGAGAAGGATCTCGGCAGATGCGCGTGCCAGTAGATCACCGGCCAGATCGTCCCCGCGTAGACCGCCATGCCGTCGAGCGACCGCTCCCAGGCCGCGGCGTGGCTGCACTTGCGCGCGTAAAGAGCCACAAAACCCCGTTGCTGCCGAATGAAGTGAAACACCGCCACGTACGCAAGCACGGTCCAGAACATGGTCGCCGAGATCGTGTGACAGATCACCAGCGTGACGTAGGCGGCGATGGGGATGACCACGAGTTGGGTGGACCATGCCGCGCGCTCGTCCGGGTCGAACAACACACGCCAGCCCGTAGACCACACGTGGGCCACGTCGACTCCGAGGACGTCGACCACCCACACCCAGCCGGGAGCCTCGCCCTCCAGTATCCCAAGGCGCGCCCCCAGGATGAGAAGGCTCAGCGACAGCAGGAGCGAGCCCCCAAATACGCTGAGGTCGAACGCCCTTGAGAAAAGCCAGGGGCCGGACCGCCGGTCTATGGACAAGGCCACCGCGCTCATGATCGCCGCGATGGAGGCCACCATGGGCGAGAGCCGTGCCCCAGATCACGCATCGATTTTTCCGCGGCGCGGATGCCCCAATCCTGCGCTTCTTCGAAAAGCGCCAGGCCGGAGAGGTCGGTGTGAGCGAAGTGAAGCCGCCCCACCGACTGAGAGGCCGCCTTGAGGGCGTCGCTCCATAAAAACCCCGGGCGCGGGCGAATCATGGCATGGCCCCACCGCATCACGTCGATTCGGTCGACGCACTCCTCTATGTCCGGATGTGCCCGGCGAAGGTCGGAAAGGATCTCGTCGACCCAGTGGGCCCAGGGCCGAGCCAGCATGGCTTCGCGGGTTTCTCGAGGATCATCCGAGACGTAGGGTCGGTAGTAGGTGAAAGTGGTCGCCCCCAGGTCCTGGCCCGATTGGTGCGTGGAAACGATGTAACCGAGGCTCGGCGAGGCGAAGATGACGTTGTCCCACGAAAGGGGGAAACCCCGTTCGGCGGGCCTTTTACGAAGGGTGAGGTTCGCGACCATCCATGCGCTGTAGGTGAAGGCGCCCGCGACGTGGAAACCGCGATCAGCGGTTCGGACCACTCGCTCGGCAAATGAACGCGGCAGCGCGCAGATGGCGGTGCGGGCACGAATGGCGAAGGGTCTTTGGGCGATGTCGAAACCGCGGATCAGCACATCATCCTTCCCCGGGTGAATCTCTGTGACCATCCTTTCGCTTCGGACGCGCCCGGCCGCGCGACGAGCCATCACGTCCACCAGGCGGCCGTTTCCTTCCGGCCAGGTCAGAAGCTCGGCCGCTTCGTCGTCCTCCGGCCGAAAACGCGACACGAAATAGTGCAATCCGGCCCACGCCGAGGTCTGGCTCAGATCCGCTCCGAAGTCATCACGGCAGGCGTATTCGATCCACCAGCGAAAACGGGCCGCGTGATACCCGGACTGGTCGAGCCAATCCTTCATGCTCAACGCACCCAGTCGTAAGAGTTCAGAATCGGTGGACGAACGACGCCTGGGAATGGCGAAGGACCGCAGGCCTCGCGAGTCGCGGCGGGCCGACATGGCTCTTACCTGGTTCTGAAAGCGGTCCAACTGCAAGCGGTCGTCCTCCGTCGAGCCGACCGTTGGAAAGAGGCCCTCATACCAGCGGTCGTGGATGAAGATCCGTTCCTGCGGATCGCGGCACAGGACTTCCTCGGCGAATTCCGTCGAGCCCTTGGCACGGCCTTTGACCGCGCCGGCCTCCGCCAGAATGGCCAGGAGGGGTTCGTTCTCTTCGTCGGGCACGGGAACATAGTGGGCTCCCCACGGCGCCTTCATCGGCGTCGACTGGGCCGCGGAGGTGCCGCCCATCGATGACTCCAGGCATCCTCGTTTCGCACTTCTACCAGAGGCGAAGCGAGCGACCCCTGGTTGAGGGCTTTCATCTCCGGATTCTCTCGAGCGGGCCGCGTCATCTCCGGATCGATGTCCACCAGCAGGACCCGGCTCACCAGCGGATGACGGAGCACTTCGCGCACCGCCAGGCCGTCGCCGCCGCCCAGGACCAGAACACGCCTTGCCAGGGGGTTCAGTGCGAACGCGGGGTGGACCAGCGTTTCGTGATACCGGTACTCATCCGCGGACGAAAACTGCAAGTGGCTGTTGAGGAATAGCTGGAAGCCGCCGGGCGGGGTACGAGTGATAACGATGCGCTGGTAAGGAGTGGTCCGCGCGAGGATGACGGGGTGCGGGTACATCGCTTCCTCCGACAGGGTGGTGAGTCTCTCGCCGTAGGCGAACGCCACCAGCAGGCAGAGCAGAACCACCACCGCACGAACGCGGAGGGCGCGGACATTGCCGACCTGGCCAGCGAAAATCCAGGTCGACCACAACCCAACCGCGGCATTGGCGATCCCGAAGAGAAGCGAAGCGCGCACCAGGCCGAGGTGGGGGAGCGCAACCATGGGAAAGAGGATCGACGCCGCCAACGAACCGAGGTAGTCGAAGGTCAGGACCTCGGCCACCAGATCCTTGAACCCGACGCTCTCCTTCAACAGCCGGAGCGCCAGCGGGATCTCGAGACCGACCAGGCACCCGGTGATCAGCACGAGGCCGTAGAGCGTTGGCCTGAACCAGCGCTCGGCCTGACCGAAGACCACCATCAGCAGGAGAGCCGAGAGGCCCCCGATGAGTGCCACCGCAAGCTCGGTCTCGACAAAGCGGCGCGCGAGGCCCCGCTCGATGTACTTCGAGAGGTACGCCCCGAGGCCCATGGCCGTCAGGTAAGCCCCGATCACGGTCGAAAACTGGGTGACGGTGTCGCCGAGAACGTAGCTTGCGACCGTGCTGGCCACGAGCTCATAACCAAGCCCGCAGCTCGCGACGACGAAAACCGTCAGGTAGACGAGCGAGGGCTGGTTCAGCGAATCGCCGCCGAGATGATGATCGAGATGCCGATCACGAAGGAGCCCAGGATGATGCCGAGTCCTACATTCTGGTCTTCCGTGATCTCCTTTCGGATCGAGAACGGAAGCACGTGCTCGGTCACCCAGAAGGCCAGCAGCAGCACCGCGGTTCCTATGGCCGAGTACAGCAGCGAATCCACCACCGGGCGCACGTGTTCAACAATCCATTGTTCCATTCACTTTCCTCCTCGATAACTGTTTAGACCCTGGACACCGCGGGGCCCGCGCGACATGGTGTTTCCCCACTCCCATCCGCTGAGCGATGCCACTCCGTAGAACAGCGCCGCCAAAACGCCGAATATCAAGTAACCGGGATTCTTTTTCATTGGCTAGCTACTAGCTCCCTGCATGATCACTCTCGGACCAGCGCGCTGTCTCAAAGCTCCAGCTTCGCGACGTAACCCAGGCCGGCCACAAAAAGATCAGCACCAGGGCCATCAGAAGGTAGGAGCCGCGGGGCACTCCGCGCCGAACCTCGATCTGATAGTCCGTGAGCTTGTGCTGGCTGACCCCGACCACGCCCCACTGGGGGGCCAGGCGGAGCGTGTACTCCCCTGGGGCCACCTGGCCCAAAAAGGCGGAGGCCGAGCCGCTGCCCTCGGTCCAGTGAGTCCCCTCACCGTCTCATCCTTGGTGCTCGCCAGCGTCCCGTCCACAAAGAGCCACGAATTGTCGAGCGGAGCGTAGAGCGATACCCGCACGTTTCCTGAACCATTCAAGGTGAACGGCTGGCTGATGAACACGGTCTCTGGCGACCCGCTCGCGACGGTGGGAGGAATCCTCACGGTGGTCTGGTAAATGGTTCTCGACCGCATGCTGAGACCAACGAAGATCACGATGACGACCGCAGAGAGCGCGAGGAAACGCGCCCAGAGAGACCCGACGCGGCCCTGGTATGGATTGGGCTGGGCCGCGTGAACACCTTCTTGCCGAGGGAGGGAAGGCGCCGCCACCCCAAACGCGGCCGCCACCTCGGAGCGCTCGAGGTACCGACCCAGAGAAACCGTGAACTCGGACTCCGTCGATTCCTCGGAGAGGATCAACGGAGGCGCAATGTAGTCATGAGCCCGGGTGGTTTCGCCACGGATCACGGCCCACGGGAACTCTCCAACCAGACTATCGACCGAAGCCTCGCTCGATACGAAGTGGCGGAACGACTGACCGGCGAACCGCCGCTTGGCCTCCATAACGACATCCCCAGCGTGCGCGTTATCGACCACCGTCCAATGGCCCCGATCCTCAACGAGCCAGCGGAAGCCGCGTGCCGGCTCGTGCAGCAGATACTCCCTCCACCGGTATCGGGAGCCCTCTGAAAGTGCGCTCGAACGTTCCATCGCGCCCAGGACCACCCAGGTGACCTCGTCAAGCCGGGCCTTCGCACCCAGCTTGAACGCAGGCTCGAAGCTCAGCCGGTTCTGTTGGTCAGCGGCTTCGATCGCCTGGAGCGAGCCCTCGACCGCGAGCAGCGTTCCACAGTATGGGCACGCCACTCGCTTCGAGAGGTCGGGAAGGCGCAGGGTGAGCGCCCCCCCGCATTCGGGGCACTGAAGGGCCTTGGCCGCGCCGCTTGCAGAGCCTGCCCGGCTCGCGAGATGGCTCAGGCCAAGCTGCTCAAGCGTGGCCGCTCGGCCCAGAAACATCGCGCGGGCGGTTTCCCCATCACCGAAATCGATCGTGCCGAATGCGCCCTTGGGACCCGGAAAGATCGACGTAGTTCCAGGTTTCATCAGGACGAACATCCTGAGGCAACTCTCCCTCGAGCGTCTTCACCCTGGCCGTGCCGGTTTCGGTGATGATCATTGGGATACGACCGGCAAGGGGGTGGCCGGGACGGCACTCGCTGAAACCGGGCAGGTCCCCCACGTCCGCATCCAGCAGGAGGTGACGCCGACCCAGCGATTCGGCAATCCAGCCAAGCCGCCCGTCGGAGAAGGCGACCCTCCACTCGTCCCAGAGCCCCGCTGGATGTTCGACCTGGACTCGGCCCACGATCTGGAACGAGTCCCCCTGATAGCTCCCGGTTTCGCCCAGGAGGAGCAGCGAAGGCGTCGAAACCAATTCCGCGACCCGACCGGCGTTCTCGATGCTGGCTCCATCGCGAACCAGCAGTGAGTGACAGGAGGAGCAGACTCGAATGATCGAAGCCTCGAACGCAAAGATGACCGCGCTCCCGCAGCTGGGGCACGAGACTTCGTAGCTCACGACGCCTCCACACCTCGCAAGAAGGTTCGAACGGTCACCCGTTGGGCGCCAAAGGCACGCGCAAGTTCACCCTCCCAGTCCCAGTCCGGACGCTCCCGGCAACAGAAGAGATCGAACGCCGCGAAACCTCTTTCCGGGAACGTATGGCAGCTGAGGTGGGACTCGGAGAGCATCACGAACCCGGTGATCCCGCCATGCCCTGGGAACGCGTGAAAACCAGGGACGCCGATGGGTTTCAACTGAAGCCCTTCGATGGCCCGGTCGAAGACCAGGCGGACCGCCTCAATGGAGGAGAGCCTGTCGGCATGGCACCCGAAGGCGTCCACCACCCACTCAGTACCTGCGTTCCCCAGGGCACCCGGCATGATCCCGCGAGCATAGATCGGTTCGAGCGGCCTCGGGGGCAGGACTTCCGAAGCGAGCGCGAAGCCTGAACGCCACGCCGTTGCACCATCTATGCCAAATCGACGTGGCGTGATTCTTGCTCCTGACAAGCGTTATGCCATTCAGAAACAACGCGGTCGTCGCCTTTCGACAAAGCCGAAGATATGTAATTCTCCTGATGGGGAGCCTCTTGACCGTGATGCCGGTTGTAGCTCGCGCTCAGCGCGGCGTGCCACCCGATCCGGGTTATGACCTCCATCTTGCCCCCGCCGCGACGCTGCTCGCACTGAGGAACGACTTGAGCCTGCTCCAGGAAGCGCTGAGAATCATCTTGCCGCGCCCGGAGTATCCAGGATTGGAGCGCGAGGCCAAAGGCATCCGGCACGATGTCCGGGTTCTCGATGATCAGGTACGAGAGCACCTCGAAGGTCGCCACGACGGGCCGGTGGGCGGTACCGCGGTGGTGAACTGGCTCCGGCAAAGGGTCCAGCGTCTTCGCGATGACATCGATCACCTGCCGCGGCGCAAAGGTGATTCGCCTGCCACGCCTTCGTTCTAAAAGAGAGGACCAGTCTTGCCACCGCCCCGCATGGCGTTTTCAATGAACGGGCGACCCTGACCGGGTTTCTTGTTTCAGAGGACCCTTGCGGGCCTCTGTCTCACCCGGCCCGTTGGGCCGAATGGCGAAGCCATGAGGGCCAAGAGGTGCGTCGGGGAGCAGAGCGGCCGCCGCTGGCGTGATTTCGCGCCGCTCCACAGCCGCGGCAGGGCGGACATCACGATCATGGCTAACAGGTCATCGAACGCCGGCGCGCTTCGTATGCGCAACACCTGTTCGGAAAGTACCGCGTGCCTCGGTTCCTCGCGAAGGCGTGGTACGCGACGGACGCGAGCGGAGAGACCAAGCGCGAGTGGTACGTCGCGCATAGGAAGGCCCGCAACCTGTCGCAGGAAAAGCTGGCGCAGGCACTCGAGAGGCTGGTTGTAGAGCACCAGCAGCCGGACTTCATCGGCGACAGCGTCGGTTGCGGAATCGACAACCAACCACTTCAGCCAGATGTTTGTCATGCCGGAAAGGTAAGGCCCGTTGTTTCGGGTCCGGCTCGGATGATGAGCCAAAAAATCTCGGCTCTCGAAACTTCAGCCCACGTCAGGGAGCGTGGGACCCCGAACCGTGCCTCAGCGCACTCCACGCCCACGCGAATGGGACCGCCCGCACCGACGGCTCGCCGGTCAATGACAGTAAGGGTTGTGGGGCGGTCATGCGATCGGCCCCCATAGGCCTTGGCCTCTACACGGTGAGCGATGCCTTCAGGTGCGCGATGGAGACTGGTCGGTCCACGCACGGGCATCCAAGCGGGCCAGGCGAAGCAGCTGGAACGCCAAGGACACAACGCGCCTGAAGGAGACTCCCGCCGCGATGACGGAGCGCGTTCACAAGGTCCTGAGCGTTGCGGCCGCACACGGCCACGATTAGCTCGTACTCGGCGCCTGGGGTTGCGGTGCCTTCGGTATCCGCGGCTCAGTCATGGCCGAGATCTTCCGTGACGCACTCAGTGGCGAGTTCGGTCAATCCCTCTCAGGCTTGGCGGTAGGGACGCGAAGCTCGAAATCAGCCACGATGGGCAGGTGGTCGCTGGCGAGCCGCGACAGCTTCTGCCGGCAGCGGAAGGCGGAGTGCAGAGCGAGGGGGCCGCGGTAGAAGATCCGGTCCAGTGGCCCTCGAGGAAAGAAGGATGGGTAGGTCAGCACGGGCTTTCCGGTGGCGGACTCGATGGCGGATTTGAACTTCATACCTTCGGTGATGAAGGGCAGCAGTTGCGAACGCCAGTCGTTGAAGTCGCCGCCGACCAGGCACGCGGCCGAAGTCTTGAGTGCGGTCATCTCCGAGGAGCGGGCCAGTAACTCGACTTGTCGCGACCTTTGACCGGCGGATAGGCCGAGGTGCAGATTGAAGACATCCAGACGCTTTTCGGGCCCTTCGCCAAGGGCGATCGCGGTGTGCTGACAGCCGCGACGTTTCCATCGATCGATGGTGAGGTCGATGTTCCTTTCGCTCAGAATCGGAAAGCGGCTGAGGGTCGCGTTTCCATAGCGGCCTTTGCGCAGGGTGACGTTGTGACCGACCGCGCGGTAGGGAAACCCCAGATCGGTCGCCAGTTCCTTTGCGAGGTCCAGCTCCCTCGACCGGGGGGCTCCATCATCGACTTCCTGAAGGAGGACGATATCGGCGTCGTAGTTCTCGATGATGCGGACGATCCGCTCGGGTCGGAAACGCCGATCCACGCCGATGGCCCGGTGGATGTTGTACGAGAGGACGCGGAGCTTCATGACCGTGGACCCGCATTTTCAATTGCCGATGTGCTGGACTCGGACCTTCTCCGGCGACGCAGCGAGCGGCCGAGAAGGGCCAGGGCGAACCAGAGGAAGACGATGGCGAGAGGCCAGGCGAGGACTCGAGGCCAGACAAAGCCGATCACCGCCAGAAGGGCGAGCGCCACACCGCCTTGACCCATCAGCATGCGTTCGGTCGGCTGATGAACGCGGCGCGCGGCCAGAGCCGAACCGATGGCGTTGCCGATACGCAAGGCGCCCGCGGCGGCTCGGGTGGCGCTTCCCCCTGCGCGAGGGGGGCGTGGTTTTCGTACGCCCCCCGCGGGCCGGACTCGTCGCTTTGGCTCGAGAACGATCTCGGTCGAGTTATCGAGATCCTTCGCGAACATCTCTTCCATGGCCTGACCGAAAGCCTCGTTCTCCACCACAATGTCCAGTTCGCGATTACCGAACCAGCTCGACATGTTCAGGTTGGTCGAGCCGACCCGGGCCCAGCGCGCGTCCGCCACCGCGGTCTTCGCGTGGAGCATGGGGCCGTTCCACTCGAAAACCCGCACCCCTGAATCCAGCAGCGAGCGATAGCCGGTGCGGGAAATGGTCTGCATCAAAGGAATGTCGCTGCCGGGGCCCGGTACCAGCAACCGCACGTCCACGCCATCCTGCGCGGCCGCGCGCAGAGCCTGCACGTAAACCGAAACTCCGGCGAAGTAGGCGTCGGTCAGCCACAAGGTCCGCCGGGCGAGCGACGCCACCAGAGGATCGAGGCGGTAGAGGCTGGCGCTTCCCGGTGTGGACGCCACCACCCGGACGTTGACCGAGCCTTTCGGGGAAAGCGATTCGGGATCGACCGCTGCGCCTTCAGGCAACGGAGTTCCGGTGGCGGCCCAACTGTCCGCGAAAGCCTGCGCCACTTCCGCGACCGCGGGACCGCACAGGACCACTCCGGTATCGCGCCAGGGGGCCCGGCTTTTCTCGGGAGCGCCCTCCCACATCTTCCCCACGCACAGGCCGGTCACGAAGGCGGTGTCACCGTCGATGATCAGACACTTGCGGTGGTCACGCGCCACCCAGCCAAGCGGCTGATCGAGGCGGGGAGGATTGAAGGAGCGGACATCCACGCCGCTCTCGCGCAGGCGTCGCCAGAACGAACGCGAAGCGCGCCCGATACAGCCGATCCAGTCGTAGATGACGCGAACCGGCACTCCCGCGCGGGCCTTGCGGCAGAAGGCGTCATGAAAACGCTCGCCGACCTCGTCCTCGTGGATGATGTAGTTCTCGAAGTGTACGAAGCGCCGGGCTCCCGAGATGGCCTCGAGCCAGGCGGGATAGTTCTCTCTCGCGTCTTGAAGGATCCGCAGACTGTTCCCGGGGATGAGGAGCGCGCCGGCGGTGCGCGAAAAAACCTGATCGCTCAGGCTGGGCACTTCGGGTGCTGGCACAGTGGTGTTCAAGAGCCTCGCTTTATTCCGGCCGGCCGAGCAGGAAGCCCTGCGCGGAATCGCAACCTTCCGCGCGCAGGAAGGCGAGCTGCTCCTCGGTCTCGACCCCTTCGGCGATGACTTCGAGGCCCAGTTGATGGGCCATCGCGATGATGGCGGTGACGATCCCGCGCGACCGGTTCTCACCGGGCAGATCGGCTACGAAGGAACGGTCGATCTTGACCGCGTGCAGGGGCAGGCGGCGGAGATTCGAGAGCGATGAGTGCCCGGTGCCGAAATCGTCCATAAGCAGGCGGATGCCCCGCTGGCGCAGCGCTTCGAGAATGAGGTCGGCGCGTTCGAGATCCTGCATGGCCACGGTTTCGGTGATCTCGAATTCGAGACGCGCCGCGGTGAGCCCGGTTTCAAGGAGCGAGCGATCGACTACGTCCAGAAGGCCAGGGTCGTGGAACTGTCGTCCCGAGAGATTGATCGAGACGCGCTCGGTTCCGCCGCGCAGGACGGTGGCCGCACAGGCGAGACCGATCACGTGGTGACCGATTTCGGAGATCAGGTTCGTGGCTTCGGCGATGCCGATGAACTCGGAGGGCTGAATGGTGCCTCGCTCCGGGTCGCGCCAGCGCAGCAGGGCTTCCCGGGTTTCGATCTGCATGTTGGACAGGCGCACTATCGGCTGATAGACGAGGAAGAGTTCGGAGGAGGTGAGGGCGCGCCGTAGCCGCGCCTCGAGGTTCATGTGCTCGAGCAGACGGGCGCTCATGGCCGCGGTATAGAACTGAGTGCGGTCACGCCCCAGTTCCTTGGCCCGGTACATGGCGAGGTCCGCGTTGCGAAGAAGCTGCTCGGCGGTGTCCCCGTCCTGGGGGAAAAGACCCACGCCGATGCTGGCCGAGACGGTGATTTCGCGTGCCGCGACCTCGACCGGGACCTTGATGGTGGAGTGAATCTTCTGGGCGAGGCGCAGCAGGTCGTTTGGATCCTTGACTCCGCTCACCAGTACGGTGAACTCATCGCCGCCGAGTCGTGCCACCGTGTCCTCGGTGCGCAGGGTCGAGCGCAGACGAACGGCGATGGTGCGGAGCAAGGTGTCGCCCGCGGTGTGCCCGAGCGAATCGTTGATCGATTTGAAATGATCGATGTCGACGAAAAGCACAGCCAGTGATTCTTCCGTGCGCAGCGCCCGGGTGAGGGCATTGTCGAGGCGGTCCACGAAGAGGTGGCGGTTGGGCAGGCCGGTGAGCGCGTCGTGATACGCGAGATGCTCGATCTGGCGTTCGGCCCTGCGGCGCTCGGAGATGTCGAGTCCGGCCGCGAAGACGAGTTCGCCCAAGGGGTCGGGGGCCGCGTTCCACAACGTCCAGCGCGGCGATCCATCGCGATGCCGGAGCCTCAGCTCGATATCGGCGGCCCCGTCTTTCAAACGCGGGAGAACTTCGCGGTGAGCCGCTTCTTCGTCGAGGTCGAGGTGCTCCCACACCCTGGTCCCCACGAACTCCTCGGGGGCCCGCCCGAGGATGCGCTTGGAGGCGGGCGAAACCCAGCGGATCAACCCCTGCGCGTCCAGCACTACATGAAGGGTCTGCGAAACCTCGAAGAAGCGATCTCTTTCTGCCGTGAGTTTTTGCCGTTCGGCGAGGCCCAGTTCGAGTTCACGCGTGCGCGCCCGCACCTGACGCCGAAGCATGGCCGACCAGATGACCGCCCCGCCGGCCAGCAGTACCAGGGCGAAAACCGCGCGACCGTACTTTCGCAGCTGGCCGGCGAAGGGGACGGGCGGCGGGGGAATTGTGAGCGTGTTCTCCACGATGCCGCTCATCGAGGGCGAGGCCCGGATCCGCTCCAGCGCCTCGACGAAGCGGGCGAGTTCGGTGCTGCGCCCCTTCATGGCCACGAGGTAGTACGAAGTGGAGGCCACGTCCACCTCCACGAGATCGGTGAGGCCGAACTGGGCGGCCACGTGACGCAGTGTGAGTCCGTTCCCCGCCACCATCGTGGCTTCCCCGGCCAGCAGCTTCTGAACCGCTTCGAACTGGTCGGCGCACAACCTGAACCGGGGCCTTCGATCGGGAGGAAGCTTCAACAGCGTTTCATGAAGCAGGCCATTCTCGAGAAGTGCCACTCGTTCTGCGGAGAGATCCTCGAGCCCCTTCGGATACTCGGCCCGCCCCGCCGGAAACAGCAGCGACATATGCATGTTCCAGATCGGCGAGAGCAGGTCGTAGCGTTCGGCCCGTTCCCCGGAGTAGGCGACTGCAGCCAGATCGGCCCGCCCCTCGTTGAGACTCGCTATTGCCTCCGGCCACGAGCCGAGTCGAAACTCCACGTCGTATCCGGCCTCGGCCGCGGCTAGCCGGACCACCTCGATGTTGAATCCACGCGCTTCGCCTTTCGCATCCTTGTATTCGAAAGGCGGGAAGTAGGCATCCCCCGCGTAGATCAGTCGGGGTCGCGCCGTAGCCGCCGCGGAAGGCTCCGCCTGAGGCTGGGCCGCCCACAATGGACGGACGGCGATCAGGGTTGCAATCACCACACAGAGCGACAACACGACGCGCGAGGTCGCGCCGTTCGCAATCGGCGCGCCGCTGTGCTTTCGCGGGGGAGGGGAACTCATGGACTGGCCGCAAGCGTGACTCTACTCGTCAGCTTCCCGACTTTCCTGCCTCATTCAGGTGGATTGCCAGCATCGTCGATATCGCCGGTGTCCATGGACCGCTGCTAATCTCCCAAAATGTTGCGTCCCTCGGCCGGAGGATCACTCGAGTTTCCCGATCGGGGTTCAGAAAGATCAAGGTCAGGCCCTCACCAATGGTCTTAAGGTGATCGCGCGTCGCGGGTACTTCGATGAGGTATCCGCACCGAAGTGACGCGTTGACGGCGTCGCGGCGGTAATCGCTACGAAGCTCGCTACGACGGCCGAAGCGCGAAGCGGACCTGGATGGGCAGTGACGCGGCCTGCACGTCGGCGCAGACCAGAGTGTCGACTCCAACCCTGCGTACGCTGGGGGTTTTGGACGAGCCGCCCACCGTGGCTTCACCCGGCCGCGCCGGAGATGGCCACAGGGTGCAGATCTCAGCCACCCGCGCTTTGCCTTCCACCTTCACCTCAATTGCCGCTTTGGTCACGACCTGACTCAGAACCAACCGTTCCGACGCCGCCCGATTCGGAACCTCGAACGGCAACAGCGTCTCGCGGGTTCTTATCGCCACGCGGTAGCCGTCGGGCGAAGGGGAGACGCCGAGCAATCCCCTCACGATCGCGCTGTGGAGGGCCGCGGCCGCCGCAGCGTAGGCGCCGCTTCCTTTCGGCGTGCCGTCCTGGGCGTACCACTCGTGAATGCCCGCTCCCGCCCGCAGGGTCCGCGCCACCATCTGGTCGAGATGAACGCGGGCCTGCGCCGAGAGCCCGCGCTGGAACTCGGCCTGCACCAGCGGCGCCCCGAACCAGTCCCATTGCCCGCCGTTCTGGTACTCGAAGGGCTCGCGCATCGCGGGATGCTGAAAGGCACCCGCAGCGTAGGGGGGGATGAGAGTTGTGGAGATGGTGGAGTAGTTGAAGTCCGCGCGCAGGCGTTCAGCGGTCGCGAAGATGGCTTTGGCCTGATCGTCGTCGGCGACCCCGAAAAGTGCGGCGAGCGCGTTGCCGCCCAACGCGAACCGTTCGTCCTCCTCGGCCCCGAAGGCTTCTGAAGGGGTTCGGTCAAAGGGGATGCGAATCCGGAAGTAGCCGCGATCCCTCATCCAGAAGGCGGTGCGAATTCGATCCCGCAGTCTCTCGGCGCGGGTGGCGAGACGCTGCTTGCGCTCTGCCGGTCCCTCGATCCCGGCCAGGCAGTCGAGCGCTGCGTACACCATCACGTTCGAGTAGAGAGCGAGGGTCCGCGGCGTTTTGGCGTCCAGGTAGATCGCTCGTTGATCCGGATAGAGAGGGCTCACATCGCCCCAGTCCGCGGTGAGCCCGCTCCAGACCAGGCCGGTCTTCGGGTCGGTGCGATCGCGGACCAGGGCGTCGATCGCTTTGATCAGTCGACTCACGCGCGAGAGCGCCGCGTCCGCCGCGTCATCCATTGATGCGCCGGTGCCGAGCATCTCTCGAGCCCGACAATAAGCCAGGGCGGCGGAAGGCTCCTGATCGGATTCATTCGAGTTTGTATCCACCGCCATTGAACCAACCACGGTGACCTGGGGCGCCCATTCTCGAAAGGTGTCGGGCGAAGCGGCCGCGACCCAATCGCGCAACCGGCCGTTTTTCCGGGCCACTGAAAGATGAAGGTCGAGCCACGAAGTGAGGGTGGGCGCCTCGTAGTACGCAGCGGCCGCGGGCACGATCCACGCGCTGTCCCGAAGCCAGATTTGCGGATACGCCTCTCCGGCGCCGAATCCGAGGACCGCGCCCTCCGAGACGGCGAATACCTTGTGGTTCTTCGCGAGGGTTTCCGGGACCCTGGCGAAGATCTGCCGGATGCGCTTCATCGAGGCGCTTTCTGAGGGGGACGCAGGGACGGGCGATTCCCCGCGAACGCAGGCGAATGCAAGTCCCATCCATGCCAGACCCGCGATCCATAGGCCACGACGCAACCGACCGAACCACGGGGGTTTCAGGTTCGCCATGGACCGGAACTCTACCGGAGGCTCAATCTCGTCACGCGGTTGAGGCCCGTCGCATATGATCTCGGCGGCCCTCTGCGTTGTTCGTTTTTGGGGTCGGTGGACCGAGGAACCAATGTTGCTCTCTCGGGGTCCAACTGTCGCCTTGCGGTGTGCATGCCTCCGCGTTGAGGAAGCCTGAAGCAAGCGCAGGACCCCACCCTTTGCGCTCAGGTTCCGTGAGCGCCACCGGCTTCAGACGGCAACGCGGAGGGCTTTTGCCTTCACTCTCCGCTTATCTCCGCGGCCCGGACCCGGTTCCTTCCCGCACCCTTCGCGGAGTAAAGCGCCCGGTCGGCGGCCCCGATCAGCCGCTCGACGCTCAGGCCCTCGGCGGGAACCGCGGCCACGAGGCCGATGCTTGCGGTGAGATGCCCGGCACCAGCAGCCGGATTGCGGAGGTTCAAAGCCTCGACCCGGCTCCGCATGTCCTCCGCCACTTGCAGCGCGCCGGCGAGGTCGGTTTCAGTGAGGACGAATGCGAATTCTTCGCCTCCGTAGCGGGCCACCAGATCCGCGGGGCGTCGCGTGGCCGCTTCGAGGGCGCGGGCCACGCGTTTCAACGCCTCGTCTCCTTCCGGATGGCCGAATGCGTCGTTCACTTCCTTGAAGTGATCAAGGTCGAGGATGCCTACGGCCAGAGGGGTGCGCTGACGTCTGGCTCGGCCCCATTCATCATTCAGCACTTCGTCGAACTGCCGCCGGTTGGCGATGCCGGTCAGCGCGTCGTGTCGTGAGACGTCTTCGAGCCGGGCGTTGGCTTCCTCGAGCAGGTGGTTTTGTTCGAGCACCCGCAGCCGCGCCGCCTCCAGTTCCGCCACCGCCAGTTGCAGGTCGCGGGTTTTCTCCTCGACCATCCGGCTGAGCCGTGCCGCTTCGAGCCGGAGGACGCGTGTCCCCACCCAGACCCCGCCGACGACGATCAGCCCGACCCCGAGAACCGCGGCGAGGCGAGCAGCCATGGTTCGGTACCAGGGCGGGTCCACCACGAAGCTCCATGCGGTTTCCGGTCCGACCTGACCGTCGGGTCCACGAGTGCGGACCCGGAAGCGATACTCCGCCTCCTGCAGTGTCGTGAACTCGACCTCGGTGCGCGGTGACCATTCGCTCCAATCGACGTCCATCGGATCGAGGCGAAACTGAAAGGCGAGGCCGCGCTGATGGGAGAGCGGCCCGAACTCCACGTGAAGCCTCCGGAGATTGTGCGGTAGCGCGGCCCGGTCGACCGCCCCTTCCCGAAAGCCGTCGAAGATCACCCGATCATTGAGTGAGATCCGAGCCAAGGTCGGCGCGGGCGGTGGGGGAAGCCCCCCTCCTGGTGCTCCGACATGCCGGTATAGTCCGCCCTCGCCTCCAACCCACACCACACCGTCCGCTTCGGGACGGATGAACTGGATGCGCCGGGCCGGAAAGGCGTAAAGAACCACCGGCTCCTTCAGCAAGACGCCGTTCCGTCTCGGGAAAACCCGCAAGGGGCTGGTGTTGATCCAAAGTCGGCCCTCGGCATCGCTGGCCCCGACCCAGGCGACCCGACCCACGAGGTCGCCGGTCACCGCGGCGTTTGGGACCAGTCGCGGACCGGCCTCGGCCTCGTCGATACCGAAGACCTCGCTCTTTTCGTGGTTGGTGACGGCTATGAGGCCACCCGGGCTCAGATGCACGTCGCCCTCGATGCCGCCGAGTTTCCGGAATTGGGCGACCGCGGGACTTTGTGGATCGAAATCGACCGCCACGATTCCGTCGAAGACGGACGCGAAATACGCGCGCCCTTCTGGCCGGGTGACGATCGATCGAACGTAGCGAGGCGAGCCCGCGAGGGGTCCGATGAGCCGGAACCCCAGACCTTCGGGGATCAGAAGGTGCAAGCCGCTTCGCGCGCCCACCAGCACTCCGCGGAAACCCTGCGCCTCCGCAAGCACATAGGCCCCCAGGTCCGCGGTGCCGGGCACCAGAGTGGCGCGATCCCCAGCCACTCGAAACACCCCCGCGGCCGCGGCCAGGAGGAACTCGCCCGGCAGGTCGGAGAGTGTCAGCCCGGACCAGGTGGATCCGGCCACACCGGGGATTCGCTTTACGGTACCGCCCTCGATAACGCCGAGCCCGGCCGAACCCATGACATACAGGCGGCCGTCATGCCGGTGCACACCCTGGGCCCCCCCAGGCATTCCCGCGCGGGCGTCGAAGAGGGTGATCGGCGAAGCGACGTCGAGACGCGCCAGTCCGGCGTTGAGCGTTACCCACAGGCCGCCTTCGCGATCCTCGGCGAGACCGGTGACGTGATCGTCGGGCAGTCCGCGGCGGCTGTCTACGATTTGTTCGGCCTCGGCGTTTCGGCCGATAAGGAGGACGCCTCCCGTCCTCGAGCCAAGTGCGATCCTGCCGTCCCGCAAACGGATGGCCGCGGAGATCACGTTTGTCTTGGCCCACTCCGAGGCCGCACCCCTGAGGATCGCCACACCCTCGTCGCCTACCCGGACGAGACCCATCTCGCGCAGGACGGCAAGATAAGGACCGCCTTCTTTTTCCTGTCCTTCATCGAGGATTGCGTCGATCCTTTGGCCCGACAGTGCCGCGAATTCCGGGGCGGGGCTGAGCCCGGTGGGGCCTGCTCGTTTGGTGCTCGCGTTTTCGCCAAGGTAGGCGTGCCCTCGAAACGCGAACAGAGTGGTGGGCGACTCTCGCGAGACCACCGCTATGGACTTGAGCAGGCGCCCGTCATAGAAGAACAGGCGGAGATCGGTCAGAGCGAAGAACCCCTCGGACGTGGCGACGATCGAGCGGACATCGCCGAACTCCCGATCTTCCGGCGGAAGGGGATGGGTGATTGAACGCAGCGTGGCTGCACCAGACGGCCCGGGCTCGAGGGTGAACAGACTTTGCGGTCCGCCCGCCACCACCTTCCCCCTGGCGTCCACGGCCACCGCGTAGATCGCCACTTCGCTCGGCGACAGGCGCCACTGCGCGCCGTTCGAGATCAGGAGGCCGTGGAGATTGCCCACGTAGACCCGGCCGCGACCCTCCGTCGCCACTCCGAAGTTCTGGCTCTCGCCTCCGTGGTGGCTGTCGTCATAAAGACGCATGAGCGGAAAGCCGCGTTCGGACGGTCTTGGACCTGCGGGCTGCGCCGGAACCGGGATGGCGGATAGCAGCAGCCACGCGAGAACTCCGATCCGTGACCCTCCTCTCATATCGCAGAGGATTCTAAGAGTCTGGGCCGCGAAGACCTTGGAGCCTGCGCGGCAGAGGGGAGAAGGCTCCGTCCCCTCAAGGCGTCACAGCGGCGCGTGCCACAATTCTCTTCGCGGTTTGGGAATTCCGCGCTGCCAATTTAAGGAGTCGAAAGAAGCATGAGTCAAATCCGTAGTGTCGCGGTTCTCGTCGGCAGTCTTCGCAAGGACTCCCTCAATCGGCGCATGGCCCACGTTCTCGCGCAACTCGCACCCGCCTCGCTCAAGCTGGAGATTGTGGAGATCGGCGCCTTGTCCCACTACAACCAGGACGATGACGCCAACCCGCCCTCTTCGTGGATCGAGTTCCGCGGGCGCGTTCACGCCGCGGACGCCGTGCTCTTCGTAACGCCCGAGTACAACCGTTCAGTGCCGGGGGTCTTGAAGAACGCGATCGACATCGGCTCAAGGCCCTACGGGCACAGTGTCTGGAGCGGGAAGCCGGGTGCTGTGGTCACCGTGTCGCCGGGTGCGATCGGCGGTTTTGGTGCCAACCATCATCTTCGCCAGAGCCTGGTGTTCCTGAATGTGCCGGCGATGCCCCAGCCCGAGGCCTACATCGGCAACGCCGCGGATCTGTTCGACGCCGAAGGTGCGGTGACGAACGAATCCACGCGAGGTTTTCTTCAGAAGTTCATGACCGCTTACGCCGCCTGGGTGGAAGCGAACCACCCCCGAGGGTGAGGTCGGGCTGCCGCACCCCGAAACGAATGTAGGGGCGACCCTCGTGGTCGCCCTTCCCGATTCAGGGCCTCAAGGCCGGATCATTTCGCGAGTGGACGTTGGACCTTTAGGGGCGCGAGCCCGCGCGACCCTCTTTTTGGAATGAGACGGACGGCTTGCCGCGTCGGGGTGCGTTTTTTTCGCGGACAGGGGCGAAGCGCCGGGGTTCATTTCGCCGGTCCATCGGTGGGCGCCCGGTACCTCGATGCCGAAGAGATCCAGGAGACGCGCCACGGTGTGGTCAACGATGTCGTGGATCGAGGTCGGGCGGTGGTAGAACGCGGGCATGGGTGGCGAGATCACCACGCCCATGCGCGAGAGTTTCAGCATGTTCTCGAGATGGATGTCGGTGAAAGGCGCTTCCCGGACCGCGAGCACCAGGCGGCGACGCTCCTTCAGCACCACATCCGCGGCCCGATGCACCAGCTCATCGCTGTGGCCGTGGGCGATGCCGGCCAGGGTCTTGACGCTGCATGGCACGATCACCATGCCGAGAGTGACGAACGAACCGCTGGAGATACGAGCGCCCTGGTCGTTGTCCTTATAAGAATGAGTGGCGAGAGCACGGACCTGATCGAGGGTGTAGTCCGTCTCGTGGAGCAGGGTGCGCGCTCCCCACCGGCTCAGGACGAGATGACTCTCGACATCCGTCTTTCGCAAGGCCTCAAGCATCCGGACCGCGAAGATCGAGCCGGTCGCTCCAGTGACCCCGATGATGAGCCGCCTGGGCTTTTGCGCGACGGCCTCACTCACGGTCGATCCTGACGCGGAAGGGTGAACCGGCTTTCGGTATCGCGCTCTAAGTTCATCATGAACGCCGTACGATACGACGCTTCGTTGGTTAGCCCGCTCCTATTTTCGGCCGAAAACCCCGCGGAACCATGTCCCCAGGTCGCGCGCCGGTTTGACCACATCCGCGCACTGGCAGCGCTCGGCCTTCGGGACATCACCGAGCACCTGTTCGACATGAAGTCCGCACCCGGCGAAGGTGGGCTTGCCACATTTATCGCACGTCACTCGTCTGCACATCGCTCGAAAGTACCTCAGATCCCCGAGAAATCGGGAAATCAGACCGCCCAGGCGTCGTCCCGTTCCTCTTCGACCTTCTGCGGGACCTCGGCGACCTCGCTGACCGCGCGCGCGCAGTCCTCGCAATTCCGGCCCAGAGATGTGCAGGGGACTCCGTCGGCCTGAGCCTCGGGACAGCAGGCCAGCAGAATGCGGGACGGCGTCGAACCCTTCGGACTCGCGAGTTTCATGGGCACCTCCAGATGGTGGGACCGGTCCACGGTGACGATAGCGGGGAGGGCCGTCCGAATCTACTGAGCCAAATGGCCTACATGATTCTGCTGTCCGGGGAAGAGCGGGCTCGCTACACTGGCCAGCCAAGGGAGATTCCCAAATGAGCACCGTACGCGAGCGTCCCAAACCGCAACTTCTGCCGGATTTCTGCAAGGGGTGTGGCCGATGCATCGACGCCTGCACCAGGCACTGCATCACCCTCGGATCGGATATCAATCCCGCGACCGGCCTCACTCCGGTGTCACTCGATCTCGAGTCGTGCAACGGTTGCGGGCTCTGCCTCTCGGCCTGCCCCGAGCCCTATGGCCTGCGCGCCGAGCCCGGGCAGGATTTCGTCCTCGAAGATCCCAGGGCCCTCTTCGGCCCGCGAGGGCCGCTTCACGAAGTGCCGGCCACCCTCCCTGACGAACTCCTGCCGATGCCGCAGGTGGAGCCGCTCGTGGTCAAGGGCACGTACGCGTCGGCGATCGGCGCCCTGATCGCGGGCTGCCGACACTTCTACGGCTACCCGATCACGCCCTCGACAGAGGGCGCCGAACTGATGGCGAAACTCCTGCCCAAGCTCCACGGAACTTTTGTGCAGGCGGTGTCCGAGACCGCGGCGGTGAACATGATGTATGGCTGCGGCGGCGCCGGTCTGCCCGCCATGACGTTCACGTCCTCGCCGGGTTTCAGTCTCATGCTCGAGGGTATCTCCTACATGATCGGCGCAGAGCTCCCGGGAGTTTTCGTCAACGTGATGCGCGGCGGGCCCGGGCTTGGAAACATCGGCCCGGAACAAGCGGACATCAAGCTGGCCTGCCGGGGCCTTGGCCATGGAAACACGCAGGCGGTGGTGCTGGCGCCGTCGACGCCGCAGGAGATGCTCGATCTCACGATGCGGGCGTTCGAGATCACGTTCCGCTATCGCAACCCCGTGGTGATCCTGGGCGACGGGTATCTCGGTCAGGTCACCGGCACAGTGCGTCTGCCGGGCATGGCGGTGAAGCCGGGTCTGCCGGGCTGGGCGGTGTGGGGGGACCTCGCTCATCGCCGGAACCTGATCTGCTCGATCTTCTTGAGTGAGCCCGATCTCGAGGCCCATAACACCCACCTGAACTCCAAGTACGCGGCCATGAAAGCCGCCGAGCAGCGGGCCGACCTCTTCGAAACGGACGATGCCGAAGTCCTGCTCGTGGCCTGCAACACCCCCGGCCGCATGGCCAAGGGCGCCGTGCGCGAGCTACGGGCCATGGGCATCAAGGCGGGTCTTTTCCGTCCGATCACGTTGTGGCCCTTCCCGATCGACGCCCTGCGGCCGCTGCTTGAGAGGGTCCGCCGCATCGTGGTGGTGGAGGCCTCGAACGGACAGTTGGAAGACGAACTGCGGCTCGCAATCAGCTACTCCGGGGTGGAACGTCCGCCTGCGATCGATCACGTCCGCCGCTTCGGAGGGATTCTTCCCCAGCAGACCGAAATCGTGGAGCGGGTTCGAAGCGTCGTCCCAGGCGAGGTTCGAAACAAGGCGGTGATGTCATGAATGTGTTCTACGACCGGTTCCAGCGGCACGCACACGGCGAGGGCCTGAAGGGACAGTCGACGCACTACTGCGCGGGCTGCGGTCACGGTCTCGCCCACAAGTACCTCGCCGAGGCGATTGAAGAACTCGGTGTTCAGGATCGCACCGTCGCGGTATCCCCGGTCGGGTGCAGCGTCTTCTTGTACTACTACTTCGATGTCGGCAACACTCAGGCCGCTCACGGTCGCGCGCCCGCCGTGGCCATCGGTCACAAAACCGCCAACCCGGATTCCATCGTCATCAGCTATCAAGGTGACGGAGATCTGGCATCGATTGGCCTCGCCGAAATCGTGAGCACGGCCCAGATGGGAATTCCGATCACCGTGATCTTCATCAACAACGCGATCTACGGCATGACCGGCGGGCAGCTGGCGCCGACCACTCTCATGGGTCAGCGCACCAGCACCACGCCGGAAGGCCGTACGCCCTTTTTTGGCGCCCCCATGAGGATGGCCGAACTGATCGCCGGCCTCGATGGCCCGGTGTATGTCGAGCGTGTGGCCCTTTACGATGCCAAGCAACGGAACCGAGCCAGGAAGGCGATCACCAAGGCCCTGCGCCTGCAGGTCGAGAATCGCGGCTTCGCCTTTGTCGAAGTCCTCGCGGAATGTCCGACTCATCTTGGCCTTACACCCCCCGAGGCTGAGCAGTGGGTCAAGGAGAAGATGACTCCGGTGTTTCCGCTCGGCGTGAAGAAGGACATCGAGAACCCGCCCGAGCACGTCAAGCCGGAGATGCCTTCGTTCGACCCCGCGTACCTGGTTCAGGCGGTCGAGGGCTCGACCGACAAGGCGCCTCGGTTCTGCCCCGCCTTCCCGTCGCTATGGAACACCGACGACATCGCATTGAAGTTCGCGGGCGCGGGTGGCGACGGGGCTCAGACCGCGGCCCTGCTGGTGGCCCGCGCCGGGATCAACGAGGGATACGACGCCACCCATATTCCGAGTTACGGCCCCGAGTCTCGCGGGGGCACCTCCTACGCCGATGTTCACATTGCGCGCACTGAAGTACTCTCGCCCTCCTCGCCGGTGCCCCAGGTTCTCGTGGCCTTCAACGCACCCAGCCTGGCGCGGTTTGGCCCGACCGTGGCCCGCGGCGGGACCATTGTCTATGACAGTTCAGTGATCGCGGATGTCCCGGTGCGGCCCGAGGGAGTAGAGGTCGTGGGGGTGCCCATGACCCTCATCGCGGCCGAACTAGGGCGGCCGGTGGTGAAAAATGTCGTCGCCCTCGGGGCATTGCAGGCGGCCACCCGGATGTTCCCGGAAGAGACCTTCCTCACCGCCATCCGCCAGGCCCTCAAAGCGAAGTGCGCCATGATTCCCCTGAACGAAGAGGCTTTCGCGCGCGGGCAACGTGCGGTGCGCGGCGACGCCTGAGAGTATTGCGTTTGATGAACGACATCGCTCACCTGCGGAAAAGCTACGAACGGGCCGAACTTGGCGAGGGCGCCTCGCTGCCCGACCCCATGAAACAGTTCGGGTTGTGGTTTCAGCAGGCCGTAGACGGGCAACTGCCCGAGCCGAATGCCATGACCCTCGCTACGGTGGCCGAGGATGGCCGGCCCTCGACCCGCGTGGTCCTGATCAAGGGCTTCGACGAACGGGGCATCGTCTGGTACACGAACTACGAGAGCCGCAAAGGACGCGACCTGGCCGCGAATCCCCAGGCGGCTTTGCAGTTCCATTGGGTCGAACTCGAGCGCGTGGTGCGCATCGAGGGCCGGGTTACGAAGGTGGGAGCCGAAGAGTCGGATGCGTACTTCAAGACCCGACCAATCGATTCCCGTATCGGCGCCTGGGCGTCGCCGCAGAGTCAGGTGACTGTCTCTTATACACATCTGACGCTGCCGACGAATAGAGAGGTGTAGATCTCGGTGGTCGCCGTATCCTTAAAAA
>ENA-ORBV01001409-ORBV01001409.1-microbial-mat-metagenome-genome-assembly--contig:-NODE-1409-length-53550-cov-9.217811_pt1 | contig 53550 bp, 49 predicted proteins | sample MGYA00237777_ERZ505514 | MGnify/ENA primary metagenome ERZ505514 (study PRJEB26160, sample SAMN06269048) | microbial mat metagenome | isolation source: Oligotrophic lake microbial mat | place... | reverse complement strand
CGTTATGGGCTTTTAGAGGATTTTCTCCGAGTAAAAAATGGCTGAAACCCGCATTTCTTCTGAGTTGAGCAATTACCTTTTTAGTGCTCAAGATGCGTTCATCCAAAGTGGCGATATTTTAATTACAAAAATTGGAGCTAAAGCAGGGGCAACTTGTGTTGTGCCCGCTCTGAGTCGCGACTATTGTATTTCATCACATTCAATTCGCGTAATTCTCAACAAAGAAATAGTTATACCGAACTATGTAGAATTATTTCTATTAAGCTATTGGGGAAAATCTCAAATTACAAGATTATTTACTGGTGCTGCACACAAGCAACTACAGCTTTCTACAGTAGCTGATTTGCAGATTCCTCTACCACCTTTAGATGTCCAGGACTATTGTTACAGAAATTGAGAGGCGACGTATAAAAGCACAACGATTAAGAGAGGCGGCGGATGCAGAGTTGGAAGCTGCCAAAAACATCTTTGAACATAAGCTCTTAGGTGAGGAGGTTTAGGAAATGAGCCAGTTAACTTACCTGATGCGCGAAATCTGTGCTGGTATTGAAATCTTCTACAGCAGCAGAACAGGAGGACAGTTTTGGAAAACAGCTTTTATTCTTTGCGATAACTACACCGAACTTGCTTCTAAACTTTTTCTCACGACCAATGACTCTAAGTGGTCAGATACGAGAGACAGAGAGGCGAAGAAATTTGAGAAAGCGCAGAAAGCTGTAGATGCAGCTCTAAAGGCTGATACACCACCAAAAAAGGAAGATTTAGAACGTCTTACTAAAGGAGCAGGCAAAGATAATTTCAAAAACTATCACGATGTATTGAAAGATGTCCATGATGTTTTTGATGCCAAGCACAAAGCAGAGTTACCTTTTCTAGACAGCTTACATGTCAATATGAAGGCGCGCCGTGACTTGCGAAATGACTTTTTTCACTCCGCCAAACTACTCAATCTTAGTATTGCCCAAAGAGATTGCGTAGAAGCATTCTGCGATTTGCTGGATTATGGCAAGCTACTATTCCCGACCGCCTGGGACACTGCTTTATCCAGCGAACGGACTCTAGACACTCTAGAAATTTTGCTGCATCTAGATAGAAAGTGCTATAGCAATCCATCCATTACCGCAAAGGTCAGTGAAGTTCTTAAAAGCTGCCCCCGCTATCGCCTATCAAGCAAAAAGAGTATTCCAAAGAATGGCGTTCAGGTTGCTGAATACCCTGAAGATTTACACTTAATGCTTTCCATTATTGATGGAGGACAAGAGCTAAGAGCTAAGCTTGCAGCGCTACTACCTTAATTCGTTTATTCACTAATAAACTGATGAAAACTCAAAATATCGACATCCCTAAAGAGAAGATTACTTACTTCTGCCAACGCTGGCATATTAGTAGGCTTTCACTATTTGGCTCTGTCCTCCGTGACGACTTCCGCCCTGAAAGTGATATCGATGTGCTAGTCGAATTTCAACCCGAACATATCCCTGGCTTTCTCAAACTCCACCAGATTCAAGAAGAACTCTCAACACTTTTGGGAAATCGACAAATCGATCTCGTCACCTCCAAGTTTCTCAACCACCGCATCCGCGATCGCATCCTCTCACAAGCTGAGGTTTACTATGACGCAGAGGGATGATCAAGTTTATGTTGGACACATGCTAGACACCGCCAACAAAGGCAAGCGGAATTACCACAGCATATAGTGCCACGGATAATTTGCCTTTGAAGTCTCGACTCATGGCGATCGCGAGAGTGGAATCTTTACCGTGGTAGGCAACGAGAATAAGCGTCAAAATGAAGTAGGCGATCGCTGCCGCCAACAAAATCCCCCCATAAAGGGCAACAGGCAAGGTCGCAAAGTTGTTCTCGCCCATCCAGGCAGTGCCAAAGGGCACCAGCGATAGCCAAAACAGCAAATGCAGGTTTGTCCACAGGATGGCACTATTCACCTGCCGAGTTGACTGGAACAAATGATGGTGATTATTCCAATAAAAGCCAATGTTGATAAAACTCAGCACGTAGCTGAGAAATATTGGAATCAGCGATCGCAGGGCTGCAAGATCGGCTTCATGGGACACCTTTAGTTCCAGCACCATAATCGTAATGATGATGGCAATCACTCCATCACTGAATGTTTCTAATCTCCCCTTGCCCATGGTCGGCAGTCTCCTCTTCTGGTAAATCAGATGTCATTCTACGCTCAGCACTAAGCCTTTCAAGTACAGTCCTTCGGGATGGTAAATGCTGATGGGATGATCGGCGGGTTGAGCTAGAGAATGCAGCACCTGAATGGCTTTTCGAGATTCGATCGCCCCTGCCATGACTGCGCCCTTAAACAAATCAGGAGTCACCACCTGAGAGCAGGAAAAGGTGAACACCATGCCACCCGATCTCAGCTTATCAAATGCCATTTGGTTCAGCCGCTTATATGCCATCACCGCTTGATGACGGGCAGATAGATTTTTGGCAAAGGCAGGCGGGTCGAGAATGATAAGGTCGTAAACTGGGTCGCAGCCTTTGAGATAGTCAAACACATCGGCATCCACAGATTCATTCTCAACTTGATCAGGATTGTTGAGCGCGATGTTTTCTTCGGTGAGGGCGATCGCTTTTGCCGAGCTATCCACTGAATGCACCACTTCCGCCCCCGCATCCACGGCATACACCGAAAATCCGCCAGAGTAGCAAAAGGTATTCAGCACCCGCTTACCCTTGGCATATTGGGCAAGCAGTTGTCGATGTTCTCGCTGATCTAAAAAGAAACCCGTTTTTTGTCCTTCTTCCCAATCCACGTTAAAACGGTGCCCATATTCCTGCACCACTCCATCCGCTTTTTCGCCAAACAAATACTGATTAGTAGATTGAGCTTTGGATAGCACCGTCGCGCTTTTGTCATACACGGCTTTCAAGCGATCGCCATAGACTGCCTGTAAGCACTCGACAATCTGCGATCGCTGCTCATACATTCCCAGCGAATAAGCTTGCATTACCGCCGTGCCGTTATACCAATCCACAATTAAACCCGGTAGCCCATCGCCCTCTGCATTCACCAAGCGATAGCAGTTGGTTACGTTGCTCTCCGCCAACCCTACCTGCTGCCGCACAGTGTAAGCCCGGTGAAAGCGGTCTAAAAACAGCTTCTCAACGCTCTCAACAGGCTCAAACGCTAGGACTCTAAGCGCAATGTTGCCGCCGCAATAGTGACCGATCGCCAAAAAATCGCCACTGGCGCTGAACACCTCCGCGATCGCGCCCTCCTGTAACTCCGGATCTTTCTGCTTAATCGCCCCCGAAAAAATCCACGGATGAAACCTCCGCACCGCATCCGCTTTGCTGTTTTGTAAAATAATTCGAGGAAAATCAGGCATCAGGTTTCAGGAGCTAGGTTTCAGGGGTGAGGGTAGAAGCTAAAAAATTCTGGTTCCCTCTCCCGATGGGCTACGGTATACACACATCTCGACTTTGTTGAGAACCTGCGCTGGGGGACTCACTCCCCCACCCCCGCATAAGAGGTCTGGTGCCATAGTCGTAGACTCAGTGCAATTGTTCTGTGTGAACCCGATAATACTCCAGTTTGGAGGGAGTTTGAGGGAAGCAATTGTTTTTGCATGTCAGAGCACGAGACGAGCTTTGTCTGCTCTGACATGCAAAATCCCTCAATGGGGGTTTGGGGGCATCCCCCAATGCGTTAAAGACAGAGATTTTGATATTTACCAAGGGATCGCTGATGACTTCCGGGACTTGTGTATACACGACAGTTCCCGATGGGAGAGGGCAATCTTTCAAATATTTTAGGAAAGCCACACATCGTAAACTTAACAGTCAAAACTAAACTCGTGCTAACGTTACTTGCTCTAGCTGATCTTGATACTTCCCTTGGCGGGTTTCATAGCTGACCGCACAGGGCGCACCTTCTAGAAAGATTAGTTGCACCACGCCTTCGTTGGCATAAATGCGGCAGTCGGCGCTAGATGAATTGGAAAACTCTAGGGTCAAATAGCCACGCCAGCCAGCCTCAGCCGGAGTCAGATTGGCAATCAGCCCAGTTCGTGCATAGGTGCTTTTGCCAATGCAAATTACCGTCACGTTTTCCGGCACTGCCAATCGCTCCAACGCCACGCCTAAGCCATAGGAGTGGGCAGGCAAGATGAAGAAACTACCATTTTCATCCGTATGTAGCTCGGCTGCTTCTAAATTGGCAGGGTTAAAATGCTTCGGATCGACCACCTTGCCTGGAATGTGGCGAAAAATGCGAAATTCTGCCGCCGATAAACGCAAGTCATAGCCATAGCTGCTTAAGCCATAGGAAATTACGGGTAAGCCGTTGGCATGGCGCACAAGCTGAGGTTCAAAGGGAGCAATCATGCCCTTTGCTGCCATTTCGGTAATCCAGGTATCGTTTTGAATCATAGTTTTTAGAATCTAGAAAGTTTTGAGTTTTGAATTTTGAATTTTGCTTGCGGAGCGTCTTCGTAGGAGATATTTTGAGTTTTGAATTTCTAACTAAGCACTCAAAACTTCTTCAGGGTTGATGACTGCGGCGGAGTTCAGTAATTTGATCGGCGACATCGAGCAGCGATCGCGGCATTTCGGGACCCGTCAAAATAACATCGACGTTGCGGGGACGGTTTTTGAGAAAAGCTAGCACATCGGTTTCTGAAATCAACCCAAAGGTGATGGCGAGGCTCAGTTCATCCAATACTACGAGTTCGTATTTTCCCTGGCAAACCACATTTTGAGTATAAAGCCACAATTCCTGTAGAGATTGTTGCTCCTCTTCATCCAGCACGGGCGTATCAATGCAGCGGGACAAGTTGCAGCGAATCCAGTCGAGGCTTTGCCCCAGTTGCACCGGGCGATCGTAGCCTTGGGCAATGCCCCCTTTAAGAAACTGAACGACCAAAACGGGGGTGCCTTGTCCGGCAATCCGCAGCGCCTGCGCCATAACATTTGTAAAAAAACTGCGATGGGCGCAAGTAAATACCTGCACCAGCCCCTCAATAGAATGGGCGGAGTGGAGGCTCGCGTCTAAAATTGGTGTCTCAACCTGTGAAACCATTAATTTTGCCTGAGTCATGAACGAAAATACAAAGCTTTAAGGAAATGAGTCTACTTAAGATAGGCAAAATATAGCGTACTTTCCCCAGTTTTCTACCCAAATAACGCTACATTTTGTGATGCACCTGATTATGACTGAATATACCTATCTTTGATGCATCTCATCTTTAAGGAGATGTGATAGACGTAAACCTAAATGTAAAGCTCCTGCTGAAACCCGAAACCTGCTGTCTAGCCCCTGCTCAAACAAAACTAGGTACAGGTAGTACGATGAAGCATTAGACTTTGCTCAACTTTGGCTGCTTAACTCATGACTTCTCCGCCGATCCAATGGTATCCCGGTCACATTGCTAAAGCAGAAAAATCCCTGCAAGAGCAGCTCAAACGGGTTGATGTGGTGCTAGAAGTGCGGGATGCCCGAATTCCGCTGTCTACTGAGCATCCGCAAGTGAAGCAGTGGATTGGCACTAAGGAGCGAGTGTTGGTGCTGAACCGGATGGATATGATTCCGACCTCGGCACGGCACCAATGGACAGGTTGGTTTCGGGAACGGGGCGAGGAGCCGCTGTTTACCGATGCCCAACATGGCAAAGGGATTGAAGCGATTACGAGAGCGGCGCAAACAGCCGGAGAAAAGATGAATCAGCGCAGGCGCGATCGCGGGATGTTGCCTCGTCCGGTGCGGGCTGTGGTGATGGGCTTTCCCAATGTGGGCAAGTCGGCTTTAATCAATCGGCTGCTGAATCGACGTGTGGTGGCAAGCTCTCGCCGTGCTGGGGTAACGCGCCAACTTCGCTGGGTTCGCATTTCCGACCAGATTGAGCTATTGGATGCGCCAGGAGTATTGCCTTCTAAACTGACGAATCAACTTGCTGCCGTTAAACTAGCAATTTGTGATGATATTGGCGAAGCGTCTTACGACAATCAGCGAGTAGCCGCAATCTTGATCGAATTACTCCGACCTGTTCAAGCCGAAACAGCCCTCCAGACTCGCTATAATTTGCCTCTAGAAGACTTAACGGGCGAAGATTACCTACACGCCCTAGCAAAATTTCGCTATCAAGGCAACGTAGAACGAACTGCACGGCAATTGCTCAACGATTTTCGGGTCGGTCAGCTAGGCGCGATCGCATTAGAAATTCCATCCCAAGCCGCAGCGAGTGATCTAGGGAGTGACGAATCGTAAGTCACGGATAGAACAAGGGTTACGCAGGATCATGGATTAAATAATATCGAACATTGCAGGGGCGTAGCATTCGGGCAAAAATCCTTGCACCTCAAGCAGAACCACCTGCCGAATGCTACGCCCCTACTCAGGATTGCTTGGGTGGACGTGGAAAAGCAGTCTTCATGGGGAAGAGGATTTGGTTGAGCAGCCGGATTTGGTCGGCGGTGCCCATGCAGATTAGATGATCTCCTTGCATCAAAATAGTGTCGGCGTTGGGTCCTACGATGGGGGTGCCATCGAGGCGACGGATGGCAAGGACTAACGCGCCGGATTGCGATCGCAGTTTCGCCTCTCTTAAGGTTTGCCCCACATAGGGATTGTTGAGTGTCGTTAGCTCAAACTCTTCCATGTAAAAAGTGCGATCGCCGCTGGAGAGAATGCCATCCACAAAATCCATCACCTGAGGGCGCAGTGCTGCCGCCGCCATCCGTTTGCCGCCAGTAATGTAGGGCGATACGACCGAATCGGCTCCGGCGCGTTGCAGTTTGACCAAGGCTTCTTCGGTGCTGGCACGGGCGATCGCGCGCACCGTGGGGTTCAGCGTTTTCGCAGATAAAACAGTGTAAAGATTTTCAGCATCCGACGGTAGCGCTGCAATCAAACAAGTTGCCTGTTCAATTTGCAATCGTATTAAGGTTTCATCTAGAGTGGCATCACCCTGAATCGCCGTGTAGCCCAACTGCTCTGCCATTACCACGGGATCATGCCCAAAATCTGCAATCACAAAGTTGATGCCCTCGGCTTGAAACTCTGCGGCAATCTGCTGCCCCATGCGCCCAAAGCCACAAATAATATAGTGATCCGATAATTTTTCCATTTGTTTTTGCAGTCGGCGCAGTCGCAATCCTTCTTGAAAATAACCCTGGATTAAGGCATCGGTAAATCGATTGACGATGTAGCCAATACTGGTTACACCCAGCAAAATCAGGACGATGGTGAATATACGACCGCGATCGCCCAAAGGATTCACCTCCAAAAATCCCACCGTTGCCAGCGTAATCACGGTCATATACGCCGCATCCAGCCAGCGCCATCCTTCCACCAAGTGATACCAACCGCTGCCCAACAAAAACACGCCCACCAGCGAAAGTGCGCCGCCAATCAACTGCTGCTGAATGCGGCGAAACTGCTGTTCAACGCGAATTTGAGGATTGGAAAGTTTTCCCGTTCTCACAAGCTAAACAATAAAGTTCTCACCCGTGATTATTGCGTACCTTGATTCGAGCGATCGCGGTTTAACGGGTTTTTGGAGGCTAGATTTTGCTGAAAATACCTCAACCCACTGAAGCAATCAAGTGCTAGCGAAGTCGAAATACGATGTCGTATATCTTGTGCAATACCGACAATTGGGGCAGTTTCCTGTTACCGTGAAGTCATGCTGATAGACGCAGAGCAGTTAATCAATTATCAACGCTGTCGTCGAAGGGCTTACTTGGACGTGTATGGGGATCTTGACCAGCGAGATTCTACAAGTGAGTATGTCTTGAAACTGGTGCAGGACAGTCAAGCCAATCGGCGAACGGTATTATTTAATCAAGCGATCGCCCAGCCTGATTATCCTCCTAGAGATTGGCAAGCGGCGGCAGCGGCAACTTTAGATTTGATGCGTCAAGGGGTCGATCGCATTCATCAGGGAATATTGCTTAGCGAGACAGCAGATGGCATTACTCTAAAAAGCAATCCTGATCTCTTGGTGAAGCAGCCGGGCATCTCTGATTTTGGTGATTGGCTCTATGTGCCAACGGAAATCAAATTAGGAAAGCGTCCTAAGTTGGAATATCAAGTGGCGGTAGCGTTTCATGCCATGGTGGTGGCAGAGGCGCAGGGCGCATGGATGGAGACGGCATGGGTGATGCTCCGCGATCGCGGCTCTTATTCGGTAGATCTGTGGGAAGTGCTGCCCCGAATGCAGGAGATTTTAGCTGAGTGCATTCAAATGATGGTGCAGCAGCAAGAGCCAGAAGTGTTTATTGCCCGAAGTCGCTGTAGCTTGTGTCATTGGTTGAGTGCTTGCCACGCGATCGCTAAAAATGAACACCATTTATCGTTATTGCCCGGTGTGACACCGACTCGCTATGTGCAGTTGCAAGCCCTAAACCTACTGACCGTGAAAGCGCTGGCAGAAACAAAACCGAGCCATTTAGAATCCCTGCCAGGATTTGGCAAAGAAGCCGCCCACAAGTTAGTACGTCAGGCGTTTTCTGTGATGCACGATCGCGCTCTGATCATTGAAGAAAGCCTTCATCCCAGCGGTATTGATGCAGCGACTCACTATTTAGATCTGCCCGTTCATGCGCCGCACATCTTAGCCGAATTGCTGCCTACGGCTCCGATTGAACTCTACTTTGATATAGAAGCCGAGCCGACCTTAAATCTAATTTATTTGCATGGAGTGTTGGTAGTCGATCGCCAAGCGAATACCCAAACCTTTCATGCGCTGTTGGCAGAGCGTCCTGAAGATGAAGTATTGGTTTGGCAACAGCTATTGGAGTTATTCAGGCGCTATCCGACGGCACCCATTTTTCATTTTTGCCCGTTTGAAGTGCAAACCGTAGAACGCCTCGCCAAACTGTACGGCACTCCTCACTCTCAAATAAAACCTCTGCTGGAGCGATTTATCGATGTACATGAACGGATTACGCGATTGGTGACCCTGCCCGTAGAAAGCTATGCCCTCAAGCAAATTGCCCGGTGGCTAGAGTTTGAGTGGCGCGACCCCGCTGCCAATGGTGCCCAGTCAATCTGTTGGTATGCTCAATGGCTCAGTACGGGCGATCGCGCTCACCTCGATGCCATCCTCACTTACAACGAAGACGACTGCCTTGCAACCCACCACATTAAAGAATGGCTGGTGGGTTTTTTAATGAAAACCATTGCTGAGCGAACAGCGGAATTAGCGTGAACAGGTGTTAGGAGTCGGGTATCAGGTGTCAGGGAAAGTGGCTGTAGAAAGGGCGATCGCGCCTAGGGTAAGTAGAAGCGCGATCGCCTGAGCAAATAGAATGTTGACGGGAGCCTATCACTTACGCAAGTTGCTGGATTTTGCCCTCATCCCCAGCCCTTCTCCTTGAGGAGAAGGGAGCAAGATTCAAAGTCCCTCTCCTTGGGGTAGGGTTGATTCTCTAAAGAAAACAAATTCTTAAAAGTCCTATTTTTAGGTTCAACTTCTTTTGAGGGTAAACCAAAGAATCAGGGTTCCAGAGTTATTCCTCTGTTAAAGAATCGTCCCTACCTCTCCTTGGGGCTACCGTGTATACATAAGTGATTGAATCTAGCTAAGCCCTCGCCAAACTGCCCCCTAACCCCCAATTCTGGGGGGACAAGAGTTTTAAAAGTCCCCCAGAATTGGGGGATTTAGGGGGCTAGACAGGGCAAAACGAAGCCAGACAGACTTGTGTATATACCGCAGCCCGCTCTGGGAGAGGGATTTAGGGCTTCGACGTGAGCGCTCAGCCGAACGGTGAGGGCAATCAGGAAAGTCGCATATCGCATAAGGAATAGGAACTCAGAGCCATAGAAAACGGGTCATCTGCTTCACGTTCAACTTGCACTATCACTGCGGATAAGTTTATCAGTTAATGCTGCGATCGCCTTGCCAGAACAAACCCTCCTTCGGTAGGCTAAAGGCGAACCATTCAATGAGATAATTTCCCATGCCCAAAGCTACTTGGAACGGTGCCGTCCTCGCCGAAAGCAACCACTGCGAAGTCGTTGAAAACAATCAATACTTCCCTGCCGACTCAATTAACAAAGACTATTTTGAGGAAAGCAATACCCAGAGCGGGTGCCCTTGGAAAGGCACTGCCAGCTACTACAACGTGGTTGTGAATGGGCAGACAAACAAAGACGCTGCTTGGTATTATCCCGAACCAAAAGATGCCGCGAAAAATATCAAAGGCTACGTTGCCTTCTGGAAGGGCGTAAAAGTTGAGGTTTAACTAGCGTTGGGCAATCTGAGCCATTTGCTTGAGCGCAGCCAAAACAGTGTAGCGATCGTCTCCTTGATCGATTGAAAACGGATGCGATCGCGCATATTTTGGCTGTTCCTGTCGAGTGAGCCTTAAAAACTCAAATCGCCCGTTGCTCACAAAGCCATAGGCACCTTTTTCAAGGGTTGGAGTTGCTATCACATCAGTCAATGCTGGTGGCACTCCAACCTCCAGTGAATACTGAGTATTCTTTGCATCAATCAGAGTTATCCAAAACTGAGGATGGAACACGAGAATCTTAATTTGCCCTCGAACCAGCCAGCCTTCGTCCTCCGATTTGATCTGAACTTCTTTCTCAGCCGCTAGGTAAAAGGGTGAACGATAAATCCGGCTAACCTGAGTAACGGAGCTAGGATAACCAGTTTGATGATCGGTTCTGCCAGCAGATAGCGCGACCGCTGCGAATACACTTGTTTCACGCCATCCAGTGGTTGCTGCGCGATTTGGGCTAAGCGCTTTACCGGAAAACTGGGTCTAAAGTCCCAGTTTTCCGGTAAGCTTGCATTAACACATTGGCAGCTTTTTGAATTACTCGCTTGTGAAACAAATTTGGATGAGCTTAATTTGTTTAGGGCTAGGAGCAACCAGTAGCGCGATCGCGGCAATGATTGGGCAAAGCGCGATCGCGAATGAAGCCTCTCAGTTGCCAGCACCGCCTTTAACATCAACTCCCTTACAGCCCGATCTAACTCCGCTGGATATCACATGGCTAAAGACAGGGGAAGTTCCACTTGGCGTGGTCACTGCTCAAACAATTGCATTAACACGATTAACGCTTCCAAGTCTTTGGTGGACTCAGGCACAGGTCGCCGCTAATGCTCAATTTGGCAATAAACTTTTAGAAAACTGGATTGCCTATCCCGGCTACGACAGAGATCCGGGTCGGGTAGATTTGGTAGTCAACCGTCAACTGTGGAGTTTATTAGACTATTTGCAGCGGTATGAATTTATCAGTCGGTTCAGCGCGATCGCCCGCAGCTATGGCTACAATATCCGAGTCTTTGACAATCAAGCCCGGTTTGTAGGAGCCTATACCTGCGATTTCAGTCAAGTTGATGTGATCAAACTTCAGTCTGCACCCTATTTCTCGAATACAAATCAGCTTTCTTCCACGCTAGATTTTTATTCGAGGAACATTATCGGCGATCGCGTTACCTGCAAAATGCTAATTGATTCTGCAATTACTGCGCGTCAAAGGGAAACTTTTGAACAGTTCAAATAAGGTATGGCGGCGCTTAGAGTCACGCAGTAGACCTTGGTTCAGACAGGTGCTAGGTTTTGGGTGTCAGGAGATATCTCATGCCAGTGAAAAAGGCTAGAGGCTAGGGGTGCTTTCAGTTTGTTTCTACCTCTAGCCTCTAGCCTCTAGCCTCTAGCCCTTCTCCTACACCGTCTCCAGTTTCAAATCATTGCAGTAAGCGTCATACACTCCATCCAAAAATTGCCAGAGAGCATCAGCCGCTTGAGCCGCAACTTTTAGCACTTCCGCTTGTTTTTCGGGGGTATCCGCGTAGTCTTCAATCATTTTCAGTTCGGCTGCGGCATGGGCTTCATCAGCAGATTGGTGAACGGTGAAGAAGCGATAGTCATTTGCATCCGTCATACCATAGAACCGTTTCAACCCATCAATTTTGGTCGTCGCCACCGCTGGAATTTGCGACTCGTAAGCATAAAGTGCTGCCAAGCCAACATAAAACGGTGAGATGAGACATAGATGACGGAAGGTGTCTACCACGTTCTTTGTCGTGGGTAACGGTTCGGTGTTTGCCAATTCTGCATCAGTTGCACCGAGAGCTAAAGCAAATCTGCGCCACAGTTCGGGGTGGTTTTGGCTGCCGCGTTCTTCCTCGATCAGGTTTTCTAAAATTTCTTGGCGAAGGGCGATCGAGGTGCCAATGTGAGGGGTATTAAAGTGAACAGCACTGACGTAGGTGGGAAATGCCAGTACGTTCTGAAAATACTGAATCGCGTAATGCTTCAAATGATCACGAGTGAGCTTACCTTCTGTCCAAGCGAGGTAGAAGGGATGTGTAAGCAGATGCCTTTGCTCAACTACGGCTTGCAAGTGTTCGCGAAGCACCATGAATCCTCCTGGAAATAGGTCAATTGGATATGGCAAATGCCATCTATCCACAATACGCAAAAATGGAGCAGTTGGCACACTAAACCCGCAGGAATCTCAATTATAAGATTGCGGTTAACCGTACTTAAGCAGTGGCAGTGGTGCGTTTGGCAGTGGTACGTTTCGCGGCTGTTTTGGCGGTGCCTGCCCGTTTTGTAGCGGCTGTCGTCGCTGTGGCATCGGTTGATGCTTCTTGAGTGCCTTCTTCAACTTCAGGTTTCGTAGCGGTAGATTTGGTCGCGGTAGATTTTGCGGTGGATTTATTCGCGGTGGATTTAGTCGCAGTGGATTTAGTTGCGGTAGATTTTGCGGTGGATTTATTCGCGGTGGATTTAGCAGCCGCACTTTTTGTTGTTTTGGTCGCAGTTTTACTTGTTGCGGATTTTCCACCTGTCGCTTTACTCGATCGCGCCGTTTTTTTGGTGCCAGCTTTGGCATTCAGAGCTTCTATGGCAATATCCATGGCGATCGCTTCCACGGTTTGACCCTCTGGCAGCGACGCATTCACTTTGCCATGCTTGATGTAAGGACCGTAAGGACCGTCGTAAATATTGACGGGTTCTCCATCGCTGGGATGGGCACCCAACTCACGAATCGGTTTGGCAGCGGCTCGTTTTCCTCGTCCGCCTTTTGGCTCTGCAATCAATGCCAGTGCGCGTTCTAGATCAACGGTTAACACATCATCCCCTGCTTTGAGCGATCGATAATCTTTGCCGTCTTTGCCCTGGTCATAAACAATATAGGGACCAAAGCGCCCCAATCCGGCTTGAAGTTTGCCACCTGTTTCAGGATGATTACCCAATAGACGCGGTAAGGAAAGTAAGCCAACCGCAGCTTCGAGCGTTACGTTTTCGGTTGTGCCTCCTTTTGGCAAGGAGGCTCTTTTGGGTTTTGGGTTGTCATCGCTGACATCGCCCAACTGCACATAAGGACCGTAGGCACCAATCAGGGCATAAATAGGTTCACCTGTTTCGGGATGCAAGCCGATTTTTTCGGGACCTTCAGTCTTCTGCCGCAACAGGGTTTCTACCTGCTCCGGATCGAGATCGGAGGGAGTCAAATCTTTAGGAATAGATGCTTTGACAGAGCCTTCTTCCCGTTCGACTTCGATGAAAGCGCCATACCGACCAATTCGCACTTTTGCATCCAAATTTTCCAACACCACCGTGCGCGCTTCGGTGGGGTCAATTTGGCTTTCCCGCTCTTTCACTTGAGTTTCTAGCCCGTCTTTGCCGCCATAAAACTCCTTTAAGTAAGGCAACCATTGCACTTCACCCGTAGAAATATCGTCTAAGGTGCGCTCCATCCGAGCGGTGAAGCTGGGATCGACCAGATCGGGAAAGTGCTTTTCTAGGAGAGTGGTGACCGCAAAGGCGGTAAAGGTGGGCACTAAGGCATTACCGACCATTTGGGCATAGCCACGATCGATGATGGTGCCAATGATGCTGGCGTAGGTGCTGGGGCGACCAATGCCTTCGCTTTCCAAGGTCTTAACCAAGGATGCTTCGGTAAACCGGGCAGGGGGTTGGGTTTCGTGACTAATTGCTTCTAAATTAGTGCAGGCTGGGCGATCGCCCACTTGCAAATTGGGCAAGATTACTTCTTGTCCCTCGATCGCCGCATCGGGATCATCCGAACCTTCCACATAGGCGCGGAAGAACCCGGGAAAATCGATCCGCTTGCCGCTAGACCGAAAACCCGCATCCTCGACTTGAATCTGCATGGTGATGTTGGTTTGCCGCGCTTCTGCCATTTGAGACGCAACGGTACGCTTCCAAACTAGGTCATACAGGCGAAATTCCCGGTCTTTCAATCCCGTTTGCTGGGGGGTGCGAAAGCTGCTTCCGGCGGGACGAATGGCTTCGTGGGCTTCTTGAGCGCCTTTCGATTTGGTGGAATATTGGCGCGGTTCTGGGCTGAGGTATTCTGTGCCGTACTTTTCTTGAACGCAGTCGCGAGCCGCCGCGATCGCCTGCTTCGACAAGCTTACCGAGTCCGTCCGCATATAGGTAATGTAGCCTTGCTCATACAGGCTTTGGGCAACCCGCATCGTGTCTCGTGCGGATAAACCGAGTTTGCGGTTCGCTTCCTGCTGCAAAGTGGAGGTGGTGAAGGGCGGCGAGGGTTTGCGAGTCACCGGGCGCTCTTCTAAGTTGCTCACTGTCCAGGGACGATCGCGAATCCGATCCAGCAGAGAGGTTGCCTCAGTTTCATTCAGCAATACGACCGTGCGCCCCTGAATAATCTGCCCGGTTGCTTCATCAAAATCACTGCCCGTGGCAACCTTGACTCCGTTCAAGCTAACGAGTCGCGCATCAAATTTTCCTTTTGCCGCTGCCGTTGCCCCATTGGCTTCTAGGATCGCCTTCAAATCCCAATATGCCCCCTTGCGAAAGGCGCGACGCTGCCGTTCTCGCCGCACCAATAGCCGCACCGCCACCGATTGGACTCGCCCTGCCGACAGCCCAAAGGCAATTTTTTTCCACAGCAGCGGCGATAGCGTATAGCCCACCAGCCGATCTAAAATGCGGCGGGTTTCTTGCGCTCTCACTAGGCGCTCATCCACTTGGCGGCAATTTTGAATCGCTTCCTGAATTGCTTCTTGGGTAATTTCATGAAACACCATGCGCTTGATTGGCACTTTCGGCTGAAGCAATTGCAACAAGTGCCAGCTAATGCTTTCTCCTTCTCGATCTTCGTCTGTTGCCAGAATTAATTCGTCCACATTTTTAAGTGCGTCTTTGAGTTCCTTAACAATTTTCTTTTTGTCTTGAGGAACGACGTACAGTGGCTCGAAGTTAGACTCCACATTCACACCCAACTGCGCCCATTTTTGCCCTTTGACGCTAGCGGGAATTTCGCTTGCAGACTGAGGCAGATCGCGCACGTGCCCCATCGATGCCTCTACCCGATAGCCAGCAGGCAGGTAGTTGCGGATGGTTCGAGCTTTGGTTGGAGATTCAACAATAACCAGGGTTGACATGGGCTTTTTAATCAATGGAACTAGGAGAGTAGTACGCTCCAACGAATGAGGCGAAGGCTTATAACCATACAGATTAACGCTTCTTCCTTATCACTTATAGCGAATAATCAATGACCGCTATGAATATTCACCACTTTTCAAGCTATTTAAAGGATATTTTTAATCGGTAGCATTCCCTGATAGTAATCCTTTAAGCACAGTTGTCAAAAGTGCGATCGCAAATCACCAAGTTTTTTTCAACTATTTTGTTAAGAAGCGTATTGATTTATAGAGCGTGGTGAATGGAAGCGATGAGTAAACCGAAACTTGATAAACAGTCCACTAGGAACCGGACAGGGTAAAATCCACTGTAGGTCACAAATGCCGGATGCAGTCTGAACTTTATTGGGCTGTTAAAGCAAGTCATATTTGTAAAGTCATTCATTTGTAAATCCTTAAACCGGACACTGCCCCATGGATTTTGCCACTCTTGCTGCTCAACTGAATACCGGAGTGATTCTCCCTGAGCTAATTGTCATCATTACGCTGCTGGTGGTGATCGTTGGCGATTTGATTGTGGGACGAACCGCTTCCGCTCAATGGACTCCTTATGTTGCGATCGCTGGATTGCTTGCCGCTGTGGGTGCCCTCTACTTCCAGTGGGATATTACCAACCCAATTTCATTTTTGGGCAGCTTTAATGGCGATGCTCTGAGCGTGGTTTTTCGCGGCATTATTGCACTTTCATCAGCCGTCACAATTTTGATGTCGGTGCGATACATAGCGCAATCGGGAACGGCGCTGGCAGAATTTATCACCATTCTGCTCACCGCAACGGTAGGGGGAATGTTTCTTTCTGGGTCAAACGAATTGGTGATGATTTTCGTTGCCTTGGAAACTTTGAGTATCTCGTCTTACCTGCTCACAGGCTATACAAAACGCGATCCCCGTTCCAATGAAGCGGCGTTGAAATATTTATTGATTGGCGCATCTAGCACCGCAATTTTTCTGTATGGTAGTTCGTTGCTCTATGGTTTGTCGGGGGGAGAAACTAATTTGGGCGCGATCGCCACGCAAATTGAAGCCGCAGGCTTGGGCGAATCGATTGGCATGGTCATCGCCCTCGTGTTTGTAATTGCCGGAATTGCCTTCAAAATTGCCGCAGTGCCCTTTCACCAATGGACACCCGACGTGTATGAAGGCTCCCCAACTCCCGTAGTCGCGTTCCTCTCGGTGGGGTCGAAAACCGCTGGATTTGCCCTGGCAATTCGCCTGCTGGTGACTGCCTTTCCGCTGCTCACTGACCAATGGCAATTTGTCCTCACTACTTTGGCAGTGCTGAGCATGATTTTGGGGAATGTGGTTGCCCTCGCCCAAACCAGCATGAAGCGACTGCTTGCCTATTCTTCGATCGGTCAAGCCGGATTTGTGATGATTGGGCTGGTTGTTGGCACGGAAGATGGCTATGCCAGCTTGGTGTTTTACCTGATGGCATATTTATTTATGAACTTAGGCGCATTCATCGGCGTTATTTTGTTCTCCTTGCGGACGGGCACCGATCAAATCAGCGAATACGGCGGGTTATATCAAAAAGACCCACTGCTAACGCTTGCCCTCAGCATTTGCCTACTGTCTTTGGGCGGCATTCCTCCCTTAGTCGGCTTCTTTGGGAAGATTTACCTATTCTGGGCTGGCTGGCAAGCAGGTGCATACGGGCTGGTCATTTTAGGCTTGGTCACCAGCGTGATTTCGATTTATTACTACATTCGCGTGGTCAAAGCGATGGTGGTGAAAGAGCCGCAGGAAATGTCTGAATCAGTGAAAAACTACCCTGAAATTCGCTGGAATATTCCTGGTATGCGCCCCTTACAGGTTGGGTTAATCTTGACTTTGGTGGCAACGTCCCTCGCCGGAATTTTGGCGAATCCATTGTTTACATTGGCAACTCAATCGGTGGCAAAAACGCCGATGCTGCAATCTGTGCTGGTGGGCGTAAAGAAACCCGCATTTGAAAGAACTGCCGCGATCGCTCCGGTTGAGCCTGATGTAAAACTATAGTTTTGGGTTCGAGTTTTCGATTTAGCGATCGCTCTCTCAAGGCGCGATCGTTTTGTTTCGTAGACTTTATGCTGCTCCTGCCCCTTAGTCCTTAACCCTATGTCTGTAAAAAATTTGATCTCCCTCGGTCTATTAATTTTCATCCCAATCGCGATCGCGGCTGAAAAGCTAGAATGGGATGCCCTATTGGTGTTTGGACTATCGGCTGTGGCGATCGTGCCCCTAGCAATTTGGCTTAGCACCGCCACTGAAGAGTTAGCAGTGACCCTAGGTCCGACTATTGGCGGTTTGCTAAATGCTGTCTTTGGCAATGCCACGGAACTGATTATTGCCCTGGTTGCCCTGAGAGCCGGATTGGTAGACATTGTCAAAGCTAGCATCACCGGAACGATCGTCAGCAACCTGCTACTGGTGATGGGGCTATCAATGTTCCTAGGCGGACTGCGCTACAAGGAACAGGAGTTTAAGCCTGTGGTCGCCCGAATGAATGGTTCCACGATGACATTGGCAGTAATCGCAATCATTTTGCCTGCCATGGTGATTTCTACCTCAAACGTAGTAGAACCCAGTGCGATTACCGGACTCTCACTCTTTGTGGCAGCGGTAATGATTGCGGTCTATGGCTTTACTCTGCTGTTTTCCCTGAAAACCCATAGCTATCTCTATGAAGTGGGAATCGTGGAGTTAGAAGGAGAAGGTTCAGTGGACGGAGACGGGCACGAAAAACCGAATTTGTGGCTGTGGATGGGCGTTTTGCTGGTTGCCACGATTGGAGTTGCTTTTATCTCAGAAATTTTTGTGGGAGCCGTGGAAGAAGCGACAGCGGGATTAGGATTGACTCCTTTATTCACCGGGGTGATTTTGCTGCCCTTGGTGGGCGGTGCCGCCGAGTATGTGACTGCTGTGCGCTGTGCCTTGAAAAATAATATGGATTTGTCGGTTTCTGTGGCGATGGGATCGAGTTTGCTGGTGGCGCTGCTGGTGGCACCGCTGCTGGTGATTGTGGGGCAGGTGATTGGGCAACCAATGGATCTGAATTTTAACCTGTTTGAGGTGGTGGCGATCGCGATCGCGGTGATTACTGCCAACTTGATTAGCTTGGATGGTCGCTCTAACTGGCTCGAAGGAATGCTGCTGCTAGCCACCTACGCGATTTTAGGTGCCTCATTTTATTTCCATCCTGCATAAAATTAGCCCTTGCGCCAAAACTGAGCCAAAATCTCACTGGCTGGGCGATCCCAGGTGTCGATATGTTGATGAATCAACGCTTCAGCATTCAAGGTGTAAATAGAGTAGCCGTTGAATAGTAGCCTGGGTTTCCACGGTAGGCGCAATGTTCCCCTCACCGTCCATTCAGCCCGAATGGTCTGTTCACTAGCTGGAGAAACTTGATGGACATCAAAATATAATTCTGTAAAAAACAACCGTCCGTGAAATCGGAGTGTCCAGAAAATAATTCGGTAATTGAACTTACCCCGAAATGTGTTGACCGGATCGCGAAAGAAAATATCTTGACTATAGATGTCGTAAGAGATGTCTTGATCAAACAGAGTCGGCAAATCTTGCTTCAGCACCGCGATCGCCTGCTCAAGTTTGGCGGCATACTCCGATTCGGGGAGTGGCTGACTCACAGGATCACTTCCTCAAAATTGATCGTATCGTGGTGCGGATCAGCATGGCTAACGCGGAGTTGCAGATGATCACCGGGTTCAATCGAGCGAGTGAAACGCATCGCCATTTCCAGACCTAAATCTTCCAGCAGCACCAGACCTAAGTTTTCGTGTTCCCGCAGCCACCGCAACATTAGAGCTTGCCAAATTTCATCGGGCGATCGCCGCAGAAATTCTAAGCCCCAGTAACGGTTCGTTTGCCGCTCAACCGAAACCGCTTCGTACAAAGTGCTGCTCAGAGTCATGGTTATTTCTTGCACCTGCTCTGCCGAAAAGGGCAGCGGTTCTCCCCGCAAATGGGCTTTTAGCTGAAAGTGGGTCAAGAGATCGGTGTAGCGGCGAATTGGGGATGTCACCTGGGTATAGGTTTCCAACCCTAAGCTGGCATGACGTGCCGGGGTAATACTCATTTCGCTGCGGGTCATACAGCGGCGAATGGCACAAAATCGCACGGGACCAGGAGGTAGCAGCATTAACTCTTGTTCTGGGGGCAATTCAGGTTGGGGTTGATGCCGAAAAGGAATCGGCAAGCTATGAGTTTGACCGTAACGAGCAGCGGTTTCTCCTGCCAGAATCATCATTTCAGCAACTAACTGACGCGAGATCGAGTCTTGCAGGACATGGATGCTGATTTCGCCCTCTCTCACCTTGATCGAGGATTCTGGCATATGAATGCTGATTGCCCCCTGAGACTGCCGCCAGGTTTGCCGCTGTTTTGCCCAAGTGGCGATCGCCTCTAGCTCCGACTCTTCTTGCACACCGCCCAACTCCAGCATTTCGTCCACGTCTTCATAGGTGAGACGGTAGGTTGTTTTAATCTGGCTGGGATGAATGCTGTACTCTTGAATCGCGCCCAGTTTGTCTAAAACCACGCCAAAGCTGAGCGCGTTGCACACCTGCCCTTGCACCAAGCTCATCGGTCCCGTTGCCAGTTCCGAGGGGAACATGGGAATCATGCCCGTCGGCAGATATACTGTGGTGCTACGGCGGCGGGCTTCTAAATCGAGTTCATCTCCAGGGGTGAGCCAGCGAGTCGGATCGGCAATGTGAATCCAAAGCCGCTGTTGTCCTTCGGGTAAATACTCCAAACTCAAGCCATCATCGATTTCCTGGGTGCTTTCATCATCAATGGTGTAAACCTTGAGGTGCGTTAGGTCTAGGCGATCTTGGTGGGCATCAACTGGGGGAGAACTTAAGCGATCTTGCGCCACTTCCAAAACCTTTTGCGGAAATTGAATCGGAACTTGACTACGGCGCAAAAATAGATTTTCGTGGGGATTCCACACTTCCAAATCTACCAGGAGTTGAAAGGCTGCCTGCGGACTCTCTGATCGCTTTAGGTGTATCAAGGTCTCAAGGGCAGACGTGCGGTGAGTGGCTTCATCGCCCAAGGTGGCATAGCGTTCCAACGACTCCAACCGCAGGCGATCGCTACTTTGCCATTCGACAGTTTGATGGTCAAGCGCTTGCTGCAATCGGGTGAAATATCCTTGTAATTCCTGCTGCCGCTGCGCCTCTATTTCTATCTGATGCTTCAATTCTGCAACTTGCGGTTTAGGGCGCGGTTCGTAGCGATCGCCCTTCAACTTGAAATACAGCTTATCTTCCGACAATAACCAGTAGGCGGCATAACACAGCGGCGGACTTTGTTCGGAAAATAACAGTAGCGCCATTTCTGCCGGATCAATTGTTTCCCGATCTTCGACTAACAGCTCCCAAGCGACTTCTAGATTAGATAGATCTAGGTAAGGCTCAACCTGCTTCAAAAAACCTGGAATACTAGACGGCTTATAGGTTTCCCCGGTGACTTGATACTCAATTTGGCGGGGATGGATTGTATGAGATTGGTCATGATCATCAATCGCAATCCAGTGCTTTTTACCTTCAGGACGCTCTACTACAGCGAGACGGCGATCGCTGTTGACCCGAAATTCTACAAGGGTTCCCTTCTCCATAGATAAAAGCAAATTGAAGAAAGCAGTAACGTCAAGCCGCAGCGTTTATCAATCTAAAAATGACTGCTGGGGTTTAAGCCTTCAAAAGGCAAAAACCTGCACAGTCTAACGTGATCGGAAGATCCAGCGATCGCGCTGCTTTCGAGAAACAGCCGCAATTTACCTTGGGCGACTTTAACCCTCTGCGTTAATGAAAGGTAGAAGCGCTACAATCCGCGCTCGCTTGATGGCTTCAGTCAGATTACGCTGTTGTTTGGCGGTCAAGCCAGTAATGCGACGAGGTAAAATCTTTCCTCGTTCTGTGATGAACTTACGCAAAAGATCCACATCTTTATAATCGATGGGGTCTTCAGGCTTGATTGGAGAAACGCGACGGCGAAGATAGGTCATGAGTGCAAATAGTTAATGAAAAGTGTTAGTGGTCAATTTGTACAAAAATAGTATTGGAGGATAGTTGTTGAATCAGCGATCGCCCAACCAAGAGACATTTCTGCTACTTAATTTCTTTATGTACGTTGTGCTTGTTACAGTGAGGGCAAAACTTCTTCAGTTCTAGTCGCGCCGTAGTGTTGCGGCGGTTTTTCTTGGTGGTGTAACGAGACACACCCGGAGAGCGCTTATCCGGATTGGTGCGACACTCGGTACATTCCAGCGTAATAATGATCCGTACGTCCTTACCCTTAGCCATAATCCTAACAACTCAACGATTGAGACAAAATTTCGACACGAATGTCCATTATTTCACACGACGCTTAGCTTCGGCAAACATTTGCTTAATTTTAATATCCAGCGAGTAGCCGCGACCGCTTTGAACAATAATCGTGTGGGCAACGCGATCGTGAAATGCCTGCCGATTATTAGTATCCGTAAACGCAAAGCTGCAATCCACCAGCAAAGGAATTGGGGCTACCAGCAGAAAACCATTGGTTGGGCTGAGAGTGGCAAGCCCAATTAGAATGAGCAACCCGCCAAAACCCGTGAGCGTTTCTCGCTTGCTTAAATCCACTAAACTTGGAATGACCCGAAATCGGGGATTGACTAGCTTCATGTCCATTGCCCATCGTCCCAGGCTTTGCCCTCGATTTTGAACTACTAACACCACCCGCAACACTGCCCACAAAATAATGAATACTGGAATGTAAAGGCTGCTTCCCAACAGTAAACTAGGCAGAGCCGCCGCGCCAAAATCGATCGCAAACGCCGCCACACGCCGCTCCATTGGCACTCTTAAATACCGCCCCGTTGCATTTAGCTCTCCGCTCATGGGAATTTAGTAAAGATTATCCTTCTATGCTACTTATTATCAGGAAGAGATGATAGTTTTTCCAATTTACGATGCAGCACCTTAGCCGTGATACCGCTGCATCTAGCTAGGGAGCGGCGGCATTTTTAAAACCTTGAGCGTTAAACCCCTGAGCAGAGCGCTTATCATTTATTGAAAGCAATTCGAGGAAGTAAACTAATGCCCCAAAGCAATGACCCAAAGCAATGACCTAAAGCAATGACCTAAAGCAATGACCCAAAGTAATGAAAATGGCAGCCGACTCGATCGCATTGAGTCCATCATGCTTGAACTTGCAACCGCTAGCGTGAGACATGACAACGAGTTCAGCCGTATTAATACAACTCTTGAGAAAATAAATGAGCAACAGGCAGCAAATGCCCAACAGATTGAGGCAAACACCCGACAGGGACGACTCAATCAAGAGAGTATTCATACCCTGACTGCCAGCATTCAAGACCTTCGCAACTTGGTGGCAGACTACATTCAAGGACGTGTACAGGCATAAAAAAACGTCCGATATAAACAACTAGAACTGACGCAGACTTCGGAGGTTTTAATCATCTGGAGCGTTTTTTAGATAGTCAGCATTTGAGAATACAAAAGAGATCGATTATTTGATGTATCAACCCGAAGCAGCGCGATCGCAGAAAATCTTCTAGCGCATTTCATCTACTTGAGGATTTTCGATTACTTCACTTATTGTGACCAAAATCAAGGAAAATTTTAAAGCCGTTTGAGTATGACGAAACGAGTCATATCTTGCCTGGGAAATCCGTTTTGCAGCTAACTATATTTCCCAATTCTCAGGAATCACCCCGATGAAAAATCTGATCCAAGGTTTGCACGAGTTCAAAACAGAATTCTTTTCCGCTTATCAAGAGCGCTTTGAAGAACTTACTCACGGACAAAACCCCAAAGTTCTCTTCATTACTTGCTCTGATTCGCGGATCGTTCCTAGTTTAATTATGCAGACAGAACCGGGCGATTTGTTTGTGATTCGCAATGCTGGCAACATCATTCCACCGTTTGGGGCTGCGAATGGAGGAGAAGGCGCAGCGGTGGAGTATGCCATTCATGCGTTAGGCATCAATCATATTATTGTTTGCGGTCACTCGCATTGCGGTGCGATGAAAGGCTTGCTGCAACTCGGATCGCTAGAAGAAGAAATGCCGCTAGTTTACGATTGGCTAAAACACGCAGAAGCGACTCGCCGATTGGTGCAAGAAAACTACAAAGGCTATTCCAAAGACGAAATGCTGGAAATTACTATCGCCGAGAATGTCCTCACCCAAATCGAAAATCTAAAAACCTACCCAGTCGTGCGATCGCGGATGTATCAAGGAAAGCTTCAGATCTACGGATGGGTTTATTTGATCGAAACAGGCGAAGTGATGGCATACGATCCGGTGACTCATACTTATATTCCGCCTCAAAGCCAAATTGAGCCTTCTCAACCTGGGCAATATCGCTCGACTCAAGCGCCTCCAGTCTTCTGCGATTTGCCTCATCAAGTAGCCGTAGCTCCAGAGCATTCACCCGCGATCGCTGCTAGCAACAGCTTGATTAACGGCACGGCAATGGGCAACGGGCACACTAACAGCAGCCCTAAAAATGCTCCAGGCGGTATCAGTTGGTTAACCCCTGAACAAGCTGATCGCATCCACCGAGGCTCCACATCGAAGTCTTAGCCGAAGACGATGGCGTTTTCAACGCTTCCCAAAATTTTGTTAAGCTGCTCTTAGCTCAGCCCGCTCAAATCCATGCAATTTCGGCGGCGGCGCAGTTTTAGAAGTGACCCATAGCAATTGAGGAATTTCTCCACTGTCATAAACCCGAAACTCATTTTCGAGTTTCGCTTCAGCTTTACGAATTGCTTGATTTAACACTAAAGAGCCATCAAGATCAGAAACAGAGCGATGAAAGGTGCCAGGAGGAATGCGGAGAATGTCGCCCCCCATTTCTAACCGGACAATATGAAATGGATATTCCCAATCAAAGTTAACGAGATAAAAGGTGCGTCCACCGGATAACGCCAGCAAATTATCTTCTTGTTTGGGATGTAGATAAAACTGCCAGTTGCCCTTTAAGGAATTGTTTGGACTGACTGCTGGACCGTCATGAAACACCAAATCACGGGCATTGGAGTTAGAGATCGTGATATCAAAAAAACGAACCTTGGGCGTGTCGCGGAATTTTTGGTAGGGTATCAACTCAAACATATCGCTCAGTCTCAATTCTAGTAAGTGCAAGTTGTGAATCGTTTGGGCTGAACAGACAAAACCATGCAGATAGTGGAACTTATCTCACTCGCGTTGGCTCTCCTCTGCTTCCTGTTAGATTCAAACAACTTAACAGTTGTAGGTTTAGCCTAGCCTGAGTAATTAGACATAAACAAAGCCATTCGCGAGTTACATCTATGCAGAAAACGAATAGATGCAGTCAATAACTATTTTTCAGTTGCAAATTTTGGCAAGCGTGGCAGAGTATCGCAGTTTCTCTGAAGCTGCCCTTCAACTAGAGATTTCTCAGTCAGCGGTGAGCCGAGCGATCGCGGCACTGGAAGAAGAACTAGGGGTATCGTTGCTGTCGCGGGGACGGTTTGGGGCACGGCTTACGCCCGTTGGTGAGCGTATTTTGGTTCATGCTCACCAGATTTTGCAGTTGCGCGAACGAATTGATCACGAAATCGATCTAGAGAAAAATCTTAGCGGTGGACGGATTCGCATCGCCTCGTTTCGCAGTGCTGCGACCCATTTGCTGCCGCCGCTGATCGCTCAGTTTTGCCAGCGCTTTCCTAATGTCAAAGTCACGCTGGCGGAAGATGACCCAACCGGGGTGGAACTGGCACTGCGCGAAGGTCTGGTGGATATTGGTTTGGTGCCCCTGCCGCGATCGTCGGATGATCTGGAAACCTGGGAAATTGCCCGTGATGAATTTGTGGTGCTGCTGCCGCCGTCTGCTAAGCCAATTCCTCAGCAGTTAACCTGGCAGGATCTCGCCCAATATTCCTTCATTCTCTATAACTACGCTGAATGTACCTCTGCGGTTCGGGATCACTGGACTGAGTGGCAGCAGTCGTTTAAGGTTGCCCACGAAATTAAGGAAGATTCTACGATTGTCAGCATGGTTTCCCAAGGGTTGGGAGCCGCTGTGCTTCCACGGTTTGCGGCGCTGCCAATTCCTAGCGGCATTCAGGTGCGATCGCTGCCTGTGCCGCTGGAACGCATCATTGGTGCGGCAATCTTTTCCAATGGGTTGCACTCTCCCGCAGCATTTACCTTTCTAGATTTGCTGCGGGGCAGAGGAATGTTTGCATCGAAAAGTTAATCGGTAACTTAGACCGATTTTTTAGGCTAATTCAGCGATCGCAGTGCGAATTGCCTCAACTCGCTGGCGATTTACGCCTAAATCTGACTCGCCAAGTCGCGATGCCGATCGCACTTCAATCACTGGCTCAGCGGGATTAACATAAAATTCCACGTCATCTACAAAGCCCATCAGCGCGCTAGTAAACTCAGCATAAAGGTAATTATCCGTAATCTGAATAATTTGGGTGCGCGGCAGGGATTCAATCATTGTTTTGAGTTGCGCGATCGCCTCTGCGGGGCTTCCCTCATAGGGCAGCGCCTCAATCTGATGCTCAGCATCTTGGCTTTGGCTACTCACACAGTTAGGAGAACTGGGACAAGCCGCCAACTTTCCATCCGTTATCCCCAAATTGGTTGGGCGACTCCCAGAAAACGAAAACAACTTGCCAGACATCGCAATTACCTCAGTGTGAGCAGATGGATAAGCCGCCGCAGGATTCACGAACCCAAACCAACCGACTAGAGTAATCAACGCGGACTGAAACAAAACAGGAAGCAGAACACGCCAGAAAGAGCGCGGTTTTTGATTGAGTGGATTAGACATATGTAAGGTGCGATCGCGTTTCTTTACAGTTTGCAACACAAAGCGATCCAACACAAGGCAAACCTCTTACTTGCCGCTTACTTGCCGCGTTGAGATGGGCGCATTCCGCCTTGCCCAAAATTAGCTCGAACGGGTGGTTCCGGCTGTAGCTGCTGGCGACCATTGCGAACAATTCGCAGCATTTCGCCAAGCTGAGATTCCATGTCGTGCAAGGTGCGATCGGCGTAGTCATCGGCTCCGGCTTGAATTGACTCACATTCCGCGATCGCCAGCCGCTGCATTTCTTCCAATTCTTGCTGTGCCTGGTGGCGCATTCGATCAATTTCGGCGATCGTCTGCTCCCGAATCGACTCACACTCTTGCTGCACCCGCTGGCGGATCTGCTGTGCCTGCATCTCTGACTGCCGCACAATGGTTGACTCGTTCATCAGTTGATTGGAGCGGCGATCGGCAGTATCAATAATTTCCTGAGCATATTGCTCTGCCTGTAAAAAGACCTCTTCCTTGTGACGCACAATGGTGTCCGCCTCGTGAAACGCATCCGGCAAGCTTAAACGAATTTGGTCAAGCTGCTCAATAATCCGTTCTTCATCCAAAAAAGTTCGCCCAAAAAAGCGAGGACTATCGAGAATCATCTCTTCTAGTCGGTTCAATTCACGCTGAATATCTACTCCGGTTCGTCCACCTTCCCTGGAAGAAACTCCGTTTTGGGAGGCTCCAACAGCGGCGTTGAATCCTGCTTGAGGCTCGATATTGGAAGAATCTTGGCGTAACATTTATAAATATCTGGGGCGACAGGTTGAGGGACAAGATGATCTATTCGACCGCCAAGCTTAGCAATTTCTTTGACCAAACTGCTGCTGAGAAAGCTGTGTTCGTTAGAGGTTGCCAAAAAAACAGTTTCAACTTCCTCAGAAAGCGTCTTATTGGTATGTGCCATCTGTAACTCCATCTCAAAGTCAGATAACACCCGCAAACCCCGCAGTAGCACGTTTGCCTGTCGCATCTTCGCATAGGTAACCGTTAGCCCATCGAAGCTGTCCACTTCAACATTGGTGAGATGACCCGTAGAACGCCGGATTTGCTCCATGCGCTCTGCGATAGTAAACAGCGGTGCTTTGTTTGGGTTGCGTAGTACGGCTACGATAACCCGCTCAAACAGGCGAGAACCCCGTTCAATTACGTCCAAATGCCCAAGGGTGATTGGGTCGAAACTGCCAGGGTAAATTGCAAACACCAACGGGAACCAAATCGACTGATGAGGCGATTATAAGAGCAAATGCCAGTTTAAAAGCAGGAAGGTAAAGACGAGTTCAGCAGAAACAGACTGTTTTTCTGTCGTAACATAAGCTTGATAAGGAAAATAACGTTTCATGGTTATATTACCTTCACCAAGAAATAGCTTAACTTATGACGAATGATCAATGGCTCATAGAATTAATAATTAGATGAAGTGAATAATGGTCTCTTTGACGACAACAATTAAATTTTTGCAAGCACCCACTTCCGAAGCATGGATAGAGCAGGCGTTAGCAAATTTAGATACGGTTTTGTTGGATCATTCCCACTGTGAGCGCAAGGCGGCGGGAGTGGCGCTGAATCTGATGTTTCGCTACCCGGCACATACAAAACTGGTGCGATCGCTGACTGCCATTGCCCAAGAAGAACTAGAACATTTCGACCAGGTCAACCAGATTTTGGAGCAGCGTGGCATTCCGCTAGCGCCTTTGGCGGCTCCACCTTACGGAGCCAGCTTGAGTAAGCAAATTCGATCGCAAGAACCTGATCGCCTGTTGGATGCGCTACTGGTGTCTGCCTTAATTGAAGCTCGCAGCCATGAGCGCTTAGGTTTGCTGGGAACGCATTGCCTTGATTTAGAACTGGCAAAGTTTTATCGAGGATTGATGGCATCGGAAGCGCGTCACTACGGGATTTATTGGGTTTTAGCAACAACCTACTGCGATCGCGTCCAAGTCGAGCAGCGACTATCAGAATTGGCAACGGTCGAAAGTGAGCTACTCTCCACGCTACATTCCGAACCCCGAATTCATAGCTAGCAGGGATTTGACACATGACAACCACATTGCTGATTCAAGCAGACTCCGCGCCAATAGCGATCAACCTGCCCACATTGAGCCAGATGACAATGCCAGAGTTCTATGAATTTTGTCAGGTGAATCCAGAGTTGCGAATTGAGCGATCGGCAAAAGGAGAAGTCATTATTATGTCCCCAGCGTTTTCAGATACCGGAAATCGCAATTTCAACCTTGCTGTGCAGCTTGGAGTCTGGGCTGAAAAGGACGGGACAGGCATTGGATTTGATTCTAGTGCCGGGTTCACTTTACCGAATGGGGCGACCCGTGCCCCAGATGTCGCTTGGATTAAAGCCGATCGCTGGAACGAGTTAGCGGAGGCTGAAAAGGCTTCGTTTGCCCCACTGTGCCCCGATTTTGTGATTGAGCTACGCTCAGCCAGTGACAGCCTCACCACCTTACAGGCGAAGCTACAAGAATATATTGAGAATGGAGCAGTTTTAGGGTGGCTGATCGATCGCAAACAGCGCCAAGTTCATATTTATCGCCCCAATCAAGCCATAGAGATTTTAGAGAATCCTGAAGCGGTAAGTGGTGACCCTGAACTGCCTGGATTTATCTTGAAAATGGCAAAAGTTTGGTAGATCATCATGCGGGAGTACTATCAGACTTTTCTAATTCGACACTGGCAACCGGGCGATCGCGCCCTTGCCGCTAAAGTCATTCGCTCTGTATTAATAGAGTACGGTTTGGATTGGGAGCCTGATGCAGCCGATCGCGATGTGCGAGAAGTCGAAACCTACTATTTGCAGACAGGCGGCGAGTTTTGGGTAATTGAGCAAGCAGGAAAGGTGGTGGGCACGGGAGCCTACTATCCCATTCAGCGGGAACCCAACGCGGTCGAAATCCGCAAAATGTATTTGTTGCCAGCCGCGAGAGGTCAGGGTTTGGGGCGATGGTTGCTGCATCAATTGGAAGCGGCGATCGCGGTTCGTGAATTTGAACAAATTTGGATTGAAACCGCCAGTGTATTACAGGAAGCCGTCAAGCTTTATGAAAGCAACGGCTATGAACCCGCGATCGGAGTCGAGACAGCCCGATGCGATCGCGTATATATGAAAAAAGTTAAGAATATAGGACTTACGCAAATCAACCGAAATTTGCCCCCCAACCCCCAATTCTGGGGGAGCTAGAGATCAAAGTCCCCCAGAATTGGGGGATTTAGGGGGCGAGTGCGTAAGTCCTGGAATATATAGAGCGGTGAGTTTTTATCTTCAGCCTGCCATCGTTAATAGACACAATAGTAAAGTCTCAGTCCACTCCACAACGGCTCCATAGGTGTCTCCTGTGTGACCGCCCAGCTTGTAGTTAAACCAGGCTCCCGTCAGAACCGCGATCGCGCCGCCACCCATTGCCATTCCCACTGCCACAGACCACTGCTGCGGATGCAGCCCCACAAAAAATCCGCTGAACCCCAACAGCAACAGCAAACTAGGAAGCGCTTGCCAAATCGATTGAATCGCCACCTTATGCAAAGCGCCTTTTCCTTCAGGCTTCAGGTAAGGATATCGGGCGATCGCCACCAGTTGCCCCCAGCGACCCCAACCTGCCGCCGCCATTAAGTAAACCCAGAGATCGGTTTCTAGGCTGGCTAAAGCCGTCGTTTTCAACAGCACAACTGCCACAGCGACCATCGCCCCAAAAGCACCCGTGCGACTATCTGCCATCACTTCTAAGCGTCGTGCCGGATCAAGAACTGCCAATCCATCAGCGCTATCCATCGCCCCATCGAGATGCAGCCCGCCCGTAATGCCGACCCACGCGACGACTAACAGCGCACTGCGAACCAAAACTGGCATTCCTAACCCGTGCAACCCAAGATCGGTCAACCCCAATAACCCACCCATCAGCAAACCAATCAGGGGTGCCCATTCAGCAATTCCATGAAAGTTCAAGCGCCAATGAGTAGGTAAGGGAATGCAGGTGTAAAACGCGATCGCGCCTAAAAAAGTTGGCAGGAGCGATCGTCCAAATCTCTGTTTAACTGGCGTTGATGAATGCCGATCTGCCATAAAAACCTAATTTGCAGCGTGAGTAAATCCAGCCTCTCAATATTCGATTTCAGAGTGATCTACATATGGTGGCAAGGTTTAGCAAATACCCACAGATATGCAAAATCTTTTTATTTAATCACTTTTGCGCGAAATTAATCAAATTGATTAGCGGTGACCTAAAAAAGTTGGGATAAAATTAAAGCATATTTATTTGATACGCAACTTATTTTTTTGCTGAATTTCATTCTCTTTACATCTTTTTCCCACTATTAGTCAAGTCCTTAGATAGTTAATTTTTCAACACGCTAACGGTCTGAAATCTAACTGCCTGAAATGAATGGATTGAAGTGGTTTTATTTCATATTGCTTTTTGAGCACCATTGGTATGTAACAACCAAAGGGTTTTGGGGTTCTGTTTATTCTGCTTATATAGATACCGCTTTTGTCAAAATGCTTGGCTTATTCAGTTCAGAGGCTTTCTCTCCATGAGTTATGAACAATCTTCCAGTAGTCAGCGTCCCCTTGCTCCTTGCATCGTTGATAGTGGCACCATTGTTAACCTTCAAGATATGCAGAGATTGCTTTCAGACTTAGGACGTGTTCAATATGTGCATTTTCAAGATGACATCACAACGAGCCAGGGAGAAGGCTACATTCTTGAAGTTTTTGCCGATCCTTATCGATCGACTTTGATTGCTAACCATGCACTTTATCTCAACGTTCAAAGCTTTGATTACCTTGAGATTGGGTTATCTTCGGATCAAACGCCCTATTTCAAATTAGTTCAAGATAGCCGTCACTTAAAAATTGTGCCTTTATCCAATCCGTTGCTGGAGCAACATAGCCGCAATTTGAATGCGGCAGCTTTGGAAGCGGTGGTTGCAGACGTGTTAGCGGCTGGATGGGATGTGCAAATTGATGATGATGAGCATTTCTCTTTTTAAGATTGTTGATCGTCAGTTTGCCCTAAAAGTGGCACAATAAAAAATCTGTGGCGATCGCTCAATCCCGTTGAAGAGTCCCGTTGAAGACTTATTTTTGTTGAATACTCATTTTTCTTTTCAGTTTCAGGCAACCTGTAACCACACCCAAGCTAGAGCAGGCGTTTTTTCGACTCCCCACGGACTGGTGGAAACGCCTCGGTTTATGCCTGTTGGCACTTTGGCAAACGTCAAAACCATCACGCCGGATCAATTGCAAGCAACCGGCGCACAAATGGTACTAGCCAATACCTACCATCTTCACTTGCAGCCCGGTGAAGATATTGTGGCGCGAGCGGGTGGTTTGCATCGCTTTATGGCGTGGAGCGGTCCTATGCTGACGGATTCAGGCGGATTTCAGGTTTTTAGCCTGAGCGAAATGCGAACGATCGCCGAAGAGGGCGTTCATTTTCGATCGCCGCGTGATGGACAGATGATTTTTTTGTCGCCTGAACGATCAATTGAAATCCAAAATTCCTTGGGTGCCGATGTGATTATGGCATTTGATGAATGTCCGCCTTACCCCGCGACTCGCGACAGTGTGCAGGAATCGACAGAGCGCACGTTTCGCTGGCTGAAGCGGTGTATGGTCGCCCATCAGCGATCGGATCAAGCGCTGTTTGGCATCGTCCAGGGCGGAGTTTATCCTGATTTGCGCGAGTTCGCCGCTAAACAACTTGCAGATTTAGATTTGCCGGGTTTTGCGATCGGGGGAGTTAGCGTCGGAGAACCACCGGAACTGATTCAGCACATTGTTAAGGCAACTGCGCCTTTATTGCCTGCAAACAAACCTCGATATTTGATGGGCGTGGGAACGCATCGCGAAATGGTGCAGGCGATCGCCGCAGGCATTGATCTATTTGACTGTGTAATTCCGACCCGGCTAGCGCGACATGGCAATGCGATCGTCCAGGGAGAGCGGTGGAACCTGAAAAACACTCGCTTCCGAGAAGACTTTACGCCTCTAGATGATGCCTGCCCTTGCTATACCTGTCAAAACTTCAGCCGTGCCTACATCAGCCATTTACTCCGATCTCAGGAAATCTTGGCGTACACTCTCCTTTCAATTCACAACATTACTGAACTGATTCAGTTCACGCAGCGCATCCGCCAAGCCATTATTCAAGGGCGTTTTGTTGAAGAATTTGGACATTGGTTAACCGATTAATTGAAAATCGACTGCGGTGAAAGTAAGCCTAAGTTGCAGCATGGCGATCGCCTCAGCATTGAGCATTAGACGACTAAGAAATTAGGCTATTTGTCAGAACAGGCGCGATGATGAGGGAAATCTGTTGCTTTGCGATTATGGCTTCCCCTCGCGATCGCCCATTTATACTTGATCTAGTCGTCCAATCTGCCCATCCGGCTCTCCTGGAAGGGCTGGACAACTGGCTACAACTGGGATTGATTTCTGATGAGCTGGTGCGGCAAATTTGTGCCGAACAACTGGTTTGCTCAGTGCCACAGGTTGCAGTTGTTGCAGCAGCAACGCCCAGCGGCATAGATCCTGCGGTTGGGCAACTAGAAGCAATCGGCGATTTTCTTCCGGTGGATGTGGTGCGGCGGCAATCAGAGCCACGTCCGCTAAGAGAGAATTCTAGTCGCGATCGCGCTAGTGCAGGTGTCACCACAGAAGATTCACCCGTTCGCCCACCCACCATGGCGGCTCGACTGTTGCAGTCGTTTATGGCAGAACTCAGCGTGTTGTGGCTGCTGTTTTTGGGTGTGTTTTTGGTCGTGGTGTCGTCGGGCGTGTTGGCAGCAACCCAATGGCGCAACTTCTCAGCCGTTGGGCAATACAGCATTTTGTTAGGCTACACGCTGGTCTTTTGGGGAGTGGGTTGGTGGACGGGCAAACAGGCATCATTACGGTTGACTAGCCGGATGTTGAGCATTGCCACGCTGCTGATTATCCCGGTCAATTTTTGGATGATGGATGGGTTCCGGTTAGGGCAAAGCCCACTGGGGCTGGGCATGGCAGCGATCGCCTCTTTCCTCCTGACGGGCATCCTAATTCTGCTGTTAAAACCAAGCCGGAATTGGATGCTGCTGATTGCCGCGATCGCTCTAACTTGGCTGCATTGGGGTTGGGGCTGGCAGGGGGTGCCGATTGGGGCGGTGTATTTGGGAACGGTTGGGGCAGCGGTGATGTTGGTAGTTCATGACTCAAGGAGCCGGGAACAGAGAATAGGGAATAGCACAATAGAGCGAGTCGGGGAAATTGAATCCACGGCTCGATCCCCGTCCCTGTTTGCTCCGGCACTGAGTACGATCGCGGTGGCGGCGTTCGCGCTGATTTTGATTGGGCGAGCGGCGTTGATGGCTCAAGTGTCGATTAATCAACTGGGGTTGGCAATTGGGATTTGTGGCTGGGTGCTGTGTTGGTTGGCGCGTCAGAACTCAGACCGTGCTGCTTGGATCTGGGCTGGAGCGGGTTTACTGATCGTGGGGTGGCTAGTGGCGGTGATGGTGATTCCCCCGTGGCAGGCGATCGCGGTGAGTGGGTTGGCGCTGTGGCTACTGGGCGATCGCTTGCGCCGGATTGGATCTTCGATTGATTTAATCATTGGCTTTTTGGTGGGCTTGCAAGCCTGCTGGTTGGGGTGGCGAGTGGTTAGCGCTGCGGCTCAAGCCAGCATCCTGACATTTTTCACCCAACTTGCCGGAACCGATGGGATGCCGTTTGCTTTGCTGGGGCTAGGCTTGTTTCCCTATGTGCTGCTCACGGTCGGGTTAGCGTTTCGCCTGAGACACTGGCAGCGCCCCGAACTAGCCCGATATGCAGAATTTTTGGCGCTGGGTTTGGGCAGTACATTGACCGTCATCAGCTTAGATAATGCTTGGGTGCGATCGCTCAACTTACTGCTGTCAGCAATCACGCTGATACTCATCACCGCAAAACGGGTTCAGGCATCCCCACCGCTGATTTACCTGACTCACGGCATTACTTTAGCCGCGATCGCCGCTGGAGTTGATTGGCGGTTCCCTGCTCTGTCTAACGCTAATTGGGCAAGCATACTGCTCGTTGGCATGGTGGTCGAATGGCTGATCAGCATCGGCTGGATCGGCAGGAGACACCGAATCGGCGATCGCTCAGAAAGCATTCAATCCTCCGAATTTCTAACTCCGCATTCATCCTGGCAATCTAGCGCCTGGTATTTTGGGTTGATTCTAGCAGCGGTGAGCTATGGGCTATTGGGGTTGAATATCTTACAAGAGCAACTCGACTGGGGTGGAATCTGGCTAACGACACCGCTGATGCTAACCTTGCTGGGCAACCAGCGGCGATTTTCCTATAGCTACACCGCAAGTGGATTAAGCAGTCTGGCGCTGGTGCTGGTGCAGCCGTTGATGTTTTCGACGATCGCGGGACGGTTAACCAGTCTCGGCATTGCAACAGCGCTAATGCTGCTGAATACTCGCCGAATGCAGCATTTATTCGCGGCAGTGCTAACCGTTGGCTTTGGGCTAGGATTTTCTGTTGTTACCGCTTGGGAGATTTTTGCTAATAACCGCACCGTTGGTTTTGCAACCGTCGTTTTGGCGATCGCGGTGCTGCTTCTTTGGCTGCTGCGGAGTCGGCTACTCAACCCACCAAACAACCGCCTCAAGCATCTTTATCGGCAAGCCACAGATGGCTGGGCAACGGGGCTAACGCTGTTAACGCTGATTGTGCTTACTCTAAGCCAAATCATCGTTTACATAGAACTCGATAAACCTAATCCAAACTCCGCGATCGCCTCAGCCATTCTAATCACCGCGATCGGCTTGCGGCTGTGGCAGGGTATTAGCAATCTCGGCTTCTACGCGATCGCCTGGGGCGTGGAACTCCTACTCATCAGCAGCATTGCCCTCACAGGGCGCTCCCTCGATACGTTGGGCATCGCCAATCTTGCCCTCGGCTTAGCCACTCAGCTAGGCGGCGACTGGTGGGTGGCAAGGGGGCAGGGAACAGGGAACAGGGGTCAAGAAATAGGGAACAGGGAACAGGGAACAGAAGCTAGAAAACCAGAATTAATACCTCTCACCTCTCACCTCTCACCTCTCATCTCCTTTCACCTTATCCCGCTGCTTTATGCGCTTTTGGGAGTGGTGATTCAGCACCGCACGTTTACGGCTACCACGGGTTGGTATACCTTAGCGGCGGCGCTGGTAGGGCTTGGGGTGGGTCGTCGTCAAATATGGCTGCGATCGCTGACTTTGCTGTCCTTGGGTGCAGTTTCCATCGCTGCCTATGAACTGCTGCTCTATCAACTGTTGCAGGCGAAAGGCGGCAGTCCGGGGGATGGCATCACGCTGCTGGGTGGCTTAGCAATAGGATTGGCGATCGCCTATCAGGTTCTCCAACGCTGGCTAGTTTCTTATCTACGATTTCCGAAATGGCTATGGCAGGCGATCGCCCACGCCCACTGGGGTTTAGGCTCAATCTTGCTGATTACCGCTCTACCCTTCACCTTAAGCGCTACTGGCGAATGGCTGTGGACAGCAACCGTTGCGATCGCAGCGGCATATGCGTTAGGCATGGGACGAAATAGGGAACAGGGAACAGGGGACAGGGATCAAGGGTCAGAGGTAACTCAAAACTCAGAACTCAAAACTCAGAACTCAAAACTCAAAACTCAAAACTCAAAACTCAAAACTCAAAACTCAGAACTCGCCCCTCCCCTTTGGATCTATGCCGGAATTACTCAAAGTCTGATAGGACTGACTTACTGGCTGCACCGCTGGCTATCGGATGTAGTGTTGATCGATTGGGCTGGGGCGATCGCGGCGATCGTGGCAATCTTTCTCTACTTTGCACCATGGCAGCGGTGGGGCTGGGATTGGCAGCCGTGGCGACGGGCAGCGATCGCGCTTCCTAGCATTGCAGTTCTGCTGACGGGCTGGGGCAGCAACATTCAAAGTCTGCTGATTGTGGCGGCGTTTTATGGCTGGTTGTCGAGCGCAGAACGGCGAGTTAGCTTCAGCTACATCAGTGTGCTGCTGGCAGATTGGGCAGTGTTGCGAATGCTGCATGAACGCGGAGCCGTAGAACCGCTGTGGGTCGCCGCTCTAATTGGGGCTTCGTTGCTCTACGTTGTGCAGGTTGAGCCAAGTTTGCGATCGCCCAATCAACGAGAAACGCGCCATTGGTTGCGCTGCCTTGCCACAGGAATCATCAGCCTCACAGCGTTTTATCAAGCGCAAGTGGGCATCGCTGGCATACTTCCGCTGCTGGTCGGCTTGGGCGCGATCGCGATCGATTTAGGCTTCATCTTTGCCGGGGTGCTGCTGAGAATTCGAGCGCTGCTGTATGTTGGCACCGCTACCTTTATGCTGCAAGTGCTGTGGCAAGTGTGGCGGTTTATCAGTGATTATTCCTTGGTGCTGTGGGCGATCGGCATTGCAGTCGGGCTACTGCTGATCTGGATTGCCGCCACCTTTGAAGCCCGTCGCAGCCAGGTAAACAGCCTGCTGCAACGCTGGATTGTGGAACTCGACGATTGGGAATAGCAGCTTCAACGCAGAATAAGCATAAGTGGATAAAAACTTAGGTTTATTGGCTGAAAATATCAGCTTAACAGTTAAGTAAAATCAAATAGGAGAATGATCAAAAATTAATCTAGTAGATAAGTTTACAAGTATTTTGACTCAGTTTACAGCGCAATAACAATCGAGTAAAACCCAATGTTGAGATCGCTCCGAGCAAAAATTTTAAGAAAGCTAAGGAATGAAAATTAAACAAGTTCGAGATTTGGTAGGGGCGTAGCATACCCTGAGGGAAGCAAGCTACGGGCAAAAATCTTTGCAACTCAAGCAGAACCATCTACCGAATGCTACGCCCGTACAGCCGGAATGTTCGATGTTATTAAATCCATGATCCTAAGGGCGATTCGTGAAACGTTAGCGAAGCTTTTCACAGGACTCCCTACAGGAATCGCGGCAAAATTGTTTGAGAGTATGCCCATGATTTGCTACGGTTTACTACAGTTATTGATATTTTCTTTACATTTCTGGTTGATTAGATTTATAGGATTTAGGTGGTAGCTTCATGACAGCAACGATTAGCCCAGATCAAGTTGAACGGATCGTTTGGAACCAACATCATGATCCGTTTGAGGTGTTGGGTCCCCATCAAGTCGAGCAAGATGGAAAAACCGTTTGGGTCGTGCGAGTTTACCAGCCAAAAGCAGATGCGGTATGGATTATTTTTCCAGAGCAACGGGAAGAATTGCCAATGCAATCCACGCATCATCCCCATTTCTTTGAAGCTATCCTCACGGCTCCGAACCTGCTAAATTATCAACTTCGGATCAAAGAAGGAGAACGCGATCGCGTCTCCTATGATCCCTACGCCTTTCAATCTCCTTGGCTCACCGATCTCGATATTCACCTTTTTGCTGAAGGGAATCACCATCGGATTTATGAAAAACTCGGCGCGCACCCAGCCGAACTTAACGACGTAAAGGGCGTATATTTTGCAGTGTGGGCACCCAGCGCCCGCAACGTTTCCGTTCTCGGTGATTTCAACCAGTGGGATGGACGACAGCACCAAATGAGCAAGCGCACTAACGGCGTATGGGAACTCTTTATTCCCGATGCAGGGGTTGGCGCTCACTACAAATATGAAGTAAAAAACTGGGAAGGTCACATTTACGAAAAATCTGACCCCTACGGCTTCTATCAAGAGCCTCGCCCCAAAACCGCCTCCATTGTTGCAGATCTCAGCACCTACACTTGGAATGATAGTGAGTGGATGGAGGAACGCCGCCATCTTGATCCGCTCACCAAACCCATCTCCGTTTATGAGGTGCATTTGGGTTCTTGGATGCACGCCGCGACCTCTGAGCCTGCACGCTTACCAAACGGTGAAACCGAACCCGTTGTTGTAGTTTCTGAGCTAAAACCAGATACTCGCTTTCTCACCTACCGCGAACTGGCAGCCAAACTGATTCCTTATGTGAAGGAACTGGGCTTTACCCATTTAGAACTATTACCGATCGCTGAACACCCCTTTGATGGCTCTTGGGGCTATCAAGTGACTGGCTACTATGCGCCCACTTCTCGCTTTGGTTCCCCGCAAGACTTCATGTATTTTGTCGATGAATGCCACAAACACGGCATTGGCGTATTAGTCGATTGGGTGCCGGGTCACTTTCCTAAAGATGGTCACGGGCTGGCATTTTTTGATGGCACCCACCTCTATGAACACGGCGATCCACGGAATGGAGAGCATAAAGAATGGGGCACGCTAATCTTTAACTACGGGCGCAATGAAGTTCGCAACTTTCTCGTTGCCAATGCCCTCTTCTGGTTCGATAAGTATCATATTGACGGAATTCGAGTCGATGCGGTCGCCTCCATGCTCTATCTCGACTATTTGCGTCCGGATGGAGAATGGATTGCTAACCAGTATGGCGGACGGGAAAACATCGAAGCCGCAGATTTTCTGCGGCAAACTAATCACGTTATTTTCAGCTACTTCCCTGGCGTACTCTCCATCGCTGAAGAATCCACTGATTGGCCAATGGTGTCTTGGCCAACCTACGTGGGTGGTTTGGGTTTCAATTTGAAGTGGAACATGGGCTGGATGCACGACATGCTGGATTATTTCCACATGGACCCTTGGTTCCGGCAGTTTCACCAAAACAATCTCACCTTCAGCATGATGTATCACCATAGTGAAAACTTCATGCTGGCGCTCTCCCATGATGAAATTGTGCATGGCAAGAGTTCCATCGTTGGCAAAATGCCGGGTGATGAATGGCAGAAACAGGCTAACGCCCGCTGTTTATTTGCCTATATGTTTACCCATCCCGGCAAGAAAACTCTCTTCATGAGTATGGAGTTGGGGCAGTGGAATGAATGGAATGTTTGGGCAGATTTGGAATGGCATTTGCTTCAGCATGAGTCTCATCAACAGTTGAAGCGCTTTTTCATTGCACTCCATCAGTTGTATCGCAGTGAACCGGCGCTTTACTCGTGGGATTTTGGCGGACAGGGCGGTTTTGAATGGATTGATTGCAGCGATAATCGCCATAGTGTGGTGTCATTTATCCGCTGGGCAAAAGATCACGAAGAGTTTGCGATCGTGGTTTGCAACTTCACCCCCCAACCTCATTCTCACTATCGAGTGGGTGTGCCATTCCTAGGCTTCTACAAAGAAATATTCAACAGTGATGTCCGCGAGTTTGGCGGCAGCAACATGGGTAATTTAGGCGGCAAATGGACTGAGGAATGGGCATACCAAAATCGTCCTTACTCGATTGATCTCTGTTTGCCTCCCTTAGGAGTGCTGGTGCTAAAGCTAGATAAGGAAAAAACGCAAGCCGCTTTGCAAGCCGCAGTGATAGACCCTAGCTGATTGCAACTACAGCGATCGCAATTTTTCGTCCGTCATCGTTTGCCTATTTCGCCTGAGCAAATTATCTCTCAGAGTCTTTGTTTGATGACACGCGCTAGGTTTAGCGGCTTGGATTTGCTAGGGTTTTACACAGTGATTATGGATGGGGCAGAATGGGGGCACTGAAAGGACGAGATTTCCTTAGCATGGCGGATTTGACAGCGGAGGAGCTACGAGATTTGTTGGATCTTGCAGCCCAATTCAAGGCTGGCGCAACTCATCCGCAGTGTCAAAAGCTTTTGGGGTTGCTGTTTTATAAAGCATCAACCCGGACTCGCGTTAGCTTTATCGCCGCAATGACTCGCTTAGGCGGACAAGCGCTAGATTTGAACCCCAGTTTGACCCAAGTGAGTCGGGGAGAACCTCTAGCTGATACTGCGCGGGTGCTCGATCGCTACCTTGATGTGTTGGCAATTCGTACCTTTAATCAGCACGACCTAGAAACTTTTGCCCACTATGCCAAAATCCCGATCATCAATGCGCTGACTGATCTCGAACATCCTTGTCAGGTATTGGCAGATCTCCAGACGGTTCAGGAGTCGTTTCATGGGCTAGCAGGCGTGACACTTGCTTATGTGGGTGATGGCAGCAACAATATGGCGCATTCTTTGCTGTTGGGTTGTGCCTTGGCGGGTATCAATGTGCGGATTAGCTCTCCCAATGAGTACCAGCCGTTGGACGTGATTGTGCAGCAGGCGAAGAGAATTGCGGGCGATCGCGTTGAAATCAGCACCGCCACCGACCCGATCGCAGCGGTCAAGGGCGCTCAGGTGATCTATACCGACGTGTGGGCAAGCATGGGGCAAGAAGATGTGGCAACGTCTCGGATTCCGATCTTTCAGCCTTATCAGGTAAATGAGGAACTAATGAGCCATGCCGATTCATCGGCGATCGTGCTGCATTGTTTACCTGCCCATCGCGGCGAGGAAATTACCGATGATGTGATGGAAGGCGCTCAATCGCGGGTTTGGGATCAGGCAGAAAATCGGATGCACGCTCAGCAGGCTCTGATCGCCAGCTTGATAGGCGTGGAATAGTTAATCCCTATTCTTCTTGCGTCGCTTTCTCATAGCTGGCATAGGCTTTTTTGTATTGCCCTAAACGCTGTAAAGCGGCTCCTCGAAAAGTCCAGGCTTCTTGATTGGTTGCTTGCAAATCGATCGCGCGATCGCAGCTTTCAATCGCCTCAGAATACCGCTCTAGGTGAATCAACACAACTCCGCGAAATACCCAGGCATCAGGGTTATCAGGCTGAACTGCAATACTCTGGTCAAAGCTGTCTAAAGCTTCACTATGGCGATTTAGATTTGCCAGCGCATCTCCTCGGTAGTACCAAGCCGCACCATGACTGGGTTGGAGATAAATCGCCTGATCCAAGGCAAAAAATCCTTCCTGATAGGAGCCATCTATGACTAACGCCATGCCTCGAAAAATCAGCGAATTTAAAGTATTAGGGTCAGATTGTGCTGTGGTTTCTGGTTTGTGCAATCTCATACTTGCGTCACTCTTTCAATAAGTTGCCGTTCATACTGCGCCACATAAACCAACCTAGGTATGCGGCAATTGTTACCAGATAGAACACCTTTGCTATTACAGCGTACGTAACCTACAGAAAAGTAGTGACCATAGATAGACGCTTCTTAAACTTGCACCTTACTGCATTCTCTTTAAGATTAGCCAAGCAATCCTAGCAGCCTTCATCCCCTTTAGCACTAGGATTGTAACCATACATAGACAGCGTAGGGGCAAACAACCTTAACCATGAGGAAAAGTTAGCCACCGTGCTAAAAACAAATATTAGGACTGTGCCCTGATGCAAAAACTCAAAGTTGGACTTCTGTTTGGTGGCTGCTCTGGCGAACATGAGGTGTCCATCCTCTCCGCAAGAGCGATCGCACAGGCGCTCACCACCGATGAAAATCAGAGCCGCTATGAGTTGCTGCCGTTTTATATTCAGAAAAACGGAGTGTGGTGTGGGACTGCGATCGCCCAAAAAGTGCTTGAATCCATGACTCCATCTCAGCTTGAAACCGCTTCCATTCGCTCAGATGCTCACCATCTCTGGCAGTTTCCCTCAGCAGTAAGTGATGTGGATGTTTGGTTTCCTGTGCTGCATGGACCCAATGGCGAAGATGGCACCGTTCAGGGCTTGCTAACGCTAATGCAAGTGCCGTTTGTGGGATCGGGAGTGCTGTCTGCTGCCCTTGGCATGGATAAAGTTGCGATGAAGCAAATATTTGCTCAAGCCGATTTGCCGCAAGTGAAGTATATGGCAGTCACGCGATCGCAAATCTGGTCTGACCCGTGCGTTTACACGAAATTGTGTGACCAAATTGAAGCCACGCTTGGCTACCCAAGCTTTGTCAAACCCGCCAATCTTGGGTCTTCCGTGGGCATTTCAAAAGTCCGCGATCGCGCTCAGCTAGAAGCCGCCCTCGATAGTGCTGCCACCTACGATCGCCGCATCATCGTTGAAGCCGGCGTTGTTGCACGAGAAGTAGAATGCGCGGTGCTAGGCAATGATTATCCCAAAGCTTCGACCGTGGGTGAAATTACTTATCAAAGCGACTTTTATGACTATGAAACTAAATACACCGTTGGCAAAGCAGATTTAATCATTCCCGCTGCGTTACCGACTGCCATCACCGCCCAAATTCAAGAGATGGCAATTCGCGCCTTTACCGCGATCGACGGGGCAGGATTGGCACGAGTCGATTTTTTCTACGTTGAATCTACTCAAGAAATTTTGATTAATGAAGTCAACACGCTGCCTGGTTTCACGGCAACCAGTATGTATCCTCAATTGTGGGCGGAAGTTGGAGTTTCTTTTGCTGAGTTAGTTCATCAACTGATTCGATTTGCGATCGAACGGCACACTTCCTCTACTTTGGAAGCTTCTACTTCTACTCCTCAATAGAGTTAGTCGAGTCAAAAAATGGGAACTCTAAAAATAAGGAGCAAGGAGCGTAAAATGTTCAGATCTCCAAGTAGATAGAAGAGGTATGTAAAAAATGTTACTAGGATAAGATTCTAGTTTTTCATTTATAGCTAATATCTGTGTATCAATTTAACTCGCCGGATGCACTTCCAAAGTATTAGTAACAGTAAATACGAATCAAGATGAAAACTTTATTAATCTTCTCTTACTTCATTTTTTGATAAAGCTGTTTTTCATTGAGAGGATGGCTGGTTCATTTTGCGCTATAAACTTTAGGTAAGGTTTATAAATTAATAGAGAGCGGAAAATTCAATGCTGAATGGAAGTCTTTGAAAGACTTTAAATAGTAGTTAATTAGTCGGTATAAGGAAATTGAAATGAATGTTTTACCTGCAAAAATCCCTGATGTTCTAATAATTGAGCCACGAGTTTTTCAAGATGATCGTGGTTTTTTTCTGGAAGGCTACAACGGTAAAGCATTTGCTGATAAAGCTGGAATCACAGAGCCGTTTGTTCAAGACAATCACTCTTGTTCTAGTCAAAATGTTTTACGTGGGCTTCATTATCAAATCGAACATGCTCAGGGCAAGCTAATACGGGCGATCGCGGGTGCTATTTTCGATGTTGCCGTTGATATTCGCAAACATTCTCCAACCTTTGGACAATGGGTAAGCTATACGTTAAGTGCTGAAAATAAGCGAATGCTTTGGGTTCCACCAGGATTCGCTCATGGCTTTATGGTGATCTCCGAAGTAGCTGAGGTGCTTTACAAAACGACGGATTACTATGCTCCTCAGCATGAGCGTTCTATTCTTTGGAATGATCCAGATTTAGGAATTAATTGGCCCTTAGATGGAGAGCCGATTTTGTCGGCAAAAGATCAAGCAGGAAAGCCCCTAAAGTTTGCTGATGTATATCCGTAGTTCAGGTCGAATAGTTCAGGTCGGATAGTTCAAGTCAACTGTTTAAGTCAACCGTTCACCAATCATTGAGAATCTTCTAATGAAAGCAATCATTTTAAGTGGTGGGAAGGGTACACGACTGCGCCCTCTAACCTATACCGGAGCGAAGCAACTGGTTCCCGTAGCGAATAAGCCGATTCTTTGGTATGGAATTGAATCTATTGTGGCAGCAGGGGTTACAGATATTGGAATTGTGATTAGCCCTGAAACAGGTGAAGAGGTTAAGGCAAAAACTGGAAATGGCGATCGCTTTGGTGCCAACATTACCTATATTTTGCAAGATAAACCCGCTGGTCTTGCCCATGCCGTCAAGGTTGCCCGACCCTTTTTAGGCGACTCCCCGTTTGTGATGTATTTGGGAGACAACCTGATTCAAAATGAATTGGGTGGATTTCTAAACGACTTTAAAGAAAGCCACATTGATGCCTTAATTATGCTGCGTCCTGTGCTAAATCCCTCAGCCTTTGGGGTGGCTCAGATCGATGAACAAGGTCGAGTGATCAACTTAGTTGAAAAACCCAAAGTTCCTCCTTCAAACCTAGCGCTCGTAGGAATTTACTTCTTTGCGCCAACGATCCATGACGCGATCGATCGCATCCAACCATCGCCGCGAGGTGAGCTTGAAATCACCGATGCAATTCAAAACTTGATCAACCATCAGCAAAAGGTCGAAGCCCGCCAGATAGAAGGATGGTGGCTTGATACCGGAAAAAAAGACGACCTTTTAGAAGCAAATCAAATCGTTTTAGACACCTGTTTGCAGTCCAATATTTTGGGTGAAGTCGATGACAAAAGCCAAATTTCTGGGCGGGTGCAGATTGGAGCTAGGTCGAAATTGATTAACTGCACAGTTCGAGGACCGGTGATTATTGGCGAAGATTGCCACCTGGAAAACTGTTTTATTGGTCCTTATAGCAGCGTTGATAATCAAGTAACCTTGATTGAAGCCGATCTAGAACACAGCGTTATTTTACGGGGTGCCAGCATTATTGGCATTCAGCAGCGGATTGTAGATAGCGTCATTGGGCAGCGCGCCCAACTGAAAGTAGCGCCTAAACGACCTAAAGCTCTCCGCTTTATGATTGGCGATGATTCGCAAATCGAACTAGCCTAGATCTTTGCCATTAACCCGGCAATGTTTGCTCGTAGCCATTTTGAAATTGTCGAACGAACTGTAGGGGCGGGTCTTGTTCCTGCCCAGTAGAGTTGAAAGCACCCACAAGAGGTGTCCCTACCCAACGTCAATGTCAGATCTTTAACTGCCGATTTAATCGTTTGCACATAATCTTGCGAACTCAAATCATCAAGTAATCTGCTGACAAAGAGTATTTTCATTCTGCCAAATCTAGTTCTGAGGTTTAAGACTCCCTATTGCTGGATGCTTAATTGTAGTTATCTTTTATAGGGAGTTCCTAAACTCAGCGTTAAGGAAATGGCGATTGGTTGAGTGAGGCTCATCTGGAATTCACCTATGCATTGGACTGTTGCAGCGCCTTTTATTCATAACTTGGAGACTGACGGGGAATGGCTAGTTCCCCATATTCTTGGCGATCGCCATCAGTTCAGCATTATTCCACGCGCAAAACCTTTAGCGAACTGGCATAATCGGTCTTCATCGGCTACAGATTATCAGGAGTGGTTAGTCTACTTGCAGCAAGGTAAAAATGCGGTCAAAGAGACTGATGGAGGAGTGGTGACCGTTTTCCCGCAGTTGGCTTCGGCAGTGGGCATTCAACAGCGGGCTTCTCGCAGGCGAATTCCAGTGGTAGCATGGCTTTTTAACGTAGGCACTTGCCCAAGGGGGATGCGGCGTTGGCTAGCACAGGCTAGTTTGCAGGATATTGACCGTTTCGTTGTTCACACCCGCCGTGAATGTGATATTTACAGCCAGTGGTTAGGACTGCCCAAAGAGCGGTTTGAATTCTTGCCTTACCAAGTCTCAGACATTCCAATCACCTATTCAGAAAACACGACGCAGCCCTTTGTGGCGGCGATCGGGTCTGCCCATCGAGATTTTTCAACTTTATTTACCGCGATCGCAAAGCTGAATTTTTCAACGGTTGTCGCATCTGGACCCCGTGCCTTAGCAGGGTTAGAGCTACCTGCCTGCGCTCAAGCACCCTTAGGAATTGTCAAAGCAGATTGCTTGCGACTCGCTCAAGAAGCCTGCATTAATGTAGTGCCCTTGCTACCCGATGAGCGAGTGACTGCGGCGGGTCAAGTGACGATTGTGGAAGCGATGCGAATGGGTCGGGCGGTAATTGCCTCCCGGTGTAATGGCATTGAGGAGTACATCATTCATGGAGAAACCGGGCTATTAGTAGAACCTCAATCGGTTGAGGATTTAGTGCAAGCATTAGATTTGTTGTGGAATGATCAAGACCTGCGAAACCGATTAGGACAAAATGCCATGCGGTATGCGGCTCAGAATTTCTCAGATGAGGCGGCTGGAAGAGCGCTGAGCAAAATATTGGATCAACTTGAGGAGTCAATTCATTAACAGTAATCTTAAACGCGCTGTTGTCAGGGATTATACGGAACTCATTCGCATCTTGAGTCTCTTATAACAGCAGTAATATCTCGCAATATTGATCCAGATAAGCCAACATTGGAGCATCAGAGTGCGTGATTAAAATAAGTTGGCGTTTGATTTTGGTTTGTAGTAGTTAGCAAATTTTGAACAGGTAGACCAATGACTTCTTTTGACTCGAATCAGCCTTTGAGAAAGCCCCGCAGACTGATTGTGACGGGTGGTGCCGGATTTATTGGAGCCAATTTTGTTCACTATTGGTGTCAAAAATATCCAGACGATCGCGTCGTGGTGCTAGATGCACTTACCTATGCAGGCAATCGCCAAACCTTGGCAATGTTGGATGATCATCCAAATTTTCGCTTTGTTAAAGGAGATATTTGCGATCGCCCCGTGATTGATGAGCTTTTGCAAGAAGAAGCCATTGATACGCTCGTCCACTTTGCCGCAGAGTCCCACGTCGATCGCTCCATTTTAGGACCCGATGCCTTCGTTCGCACAAACGTAGTCGGCAGTTTCACCCTATTAGAAGCATTTCGTCAGCATTGGCAATTAGCCGACCGCCCGACTGGTTACCGATTTCACCATGTTTCCACCGATGAAGTTTACGGCAGCCTCAGCCCAACCGATCCACCTTTTTCTGAAACCACTGCCTACACGCCCAATAGCCCCTATTCTGCGTCTAAAGCCGGAAGCGATCACCTGGTTCGGGCTTATCACCATACCTATGGAATGCCAACTACAATCACCAATTGTTCCAATAACTACGGTCAATACCACTTTCCCGAAAAGCTGATCCCGTTAATGGCTATCAATATTTTGATGGGTAAGCCTTTGCCCGTTTATGGAGATGGACAGAACATTCGAGACTGGCTATATGTGGGCGATCATTGCAGCGCGATCGATACGGTGCTGCATTTGGGCATAGTTGGTGAAACCTACAATGTGGGCGGCAATAACGAAGTCAAAAATATCGACCTCGTGCATATGCTGTGCGACTTGATGAATGAATTAGCGCCCAATTTGCCAGTTCGCCCTGCCCAAGAGTTGATTACCTATGTCAAAGATCGCCCAGGGCACGATCGCCGCTATGCAATCAACTCCACCAAACTGCAAACCGAACTCGGCTGGACTCCTTCAGTCACAGTACAGCAAGGGCTACGGCTTACAGTGGAATGGTTTTTAGCCAACGAAGATTGGTGGAAGCCTTTGCTGTCTGAGGAATATCAAGCCTACTACCGCAAAGTTTACGCTTAAAAGATTTACGCCTAAGGATTTACGCTTAAAATACTATCGGTGTTTTGGGATTTCACTTCTTGAAACACCGATACCTGTCTTCATTCACAATGAACACCTACCCAACCCTCGCGCCCCTTCCGCATCCGGTTTATTTCGTACGGAATGATTCAGCCCTGTGTGAGCAGTTTCAAACCGTGACCGAAATGCCTGCGTTTGCTGATTATTACCGTCCTGAGTGGGGCGGCAGCAGTTCGTGGATTGTGCAGACTTATCTACAGTTGAAGCTGCGCGGCTTGGATGTGCATTTAGTCGATCGCTACGTTCGCGATCGCATTTGTGTCGTTTCGAGAGAAGAGCTAATGCAGCGTAGCCTTTGGCAAGGGTTGCCCTTCAACAGCTATTTGGTTGTGTGCCAACAAGATCGCCCCCGCCCCGAAATTTGCGCCCATCGAATTGTGCAAAATTCACTAAATATTTTGGCTCCAACGGATCATTTGATGCAGTATTGGGTGCAACCAGAGTTGCGATCGCGCAATTCAGATCGCGGCACTCAAGTTAAAACGTTGGCATTTAAAGGACGGTGGTATTACCTACCCGAAGCGTTTAAAAACTCTGAGTTTGTCTCTCAACTCACCTCGCTAGGGTTTACCTTTTCAACCCTGCCAGATTATCAGGTGAGTCTGTCAGATTGGAGCGAATTTTCTGAGACAGATGTGGTGCTAGCAATTCGGTATTCAAGCCGGGAATACTTGGAATCAAAACCCGCTTCTAAGTTGATTAACGCTTGGTTTGCGGGTTGCCCTGCGCTATTAGGTGCCGAACCTGCCTATCAAGCCCTCCAAAAATCCGATCTGGATTACATTGAAGTTCATACTCCAGAGGATGTGATTGCCGCCTTACAAAAATTGCGAGACAATCCAGGTTTATATCAAGCAATGGTTGAAAATGGCTGGATGCGATCGCAAGAATTCACACCCGATCAACTCTCGCTCAATTGGCGTAACCTACTAGCTGGCGACGTTTCCAAAGGTTTCGCGGAGTGGTTAGCGCGATCGCCCCTGTGGAAAATAACCGGACGACCTCTGCAATTTGGCTATCGTATGATCCAGCAGGAAAGAGAGCGCCGGCGATTTAATACGGTGAGTGGACGCAAGCGATAAATAGCGATAAACCTCTGCAACGAATAAACTGCTTGCTCAGGATTGATCAGTCAGTTAAACTTGCCCATTATGCAAGAGTCAGCTTAAATTTTTTGGCTCTAAACTTTAACAAAAGTACAGTTACTAACCTTTATTTATTGGGCAGTATAAGTCTATCAACCCATTTTTCCTAACACCCTTGGAGTTGACTGATGCCGATGAATAAACCACTTTCTTGGGGATTAGTAATTGCAACTTACCAGCGGGAAAAGATTCTTTCCCAATGTCTTCAGTTGGCGGTAGAGCAAACCCGGAAGCCTAGCGAGATCATTGTGATTGATGCCAGTGATAATTGGCAAAGCACTCGCAGTCAGGTCATGGGTGAAATTGCCTCCAACTATCCAGAGATTCGCTGGATATATCAGGCGGCATCTCAACGAGGGTTGCCCCTGCAACGCAATCAAGGGCTGGAACTAGCAACCGCAGATATCACTTTCCTTTTGGATGATGATTCGCTGATGTATCCAACCTGTGCTGAGGAGATTATGCGAGTTTACGATGCAGATACCGAAGGGGTTGTGAAAGGAGTTCAAAGTATTTTAGCGCCCACTCTGCCTTCAGCAGTTACGGTAGACGATATCCCTAAAGCAGTCGGTTCTCACCGAGATCAATGGATTCCAGGCATTGAGTCTTTCCAACGGTTTATCTGGAGACACCTTTTTCTAATGGATGCAGATTTCTTGTGCATTCCCTATGATGGGCAGTTCCCTAGCTATACCGTTCCAGGCGCTATAAGCCATTTGAATGTGCGTCCGGTCAAAATATTTCACGGATGCCGGATGACTTACCGACGGGAAGCGATCGCCCAAGAGCAGTTTGAACCTTTGCTATTGTTCTATGCGCTGCTTGAAGATATGGACGCTAGCTATCGGGTTTCACGGCATGGAATGTTACTAGAAGCCGCTGATGCTAAGCTGCATCATTTTCAAAGTAATAGCGGCAGGCTCTCTCGGTATGTGGTGTCTGTTTTATCCGCAATGAACCAGGCGGTTTGTCTGCGGCGGTATTCTAATGATCTGAGCCGCGATCGCGATCGCTTTTATCGCCTCACAGCAAGACGTGTTGTCGCTGAAATCTTCAAAGATGGGCTGAGCCGCCGCTGGAGTTTTCCTCAGGTTCGCGGATTGCTGCTTGCCCTTAAATATTCACCTCAAGTGTTTAAGTTATCTGATGAAGAACTTACCTATTGGTATCCATGCTTTCAAAAAGAGCTAATTGCCTCAGGTAAACCGCCTAATTTTGCTCAAGTTGCCCACTCTCAACCTGCTATTGAAAGCCGTCAATAAAGGGCAAAGAGTCTTTTTAGACGCTCTTTAGTCTTGAACATACTCTCGACCCGCTAACATTGCTGCTTCTGCTCGTTGAAATTCGCGCCCCAAATAAGATGCGTGATCAAACTGGGTGACTGGGCAAGCTGTTTGTTCAAAAATTTGAACACAGATTTCTTTGGCTGTTCTGCCGCTAAACAGGCGCGTAGGTAAACGCGAAACAGTGCCATCACACGGAATTGGCTTACCTGTTTCGGGATCGCAGGCTAGACCCAGTTCGTCAATAAAATTTGTGTAGTATTTAGCGCAGATTAGTTTTTCATTCACATCTACGAAAACCACAAAATAACCGCTGGGATCAAGATCAATGAAGCGTTTGGAAAGTTCTTGATCAATTGCAGTTATCCCTGCGAGCATCTGATTCATAATTTCTGGTCTCAATCCTTTCATTTTGCCATTGATCCTTATCTTAAACGGTTGTCAAACGACATTTAATGCAAGCTGAAGAAAAGTGCTAAAAAAATTTTAGCTTGCGGAGATATTAAGCTTTTTCAATAGTTAAAACTATTTCTGATTTTATCGAGCCAATTCTGCGACGATTTCTACCACACCAATTAACTGCTGGCTATGGTTTCGCCCCTCGAATTCTCTTAGGGCAAAATTTCGGACGATGAACTCTTCTCTAGAAATTGCCTAAGAAGTGAGGATGGCGACAGATTTTATTATTTGTTGATGAAGCACAGTGTTGTAAGAAGAGAATTCTGGGGAAGCCTAAAATAGCCCCTTGATGAATACTGAGAAGTCTATGAATCAAACGATGAATTCTTTTATTCCGCCAGATTTGGCAGTTGCTCCAAACCCTTTTGGGCTTGCCTCTAGCCTGATGCTAAAAACAATTCCGATTGATGCGTTCACGTCATTTGAATTGTGGATGCCTGTGGAGGAGAGCATTTTAATTCCTGAAGAGGCTCGGTTATTGATAGACGATCGCCCCCGGCTAGAAGAAATTTGTGGCAAGTTAACTTGGCTTTTTGGGGCAGCAGTATATGCCCATGATTCCATCTATTCTCAAGAGCAATATTACGACTGGCGTAGTTTAATCAATTCGATGCGTCAAGCTGAGATGCGGTTTGATGCGATCGCGGTTGAGTATCACCCCCAAGCAATCTTGCCAACCAACAGCGAGGATGGAATGCCGGATGCCTGGACTGTTCGTCCATCTACTTGGCGTAGCTTCTTTTTGGAACTGAACCAGAGCGATCGCGGCTACAGCATCAAAACTCTGCCCATTCATCTATCCATTACTTATGGGCAACCCACAACCAAGGCGATTTCACCTGCCACGGTTGGAATGCGCTATGCCTAGAGGTGTGCGGAGTTTTGAGTGCTGTACTAGATTCGATTCCTTATTCCCCAATAAAATGTCTAATCGGCAAGCAGATTGCTCTAAATCAGCTTGCCAATTAGGCTGCTTTACTTCATCTCAGTAAAATTACAGATGCCGCTGCCAACTTCTAGACAAAGAATCCGCAATCTTCACCAGGGTTTTCGTTTTCAGATTTGCCATTTTGTAAATAGCAGCCCATCGTTCAATCCCTAAAGCTAGAGTTTCTTGTACGGATCTTGCGATCTTTCTTGAGAATACAGTCTTTACAGGGACACAACTGAGCGCTAGTAGGCTCCCTATTTAGTTTTAATGTTGCCCATCCTAGTCACCCTAAAGTTTTAGTTATGTATTCAAAGCCATGGTCTATTCGGTTTCCTTTGTGGAAGTTTTTGACTCAACCCGTGTTTGACGCACAATATAGGATTAGCCTCAATCCTCAATATTTTTGGCGAGTGCATCGAATTGAGGTGCTTGAGCGTTGCTTAAGAATGCCCTGCCCATCGCAACCTTACTCTGACTAACGTTAATAGAATTAAAAAAGTGGAGGGGCGATCGCCCCTCCACTTTTGCTGGAATCCATTGACTATAGTTAAGTGCCCGCAGTCCAAGAGTTGATGTACTCAATTTGCTCAGCAGTCAGCGTATCAATCTGAATTCCCATCGCCTCAAGTTTGAGACGAGCAATCTCTTTGTCTAATTCAGCCGGAATGGAATGAAGACCGGGTGCCAATTTACCCTTATTGGTTACCAAATACTCACAAGCAAGCGCCTGATTAGCAAAACTCATATCCATGACCGCGCTAGGGTGTCCTTCTGCCGCTGCCAGGTTGATCAATCGCCCTTCGCCCAACACAACCACTGCTTTGCCATTTTTCAAGCGATATTCCTGGGTAAAGTTCCGCACATCTTTAACAGCGGTTGCCTGAGCGCCCAAAGACTTAAGATCAATTTCGATATCAAAGTGTCCTGAATTGCAGACGATCGCGCCGTCTTTCATCACTTCAAAGTGTTCTGCCCGAATCACATGCTTGTTGCCAGTTACGGTGATAAAAATATCGCCGAGAGGAGCCGCTTGCGCCATCGGCAATACCCGGAATCCATCCATAACGGCTTCAATTGCCTTGACGGAATCGATTTCAGTCACAATGACATTGGCACCCATGCCGCTAGCTCGTTGGGCAGTCCCTTTACCGCACCAGCCATAGCCAGAGACCACAATGGTTTTGCCAGCTAGCAAAATGTTGGTGGCGCGAATGATGCCATCCAACGTGGATTGCCCGGTGCCATAGCGGTTATCGAAAAAGTGCTTGGTATCCGCATCGTTGACGTTGACGGCAGGGAAGGTCAGTACGCCATCTCTGAACATGGCGCGCAGGCGAACAATGCCTGTGGTGGTTTCTTCGGTGGTGCCGATCAGGTCAGCAATCTGGTGTTGCCGCTCTTGAATCAACGTAGCAACCACATCGCTACCATCATCAATGATGATGTTGGGGCGGTGATCGAGTGCGATTTGAACGTGACGGTGATAGGTATCGTTGTCTTCCCCTCTTTGGGCAAAGACGGGAATGCCATAATCGGCAACTAAACTAGCCGCCACATCATCTTGGGTAGAGAGGGGATTGCTAGCAATCAGCAGAGAATCAGCTCCGGCATTTTTGATGGCGATCGCCAGGTGAGCCGTTTCAGTCGTGATATGGCAGCAGGCAACTAGGCGAATCCCTTCTAAGGGTCTTTCTTTGGCAAAGCGATCTTGAATTTGGCGGAGGACAGGCATTTCCCGCCCTGCCCACTCAATCCGTTGCCGCCCTTTAGCGGCAAGAGATAAATCTTTGACTTCGTGTTTTAATTCTTTGGCACGAATGGGAGTAACGGTCATGAATGGACTTCCTCAAAATGAGTGAACTAATTAAACCCTGGGATGCTGACTAACAAGCCAAGTTGGATCGTGAGCAACCTCTCAACTGCACCAAACATCCACTAGCCTATACTGTACCTGCTATTGAATTCCAAAATTTCATCCTTGTCGTTTAACAGCCACTAAAGGGGAAAATTTAGCCAGTCAGCGATCGCAAAAAGGTATCCTTAAGGAAGTGACTTTACCTTGCTGGTGAGAATTGTAGGCGCTGCTTAATCAAATTAGAATAGGCAGGTCTTACCCCGCGAACGAAAATGCTTTTCTAGCAGATTCAGTTCGTTTCCGCTATCCTGTACCTTCACGAAGTGCATCTACTTCAGCTTCTCCAAATAAACTAATTCCCCACATCTAAACGCGATGTGCGACTTTCCTGATTGCCCATCAGGTATCTCAAGATTAATCAGATAGTTTTAAGCACTTGAGGATTCG
>ENA-ORBV01001408-ORBV01001408.1-microbial-mat-metagenome-genome-assembly--contig:-NODE-1408-length-53554-cov-13.587393_pt1 | contig 53554 bp, 43 predicted proteins | sample MGYA00237777_ERZ505514 | MGnify/ENA primary metagenome ERZ505514 (study PRJEB26160, sample SAMN06269048) | microbial mat metagenome | isolation source: Oligotrophic lake microbial mat | place... | reverse complement strand
CGTGGGCTCGGAGATGTGTATAAGAGACAGGTGGAGGTAGTGGCGGCGGCAGCGGCGGCGGCGGTGGTGGTGGTGGCTATCGCGGCGGATCAGGTGGGTCCGGCGGCTCCAGCAGCGGCGGCTCCACCGGCTATCGATGATTCATTCAACCAGTCAGTCAAGCATTCAATGAAAAAGCCCCGGCAGTCGCTGGGGCTTTTTTTTATAAAACTGTGCGCCCCAAGCCCGATGGCGAGTCCGTAGATCACCGCGCTGACCTCGCTACGCCGCAAGCGGCCTGGAGCGAAGCCGCAAGCGGCGGAAAGATCAGCAATGAAAATCCGCAGGCTGGCGCGGGGATGGTGTACGAACCGATCTATGATAGAGAATGCGGCATCGATCCCGATCGGGGATTGCCTCGCCCTCTGGAGCATCATCATGACCAAAAAATTAGGCGTTCTCAGTTTCGTCGCCATCACCTGCCTGGCCTTTGCGCTGGGCTACAACTTCATGCGATCCAACATCGCTGCCGACCTCTACCGCGATCGGCTGCGCGAAGCAGTCAAAGAGAACGAAGCCCTGCGACAAACCTTCAACGAAGCCGTGAAGAAAACCATCGTCACCGAACTGCTGGTGCAGGATGATGAAACAGTCTGCGTGGTGTTCGTCAATGCGGATGGCACCGAGCGCGTAGTGCCCACCACTTTCAAGATGGGCAGCGAGGTGTATGTCGATTTCATTGTGCGTGATAATCGCCTGTTTCTTCGCCGGGTGTTTGATGAGAACACTAAGCCCAAGGAGGCGCTGCACATTGACCCGCAGATGCAGACGGTGGATTGGAAGAGCATAAATACGCCGCGCGGCAGTGCGACCTACGCCCAGCTCAATAAGAAAGGCCGATGGACCGTGAGCGTCGCAGGCAACGGCGCATTACAACTGACCAAAGCCGATGACAACGCCAATCGCCAGCCGCTGACGGTTGCACCGAGCGTCAAGGAATACGCGGTCATCGAAAAAGAGATGAACGCGAAGATCGAAGAGATCGGCATCAGCGACGTGATGCAATCCATCCTCGGCGGGAAAAAGTAAAAATACCCCCGCAATCACGCACTATTTAGCCGTTGCCTTGGCGAACGGAGTCCTCGAACAATCGTGTCACAACAAACAACGGCGAGACGCTTACGCGCCTCGCCGTCACACTTTCTCCATCTCCGCAAACCGAATCACTGACGCTGCCGGTCGCTTCGACGGACGAAGGCGAGCATCGAACCAGCAAGCAGTGCAATTGTCGCAGGCTCAGGCACAGCGGGGCCGCCGGGGCCTGTGCCGTTGTCCAATGATGCGATGAAAGCCTCGACCGCGTCCTCGAAATCATCTTCCGCTAAGCCGACGTTGTAGAGAAACCAGATCGGATCGGAGGCCTCGATGAGGGAATCGATGGTGCCTTCGCCTGTCGATGAGTTGGTCAGTTCCCCGTTGATCACGATCGCCTGGAACGCGTAGATGCCTGCGGGGACCGTGTCATTGTTAAGGATCGAAGTGATGTGCCCGTGATACGCGCCTGCTTCGGGGGCGTCTTCAACTTCGAAAACAAAGAACGGCGTTGTATCGAAGGTCGTCGCATCAACATCACGCTCAGCAGTGAAATTAGCCAGCGTCAAACTCGCGCTGGGATCCGCAACCCCAAAAATCGGCAACCCGCTGCCATCCCAGAACTGAAGCGCTGATTGAATGGCAATGCCCAGATGACTGCCCGGCGCAAAACCTGTGGGCTGACCAAACTCGCTCTCAAACTCTTCCGCATTGAAGCCCGGATCATCCAGAAAAATCTGCGGCGACACCGCGATGCCTTCATCGAAGTTGTAGGCAAAGACGCGCACATCAGGGCCCGATGGACTGCCAAAGAACTGTCCCGTGGCATCGATGTAGCCAATGGTGCGAATCTTGCCCTGATCGATGAAAGCAGCCACATCAATCTCGACAGCCATGGCGGATGCGCCGCACGCTGCAATCAAACCTGCACTGAGAAACGATTGGAAACGATTCATAACTCGATCTCCTGAAAAACGTGGAAGAAACAGAAAACAAAAAATACAACAGCGAAAAAAGACAATTCCTGACCCACCGTAATGCAACGATCACTGCGCGGTATCAGGTCGAAATTTGTTGATGAGCATCGACGTCCAGACGCCTTTGAATTCCAGCGTCTGGGCGTGCCCATCGAGGAAGCCGTAGTTGGTGATCGACAGCGGCGACGCAGCCGGCCCGCCGTGTGCATTGATCTGAAGCTGCGTGGCGGCCATCGGCGCACCGGCAATCCAGTTTTCAAAGTGCGGATGATCGGCGGTGGCGAAGGCTCCGGTGTGCGCCATGTAAACAAAGTGCACCGTGGCCGAGGGGCGTCTGACCTGTTCGAGGGTTTTGTAGTCGCCCGGCAGCAGCGCCGGCTTGAGGCGGGTCAGGGCGTTGTTGATGCCGTAGCTCGTCTTCCTGAATTTCCCGCTTGGCGCAGCCACCCCGCCGGGCCAGTGCGGACTGTCATCCACGGGCGACCGCGCCACCAGTTGGTCCCCGTAGTGATCCTGCAACGTGTAGTACCAGGCGACTTCATCCGCGTCGGCCTCGGCGCCGTGGCCCATGCCCACGTCGATGAAGCGGCCGTTGTTCTCGGTCATATACGACCAGTGTGCCGTCTCCAGACTTCGGATGTTGCTCAGGCATCGCATGGTTTTGGCTACCGCCCTCGCCTTGCCCAGCGCAGGCAGCAACATGCCGATGAGCAGTGCGATGATGGAGATCACCACGAGCAATTCGATAAGCGTGAACGCGCGATGGGATCGCATGGGACACCTTTGCCTCTGAGGGAGTCAACAGGAATGCAACAACGATGAACAACTGGCCGCAGTTAGCCCTTCGCCTTGGCGAACGACGAATCAAATGATTGGCGCTGGCGATCATCGAATGCGAACGCGCACTGGCGCACGGGCATCTGAGGTTTCACATTCGTGAAAGGAATCTCACTGAGCGCGACAGATCAGATCGCAGCCACGGGAGGCCCGCGCGAGAAAGGATGACACAGGAAAGCCGACGGCACCGATGCGGTGTCAGCGATCGACAGCCGCTGCACGAGCGGCAATTGCAACGCCTCGTGCCAGGCAATCGACAGGAAAGTCGCAATGCCGCAGGCAAGAGCGACACAGGTCGGGCAATCAGAATCAGGAGCGTCAGGCGAGGCGGGAGCAACGGGCGAGTCTTGCCCCTTGGCATCGCCTTGCTGTACGTCATGAAGATGGTGATGGTCGAGACTGTGCGAGCAGCGCTGATGTGTGGACTGCGAGCTTTCGATGGCCACGGCTGCCCCGGTGTGCTCCCACGCGAGATGCAACTGCATCCCCAGGCCGCTGACATAAGTCAGCAGCACCAGTGACATGAACAGCGAGATGAAGCGACGGCGTATCACAGTGTTGTATGATAACAGGTTATCGTTATCAGTCAAGGTCGCTGCTTCTCACAGTCATCAAAACACAGCCGCGACCAGAGTCGCAACCAGAGCCGCGACTCAACGAGTCGCGGACGCGCTCGGCCTGTAAGAGTTTCGCCTTTTTCAGTAGTCTCGTGAAACAGCGTCCAGTCAACCTGTGGCCTGTCGTGGCCTGTCGAAATACTGCGCGACTTATACCCCTTTAAGGCTGCTCACATCCGCGACTCGTTGAGTCGCGGCTCAGGCAATTAAAAATGCCTCCTCACTTCACCACAATCACCTGCGGCATCACCGTCAGCACGCGCTCGCGCTGCAAGAGCGACATCCCCTCAAGCGACTGTTGTAGCGCAGGCCAAGCGCGAGGCCCAACCGTCGCCTTGACCGTATTGAGAATCGTCATCTGTTCCACAGACAAATGCGGAGCCTGCACCGCACCACCAAACATCGAACTCAGAAACTGCGGCAGACTCATCGGCCCAGGCAAACCAATCACGTCATACTCGCCTTGCTCCAATTTCAATTGCATCGCCAGATCATCGAGTGTGACTTCGATGCCGCCGATCTGATCGATCAGGCCGTTCTTCTGCGCCTGCTTGCCGGTGAAGAGCCGACCTTGTGCGACGGCGGCGATGTCCTTGACCTTATTACCACGGCCTTGCTTGACGCGATCGGTGAACTGTTCATAAATGCGCTCGCTCATCGCAGTCAGAGCCTTGCGCTGTTCGGGTGTGAAGGGCTCGACGGAATTAAACATATCCCCCAGCGGCCCGCGACTACGGCGATGCACCGTGATACCCGCCCAGTCATACAGCCCGCCCATGGCGATCTTGCCGCTGACCACGCCGATGGAGCCGATGATGGATTGTGGTGATGCGTAAACTTTGTCCGCACCGCAGGCCATGTAATATCCGCCGCTGGCAGCGAGGCTGCCGATGGAAACCCAGACTGGTTTATCGCGTGCCACATCGCGCATCGCCTGCCACATCACTTCACTGGCCAGCGCGGAGCCGCCGGGCGAATTGATGCGCACGATGACGCCTTTGATGAGCGGTTGATTCTTCGCCGTTTTCAAGGCTTCGAGAATGGTGTTGCTGCCTACAACGGACCCGCCGAACATTCCGCCGGCTGAGCTTTGCCCGCTGGTGATGACGCCTTCGCAGTAAATGATGGCGATCGTGTTGCGCTTGGGATTGATCGGCTGCTCAGCGAGCAGCGACTGCAATGCCGCGAAAGGATTATTCATATCCACGCCGCCGCTGGCGTCGCCTTGGCCCATCGACTGGTCCCAGTCAAAGTCATCGCCGAACGCTTTGGTGGTGACATCGAGAATGTCGCGCGTCACAGCACGATCGATGAGGCCAGCCTTGACCATCTGCGCATCATCCATCGACAGCGTGCCCGCCATCGCCTTTTCCATCGCAGGCTTCTTGAGCTTGCGACCCTTGGCCATGTTGCTGAGCACCTGGTCGTACATGTCATCGAGCAGCTTGTCGAAGTTTTCACTCCACGCTTCGCTGGGGCCTTTGCGCATGTACTGTTCATCAGCGCCTTTGTATTTGCCGGTCTGAATGAAGTCGGGTTTGAGACCGATTTTTTCAAAGAGGCCCGCCATGTACATCTCTTCGATGCCCAGGCCGGTGAGTTCGAGAAAACCTTTTTGCTGAAGGAGAATCTGATCGCCAGCGCTGGCGAGCAGATAACTGTGCAGGTCGTAAGCCTCGGCGAAGAAAAGAACCTTCTTGCCTGCTTTTCGCGTGTCGGCAATCGCTGCGGAAAGCTCATCAATCTGAGCCAGACTCAGCGCAGGCTGATCGAGAAAAAAGACAACGCCCTTGTGCTGATCGCTCGTGGCGACAAAGCGAAGCTGCGCGGTGACCGAGCGAAGCGATGGCCCCATTTCATGTTCAGGCACCCACGCAAACGGCGCAGGCCCTTCGCGCAGCGGACCGACGAGCTTGATCGCGCCGACCTGCGCAGCGGCGGGCTTCTCGTCGATGACGGGTATGACGGGAATCTCCACAATCTCCGGTTGCGGTACAGGCTTCTCACCGGGCAGCGGCCGTTTGCGCTTGACCTGTGCTGATGCAAATGAGCAAGGCAAAGCGCAGATCAGTGCGAGCATAAGAATAAAGAATCGCGTGGTGGCCTTGGGCATGATGCACTTCCGTGAAGGTGAGATTGATGAGATGGAATCAGTATAGCCGGATGAATGCGACGCCATGCCTGGCGCGTTGATTGCGGCAAAACACTTTCAATTCGGAAATGCGAAATCGACAATCGAATGAGCGCAACTGGTCCGAATGTAACGGTTCGCAAGTCTTTGACGTTCACACAAACTGCGTCGAGGCCAGTGCGCTATAAGAACGTTTAAGTTGAAAGCGCCAATCGGCGATGGATGGGAAGTCAGGTTGATGGATGCATCCTGAATCCTTCGGCGTGGCCATCCACCCTAATCCACTGCGAGGCAATCCATGAGAATGAATCGATCGGCAGCAACCGCAGCTTTCACACTCGTGGAACTGATCATCGTCATCACCGTCCTGGGCATTCTTGCCGCCATGGTCATCCCCAAGCTCTCCAGTGCGACCGATGTGGCCCGCTCCAACGGTGCCTTCTCGCAGATCACTTCGGTCCGCAAACAAATGGAAGTCTGGAAACTCGATCACGCTGACAATCTGCCCACTCTCGCCCAGCTCCAGGCCGGCGCCAGCGATTGGGAAAGTTTTACCGGCAAGACCACGCAGGCTGGCGATGTCGATGCCGCCGGCAGACTCGGCCCTTACTTCCCCACGCCGCCGATGAACCCTTTCACTAGCAGCACCCTCGTCGTCGAAGCGGGCAGCCCGGTCATCACCGCCGGCTGGACCTACGATCAAAACACCGGCATCCTCAAACTCGTCCTCCCCGCAGGTATCGAAACCAGCACGCTCGAACTGGGGGCCAACGACTACGAACAGATCAGTGATGAATGATTCCTCCGCCGCTCGCGGCGTAGCGTCATCAGCGCAAATACTTACCCGCCGCCTTGAGCGCCCGCACATAAGGTGAGTTCACCGAATGCCCCTCATGCAGCGGCCAGTTGTCATAAGGTTTCACAAACTCATACGACTGCACCGGTAGCCCCAGCAGCACAGGATTCTTCTCGATATACGGAATCGTCCGCCAGATGTCATCGGGATGATCCAGAAAAACGCTGTACCCATCGCCTGCGGACCAGACGGGATGATCACTACTTCGCAGCCCCGCAGCGCGAAGACCACGCGCACTCCATGATCTGAAATAATCCATCATCTCTTCGCACGTATCGCGATGCTTGCGAACAATCATGTGCACATGATCCGGCATGATCACGCAGGCGTAACACGTGTAATTCTGCTTCGCGATCGTGGTCGCAAAAGAATCAGCGATGACCTCGCGCGCAGCCGCATCAAAAGTCAGCAGCGGGTGTTTGAGCTGAACTTTCGCCTCTTCGTAAAACTCGCGTACCACCCGGCCCGCTGGCTGCACGCGTTTGCGACCGTAATGAAGTTCACCCAATTCTGCGAGCACATCCGAGCGTACGGTCGTTGATCCGCTGCCTCGCGGATCATTGGGAAGCCACCAGCCGTACGCCGTCCAAATGAGGTGATACGCGATGACCAAAGGATGAGACATGGCGCATGTTCCCGGTTTGATCGCCGCTCGCGGCGTAGCGTCATCAGCGCTACAACTCTCCGAAAACGACAAGGCCCCATCATGAATATGTGATGGGGCCTTGTCAATATTTTTCTTACTCTGATTTTTAGATTTTTTGCGCTGACGACGCTAAGCCGCAAGCGGCGGAAAAACGCGGCTTAATCCGCCTTGAGGCGCTCTGCCTTGGCGCGGGCATCGTCGAGCGTGCCCACATACATGAACGCGCTTTCCGTCAGGTCATCGCCTTCGCCCGCACAGATTCGGCGGAAGCTGTCGATCGTGTCCTTGAGCGGCGTGTACACGCCTTCAAAACCCGTGAACTGCTTGGCCACGAAGAACGGCTGACTCAGGAATCGCTCGATCTTACGCGCTCGGCTGACGACCAGCTTATCTTCTGGACTCAGTTCATCGACACCCAGAATCGCGATAATATCCTGGAGACTTTTGTACTTCTGAAGAATCGATTGCACCTGGCGGGTCACTGCGTAATGCTCTTCGCCGATGATGCCCGGATCGAGAATACGACTGGTCGAAGCGAGCGGATCCACCGCAGGGAAAATGCCCTTTTCCGCAATCGAACGCGAGAGCGTCACGAATGCATCAAGGTGGCTAAATGCCGTCGCAGGGGCGGGATCGGTGAGATCGTCAGCAGGCACATAAATAGCCTGCACCGAAGTGATCGAACCCTTGTCCGTCGAAGTGATGCGTTCCTGAAGCTGACCCATTTCCGTCGAGAGCGTCGGCTGATAACCGACGGCGCTGGGCATACGACCGAGAAGCGCGGACACTTCCGAACCGGCCTGCGTGAAACGGAACACGTTATCAACGAAAATCAGCGTCTCTTTGCCCGACACATCGCGGAATTCCTCGGCCATCGTCAAACCCGAAAGCGCCACACGCAGACGCGCGCCCGGCGGCTCATTCATCTGCCCGAACACCATCGCGACTTTGTCGAGCACGTGAGCCTTGTTACCCTGGGCATCGGTGTACTCAGCTTCCTGCATTTCCAGCCAGAGATCGTTACCTTCGCGGGTACGTTCACCGACGCCGCAGAACACGGAGTAGCCACCGAATTCACGGGCGACACGGGCGATCATTTCCTGAATGATGACGGTCTTACCGACGCCTGCACCACCGAAGAGGCCGATCTTTCCACCGCGAACGAACGGGCAGAGCAGATCGATAACCTTGATGCCAGTTTCGAGGACTTCGGTCTTGGGCGAAAGATCGACAAACTTAGGCGGCTCGCGGTGAATCGGCATGCGCTTTTTCACAACGATATCGCCGCGCTTATCGATGGGTTTGCCCAGCAGGTTGAACACGCGGCCGAGCACTTCTTCGCCGACAGGCACGGAGACAGGTGCGCCAGTATCGGTGCAGATCATGCCGCGCGTGACACCATCGGTGGTACCCAGGGCGACTGCACGAATTTGGCCGCCGCCCAGGTGCTGCTGCACTTCGCCGACGAGATCAATATCGCCACTGGAGTTGGTGGCTTTGACTTCAACCGCGTTGTAGATGTCGGGCATTTGGCCATCGGGGAACCTTGCGTCGAAGGTGGAGCCGATGACCTGGGTGATCACGCCTTGTGTAGCCGTAGCCATGGATTTTCCCTTGTGAGAAACAAGAATTCGAAGCGATTTCCGCCCTGACCACCGCCGCCTTGAACCGGCAGCCTGCGGGAACGGGATGAGAAGAATAGTGGAATGCTCGGGGCTTGCCAAGTGCGAGGGGACATTGTGTTGATGCTCATTAGAAATGACCTCTGTCATGCTCAATAGAAGTGTCCCCTCCATTATCTCAATAGAAAATGTCCTCTCACAACCCGCCAACGGACGCCACGGGCCCGCATGATGCGCCACGCGAGCCTTTCGGAGTGAGGGCTAGCCCATGCCACTCGATATGGCTGGGGCTGATCTACTTTATGCATCCCGGTCTTGACATCGCCTTGGGCCGTCCACGTAATCCGTGTGTTACCACATTCCTATCGGCTACAATAATTCTCGGAGCCTCTGTGCGATGGCCAGCGTGCAATCGCGGGGCGTTATCAGCTTTCATTGCGGAGCGATTCTGATGTTTCATCGAGCTTTGTGTCTTTTTGTTTTGTTGCCGTTGGCTTTGAGCGCCAGCGCTGCGCTGTCGCATGCAGCCGATGCTGCGCCTGTCGCCAAGCTTGATCCGGATCATGCTCGCAACATGGCCAAGGGTCTCGAGCTTTTTAAGAGCGATGTTCGGCAGTTCCTGATCGACAAGTGCGTCAACTGTCACGGCGGCGACAAGACGCGCGGCGGCCTCGATCTGACCACGCGCGAAGCCTTGCTCGTGGGCGGCGAAGAAGGGCCGGCCATTGTGGTAGGGGATGCGAAGAAGAGCTACATGTTTAAGCTCATTTCGCATCTTGAGAAGCCGTTCATGCCGCAGAAGGAAGCGAAGCTGCCTGACGCGGTGCTGGCGAAGGTGGAGGCGTGGATCAATCTGGGTGCCCCGTACGATGGCTCGCTGATCGAGAAGGGCACGCCGGTGGCGAAGGGGCCGATGCAGGTGACCGATCGCGATCGTGCGTTCTGGTCGTTTGCGCCGCTCAAGCGCGTGGAGCCGGCGGCGATCAAAAATGACAACTGGTCGCGCACGCCCATTGATCGCTTTATTCTGGCAAAGCTTCAGAGCAAGTCGCTGGTGCCTAATGGGCAGGCCTCGCCGCAGGTGCTGATTCGCCGGGCTTATTTTGATCTCGTTGGTCTGCCGCCCACGCCAGAGGCGATTGAAACATTCGTCAAGGAATGGGAACAGGAAAGTTTAGAGTTCAAAGTTCAAAGTTCAAAGTTAAATGCAACTGAGAACTTTGAACCCAGAACTCGAAACTCATACGCTCGCCTCATCGATTCCCTCCTCGATTCGCCTCAGCATGGCGAGCGCTGGGCGCGGCACTGGCTCGATGTCGCACGCTTTGGTGAGTCCTTCGGCTTTGAGCAGGATTACGATCGGCCACACGCTCATCACTACCGCGACTTCGTCATCAAAGCGTTCAACAGCAACATGCCTTTCGATCAGTTTGTGCGCTGGCAGATTGCCGGTGATGAGATTGCGCCCGATGAACCGCTCGCTTCGATGGCGACAGGTTTTCTCGTCGCGGGTGTCTTCCCCACGCAGCTCACCGAAAAGGAATTCGAGTCCGCACGCTACGATGAACTCGATGACATGGCTGCCACGCTGGGCACCTCGATGATCGGCATGACCATCGGCTGCGCCCGCTGCCACGATCACAAATTCGATCCCATTCCCGTAGCTGACTACTACCGCCTCGTCTCCACCTTCTCCACCACCATTCGCTCCAACGTGCAGCTTGAACTCGATAGCGGCAAGTCAGGCAATGCAGTGGGAAAATGGGGACAGTCGCACGCTCCGATTGTCGCGGAACTGGCGAAATATGAAGCAGAACAGCTACCGAAAAACTTCGAAGCATGGGCGAAAACCAATCCCGAAAAGTCACTGAATCAGCCCGCCTGGCTCACACTCGAAGTCGATGCCAAATCGCACGGCGGCGCCACCTTCGAAAAACAAAACGACGGCTCCCTGCTCGCCACAGGCACCAGCCCCGCCAACGACAAATGGACCTTCACCGCCAAGACCACACAGACGGGCATCACCGCGGTGAAACTCGAAGCACTCGCGCATGCTTCGATGGTCAAGGGTGGCCCCGGCCGCGCTTCCAACGGCAACTTCGCGCTGAGTGTGTTTAAGGTTTTCGCCAAGCCCGCCACTGGCGAAGGCAAAGCGACAGAGGTGAAACTCGTCAGCGCCAAGGCGACGTTCGAACAGAATAATTCCAGCCTGTCGATCGCCAGTTCCATCGATAATGATCGCGTCACCGGCTGGGCGGTCGATCCGCAGTTCGGCAAGAATCACGCCGCTGTCTTCGAATTTGAAAAGCCAGTCGGCGATGAAGGCGGCACCATCCTCACCTTCGAATTTGAATACAACAACAACACGCACCACTCCATCGGCCGGCCGCGCCTTTCCATTTCCACAAAGCCAACGCCCGTCGCCATCGAAGGCGATGCAACACCGCAGGCCATCATCGAACTGGTCAGCGCACTCAAGAAGGCAGGTGATGTGAGCAAGCTTGATGCGAAGCAGAAAGGCGAACTGCTCGCCTATTACCGCACGATGGATGAAGATTGGAAGAAGCTCAGTGCCAAGGTGCAAGCTTCACTGGCGACTAAGCCCAAGCCTCAGCAGACGACGGTGATGATCGCCAGTGAAGGCGTGAAGCCGATCCCGCATCATGCGGATGGCCGAGGGTTTCCGCACTTTTATAAGGATGTTTATTTTCTCAGTCGCGGCGATGTGACCAAGAAGGGCGAAGTCGCGCCGCAAGGATTCTTGCAAGTCGCCACGCTCAGTGGTAATTCCGGTGACAAGTGGCTGGGAGCGAAGCCGGAGGCGACGACGAATTCGAAGCTGTCGTATCGCCGAACCGCACTGGCGAACTGGATCACCGATACGAAAGATGGCGCGGGGCATCTCCTGGCACGCGTCATCGTCAATCGACTCTGGCAGCATCACTTTGGTAGGGGCCTGGTGAACACGCCCAACGACTTTGGCACGCAAGGCGATCGGCCATCGCATCCTGAACTTCTCGATTATCTCGCGACGCAGCTCATCAACAACGGCTGGCACCTCAAGCCCATTCACAAACTCATCATGACCAGCGCTGCTTACATGCAGACCAGCGATTTCGCATCGGATAAGTCACTGGCTGACCCGCTCAACTCACTCGTATGGCGGCAGAATTTCCGCAGACTCGAAGCAGAAGCCATCCGCGATTCCATGCTCGCCATCAGCGATCAACTCGATGAAACAATGTACGGCCCGGGCACGCTCAATGAAGCGATGAAACGCCGTTCGATATATTTTTTCATCAAGCGCAGCAAGCTGATTCCCATCATGACGCTCTTCGACATGCCCGATCCGCTGGTGAGTCAAGGCAGCAGACCCGCGACGACCATCGCTCCGCAGGCGCTGCTCTTTATGAACAACGCCCAGGTGCGTTCTTATGCGGCAAGCTTTGCGAAGCGCATCGCACCTGCTGCGGAGAAGTCGCTTGATGATGCAGTGGCGCAGGCGTATGTGATCGCACTGGGTCGCAAACCTTCGGCAAAGGAAATCGCGGACAACACCGCCTTCATCCGCGAGCAGATGGCGTCCTATGATTCGCAGAAGAAGGGCAAAAGTCTGGACACCGCGCTGACGGATTTCTGTCAGGTGATGATGTGTTTGAATGAGTTTGTGTATGTGGAGTGATTCAAGTGCTCAGGAGCAACGCGCATGACACAGAGAGATGAAAATCAAGCTGCGTACCGTCGCCTTCAAGCGGACATTGATCAGCGATATCCGCAAGGAACCTTCGTAGCAATTGATGGCGGCAAGATCGTCGCAGATGCGCTTTCGTTTGAAGAGTTGGACGGACTCTTGGCCGCAAAGGGACTCAATGCGCGGGAGGTGCTCGTGGTTGAAGTCGGCGCTGTGTACCCCGAGTTTGTCAATATTTTTATGTGATACTGATGGTCAGAAATCGACTCGAACAGCGTAACCCTTATGAAGGCATACAACAGCGCCCATGGGTCGTCATGCGCCTCATCGCTCTTGATTCAACCGTCACGCAACTGAAGTTGATGGTCGATACGGGCAGCCCCTGTGCCTTGGTTGTCGCAGTAGAAACGATGGCAAGGTTTGCGCATCAAGAGGCGCCCGACAGCATGTCGAACTTCGGCAATCTGCTCGGAGCGTGGTTTCAGATCAGAATGCCCGAGATTGGATTGGTTTCGCGTATTGTCGGTTATGGAAGTGAAGAGGTCGTTCGTGCATCCAAACAGAGTCATCGTGATTTTGATGGACTTGTTGGGCTGCCACTCCTTCGATTATGTGAATATGGTGGAGATAGAGATTGTTTCTGGCTTAGAGAGGCGACGAGGTGAGTGCCTGTCGCGCGTGCGCCTTTAGATTAGTACCCCCGGATTTGGAATGGGTCCTTTGACATGGAGTTCAAATTGAATAATTCCTTCCTCTCCCGCCGCGCCATGCTCGCCCGCACCGGCGGCGGCCTTGGCATGCTCGGCCTGGCCAGTCTGCTGAGCGATCAAGGTATGCTCAGCTCCAATGCGCTCGCCGACATCGCTGAGAACAACCACGGCGACAACCCGCTCGCGGTCCGCAAGCCGCACTTCGCCGCCAAGGCCAAAGCTGTCATCTGGCTCTTCATCAACGGCGGCCCTTCGCATGTCGATACCTGGGACTACAAGCCCGAGCTCGCCAAACGCGATGGCCAAACCCTCGAAGGCTTCGACAAGAACACCGGCTTCTTCGCCGATGCCGTCGGCGGCCTCATGAAGTCGCCCTTCGAATTCGCTCAGCATGGTCAGTGTGGCAAACACGTCTCCTCGCTCTTCCCGCACATGGCCAAGCATGTGGACAAGATGGCGTTCATTCATTCGCTCCACACCGAGTCGAATAATCACAGCCCCGCGCTGTTCATGATGCAATCCGGCTTGCCTCGCATGGGCTACCCTTGCGTCGGCTCGTGGGTCACCTACGGCCTCGGCTGTGAATCGCAGAACCTCCCCGCCTTCGTCGTCATGTCCGATCCCAAAGGCCGCGGCCTTCCTAAAGGCCACGCCTCCAACTGGGGCGCGGGCTTCCTGCCCAGCATCTATCAAGGTACCTATCTGCGCCCGCAAGGCGTCGCCATCGACAACCTCGTGCGCACTTCCACGATGAACGATGACCAGCAGCGGGCACAGCTCGATCTGCTGAGCAAGCTCAACAAATCACACCTGGCCAAGAACGAAGCGGAGTCAGAACTGGCAGCGCGTATTGAAAGTTTTGAGCTGGCGTATCGCATGCAGACCGCAGCACCGGAGGCGCTGGATGTCAGCAGCGAGCCGGCGCACATCAAGGAGCTTTATGGCGTTGATTCGCCCAACTGCTCGCACTTTGCCAAGCAGTGTCTCACCGCTCGGCGTATGGTCGAACGCGGTGTCCGCTTCGTGCAAATCTACTCCGGCGGCATGGACAATCAGCTTTCCTGGGACGGCCACAACGACATCGCCGGCAACCACGGCGGCTTCGCCAGCGAAACCGATCAGCCCATCGCAGCACTGCTCGAAGACCTCGCCCAGCGCGGCCTGCTCGACTCCACCCTCGTCATCTGGGGCGGCGAGTTTGGTCGTCTGCCCATCGCACAAAAAGCTGCCAAGCCCGGCCGCGACCACAACCCCCACGCCTTCACCATGTGGCTCGCCGGCGGCGGTTCCAAGGGCGGCGTCACCCACGGCGCTACTGATGAGATCGGCCACAAGGCAGCCGTCGATCGCGTCACCGTCAACGACATCCACGCCACCATCTTGCACCTGATGGGCCTCGATCACAAGAAGCTGACGTACACCTACAACGGCCGCCGGTTCCGGCTCACGGATGTGGCGGGTGAACTGATTAAGACGGTGATTGCGTAAAGATTAATGGCGCACTGTTATCGGACAACGTGTGGATAACCGCGCAGGTTTCTTGCATACAAGTCTCTGCTCGCCTACAGTCGAAGGGCAAGGAACGCCGATGAATGCCGTTGGACGGGCAGCGCGCGCAGATTTCCTGCGCAAGAACGAATGAGCAACGGCCATGTTGATTGAACTGTACGGCAAAAACTTCGGATGCTTCCGGGACGAATTCCGCCTCTCCATGCTGGCAACGGATATCGACCGCGACAACGATCGTGGCATTGTTCGTGTCAAGATCGAAGGGGATGATGAACCGTTGGAGTTGCTACGTTGCGTGGCAATCTATGGGCCCAATGCGTCGGGAAAGTCAACGGTGTTGCGCGCGGCTCGTTCTTTGGGTGAACTCATTCACCTCAGCGGCAAATTTGACTCCGATCAGCGATTGAGAATGTACGAACCTTTTGCTTTGGAGCCTTCGTCCGGCAAGTCATCGGCTCAACTCGGATTGAAGGCAGTCGTCGAAGGACAGGTCTATGACTATTGCATCGAGTTCAATGGTCTGAACATCACTCGTGAGAGGCTTGAGCAACTGAATCCGAATGGTGCGATGCTCATCGACCGGGATGGACAAGAAGTTCGGGGAGTTTGGAAGGAACAAGACCAACTTGAATTCCTCAGCGTCGGTTTGCGCCGCAACGCATTGGTTCTTTCGTTGGCGGATTCACTGGCACCGAAGGTGGCGAAATCCATCGCATCAACATTGGTGAGATGCCTAGTCGGCCTTCGCAGTGATGCAATTGGTAAGCTATGGATGCCGGATGACTACACCGCAAGGCGAGTAGCAGATGATCGAATTTTTCATCAGTGGTTAAGTGATCGAGTACAGGCCGCCGACCTTGGCATCAGCAAGTTGAGGGCAGTAGCGGAAGGCACAGGCGATGACGGCGGCAAATGGGTCCGTCATGAACTGTTGCTGACTCATCGAGGAGCAGGCAACAGCAGCGTTATATTTAGATTCGACCGCGAATCGAGCGGTACCAAGCGGCTTCTCGATTACGCCCCGATCCTCTACGATTTGACGCACTCTGAAATGGTGCATGTGTCTTATGTTGACGAGGCGGACAATTCGCTGCATCCATCTTTGGTTCGCCGTTTGATCAGCGAGTGCAATTGCGAATCGGAATCGTCGTCGGTCAAAGGCCAACTGGTTTTTACTACGCATGAAACTTCCCTCTTGGACGGTGAGGCAAGGAACAGTATTCTTCGCCGTGATCAGATTTATTTCACGGACAAAGGTGCCGACGGTGCCGCTCGTCTGTACTCACTCGCTGAATTCAAAGAACGAAACAATCTGAACATTCGTCGCCGCTATCTTCAGGGTCGCTATGGTGCGTTGCCTGCTTTGGGATCATTCACGGAGTGACTGCATGGGGGCTCGCAATCGCAGGAGGTCCGGCAATGATCGGTACGGCAGTCGCCCTGTCAGGCGATTGTCGCCACATCCGAGCATCATTATCGTATGCGACGACACCACCACTGCCGTGCGATATTTTGAAGAGTTGAAACGTCAAGTGAAGGCACGTGTCACCGTACATGTCGCGCCTGCTCCTAAACATGGAATGAGTGCCAAGGAGGTTGTCGCCTGTGCCAAAGCGAAGACAAAAGCGATACTCAAAGGTAGACCGGCGAATAAAGATCGCGTCTGGGCTTTGATCGATCTTGAAGCTGAATCGGCGAAGCGAACCGAAGCAAAACAAAGTAAAGATGCGTGTTTAAGTTCAGGTATTGTGCAAGTGGCCTTGTCCGATCCATGTTTTGAAGTCTGGACGTTACTGCATTTCATCGATACGGGGCGTCCATTCGCCGATTGTACGGATGTGCTCAAGTTGTTGTCGCAAGAATGGAATAAGGCTGCGGCAAGTTCAGGTTGGAATCAATTCGGCAAGAAGGCACAGATCGATGTAAGCCATCTGATGGGTGATCGTCAACAGCAGGCCATCTCCCGCGCGAAGCAGCACCACGAGGCAGTGGATCCATCTTCAACGGAAGTTTATCGCGTGGTAGAATACATTCTGAACGTGGGCAAGGAGAGCGAGTGAGGCAAACGCGCAGCGTCCTCGCTGCGCGGGGTGGATGTACCCCTCGCACGTACAGCAAATTGACATTGCTACTGCATCAACACGCCGATATCATTCACGCCGCATGAATATCCTCGGCCGATCTGTGCGGAATCTCGTTCGACTGGCGGGCTACTCGCTTGTGCGATGTCAGAAATCCACCGGCTACCCCATGGACTTCACCGCCAAAGAGGCAGCACTGGTCGATGCCGTGATGCCCTACACAATGACTCCGCCTGGCCGGGTACTCGCGATGATTCATGCTGTGGATTACATTCAGCGATGCGCCATCGAAGGTGATATCGTCGAGTGCGGTGTCTGGCGCGGCGGATCGATGATGGCGGCAGCCAAGACGCTCATCGCCAATGACGCAACTGATCGCACGCTCTGGCTCTACGACACCTTTGAAGGCATGACCGCTCCGACCGTCCACGATGTATCGAGCAAAGGTATCAAGGCATCGGACAAATTCGCCAAACGTCAAAGCTCCGATGACCGTTCAAACTGGTGTAACGCTTCGATCGAGGATGTCACCCAAAATATGAAGTCCACCGGCTACCCGCAGGAACGCATCCGCTTGGTCAAGGGCAAAGTCGAGGAAACCATCTCAGCCCAAGCTCCCTCAAAAATCGCCATTCTTCGATTGGACACCGATTGGTATGAATCGACCCGTCACGAAATGGAAATGCTGTTCCCGCGCCTCGTGCAAGGCGGCATCCTCATCATCGACGATTACGGCGACTGGGCCGGTGCCCGCAAAGCGGTCGATGAATACCTGGCAGCCCATCGCGTCCCTCTGTTTTTGGGTCGCATCGACGATACCGCAAGACTAGGCATAAAGATTTCGTAGGATGGGCACCGCCCCGCCGCCCTCCTTCCCAGCCGCAGCGTCCTCGCCGCGAGTCCCCTCTTCGCGCCTCGCTCCGCCGCAGGCAGCGTGATCTTCCCGTTCTCTCCCGCCGATGCGAGTAGCACCTGCCCCTTGACCGCATAAGCGAGATTGCGATCGCCCTGCTTCACCGCCACCCTCCTTACTCGCTTAACAGCATATACCCACAGGAGTCATGCAAGATTGACGCGAAAGGATTTCCATGCGATACAAGAAATGTGCTGGTAATCTTTAATAAATATTTGCTTTACAACTCGCTGCCAAATACACTCAAGCTCTTCGCGGAACGTGAACACAAACAAATATTCAGCTCCGCGTCGGACGACTAATTAAAGGGCAGAACGCTTCGGCGAAAGGCCCATTAACGAGTAAGCCGACTTGGTACAGCACCCTCAACGGTGCCGAACCAAGTCGGCTTTTTTTTGCCTCGCAAATTTTTGCCCAGTGAAATAAAGGATTGAATCATGAACACCAAACGACTGATCACGCGCGCTCTGTTTGTCATCGTGCTGACCCTCCTTTTCTTAGGCGGCTGCAACACCTGGAAAGGCATGGGCAAAGACATCGAACGGACGGGCGAAAATATACAGGACGATTAACCCGCAAACACACGGCAACGCCCTGGTGCCCTGAGATAAATAGTCCGTGTGGTGAGCGCCTCTCACCATGATTGGCCTCATGCGTCAATCGTGGTGCGCGGCTCCCGCCCTGCTTGCTCCTAGGCCATCGTCCCCGAACCCGCCACCGCCAAGCTCGGCCTACTGAGCATGGTCGGCCTAATGGCACTTGGCCGTCGTATGGCGTGAGCGACTGACTCATTAACCCTGAACTTTGAGCAACCTCGGTTTACGCCGGGGTTGTTTCTTTTCACGTGGTCGGACGGAAGACAATGAAACAAAAACAGGGGCAGGTCTAACTATCAACTCTGCCTATCTCGTCCTGACGGCGTTGCTACGCTCCGACTATCACGGTGTCGAACACCACTTGCACGAGTGCCCGGAATGCAGCGGCATTCGCCTTGCAGTTTGCAATGGAAAATCGCGCGGATGTGTGGTATAATGTGTGCGAGGTTTTGACTGCATTCATTTCTGTTCTTCACGGGGTTTTAAGTTGCGATGTTCTTCTTCCATTGATTTGGCGTTGCTTGATCTGGCCGTTGCCTCGCTTTCGCATGCGCTATGGCGCGGCGATGCACGGGCATTATCGTGTCCATTGACCGCCACGAGCCACACTACGGATGTCCAGGTAGACACAAAAACCGCGTTTTCAGCGGAATATCGAGGGGTAGATGTCTACGAGTTTACACGTAGACATCGGTTAAAGCTTTTATTTTAAGTGGTTTACAGTCCAAGATGAAAATGAAAAAATGCGAGGGTAGACATGTTTACGGATTTACACTTACTTGGCGGGCTCTTGGCAAACTTGGATTCAGGCGGGTGGGTAGATATCGCATCGGGACAGCATCGCCAGTAAAATGACGGGCTTGCAGGATGGGGTTGGGTTGGGTCGTTTGCACTGTCCTGGTTCAATCTACTTTCATGATCTGCGTTGGAGTTGCTCCTTATGGCCGGCCACAGTCACGCCAAGAACGTCAAACATCGCAAAGCAGCCGTCGACGCCAAGCGCGGCAAGATGTGGAGCCGATGTGCCCGCGTCATCATCATCGCTGCCAAAGGCGGCGGCGGTGACCCGGCGACCAACCTGTCGCTGCGCTACGCCATCGATGATGCACGCTTCTACAACATGCCTAACGACACCATCGACAAGGCGATCAAAAAAGGCACCGGCGAACTGGCCGGCGAGAATATCGAAGCAGCGATGTATGAAGGATATGGGCCCGGCGGCGTTGCGGTCCTCTGCGAAATCCTCACGGACAATCGCAACCGTACTGCGGGCGAAGTTCGCCGTATCTTCGATAGACATGGTGGGCAACTGGGCAGCAGCGGATGCGTGTCTTATATGTTCACGCCCAAGGGACAGATTCTGGTCGCCAAGGAACACGCCGATGAGAACACGATTATGAATCTGGGGCTGGAAGCTGGGGCTGAGGATGTACTCGATGCGGGTGAGCTTTGGCAGATTCTCACGGCGTTTGGCGATTTCATTCCCGTCAGGCAAGCGCTCGAAAAGGCGAACATCACGATCAATTTCGCGGAGCTGACGCAGGTGCCCAGCAACACAGTGGCGGTCGATGGCGAGAAAGCGGAGATGGTTCAGAAACTGATCGAAGCACTGGATGACAACGATGATATTCAGAAGGTGCACACGAACTTTGAGGGGTGAGGTTGAGGCGGTGAGGGTTGAGATTTACGCCGGGGGTTTCATATGATTCGTCACACCATTCATTTCACTGGTCGCGTGCAAGGCGTGGGGTTTCGGTACACGACGCGGCAGATTGCTTCGCAGTTTGTGGTGGCGGGATTCGTGCAGAATCTGGACGATGGCCGGGTGCTACTGGTTGCGGAGGGTGAGCAGGAGCAGCTCGAAAAGTTGCTGCACGCGGTGCTTGAGAAGATGTGCGATTTTGTGCGAAGCCACACGCTGGCCATCTCGCCCGCCACGCAGGAGTTTGGTCAACCTCGGGCGGGGGCACTGGTGATTCGGCAGTAAGCCCGGCACTGAGGCGCGATCTAAGAATATATGGAAGCACAACAGAAAGGACGCGAAAATGGCACGCTCGAACTGGCCGATAATCATCCTCGCCTCTGCCGCAGCTACCCATCTTGTCAGAGAGCGTATGATTCGATGCAATAGGGCTTCCCCCACCGCGTTTTATCTGTGAGCTTTGAATGGATTCACCAGTGCCTCAGCCGCCAGAACCGCTGGCCCCGTCGGCCAACGAACCGGCCAAAGTATCTGCCAGAGGATCTGCCAGAGGATCGGCCAACGTACCGGTCAGAGTACCGGCAAAAGGACCGGACGATGGCGTGCTGGCCCGGGCGGCTGCGGGCGATTCTGATGCGTGGTCAATACTGGTCGCGTCCTACTCAAAGCGCGTTTATGGCTTGCTCGTCCACCAGTGCGGCGACCGGGAATTGGCTGAGGAAATCACCCAGGCGACGTTCGTCAAAGTCGTCGGGCACATCGGCCTCTACCGCGAGCAAGGCAAGTTCGAACCCTGGCTCTTCCGCATCGCCATGAATCGTCTGCGCGACGAAATGCGCAGACGCGGCAGACAAGCCCGGACCATGGATATGTCCGGCGGGTCCAGCAGTTCCTCCTCCGGTAACGACGGCGGATCAGCCCCCAGCGCCTGGCATGTAGTGCAGACCAAAATCGTCTCGGCCACCAGCGACGAAGGATCGGATAACGAAGACCCCGCAGCCCGCGTCAGCAGGGCAGAACAAGTGGATCGGCTCAAACGAGCCATCATCAGTATGAGCGAAGCAGACCGCACCGTGCTCGAACTCAGACACACCGCAGGACTCAGCTTCGCTCAGATCGCAGAGACCTTGGAAGAACCGCTGGGCACCGTGCTGGCGCGAGGCCACAGGGCACTGGCGAAGCTGAAGAAGCTGATGGAAGAAGAGGAATAAGGCTTGAGATTTGTGATTTGTAAAACGCAGCCGATTAGAATGGAAATGAACATGCAAGATCACGACTACCAAACTGATGCCAAGCTCGACGCGATGCTCGATGATCTGCTGTCGGCTGACCGTGTCGATGGCGGGATTCCTTCGGGCCTGGATGCTCGCATTGTGGCCGCCCTGCCGTTGCATACGTTGCAAGGCAAGCGCGAGGTCAAGGTGGAGCCTGCGGTCAAGGTGGAGCCTGCGGTCATCGGTCGCATCGGCTTCTTCTCCAGTGTTGCCGTGCGCCGCTTTGCCGCTGCTGTGCTGGTGGTCATTGGCATTGGTGCGATGATTCTGGGTCTTGGAGCTTTGCAGAATTCCAAGCTTGCAAGCGACCTTGAGATCAAGAGAATCGCCGCCGAGAAGGCGGCTCAGCAACTGGCCATGGCCAAGCTCACCAGCGATATCGAACAGGCTCCGCTCACTTTCGCAGCGGCCCGCGAGTTGCACAACACGACATTCTCAACCACTGAATCTTCGCTGGATCGTTCCATCGACTCGCTCAAGAGCCGCACCGATCACGCCTCGCTCACCGCTGCGGTCGATAGCTGGAGCAGCGTGGCCCAGTCGCTGGAAGCTGAACTCGATGCTCTGGAAGCCGATGGCAGCCAAGGCTGATCCTGTGTCGTATTTATATTTATCCGTTCGCCTTGGCGAACGAAGTCTCCCGTACCAACCAACTTGCTCATCATGAACCATCGCAAGCTCATCTTCGCCAGCCTCATCGCCCTGCCGCTCTCGGCTGGCGGCCTCTGGCTCCACGCCGAGGAAAAGCCTGCGCCTTCACCAGCGCCGCCCGCCAAAGCGAGCGATGCACCCAAGAACGTTGATGGCAAAAGCGACAGGCCCGACAAAAGCGACAAGAGCGAAAAAGATCGCGGTGATGATCGGCGATCACGCGGCGAATGGGGCGGCCCACGCTTTGGCCCGCCCGGTGGACCTGGTGGTTCAGGTGGCCCCGGTGGTCCTCCGCCTTCCGCCAATGGCACCAATCAGTTCAACCAGTTTTCCGCAGATGAACTGCGCCTCATGATCGAATCCGTTCAGCCCAAGAGCGCCCGCCTCGCTGAGAAAATGAAAGAGCGCTTCGCCGACGCCCTGGCCAAGAAGCCAACGAAGCTGACGCCGGAACAACTGGAAGCGGTGCTCTCTGTTTTCGAAGATCGCGAGCCTTACCTGGCTGGCCGCATCAAGGAATCGATCAAGGAAAATCCCGAGCGCGTCGCCACCATGCTCGCCCACCACTGGCCTCGCTTGGAAAAAGCGATCGAACTGAAAAAGTCCGATCGCGAACTCTACAATGCTCAGTCTGTCGAGATTCTCAAACAAGGCGAAACGCGTGGCCTGCTATACAAGCTCCGCAAATCGCTCCAGGAAAAAAACGAAGCTGAGGCAACCAAACTCCAGGACGACATCAAAGCCAAACTCCAGGAACAGCACAAAGCCCGTCAGACCATTCGTCAACTCGAACTGGCGCGCATGAACGACAAGATCAAAAAACTCAGCGAAGAAATCACCGCTGAGGAAGCCAAGTCCGCGCAGGTCATCGACAAACATTTCAACGACATGCTCAAGTGGGCCCAGTCCCGCTGGGAGCGCGGCGACAAAGGCGACAGAGAACCTGGCGACAAACCCAGCCGCCCCGAGCACGGCGATCGCCCTGAAAAGAAGGACGAGAAGTAAGTTGAGAAAGTAAGTTGAGAAGTAAGTTGAGCCGCGACTCAACGAGTCGCGGACGTCAGCGAACTGAATGAGCATTCTTCGCGCGGTGCATCTTAGGCCACATCGTTTTTCAGAAATCGAACGTCAACAGATGAACGATTCTCAGCGCTCGATCACTGAGCAATTCACACCGCAACAGGCCTTGGGCATCCGCGACTCGTCGAGTTGCGGCTCAGATTTGCAGCGACGACTCAACTAGCCTGCGCGATGACATTATTTTCAGTCGATTCATTCGCGCACACCAGTCGATCGCGTCCTGTGCGCTTGGCGCGCAGCAGCGCATCATCCGCCTGCTTGAGCACCTGATCAATCGTCGCATCAGTCCCGCATGGCAGGAACACCAGGCCGACGCTCGCCGTCACCGGTACCGCCAGTTCACTCACGCGAATCGGGCCATCGCTGATGCGTTCGCGCAGGCGCTGCGCAATGCGAAGCGCGGTCATCTGACTGCCCGGGTCATGGAGCACCACGACAAACTCTTCGCCGCCAAAGCGACCGACGATGTCATGCTGGCGCAGTGAGCCGAGCATTCGTTTGGCGGCCTGTCGCAGCACCTCATCACCAGCGAGGTGGCCATACTGATCGTTCACCTTCTTGAAGTGATCCAGGTCCACCATCATGACCGCAGTCGTGCCTTGCTCACTGGCGACGCGTTGAAGTTGCGATTGCAGCGCATCGCTGAGGCCATCGCGATTCCACAGGCGAGTGAGCGGATCGATCATGTTCAGCCGGTGTTCGCTGGCGAGTTGGCCTAGCAGATCACGCACCACTTCACTGGCGATGGTCTCACGCAATTCCGTTTCCACCATCATTCCCAGATCCATCAGAGCCTGTCGATCTTCACGACCGATTCGGCGAGGCTTGCGATCAATGACACACAACGCCCCGATGCGAAACCCATCAGGCGAATGGATCGGACAACCTGCGTAGAATGAAACATTCGGCTCGCCGACAACCAGCGGATTTCCCTGAAACCGCTCATCAAGCGAAGCATCGGTGATGACATTCAATTCATCGCTCAAAATGGTGTAGCCACAGAACGACTGCTCGCGCGGCAACTGCGTATCGCACAAGCCTTGAATCGACTTGAACCACTGACGATCATGATCGACCAGAGAAATAGCCGCGATGGGAACGCCCAGCAGTTTTCGTGCGAGACGGGTGATGCGCTCGAAGCGCTCTTCGAGCGGGGTATCGAGTATCTGCAAGCGTCCGAGCGCTGCTTGCCGCGAAGTTTCATCGGGTGGTAGTAGCGGGGGAATCATCGCGAGAATCTCCGACATCACGTCGTGGTTTGTCCCAAACCCATTGATCTCCATCGGTCAGATGTACGGGAGAGATCAGGTGATATCGCTCGACCCATAGAACGATCACAGGGTCCAAACAACTTGAGAGATGAAGAAATCGGAATCGCGTTCTCCGTTCAATGTCGACGTAAAACCGACGTGTTGCTGTAACCTCGCTCCTTGTTCCTATAATGAATGATTGCTATTCCCCATTTGTTTTGAGGTGAGTTCATGAATCGATTTCTGATTGCCATCTGCACGCTGACTTTCGCCCCTGCTGCATTCGCTGCGGCGATTCCTAAGGAGGCTGCTGCGCTGCCGGTGCCTGCTGTTGTCGAGTTCAACCGCGATGTTCGGCCGATTCTTTCGGATCGCTGTTTCGTCTGTCACGGCCCGGACGAAGCCAAAGTCAAAGGCAAACTTCGCCTCGACTCCGAGGCCCGCGCCTTCGCCAAGCAAGGCGATGAAGCCACGCTCACGCCCGGCAAACCCGAAGCCAGCGAACTTTGGAAACGCATCAGCTCCGCCGATGAAGAAGAGCGCATGCCCCCTGCCAAGGTCGGCTCCAGCCCGCTCAAGCCGCTAAGCGATCGCGAAAAATCGATCATCAAAAAGTGGATCGAACAAGGCGCCAAATACGAGGGCCACTGGGCATACATCAAGCCTGTGGAGCGCAAGGCTCCTATCGTGGATCAGCCGGGCTTTGTGCGCAGCGACATCGATCGTTTCATTCTCGCCAAACTGCGTGAGCACAATCTTGCACCCGCGAAGGAAGCCCATCGCCGTACGCTGATTCGTCGCCTTGCATTTGACCTGACCGGTCTGCCTCCGACGGCTGCACAGGTGGACGCCTTCATCAGCGACACTGCACCCGATGCTTATGACAAAGTTGTGAAGCAGTTCATGGACTCACCGCACTTTGGCGAGCGCATGGCGATTTACTGGCTTGATCTGGTGCGCTATGCCGACTCAGCGGGATATCACAGCGACAACGACCGCTCGGTCTGGCTCTATCGCAACTATGTGATCGATGCGTTCAACAGCAACAAGCCTTTCGATCGTTTCACGCTCGAACAGATCGCTGGCGATCTTCTGCCTGAAGCGAATAATGAAACGCTCATCGCCTCCGGCTACAACCGGCTGCTCAACACTACGCAAGAAGGCGGCGCACAGGCACGCGAATACATCGCCAAGTATGCCGCTGATCGCGTTCGCAATGTGAGTACCGTCTGGCTGGGGGCGACGCTGGGCTGCGCTGAATGTCACGATCACAAGTACGACCCGCTGGCGACGCGCGAGTTTTATTCCATGGCGGCATTCTTCGCCGATGTGCAGGAAACACCCGTCGGCAATCAGCCGCAGACACCGATTGTCACCGCCGAACTTGAAGAGAAACAGAAACAACAGGACACGCTAATCGCGGCCATCGAAGCCAAGCTCAAGGCGGATACACCCGCGCTTATTGCTGCACAAACGGCCTGGGAAACGCAGCTCCAGAAGAAGCTGCTTGAGCCCGCGCCGCGCGAGGATTTTGCTTGGATCGAAGATCAGCGCACACCTGAAGGCGCTCGCCGTGATGGCGTGTTCACCTTCATCGCTAAAGGCAAAGGCCCAACGCGCGAAGGTAAGCACTCTCGCAAACAAGAAGCTGGCGGACTCGTTCAGCATTTCGTCATTGATGCGAAAGCCACGCTCAACCTCGGCAAGGAGGATGTCTTCTTCGCATGGATTTATCTCGATCCGAAAAACCCACCCAAGCAGATCATGCTGCAATTCAATGAAGCAGGTTCATGGGAACACCGAGCAGTCTGGGGCGAAGACAAAATCCCCTACGGCGGCCCGGGCACCAATGCTGATAACCATCGCCAGATGGGTGAACTGCCCAAAACAGGCGAATGGGTCAAACTCGAAGTCGATCCCAAAGTCGTCGGCTTCAAGGAAGGCAGCGTCATTAGTGGCATGGCGTTCACACAATGGGACGGCCTGGCCTACTGGGAAAATGCAGGCGTTACTCGTGCGGGACTTGGCGCACCTGATGCAGTGATTGCAGCGCTCAAGGTGACTGCCGATGAGCGCGATGCAGTGCAGAAGCAAACTCTCGCGGATCATTACCGTTCCTCGTCGCCGCTGCTCGATCCTGTGCGCAAGGAACTCACGCAGGCCAAGGCGACGCGCGATGCGATCGCCAAGAGTGCGCCGACCACGCTCATCACCAAAGCGGGTTCGCCGCGCATGATGCGAGTGCTTCGCCGAGGCAACTGGCTTGATGATGGCGGCGATGTCGTGGAGCCAGCGGTGCCTGCGATCTTTGGCAAGCTGGACGTGACCGATCGCCGGGCCAATCGACTGGACCTCGCCAAATGGCTTGTTTCCAAGGATAATCCTGTCGTGGCCCGCGTCTTCGTCAATCGCCTGTGGAAACTTTTCTACGGCCAGGGCCTCGTCAAAACGCTCGAAGACTTCGGCTCACAGGGCGACTGGCCATCGCATCCGCAGTTGCTCGACTGGCTTGCCAATGAGTTCATCGCCAGCGGGTGGGATGTCAAGCACGTAGTCAAACTCATGGTCACATCGGGCAGCTACCGACAGACTTCCGCGACCACGCCCGCCCTTCGCGCTGCCGATCCCTTCAACCGTTGGCTGGCGAGACAGGGGCGGACACGCTTTGAAGCGGAGATCATTCGCGACAATGCTCTGACTGTCAGCGGCTTGCTCGTGAACGACATCGGCGGCCCCAGCGTCAAGCCTTATCAACCTGCCGGCTACTGGCAGCACCTGAACTTCCCCAAGCGCGAGTGGAAGAACGACAGCGGCGACGGGCTTTATCGCCGTGGACTTTATACATGGTGGCAGCGCAGCTTCCTGCATCCGAGCTTGATGGCCTTCGATGCGAGCAGTCGCGAAGAGGCGGTTTGCGATCGTGTGCGCAGTAACACGCCTTTGCAGGCGCTGGTGCTGCTCAATGATCCGACGTACATCGAAGCGGCCCGCGTTCTTGCTGAGCGCGTGATGAAAGAAGGCGGCAGCAGCGATCAGGCGAAACTCACCTTCGCAATGCGGACTGCTTTGCAACGATCGCCGCATGACGATGAAGCGCCGGTGCTGCTCGCGCTGCTGAGCGAACATCGCAAACAGTTTGCCGCTGAAGCAGACGCTGCAAAACAGCTCATCGCCATCGGCAACCGTGCTGCGGACAAGGCACTGAGCGCAGAGGAACTGGCTGCGTGGACGAATGTGATGCGCGTGCTGCTGAACCTGCATGAATCGGTGACGCGGGAATGATGTTGAATCGCGTCATGTTCGCCAAGGCGAACGGCTAAATATGCTGGCCTCGCATCAATACTCAACCGACCTTCCATCTGAATCATGATCCGTTATTGGAGTCACTATGAATCCTTCCGCCCTTGATCAGCTTCGTTCGCGCATCAGTCGCCGAACTTTTTTTCAGTCCACCGGCGTCAGCCTCGGCTCGGTCGCGCTCGCTTCACTGTTAAGTACCAGTGGCGCGAAACAGGTGCGTGCTGAATCGACTGCATCACTCACTGACAACGAGCGCTGGCCCGGCATTGTCAATCCGCTGCATCACCCTGCGCGCGTCAAGCGGGTCATCTGGCTCTATATGGCCGGCGGCCCTTCGCACTTGGAAACGCTGGATTACAAGCCAAAACTCGCCCAGCTACACGGCCAGCCGATGCCTGAATCCTTCACCAAAGGCCAGCCCATTGCTCAGCTTCAAGGCGCCAAGCTCAACTGCTTTGGCCCGCAGCATGCCTTCAAAAAATGGGGCCAAAGCGGCCAGGAAATTTCGGAAATCCTCCCGCACATCGGCTCCATCGCAGACGACATCTGCATCCTCCGCTCGCTCCACACCGAAGCGATCAATCACGATCCCGCGCACACCTTCATGAACACCGGCTCCTCCGTGCCAGGTCGCCCTTCCATCGGTTCATGGCTCTGGTACGGCCTAGGCTGTGAAGCGACCAACCTGCCCGGCTTCGTCGTGCTCACCAGCTCCGGCGGCGGCCAGGATCAGCCCATCGCAGCGCGGCAGTGGTCCGCAGGTTTCGCGCCTTCCCGCTTTCAAGGTGTCGAGTTCCGCAGCAAAGGCGACCCCGTGCTTTATGTCACCAGCCCCGGCGGCGTCAACGAATCGCGCCAGCGCGATGTCGTCTCCGCAGTGCAAGCCCTGGATCGCATGCACCTGCGAAATACGGATGATCCTGAAATCGCCACGCGAATGAGTCAGTATGAAATGGCGTTCAAGATGCAGACGAGCGTGCCGGAGCTGATGGAGATTTCCAAGGAGCCTGCTGATGTGCTGGAGATGTATGGCGCGAAACCGGGCGATGGATCATTCGCATCCAACTGTCTGCTCGCTCGCCGATTGGCGCAGCGCGGCGTGCGCTTCATCCAACTCTATCACCGCGGCTGGGATCATCACGGCAACATCAAGAACGCCATCAAAGGCACTGCCGATCGCGTCGATCAGGGCTCAGCAGCGCTGGTGAAAGATCTCAAGCGACTGGGCATGCTCGATGACACGCTGGTGATATGGGGCGGCGAGTTTGGCAGGACGCCGATGGCGCAAGGCGACGGCCGCGACCATCACATGAAAGCACTCTCGATGTGGATGGCTGGCGGCGGCATCAAGGGCGGCATGACGTACGGCTCCACCGATGAACTGGGCTACAACCCCGCTGAAAACCCGCTGCATGTCAACGATCTTCATGCAACGATCCTGCATCAACTGGGCATCGATCACACGCGACTGAGCTTCCGCTTCCAAGGCCGCGACTTCCGCTTGACCGATGTGAGTGGCCACGTGATCAAGCCGATTCTCACGTGATGCAAGATCACTTGGCTGCGCCGACGTAGGGCGTCTTCATCAGCGTGATCACGCGCGTGTGCAGCGCATCTGCGTCGGCTGAAAGTTTCTGCATCGCCTTCTTGCGGTGAGCAAGCGTTTCCCTATCGCTGATCGCCGTGGCCAAGTGGGTGATGTAGTTCAAGGCTTGATGCTGCGTCAGAAGAATGGTGAATTCAAATTCGCGACCGCCGCTGAAGAGCACTTGCTTACTGGTGGCGCTGCTGATGAGCGCGCGCGTGGTGGACTCCAGTTCCGGCAGGTCTTGGCGTTTGAGATCGAGCGTGGCATCGACCTTTGCAAATCCATCGAGGGCGGCTTGGCCGTCGCTGGTGAGTTTGGCGATCTCCTTGAGCAGCGATTCGACCTGCGGATTGGGATCTTTGAGGATGAGGACCTTGTCCACCTGCGATTCGTCTTTGAGCGTGGCATAGAGCAGCGAGTAACCTTGCCGAAGGGTGGCATCGAGAGCGCTCACCTGAGCGGCGTGTTGCTGGTCCGTCTGAAAAACTTCGCAGCCTGTTGTCACGATGACAATCGGCATGGCGGCGGCAAGGATCAAAGTACGCATAGCGAGATTTATGTTCATCATCACCCTCCAGGGTTCGGCAGATGCTTTGGACAGCAGCTACAGCTCAAACGCACAAACCACAGATGCACGTCAGTCGCACCGCCACATCGATCATAGAGCGTCGGTGGCATCGAGTGTCAGGGCTGATGGATTTGGTTGGCACTCCCATTCTTGGCAGCGGGTAACTGAATCATCGCTTTGGGTGGTCCGATCAGAAATCGATGAGTAGCTGTTGTCGTGGTGGGCCTTTGCGCTGATGTCGCTACGCCGCAAGCGGCGGAACTCACTTGGTCGTGGCTAAACTCTTCATCATCTGTTCCAAGGATTGAACCGATAATAGTTCTGGATTTGTCGCGCGGTCCTTGCGCCGTCAGTGCGCGACCGCAGTGGAAAGGAAACGGTGGGCAGCCCCCGCCCTACGGAATGTATTCATGCAAAGTCGAGTGCCTTATCTGCTTGGACTTCTCGCGCTGGTTGTCGTGGGGGCGATCCTGCGCATCGGGCCGGTGTTTTCCAGTCCGCTCTGGTTTGATGAAGCGGACACCTGGCGCAGCGGCATCATCGATCCCCGCGTCAGTCATTGGAATGAAGAGACCGGCCTGTACGAAGGCGTGCCCATGGAATATGGCAAGTTTTTCCGCTGGGAAAATCACTTCGAAACAGCGCCGCTCACCTTCCTCTTCGCTCGCATCAGTACCGACATCTTCGGCTCCACCGCTGAATGGGCCATGCGCATTCCGTCGCTGCTTGCAGGTCTCTTTTGCATTCCCGCAGCGTACTGGCTTGGACGCATCGTGCGCGATCATCCGTTGGGACTCATGACGGCAGCGCTCATCACCTTCGATCCCAGTCAAGTGGATCAGAGTCAGCAGTGCCGCATTTACACGGTGCTGATGCTGCTCATGCTGCTGACCATTGCGCTGACGATCAAACTGGTGCGCGAGCCTGAACCAAAGCAAGGCGGTGGCGCAAGCGAGGATCGCTGGCTGACTCCTGTTTGGCAGTGGGTGATGCTCGGCGCGCTGCTGGGGCTGCTGCTTTCGACGACACAGTTTGCGGTGGCGGTGTGGGTGGGCATTGCCGCGAGTACCGTCGGGCTGATGGCGATGGGGGTGATCACCGGCCAGCCTCATCCCAAGACGAGACAGGTGGCGGTGGGTGTGACCAGCGCGTTTGCCGTCGGCTGTATGCTCGCCAACGTCGGTATCCACAGCATCATCATGCGCGTCTTTGGCGGCGGCGAAGGCGATCGCCCCCACCTGACCTACGGCGACATGGTTCGCGAAATCGCTGTCAGCGCCAAGGACCTGATCAATCTCACTTCGCTTGGCCTTGTGATGTATCTCTTCGCCGGCGTCGGCTTCGTGCTGCTGCTGAAAAAATGCAAGACCAGTTTCGCAATCGTCGTCGGCGTCGCGGTGATGAATATCTTGATGCTCTTCAGCTTTCTGCGCATCCATCACTTCATGGACGCCCGCTATCTAAGCCCGATGCAGCCTGCGCTTTACGTCGGTCTGGCGATGTTTGCGCTTGGTCTGACGCATGTGCTCTACAAGCGCATCGCGCTGAGCATCATCATCATCTTCCTCTGTCTTCAAGCGTGGCAATCGGTGAATTTGACGCAGTACTACATGCAGCCGGACCGCTACCTTTTCACGAAGTCGATCATCGATGCACGTGATGCGATAAAGCCCGGCGAGACGATGTCGATCTACCCCGGTGTGGCCTGCATCCTGGGCCAGTATTACAAATGCCCGCAGGATCCGGCACTCTTTACCGGGCAGTTTGATATGGTGACGCACCTGCCTGTCGAAAATCCTGTCATTCCCGCAAACCTCAAAGCCACCGGTGTTCGGCTGATCTTGGGCATGTACAACTACGAAACGCCAACGATGGACCAGAAGAAAAAGCGAACGCTCGCCATCGAGCAATTGGCCAATCACTTCGGCGTCAAGGTCGATCCGGCTGAACTAGACAAACACCTCCAGCGCGATCGCGTGGCCACCGCTTACATCACCAAAGAAGGCGTGACGCTGACATCGGTGGGCGTGGAGTGAGGGGTCGTGCTAACGCACCTGCACTGAACAGCACAAATCATCCCGGCTGTGCCATTCGTGTTCGATGTTGCGCATCAGGAGTGCATGATCGAACACGACTGAGCCGCGCGGGAAGCGATCGTCCGCTTCAAAATAACTCGAAGAAACCTGCTCCACTTGCAGCGGCAACACTTGCCAACTCTTGCAGCGAAGTTCGAGGCCATCAAACCGATCGCCATCTACTGTCGCGGAATAGCCCAGCGATCCTGCTTCAAAAAATTGCGACGCTTCATCAAGACTCGCAAAGATCGAATCGCTCGGGAGCGCCTCAGCAACGCGCCCCTTAATACTCACCCGTGTATCGCCATCGCGACTGGCCAGTGCGACGGAAAGCTCACTTTCGCTTTCCTTCACCATGAACCGGGCGTGATGATGTTCACCGGGAAACAGTCTGCCCCCTGCAAAAACATTGAGCAGACAATCCGTATCTCGGCGAGGCACGAAGACGCCCTCATGCATCTGTCCATGCTCATCCCATTCGACGGCAAAACGGTGCGCTGCGTTTTCAGAAGTGATACCGATGACTGCAGGCAGCAGCCTGGGACGAACTTTCTTAAGGCGTATCAAACAGATGCCGCCCATGGCCTGGCCATGGATGAGCTTGGGGCGAAAGGGTGCGGGTAAAATGGAGGCAATCGCAGCGGGATCGATGCGATAGTTGACGAGGATTCGCCGATCGATGATGCCGGCAATGGCGGGAATTCGCATGCGGGGCCGCCTTCCGATCGCTTTGATCATCGCGCGTTCGTTCGCCAAGGCGAACGGCTAAATAGCGTGTGCTATCAGCGTCGCCTTACCGCATGATCCACTTCTGGCCTTTGTACTGCACGGTCTGATCCTGCGGGCTGATGGGGAAGCCAGGCAGCTCGTAGTCGATCATGAGCGTCTTGGTGACGAGCGTTTCCAACGTCTTGGAGGTGTCTGCCGGGTCGGGTGCCGTGACTACGGTCGTCTCGCCGGAGAGGCCTGCGAAGAAGATGGAGATGCGGTCGATGTTGTGCTTGCTCGCGGGCCAGATCGCCACGCTTTCCTTGGCGTTGTCTTCGCCTTGCAGAAGCTGACCGACGACGCTGGTCGGGCTGTCGAGGAGCTTGTTACCCAGGTGCTTCTTGATGTCATCGAAGACCGCAGTGCGAACATTTTTGCCAGCGGGCATGATGTCGCCCTGATCGCTGGCGATGGTGATGTCGGGAATGAACAGCCGTTCCTGGCCGCTGTTGTTGACGACCTTATACGCCATGTACCAGAACCACTCGTACTCACCCTGAAGGTTGCGCACAGCGATCGCCTTGGGCGTGCTGAAGCTGACCTTGAATTCCCAGCTTTTGGAAACCAGAGCAGGCTCCGGAGAAGCGGTCGTAGGCAGTGAAAAACAAGCGCCGATCAGGCCGGCTGCGAGAACGATTGTGAGAACAGGTTTGACGCCCACCAGCGACCTCCGTGGATAGAGTGCTTTTCCCAGTGCTTTTATCGAGAGCTTAAGTCACATTGGAGCAACCAAGTGCGATGAAGTAGTTTAAGCTATGAGCATCCGCCCGGCAAGGAGCCGCCGGCAGAATAATGATTATCCCGAGCCCCGCGTCTCCCCGATGGTTTTGCATGGCGACCCTCACCCCCACTTTCGCAGCCGCCCATCACCCCGATGATGTTAACTATCACCGCGTGCCGCCGGTGCGCCGGGAAGAGGCCTTGTCGCTGCTGCTCACCGGTTCACCCCACGGCTCGCGTGGCGTTGTCGAGCAGTTCCTCAGCTTTGTCGCTGATCAGTCGATGTCGCTGGATCACCTTTGGGGCGCTTACCGCGCTGATGATCATTCGCTGCTTGCTTCGACGCTGCTGGTGCACTGTGCTGGGCGGACTGCGATGACGTTTGTGTCGCCGCCGCGAAGTGAGGTTTCAGCCGAGATTGTGGGTGCCCTGGTGCAGGCCGCCTGTGCATCGCAGGAACCGATGCGCGTCCGCATCGTGCAAGGCCTCCTCGAAGCAAGTCAGATTCGTGAATCGCAATCACTCGCCTCCGCCGGCTTTCAAAGACTCGCCACGCTGGTCTATATGCAGCGCACCGGTTTGCCCGCGCTGGAGCCGCTGCGACTGGATGAAAGCATCGAGATCATTCACTGGCAACCGCACCTTCGACATCTGTTCTGCGAAGCGATCGAAGCCAGTTATGTTGAGACCGCCGACTGCCCGGGCCTGCTGGGCCTTCGCGATATTGAAGACATTCTCGATGGTCACATGGCCACCGGCGAATTTACGCCTCACCTCTGGATGGTCCTGCGCTGCGGCGATGAACCCGTGGGCGTGATGCTGCTCAACCCCGTTCTCAAACGGCAAGCGATGGAGCTGGTCTATCTGGGCTTCGCCAAAAACTGGCGAGGCAAAGGGCTGGGGCGAAGGCTCCTTCTCCACGGCCTAGGCCTGACGCGAAACGAACGAATCAAGCAGGTCATCCTCGCTGTCGATGAAGCCAACGCCGCTGCGGTGAATCTATATAAATCCATGAAGTTCACCCCCACCGCACGAAAGATCGCGATGATATGGCCGGTGCTAGAGAAGACCAGTAGCTAAGACTATTGCTTATTACTTAATACTTATTATTTAACAGCTATTTGAAGGCATTGGAGTACGTACACAACAATACAATTACAACCACCAGTGGTCGCCGCCGTCCATTTCGATATAACCAATAAGTATTAAGCATTAAGTAATAAATAATCGCCTTTAATGCCTCCTCATCCTTATGTCTTCATCGCTCCCCATCCCCTACGTTTCCCGTGGCGGCCTCAAGCTAGTGGCTGCTCTTGATGCGTTTGCCATCGATCCCACCGGCTGCACCTGTGCCGACCTCGGCTGCAACGTCGGCGGCTTCACCGATTGCCTGCTTCAGCTCGGAGCGACCAAAGTATTCAGCGTCGATACCGCCTACGGCCAGCTCGCTTGGAAACTGCGCAGCGACCCCCGCGTAGCCACGCACGAACGCACCAACGCCCTGCACTTTGATCCCGCAGCTATTCCAGCTTTCGAAGGCTGCGATCTCGTCGTCATGGACCTGGGCTGGTCACGCCAGCAACTGGCGGTGCCTGCCGCAATGAAGTGGCTGCAAGACGGCGAAAACGCGAGAATCATCACACTAATCAAGCCGCACTACGAATCGACCTGGAAACAAGCCGGCCAAGGCGAAAAACGAGGCGTCCTCACCGATGAAGAATCGAAACAGGTCTGCGACACGACACTCGGCCAGATGGATTCACTGGGAGCGGAAGTCCTGGGTTGTATAGAGTCGCCAATCCGAGGCGGAGGCAGCCGAGGAAGAGAAGGAAATATTGAGTACCTGGCGCTGCTGCAACGAAGTGTGACAACGCTTTAGGAAGATAGCTATTACTTATTATTTAATACTTATTACTTATTACTTAATAGTTATTTCGGAGCAGAGTCGGTCGCGTTGTGTATTGAGGGCTATGTCTTTCAATAGCTGTTAAGTAATAAGCATTAAATAATAAATAATAGTCTTCTGCCTTTACTCGCGCACCGTCGTCTCGTATTTCACCCCCGCAGGTACCGGCACCGGAACAGGCACCGTGGTGCCCGAGTTGCCTTCGGTGCGACGGGAGCTATCGACGGCAACAAACGCGGTGTACGCTGACATCAGGCTGTAATCGAGCGCCAGCTTGCGGATGACGCCAGGCAGTTCGCCTTGCGGGTCAGATGTGTGCGTCATCTGATCCGAGAGCGACTGAATCTGCATGCGAGCCCAGACAGCGGGCAAGCCGCCGATGGCATGATTGTTGACCGTGGCAACAGCGGGCTGATTGATCGCCTGCACATTGACATTCATCGCCACGCGCTCGCCGCCCGCATTGCCCGTCACACGAATCTGCGACGGCGGCTCGCCTTCGAAGCGACCGACAAGCAGCACAGGGCGGCCGACAAAAAGATCAGGCAAACGGTGCGGAAACACATCTCGCACCTTCATCGAACCAAAATCGATCTGAAGATCAGCCAGCGCCGGCTTACTGATGCGCGAGAAAAAGTGATCCATCCCATCGGCCCCGCTATCATCGGGGCCGACGTAAGCAACCGCGCCGCGTCCCAGGCGAGCCATGCTCTCCATGAGGTAGCGATTGACGGATGAGCCGATGCCGAAGCTGAAAATACGTGCATTACCAAGGCGTTTTTGCATCTCGCCGAGAATCTGCGATTCGTTGCCGATGTAGCCATCGGTGAGGAATGCGACGACGCGCTGCCGGCCTTCGCTCTGCGGGAAATCAAGTGCGGCCTTGATGCCGGTGAGCATTTCCGTACCGCCTTCGCTCTTCAAAGATTCGACATAACGCAGAGCCTTGGTGATATTCGCCTCATTCACCGGCAGCGGCTTCGCGCCAAGCTGCGATGCATCGTTGGAGAAGTTGATGACCTGAAACGTGTCGCTGGCGTTCAATGATTGCAGAGCGTGGCGGATGGCTTTCTTGGATTGTTCGATGGGGTAGCCGGACATCGAGCCGGAGCAATCGAGCACGAAGACCATCTCCATCGGCCGGCGCGCAAGATGCTGCAAATCCTTGGGCGGATAGAGCATCAATGTGAAGTAGCCGCCGCGACTGTCACGATGCACCAGCAGGTTCGACTTGATCGTGTCACCGGCCACGCGATACCGCAAAACGAAATCCTTGTTGGGAATCGTGTCACCCTGTGCGATGGCGACCTGCGTGCGATCCGCTTGAACCGTGCGAGTGATCTGATGGGAGTTGCAAAGCAATTCCTCGACCTGCACGCCTGCATGAAGATCGACGCTCAGACTGATGTCGTGGCCGCTGCGCTCATTGGGACGCAGGTAGCTGACTTCTGTGCGCTGCCCCGAAAGCCCGCTGCTGTTTCGCCCTACTGCGCCGATGCCTTCGCCTTGTGCGGCTACCCGTGGGCTTACGCCGCGCGGCTCGGATAGTGCAGCCGGGTTGTAGCGCGGGCCTACAACCATGGGGAAGTGAAACTCGTACCAGCCGTCGGCGTAAGCGAGCGTGTGGAAGTAGCGAATCTGGATATCGATCTGTTTGCCCGGCTCAATATTGGCTACTTTCTGCGTGAAAATGTTCGGCCGTTCCTGCGTCATCAGCGCAGCATTGAAGCCTTGTGCGCGAGCCGCGTGGTAAATCTTTTCTGCCTCTTCGCGCTCACGGATGATGCCACGAATCTTGCGATCACCGATGGTCATGATGAATTCATTCACGGCGGCATCGGCGGGAAGCGGAAACACATAGACCGCTTCGATCTTGCTGTCATAGGGATTTTGAAACTGCTGCGTGACATCGACGGTGGCGATGTAAGCATCGATGCGAGCCTTCACATCGGTGTGCTTGAGCGGCACGGGAATGGTGATCTTTTCGCCATCAGGCTGCGCTGGATCGCGGGGCTGTTCGATGACGAGTGCGCCGCTGCCGGGGGCTTCGTCATTGAGGTCGCGAACACGTGCGACAGGTTTGGCGATGATCCAGAGTTCATCGCCGGGGGAGATGGCGGAGGCGATGGCACTGTCCTGAGGCATGACACGGGCCAAGGGTGAAATTGCTGACAGCACACCTGCCTCACCGTTGCTCGTCAGCGACGAAGCATATCGACTGTCCATCGCGCAGTTCAACAAGATCGCAGAAATGAGACCCATGAACACGAGAAGTAAAATCGCAGACAACACGCTGGAAAATTTCGACTTCATAACGGCAACCTCCTGGTTTTAATCGTGACCTTAGCCCCGGCAATCGCTTCGCCATCCACAGTGGCGATGACGGAAGACTTCACATCAAACTCCGGCTCGACATCGCCGGTGACTTGCAGATGAATGGTGGCGATGCGCACCTTGCCGCGCGGCAGTTTCGCGGCAGCGGCGGTGTTGAACGCGCCGAGAATCACACGCTCACGCTGAATCGCAAGCGGGTCATAATGTGGCGGATCGCGAAAAGCTTCGTGCTCAGAACCTTCGATGCCCACGATCTTCACATCACCCTTTTTCGCTGCGACTTCAAGCTGATAAACGGCCAGTGGTGCGTCGGCGGTGTCGATCATCACATCGATAGCGGCGAAGCGAATGTCAACCGCTGCGATGAGCGAGGGCGCAACGCCGTCGCGGACGTGAGCAGCCTGAAGGGGTAAAAGATCGCGCGATGTGTTAGAGAAAACAGCAGAAGCACTGAGGCCGTCGGACGAAGTTACAACAGTGCGGGCCAACGTAGTTGTTGACGTCCGCGATGGCGCTACATCGCGGCTCACCGCGGCGGCTGCCGCGACTGCTGCAACTGCTGCAACGATGACTGCTACTGCTACCGCTACTGCTACCGCCGCTGTCATCTTCATGACCTTGGCCCTCCATCGAGCTTGACCGACTCGGCAGCGATGACGCTCACATCCTGCGCATCCACCTGGCCATCGAGCGTCAAGTCCCATGCCGCTTCGAGGGTCGCAGCAGATTCAATGCGACGCTGAAGCAGGTAGGCATCGAGAATGTCCACGTGGCCATCGCGATTGATGTCGCCAGGTAGTACGGCGATCGAAACAACCGGCGGCAACAGAGGGGAATTCTTCTCGCCGTTATTCGTCAGCTCGCCTTGATCAGGCGCGTTGCCACCGCTGCTGAACCAGAGCGCCGCAGCAATGGCGACCAGCGCCGCCAGACCGGCTGCGACGCGCGTGATCCTGCCGATGCGACCGATGACAGCGGGCTGCTCCTGCGATCCAAAGTGCGCGGCAGCGGCGCTGCTGATGCGAGCATCCACCGCAGACCACTGGGCTTGCGTGGGCGAAGGCGATGCGTGCATACTGCGCAGTTTTGCCTTGAAATCAGCAGGCAAATCGAGCGATGCATCATCATCATCGGGCAGGTTGTCTTGCGGGTGCGTCATAGGTGTTCCACTGTTGAAGCGTGGCGGAGGGTTTAAAAGTTCAATGGGTTGGAAAATATTTTCTTGACCTGTTGTGATGATCAGTACCGTGATCCACGCGGAGCGATGGCGGACCTTTGCTCTGCGGCTAAACGGGAATATCGAAAAACTGTTTCGCTCTGGGGTCTTCGCGCAGCGACGCCAGCGCGTGATGCAGTCGGCTCTTGACAGTGCCTACAGGCAAATCCATCGCGACTGCAATCTCCTGCATCGAAAGGCCATCGACAAAGCGCAGCAGCACAACTTCGCGATGTCCCTCGGAAAGGCTTTCAAGCAGTTCGCTCAACTCGCTGCGATTGTCGGATGATTCCTGCGCAGCATCGGGCACCGAGGCCAGCGCTTCATCGTTACCTGCAAAGCGCTGAGCCTTGCCGCGATGGGTCATCGCCAGATTTCGCACTGCGGGGTAGAAGAAAGTGGTGAGCCTGGCGGTGAGGGAAAAGCCCGGGAATTTTCGGAGAAAATAGAGGAACACTTCCTGCGTGACATCCATCGCCAGATCGTGCTGATGCGTGAAGCGCAAGGCCAGGCCATAGACCCAGTCGCGGTGACGATGGTAGAGGGCTTCGAAGGCGAGCTGCCCCGGCTGGCCGCCTTCATTGGCGACGGCGATCAGTTCTTCATCCGAACGTGCATCTTTCATAAATGAACCATTTTGGGCGATTCAGTGCGCTGTCTCAAAATCAATAGCTTGTCTGAGCCGCGAAGCGTAAGCGAGCGATGAGCGTGGCATTGACTGTGGCCCGTGGCATCCGCTCGCTTCCGCTTCACGCCTAGGAAGGATTCTCAGGCAACGCCGAAAGCCCGTGCGCCATGCTAATGTGCCTGCATGGAATCGGTGTGCGACATTGCGATCATCGGTGGCGGTGCTGCGGGCCTGGCAGCGGCGATCTTTGCTGCGGGTCATCGGCCAAACCAGCGCATCTGTATCCTCGATGGTGCCCGGTCGCTGGGCGCCAAGATCCTCGTCTCCGGCGGTGCCCGCTGCAATGTCACGAATCACCGCGTCACACCCGACGATTACAACGCACCTACTACTTTTGTTCGTCACGTTCTCTCCGCATTCAACGAAAAGAAAACTGTCGAGTGGTTCCGCGACATGGGCGTCGAGCTCAAACGCGAAGAGACCGGCAAGCTGTTTCCCGTATCCGACAGCAGCAAAACGGTGCTTGCCGCCTTGCTCAATCGCTGCGAGAGACTGAACATTCGCATCCTCGCCAATCACCGCGTAAGCAGTATTGAAGCGCTGGACACAAACTCCACCGACACCCGAAACCCGACACCCGACACCCGCTTCAAAATCACCCACTCGCAAGGTTCGCTCACCGCCACGCATTTGATCATGGCCACCGGCGGGCGCTCGCTGCCTCTGACCGGCAGCGATGGCGCGGGCTGGGCGATGGTGCAGCGACTGGGTCACACGGTGACGGCGACGTATCCCGCGCTGGTGCCGCTGCTGCTGCGTGATGATTTTTTTCACGCCTCGATCTCCGGCCTTTCTCTCGATGTCGAACTCTCCACCTTCGCGCAAGCCAAGCGCATCGACCACCGCGCAGGCAGCATGCTCTTCACTCATTTCGGAATCAGCGGCCCAGTGGCGATGGATGCCAGTCGTCACTGGGTCATCGCTCACGCCAACGGTCAGCAGGCGAAGATGACCTGTTCGCTTTTGCCTGGACAAGATTTTGCAACGGTTGAAAAGATGATCATTGATCGCGGCCAGAAGCATGCGAAGAAGGCGCTCATCACGACGATCAGCGATCTTCTGCCAGCGCGGATTCTGGAGGCGCTGCTGGATCATCTGCGAATCGACCTGCGCACGCCGATGGCGCAGTTGGCCCGTGAAGAACGGCGGAAGCTGGTGCATGGGCTGACGTCGCTGGAGCTGCCGATCGTGAAGGATCGCGGGTGGAATTATGCAGAGGTCACCGCAGGCGGCGTGCCGCTGAGCGAAGTGCATCATCGCGATATGCAATCGCGACTGGTGGCAGGGCTGTATCTGATCGGCGAGATTCTGGATTGCGATGGCAGGATTGGCGGATTCAATTTTCAGTGGGCCTGGTCCACGGGCTATCTGGCGGGCAAGGCGGCGGCGCAAGCATGAGGCCAACGCATGCAGGTCTCGCATCAACGCCGCAATATCTCTATGCTAGCTGCGCTATGAGTACGAACATTAACGAACGTATCGCCCAGTGGGAAAAAATGACCCGCGAGGCGCCCGATGACATGAGCTGGTTCAGCCTGGGCAAAGCCTACCGCGAGGCAGGTCGGCTCGATGAAGCGGACAAAGCTTTGGCGCAGGCGATTGTGCTTAATGATGGCATGTCCAGTGCGTATCAGCTTCGCGCTCAAGGGCTGATTCAACTGGGGCATCTTGAGGAAGCAGCCGAGGTGCTGTCGATTGGTTATGTCAAGGCGGCAGCGCGCGGCGATGTGATGCCTCAGCGGGCGATGGAATCGCTGCTTCAGAAGTTGGGGCAGCCTGTGCCTTCGACGAAGGAAGTTGCGGCGGCGACGCCACAGGTCGATCCGAATGATCCCAATGCGATCATCGACAAGCGCAGCGGCAAGGCGGGCACGAAGCTGCCTGATCCGCCGATGCGCGGCGCGATCGGCAAATACATCTACGCGCACTTCTCGCAGCAGACCTGGAACGAATGGATTCGTCAGGGCACGAAAGTGATCAATGAACTGCGGCTGGATTTCAGCAATCCCGAACATCAGAAAGTTTACGAACAGCACATGATCGAATGGCTGGGCGTGAATATGGATGAAGTGGCTGCGTTTGCGGCGAAGGGGTGAGCGAAGCCGCAAGCGGCGATGCGTCGCGAACCACTAGCAGCCGATCTGGAGTCGCATGACTTCTCAATCCGTTGAAAAACGCGTGCAGACGGTCTGCCTGCTCATCCTGAGCACGGTGGCGATTGCGTTTTCGCTGTACTGGCTGCGCAATGTGCTGATTCCGGTGGTGCTGGCGTTTTTTCTGACGATCCTGCTCAACCCGGTGGTGAGTGTGCTGATGAAGCGTTGTCGCATGTCGCGTGGCGTGGCGGTGGTCGGTTCGGTGGCACTGGGATTTGCAGCGATGCTGCTGCTTTCGTTCATCGTTTCGATTGCTGTAAGCCAGTTCACCGCGAACGTTGGTCTCTATCAGGAACGAATCGAAAAGCTCTCTTCGGATGTGATGTCTGCGTTGCCTTTGCATCGCTTTGGCATCGATGAGAAGAAGCTGCTCAATCCGCTGGCCGCGGGTCCTCAGGGGGGCGTTAGCGAGCTGCTGGCCAATGTGCTGCGATCGGTGTTCAGCATTGTGTCGCAGGCGGTGCTGGTCCTGATATTTCTTTTCTTTCTGCTTATCGGAAAACACCCGACGCAGCCGTCGCGTAGCACGATCTGGGAAGAGATCGATGTGCGGGTCAAGCGATATCTGATCGCCAAGACGTTGCTCTCGATTTTTGCGGGCATCCTCGTCTGGTCCATACTCGCGGTGCTGGGTGTGCCGCTGGCGCTGACGTTTGGCCTACTCGTCTTCCTCCTCAACTTCGTACCCAACATCGGTTCCATCATCGCCACGCTGCTGCCCATTCCGATCGTGCTGGTCAATCCCGACATCTCGCTGCCTGTCGCGATTCTCGCCATCGCTTTGCCTGCTGCGGCTCAGTTCATTCTGGGCAGCTTTATCGAGCCACGTGTGCTAGGCAATTCGCTCGATCTGCATCCAGCGACGATTCTGCTCGCTCTGATTTTCTGGGGCACCATGTGGGGCATCGTGGGCATGCTGCTGGCTGCGCCGATCACCGCCATCATGCGAATCCTGCTGGAAAAACTGGAGATCACCGCACCGATTGCCAGAGTCATGGCGGGCCGCTTGCACGAAGCGCCCAGTGTCATGAAGACGTGACATGTGATGGCAATCAATCCATCTTCATCTTGGCGATGTCTCTTCATCAATCTTCGCCAGCACTGCCGCTCGCAACGATTTCGTCACCTCACCCGCACGGCCATCACCGATCACCTTCTTCTCCACCTTCGACACCGGTAGCACCTGCCAACTCGAATTGGTGAGGAACAGTTCATCGGCCTCCAGTAACTGCTCCACCGTCAACATTTCTTTACGCACTTTGATACCCAGCGAATTCGCACACTCCATCACAACCTTTCGCGTGATGCCAGGCAAGACCGGCGCAGCCAGCGAAGCATCTACTTCCTCACCGCGCGCCATAGGCGTGAGCAGTTCACCATCTTTGACGAGAAATAGATTGCTCACCGCTCCGCTCGCCAGATGGTTGGTGATGTTCAAGATGATCGCTTCGCCCGCGCCCAGGCTCGCTACCTGTCGAAGCAATCGCAGCCGACTCCAGTAGCTGAGCGATTTGTGTCCAGCGAGTGGATCAAACGGATTGGCCATGGGCGGCGCGATGAGGACTTTGATGCCTTGCTCGAAATATTCGGGGGCATACGCGGTCGGCTCACTGGGCACAATGAGCAGCGTCGGCAGAGGCGGATCGAGTTGCGGCTTGAGCAGCGAGATCGGCCCGGCAGTCATCGTCAACCGAATCCGCGCACTGATCAGTTCGTTATGCGCGACCGTTGATTCCACCGCACCGGCCAGTGCGTTGACATTCACATTCATCGCCAGTCCTAAATGGTACGCTGACTCGGCGAGGCGGGCTAGGTGTTCGTGAAGGCGAAAGACGCGGCCGCCTTGGACGAACATCGTTTCAAACAGGCCTACCGCATGCTGAAAGCCAGCGTCTTCAACGCGGAGAGTGGCCTGATCGATGGGAAGGAACTTGCCGTTGAGGAATATGTTCATGGAGAGTCAGAGTACGGGGATTAAATCTCAAATTACAAATTTCAAATCACAAACAAATTACAAGCACCAATCAAACACCAATCAATCCAATCGAGGCATTGTGCAGATGCTCTCTGATTGGCTCGATTTCTTCCAATTGGAATTTATTTGGGATTTGGCACTTGATCATTGGAGCTTCCCTTTTGGGCCGTTTTGCATCCGGGTTGAAGGGCGGTTATGATACTCGGCTCGCATGAAAGGGTTACGCCATGAAGAAAGACATTCATCCTAAGTATCGCCCGGTTGTGTTCCAAGACGTTTCCGCTGGCACCAGCTTCCTGACCCGCTCGACGATTAAGAGTCACGATACGGTCAAATGGGAAGACGGCCAGGAATACCCGCTGGTGAAGGTGGATATTTCGTCCGCTTCGCACCCGTTTTTCACGGGCAAGCAGAAGTTCGTCGATACCGCCGGCCGCGTCGAGCGGTTCCAGCGCAAGTTTCAAGGCGACTACTTCCAGAAGGGCAAAGCCGCCGAGGCCAAGGCAGCCGCGCCAAAAGCAGCCGAGCCCAAGGCTGAACAGCCCAAGGCTTAGCCATCAACACCGAAATCAAAGCCGCAGTGCGCGATTTTCGTGCTGCGGTTTTTTCGTGCGCGGGAAGTAATGAGTTCAAAGTTCAAAGTTGAAGGTTCAAAGTTAGTGTTGAATCCGAACTTTGAACTCAGAACTTTGAACTCAGAACTTTGAACTTACCCCCATGTCCGACCTCAGCGCCAATCTGATTGCCAAGCTTGAAACCTTGGCCTCGCAGTTCGATGAGCTTGAGCATCAGCTTGTCGATCCAGCGATCGCATTGGATCATCAGCGCATCCGCGAGATTTCCATCAAGCGGTCAGCACTCGAAAGTATGATCACGCGATTTCGCAGGTGGCGAGCGTTGCAACAACAGATTACGGACAACGAAGCGATCATCGCGGAAAAAGCTGACGCTGATCTGGCTGACATGGCGGCTGCGGAGTTGCCTGAGCTTCGCCTGGAATCCGCGCAGCTACTCGATGCGGTCGCCAGCGAACTCGTCACTGCCGATGATCTGGCGATAGGTTCGGTAATGCTCGAAGTGCGCGGTGCAGCAGGCGGCGCGGAGGCGGCGATCTGGGCGGGTGATGTGTTTGAGATGTATCAGCGCTACGCCAGCAAACGCGGGTGGACGCTGGAGCTTCTCGAATTCTCCGAGGGCGAAGCGGGCGGCCTTCGCAATGTGCTGGCCAATGTGCAAGGCCCGGGCGTCTGGCAGCGACTGGGCTACGAAGGCGGCGTGCACTGCGTCAAGCGTGTGCCTGCCACGGAAACGCAAGGGCGAATTCATACTTCGACGTGTACGGTTGCGGTGCTGCCTGAGCCGGAGAAGATCGATCTGGTGATTCCCGATTCGGAAGTGAAGATGGACATCACCACCGCGCAAGGCCCGGGCGGCCAGAACGTCAACAAAGTCGCCACCGCAGTCAAGATGGTGCACATCCCCACCGGCATCGAAGTGCGCATGCAAGAGAGCAACAGCCAACAGCAAAACCGCGCCAAAGCCTGGCAACTCCTGCGCACGCGCGTGTTCGACCTGTATCAGAAAAAGAAGAACGCCGAGCGAGCGGAAAAGCGCTCCACCATGATCGGCTCAGGCGAACGCAGCGAACGCATCCGCACCTATCGCTACAAAGAAGCCATCGCGGTGGATCATCGCTTGAATCAATCCTTCAACCTCGCATCACTGCTTGCTGGTGACATGGATGAAATGATCGAAGCGCTCATCACCCAGGACCGCACCCAGCGACTGGCGGCACTATAAAAATCGCTCGTAAATTTCAATGATCTCTTTCGGATCGGCTTGGGGCGGGTAAAATTCATTGTTCGTGTTTGCTTCGTGTTCTAATCGGATCTCACCATGGCCCGACCCAAAAGTAGCCAGTGCGCTGTTGCTTGTGCCGTCGCGGCAATCCTTGTGGCATGCGCTGCGAACGCTTCGCCAATGAGCGAAGTGGATTTTCGGGGAATAATTCAGCAGCACTGCGCCGGTTGCCATGATGCCGACGTGAAAAAAGGCAACCTCAACTTGGAAGCCCTGCTTGGCAAATCTATCGCGGAGAGCAGCCAGACCTGGGAGAAAGCACTGCGCATGATCGATGCACGGCAGATGCCTCCGGTGGGCAAAGGGCGACCAACCGATGAAACCTATGAATCAATCTCCGCTCATCTGGTCAGCAAGCTCGATGGTGCTGCTGCGGTGAATCCGAATGTCGGCCGGGTTGATACGTTTCGCAGGCTCAGTCGCACGGAATATCGCAGCGCCATCGGCGACCTGCTCGCACTGGAGATTGATGTTTCATCGCTACTTCCCGCTGACGAATCCAGCCACGGGTTTGATCACATCACGGTCAGCGATCTCTCGCCCGGCCTGCTGACGCGCTATGTTCAAGCAGCACAAAAGATCAGTCGCCTTGCGGTGGGCGCACCACTGAATCGCCCCGATGGCTCCACCTACCGCATCAAGCCTGACACCACGCAGGAGAGCCATGTGGACGGCCTGCCTCTGGGCACACGAGGCGGCGCGCTCTTTCGGCACACCTTCCCGCGCGATGGTGAATACGAAATTCAAATCAGACTCACACGCGACCGCAACGATGAAGTGGAAGGACTCACCGGCACTCATCAACTCGAGATTCTGCTCGATCGCGAGCGCGTCGCTGGCTTCGCCGTGACTGCACCCCAGAACAGACGCGCTGCTGACTTCGATGATTCAAAGCTCAACACACGCGTGAAGGTTGCCGCTGGCACGCGCGACCTGGGCGTGACCTTCATCGATGGCGGCAGCTCAGTTGAAGAGACCACGCGGCAGCCGCTGAATGTGCATTACAACCTGCACCGCCATCCGCGCCTGTCACCAGCGATTTATCAGGTCTCCATCACCGGCCCTTTTGCCAGCGAGCAGATGCCTGATAGCGCAGGTGACACCGCAAGTCGTCGGCGCATTTTTGTGACAAGGCCCGACAGCAAAGAGAAAGAGGAAGCTGCAGCGCAGATCATCCTCACCAAGCTCGCGCGGCTCGCTTACCGCAGGCCCGTCGATGATGCGGACACCAACAGGCTCATGGGGTTCTTTCGTGAAGCCCAGAAAACCAGCGGATTTGAAGCGGGAATCGAAGCGTCGCTGGGCGCGATCCTCACCAGTCCATCGTTCCTGTTCAAGATCGAAATGCAGCCCAAGGATTCAACAGCGGGCAAGCCTTATGAGATCAGCGAACTTGAGCTTGCCTCGCGCCTTTCCTTTTTTCTGTGGAGTTCGATTCCCGATGATGAGCTCCTCAAGATCGCAGAGCAAGGCAAGCTGCGCGAAGCGGGCATCCTTGAGGCTCAGGTAAAGCGCATGCTCGCCGATGCGAAGGCATCCACTCTGGCGACTCACTTTGCAAGCCAGTGGCTGCATCTGCGCAATCTCGATTCGATCACGCCTGATGGTCGCCTCTTTCCGGATTTCGATGACAACCTGCGCCAAGCCATGCGGCAGGAAACGCAGATGCACGTGCAGGAACTACTCGATAAAGATCACAGCGTGCTTGCGCTCATTCGCACGGATCACACTTATCTCAACGAGCGCCTCGCCAAACATTATGGCATCCCGCACATCTACGGCAGCCGGTTTCGGCGCGTCGATCTTCCGCCACACAGTCAGCGCGGCGGCCTGCTGCGCCAAGGCTCCATCCTCACCGTCACCTCCTACGCCACGCGCACCAGTCCGGTGATTCGTGGCAACTGGATTCTCGAAAACATTCTCGGCTCACCCGCGCCGCCTCCGCCTCAGGATGTGCCTTCGCTCGATGAATCCGCTGTCATCTCCGATGAACTGACCGTTCGCGATCGGCTCAAGCAACATCGCGAGAACCCCAGCTGCGCCAGTTGCCACAACCTCATGGATCCCGTCGGTTTCGCGCTGGAGCACTTTGATGCAGTGGGCCAGTGGCGCGAACTCGAAGCGGGTCGTCCTGTTGATGCGGCGGGCGGCCTGCCCGATGGCAGTAGTTTCACAGGCGTAGCTGGCTTGGAGGCAGCTATACTGAAGCGGCCGCAGCTTTTTGTCGCCACCGCGACCGAAAGGCTCATGACGTTTGCGCTGGCGCGCGGCGTTGAACTGAGCGATGGCCCCGCGATTCGCAAGATCGTTCGTGAGGCGGCAAAAGAAGAGTATCGGCTGTCATCGATCATTCTGGGCATCGTCCGCAGTGCACCTTTTCAGATGAGGACTTCGCAATGAGTTTCATCACCGGAAAATCTATTTCTCGTCGCACGCTGCTCCGAGGCACCGGCGCTGCGATTGCTCTGCCGCTGCTTGATGCGATGATCCCCGCAGGCATGGCGATGGCGAAGACGCCCGTCAAACCGGCCAAGCGACTGAGCTATGTCTTCATGCCCATGGGCTGCGATCACACGCGCTGGACACCCAAGGGTGACAAACTCGATGAGCTTCCGTTCATCCTCGAATCGCTCGCACCAGTTCGCGAACAGGTGAGCATCATCAGCAACCTCGAATTGGCCAGTGCCTATCCCGGCTCGCACGCCACCTCCAATGCTGCGTTCCTGAGCTGCGCTCGCGCCAAGCACACGGAGAGCACGGACTATCGTCTGGGAACCACTGCTGATCAGATTGCCGCTCAGCACATCGGCCAAGCGACCAAGCTGCCGTCACTGGAACTTTCGATGGACTTGATGCAGGTCGTCGGTCAATGCGACAACGGCTACGCCTGCGTCTATCAGAACAATCTGTCGTGGTCATCCCCGACAACGCCGTTGCCATCGGAAGCTCATCCGCGCATCGTCTTTGAAAGCATGTTCGGCGAAGGCGGCAGCGCTAAAGAGCGCCGTGATGCACTGCGAAAACAGGCCAGCCTGCTCGATTCAATGGCGGATGAAATCGGTCGGCTCAAGCGCGATGTCGGCCCGCAGGATCGCCGCAAGATCGATCAGTACCTCGAATCCGTGCGCGAAGTCGAACGTCGCATTCACAAAGCCGAAGCGGATGTGAACAAGGGGCAACTCGCCGACCTGGAGCGACCGCTGGGTGTGCCTGCTTCTTATGGTGAACATGCCAGGCTCATGTTCGATCTTCAGGTGCTGGCCATGCAAGGCGACATCACACGCGTGATGACGTTTCAACTGGCGCGTGAAACTTCCAATCGCAGCTACCCCGAAATCGGCGTCTCCGATTCGCATCATCCGCTATCGCATCACGGCAACGATCCCAACAAAATCGCCAGAATGGCGAAGATCAATCAGTTCCACGTGTCGCTCTTTGCCGGATTCCTGAAGAAGCTCAAGGACACACCCGAAGGCGAAGGCACGCTGCTGGATAACACGCTCTGTCTCTATGGCAGCGGTATGGGCAATCCCAATAAACACGACCACACCAACCTGCCGACGATCGTCGCCGGCGGCAAGGCATCGGGCATGAAAGGTGGTCGCCACGTGCAGTACAAAGATGTCACCCCGCTGGCCAATATCCATCTGTCGCTGCTCGATCGTGTCGGTGTCGATCTGGAACGATTCGCTGACTCCAATGGCTTTGCTCCCGAACTGTTTGAGCCTGCCCGGCTCTAATTTTCAGATCGTGTATCGAAACATCGGATTGTGTCATATAGCCCCGGCCTTGGCCGGGGGACCGCTTCGAGTTCGCTGAGTCACCTCGGCTAAAGCCGGGGCTATATGAGGCGGATGCGCCGCTCGATGAAACGCGGATACAAACCGTGTGTGCTTTGATGATGTTCACGCCTAAACCAATCAACCCGTTGCTCCTGTCGTGCATCCTCTGCGCGATCGCTGTCACGGCATCCAGTGCAGATTTGAAAAAGGACACTTTGCTGGCAGATGCAGCCGAGGTTCGCGATGGAGCGAAGGTGATCGCGCTGCTCAAACAAGGCGAGGCTGTCGATGCACCGCAAGCCGACGGTATGACCGCGCTCATCTGGGCGGCTTATCACGATGATCTCGAAACAGCACGGGCACTCATCAGCGCTGGCGCGAACGTCAAAGCAGAAAACCGCTACGCCATCACGCCCATCTCGCTGGCTTGTAAGAACGGCAACGGCACACTCGTCAAACTGCTTCTAAATAAAGGCGCAAGTCCCAACACAACACCTAAGGGCGGCGAGACCGTGCTGATGACCGCATCACGCACCGGGCGCATCGAAGCGGTGCAGGCACTCATTGAAAAAGGAGCCGACGTCAATGTAAAGGAAGCCCGCGAGCAGACAGCACTGATGTGGGCAGCAGCCGAGGGGCATGTCGAGGTGGTTGATGCACTGATCCGCGCTGGCGCTGATTACAAGACGCCGCTCAAGACCGGCTTCACTCCGCTGAGTTTTGCAGTGCGCAGCGGACACATCGAAGTAACGAAACGTCTGATCGCTGCGGGGGCCAACGTCAACGAAGCGATGACCGAGGCGCGCGGCGGTCGCAACAAGCCAGTGCCCAATACATCGCCGCTACTGCTCGCCATGGAGAATGGTCACTTTGAGTTGGCCCAGTTGCTACTGAAAGCTGGCGCTGATCCCAATGATGATCGCACGGGCTTTGCGCCGCTTCATGCGATGTCTTGGATTCGCAAGCCCGAGCGCGGTGATAATGAAACCGGCACGCCGCCGCCGCGCGGATCGGGCAAGCTCACGAGTCTTGATTTCGTTCGCAAGCTTGTTGAGCATGGTGCCGACGTCAACTTCGAAAAGAAAAATAGCAGCGGCGGTCGCCTGCGAATCTCTACGAAAGACACCACGCCGTTCCTCTGCGCTGCCAGCACCGCCGATGTGGCGTACATGAAACTGCTATTGGAACTCAAAGCTGATCCAAAGCAGAGAAACGCGATCGATCAGACCGCGCTCATGCTCGCCGCGGGCATCGATGAAAAGCCCGAAGGCGATGGCCCCGCCTCTGCGGAGGAGCATTTCGAAGCGGTCGCTTTCCTTCTCAAACTCGGCGCGGATGTCAACGCCACCGACAAGAACGGCGAGACCGCCATGCACGGCGCCGCCTACAAAAGTCTGCCCAAAGTGGTGCAGTTACTCGTGGACAGCGGCGCTGACATCAAGATATGGTCTCGCAAAAGCAAGCAAGGCCGAACGCCGCTCTCGATCGCTCAGGGCTATCGTCCGGGCAACTTCAAGCCATCGTTCGAAACAGTTGATGCGATCAAGAACGTGATGACTGCACAAGGCGTCACTCCCCCGCCGCCGCCCGGCAAAGATGCTCCGAGCGAGAAATATTGAGCGGCAGACCAACGATGTTGCGCAGTCTTAACCTGCTTGCAGTTGATGTCAAGATATCCAAGAACAATTGTGAACGCTCAATAGAAGTGTCCCCTCCATTATCTCAATAGAAATGTCCTCTCACAACCCGCCGGCTGAGCCTGGCGTAGCGCAGGCTGAGGCGCAGCCGAAGCCGCAGCGGAGCCAGGCTCAGCCGGCGGACGCCCCGACTGCGGGGGTGTTGGCTGCGGGGGCACCACGCCTCGCTTCCAAGGATGATGCGAAGGCGGACGCCACCGTTCCGCATGACTCGCCACACGCTCGCTCAGTGACTCGCACTTCACCTGCGCCTTGGGCCGCTGCGTCACCGCACTGCTCTCCACCACCTTCCCCTTCCACAGCACCGTCAGTTCACCCTCCAGCGACCTGCTCAGCGTCACCTTCTTGTCCGCCAAACTCGGCAACTCTCGCCCGGGATTGAGCTGCAACACCTGCCCTTCAAAACTCACGCACTGATCCTTGCCCACCTTCCGCTCTTCGCGAACGCACAGCGCCGCTATCAATTCCGATGCGCTCACCGCGCGATGCGCATCGGCTTCATCGGCGGGTCTCACCGAGAACTTCTCGTTGAGCTGCGGCAGGAACGTCTCCTTCAAAAACACATTCGCCGCTGCCATCTCACTGATCCCCGCGAGCCGAAGCGCCTTGACCAATCGGTCCTGTAGCGTGCCGTTCATCCGCTCTACTCTGCCCTTGGCCTGCGGGCTTTTCGCGCACGTCAGCTTCACGCCCAGCTCCTTCAGCGCCCGTCCGAACTGCGTCATTGGCCGTGCGCCGGTGCGCTCTTCGATCTCGTCAGCGGCCTTGGTATTCACGCGATAGATGCTGTCCTGATCGGGATAGAGCTGCGCCGGTAGGCCGTGGTCGAGCGACCAGTCTTGAAAGATCGTCATCACTGCGTGCGTGGTCTCGCCTTCGAAGAATTGTGCGTGTGTCCAGCCGGTGGCATCTCTCCGGGGGTCGATCATCACCATCAGCGCGCAGCTGGAGGCAGGCAGAGTCGCGCCATCTTGTTGCGCGCAAGGCCGACTCTCGAACCAATCGTGATGACTGCCATCGATCTGCACCAGATCGCCGAAGCAAGATCGCCGCAGACGACGCTGACGCTTGACCTGCGACTTGCGCCTTCGCTGCCACAATCCTTCGGTCGTCAGCCAGCGGCGCAGCGTCTGATCATCCACCGTCAGCCCGTGCTGCGACAGCAGATATTCACAGGCTAATGTGCAGCCAAAGTCAGCGTAATGCTCGCGGTAAAGCGTCAGCACCTGATCGCGCTGCGCCGCATCCCTGCGCCGATTCCCCGATCTGCCACGCAGCTTGTGAACCAATCCCGCATCGCCCTGCGCTTTGAACCGGGCAAACATCCGCCGAGTCTGCCGGTAACCCAGCCCCAGCGACTGCGACGCCGCCCGCAGTGTCAGACTCCCAGGCTTGACCTGCCCAAACAAGGCCAGCCGACGACGTTCCTTGGTGCTCATCGTGAGTGTTTCCATCGCCATCAGATACCCGATGGCAGGGGACACTTCTATTGAGCATGACAGAGGTCATTTCTAATGAGCATCAACACGGGCATCGCTCAACGACAAGGTCTATCCCACGAAAGTGAAAGTATCTAACGCACAAATGAAAGCTCTGAACCTGCAACGGCTGACGACCTGCCCGCAATGGAGCTATATCATCCGACCCACGTCAGAAGCGCTGGGCTGTAATACACTCAAACTGCGGAGTTGATTTTGCACGGCTCCTTAGGATTGCCGAGCTATGTCAGTTGTCAAAGAATCCTTGACAACTGCCATGGACAGAATGCTTGGGCTTAAGAGGTAACCCATTCTCGATGGCCTAGGATCTGTCAGCCATGACGACATGAAGCGCGTTGTACACGAGCGATATGATGCATTTGATCAAAGCCGCCGGACGATGCGGATGCAGATGATCTTAAACAGAACGAAGACCTTGAAAAGAAACTGACCAAGAAGATGCCCTGAACGGGGCGCGGAAATTATATGAGTGAACATACCCCCTCCATTCCCTCCGTTTCGGTCAGGTACGCTCAGGACGGCAGTTCGACCCGATCGAACTCGATGGGCATGCGACCGATGCAGGAGCGCGTCTGGCAGAAACGTGGCGAGCAGTACCTGCTTATTAAGTCGCCCCCAGCTTCTGGCAAGAGCCGGGCACTGATGTTCATTGTATTGGACAAGCTGCACAACCAGAAGGTCAAGCAGGCCATCATCGTCGTTCCTGAGAAGACTATAGGTGCGAGTTTTCATGACGAACCGCTGAGCCAGTTTGGTTTCTGGACCGACTGGACAGTGGAACCCAAGTGGAACCTGTGTGATTCACCAGGGACAGATAACGGCGGCAAGGTGGACGCAGTAAAGAAGTTCCTCGAAAGCGGAGACAAGGTGCTGGTTTGCACGCACGCCAGCGTTCGCTTTGCGGTGGAGAAGTTCGGAGTGGAAGCGTTTGATGAGCGTTTGATTGCTGTGGACGAGTTTCACCATGTTTCGGTAAGCGAGGACAATCGGCTTGGTGAGTATGTTCGTCAATTGATTGAACGCGACAAGACTCACTTGATTGCAATGACTGGCAGTTATTTTAGAGGCGATGCGGCTGCTGTATTGATGCCTGAGGATGAGCGTCGATTCGTCACGGTCACATACACATACTACGAACAGCTCAGCGGCTATCAGCACCTGAAGAAGCTGGACATTGGCTTTTACTTCTACTCGGGAAGCTACCTGGA
>ENA-ORBV01001407-ORBV01001407.1-microbial-mat-metagenome-genome-assembly--contig:-NODE-1407-length-53670-cov-40.289497_pt1 | contig 53670 bp, 40 predicted proteins | sample MGYA00237777_ERZ505514 | MGnify/ENA primary metagenome ERZ505514 (study PRJEB26160, sample SAMN06269048) | microbial mat metagenome | isolation source: Oligotrophic lake microbial mat | place... | reverse complement strand
AAGAGAATGTGCGCACTTTTGTGAATAACGCGGCGAAATTCTGCCCCTCCCGGAGTACCAGGAGGGGCAGAATTTCGCCGCGTTATTCACAAAAGTGCGCACATTCTCTTCGCCGCCGATGAACCGCATTTCGGCGTCGCATTCCTCGCCTTGGGCGACACCGTGTACATCTACGGCACCGTCAATCAACCCGGCGGTCATCGCGCCTTTGTCGCGCGAACCGCGCCGTCGCAAATCACCGACGTAGCGACTTACGAATACTTCGCCGGCGGCGAGCGCTGGTCGCGCGCGCTTTCCGACGCCGCTCCGCTCTTCGGCAACATGCCCAGCGAAATGTCGGTGTCGTACAACGAATTCCTTGGCGCATATCTCGCGGTTCATAGTTTGGATTTATCTGGAAAGATCGTCGGCCGAACCGCGCCCAATCCGTGGGGACCGTGGAGCGAGCCGGTCACGCTCTGGCAGATCGAACCCGCGCCGCTCGCATACGAGCTGCCGTACCCCTTCCGCCTCACGTACGCCGGCAAAGAACACCCGCAACTTTCGCCCGACGGCGGGAAGACGATCTATCTGACTTACATTGAGTTTGAAGAGTATTTTCCGCATCTGGTTGAAGTGGAGTTGGCATGAGCAATGCCACCGCAGAATTCCGGTGGGGCAGCCATTCCTGTCTGCCACGGCATTCCATGCCGTTCAAACTTTTATATCGCGTGAACGCGATGACAGACAGGAATGTCTGCCTCACCGTGTCAAAAGCGTGCAAGCGTGCTGGCCCGAAAGGACGTTCTAAGTGATCCCTACCGTTGAAGATGTCAAAAGTTCGCCGATGACCCATCGCTTCGGCGACTTGTTCAATCCACCCGGGTTGACGAACTTTCTCGGCAGCGTGCAGACCGAAGGGCACGACCCGGTCGCCATCCGCAGCTTCGCGTTTCCGCCGTTTGCAATGGGGGATAATGTTACCGCGGGGTTGTTCGTCAATGGGAAGTTTTTTCCTGCGTGGGGTCAGCCGGTGACGACCGTATGGCGGCCGGATCGCATCGAACGCACCGCCGAGGTCGATGGGCTTCACCTGCACAGCACCACCGTGCTGGCGGTGGGCAAGATGGCGGCGATCGTGCGGCTGAACGTGCAGAACCGGTCGGGGGCGGCGAAGAACGTCACGCTCAAACTCGGACTGCGCGGCGGGATCACAAAATCCGTCACAAGCTGGGCGGCGGCCGTCCCGCCGACGGAAGCCGACAATACCGTTGAAGTCGATTCATCGCGCAAGGCGCTGCGGTTTGGCGCGAAGAACTCTTCGGCGGTCCTTATTCAAGGATGTAACCCGCTTGCGAAAGAAGTGAGTCTGGTCGGGCTGCGGCATGAATTCAGACTTGCCGTTAGTGAGACGAAGACCATCGACTTTATTGCTTGCATCGGTGAGACGGCTGGGGAAGCTGAACGACTTTTCGATCAAACGTTCCGCGAAACCGCCGGCGCCATCGAAGACGCGACTGCGAATTGGAATGAAGAACTGCGGGCGATTTTTACGCCGGGCAACTCGCGGTATTCCGGGCATTTGCCGATCCTTGAAACTTCTGATCGCGATATTCTCAAGGTCTATCACATCGGCGCCGCAGGCATCGCTTACTTCAAGCGCGATACGCCCCACAGCGTTCACGGCCGCATCTACGGCACGCTGCTACCTCGCTACTGGCAGACGGTCACGTTTCTCTGGGATTACTCGCTTTCGGGCATGGTGCACGCGTTGCTCGATCCGGCGGTGATGAAGGCCAACCTGCAACGGTGGATGAAGCTGGATATTCACAAACACTTCGGCACCGAGTTTCTCACCGGCGCCGGCGTGGGCCCGTGGTATAGCGTGAACGATTTTGCCATGTGCGGCATCGCCCGCGACTACCTGCGCTTCAACGGCGACTTTGCGTTTCTCGATTCAACCGTCGGCGACCACAAAGTGCGCGATTATCTGGCCAAGTACGCCGAGAACTGGAAAAGCTTCAAATCCCCGCGCGGCTTGGCCGATTACGGCGGGCTGAACAACTTACTCGAGTGCGTGAACACTTACCTGCACGAAGTCGCCAGCCTGAACGCCGCAAACGTGTTCAACATGCGCTTCGCATCCGAACTGGCACAAATGCACGGCGATCAAAAAACCGCTTCGCGGCTTAGCTCAGAAGCAAATCAGCTCGCGCAAAAAGTAAACGAGCTATACGTCAAAGGCAAAGGCTATTTCAACGCCCGCTTCCCCGACGGCAGCACGCGCGAGGTTCGACACATTTACGATTTCATCACCGTGCTCAACACCATGCACGATGCATTGCCCGCAAGCCAGCGCGCGGAAATGGCCGACTTCTTCAAGCGCGAACTGATGACGCCCACTTGGGCCCACGCGCTCAGTTGCGATGATGATGATGCGATGTTCAGCGTACGGCCGGACCATCAATGGAACGGTGCCTACCCCGCCTGGCCGCCGCAGGCCGTAACCGGGCTTTATAAAATCGGGCAGGTCGATCTGGCCTTAGACTGGCTAAAGGGCCTGGCGAAAAGCGCCAATCAAGGTCCCTACGGGCAGGCCCACTTCGCCGAATCCGTCGTCGCCCCCGAAGACGGCGGCGCGATCAAGGCACCCAGCGATTTCCCCTATATCAATGACTGGACATGCTCATCCGTCGGCTCGTGGTGCAACACCATCATCGAAAGCATCTTCGGCGTACGCGCGGGTTTGCAGTCGATCGAAGCGACACCGCAATTTGGCAAGTTTGATCCGAAGGCCGTGCTGCGGAATTTGCGGTGGCAGGGAAAGTCGTACACTGTCACGAAAGATGGATTGAAGCAGGAGTAACGATTGACGATTGACGATTAATGAGACTTGGTGGCACAGACATTCCGGTCTGTGTCTCCGATGCAGTCTTTCAATCGTCAATCGTCAATCGTTACGCTGCCACTCGCGCAAATTACCGTATGTTCGCCGATCATTTCAGCCCCGTCGCCGCCATTCCACGCACAAAGTACCTTTGGCTGAGGAAAAACAGAACGATCACCGGCACCGTCATCAGCACGTTGCCGGCCATGATCATCGTCCAGTCGCCGCGGTTCTCGATTTGTGCGGTCAGCAATCCCAGGCTCAGTGGAAACCGGCCCTGGTCGCGCAGGTAAATCAGCGGGCGCAGGAAATCATTCCATGCCGCCAGAAACGCCAGCGTCGCGATCGCCGCCGCCGCGGGTTTGACTTGCGGCAGCATGATGTACCACCACGTTTGCACATGGTTCAGGCCGTCGATGCGGGCGGCTTCTTCCAGTTCCTTCGGCAGTGTTTTCATGTGCTGCACCATCAGGTAGATGAAGAACGCGGAGCCGAACAGCGGCGTAAACGTCGCGCCGAAAAACGTCGGCACCCAAATCGGGTTGAGCGTGTTGTACCAGCCGAGTTTCTGCCAGATGAGAAACGACGGGATCATCGTCACCTGCTCGGGCAGCATGAGTGTGCTTAAGAGAATCAGCAGCGCGATCGACCGCCCCGGCCAGTGCAGCCGGGCGAAGGCGTAGGCGACGAAGGTGCTGCTGAAGAGCGTGCCGGTGACGGTGAGCACGACGAGCAACAGGCTGTTGCCCAGATATTGCCAGAACGGAATCGAGTTGAAAATGCGGATGTAATTCCTCGTGAGTTTCCCCCAGATGGCCTGCGCGGTGGACGACGGCGTGATGATGATGCGCAGCATGGCGGGATGATTGATGCCTGACGCCTGACTTTCAATCCGCGCTGTCGGTGGCACAGACATTCCTGTCTGTGTCTCCGATCCTTCCCGCAGCGGCACCCAGATCTTCGGCTGATAGGTGTCATCCTCAAACGTCGGCGGCTGGAAGATGATGCTCATCGGGCGGTGCTGCGCGAGATAGGTTGACCGCGTACTGCGCCACGTCTTCCCGCCGACGGTTAATTCGGCATCGACGCGATGCCAACTGTCGTCGGCCTTGAGCGACAGAATGAGTTTGTGCAGGTCGGCGGGGTCGCAGGGGAAGTCGAATTGCGCGCCGACGACAAATGGCTCACTGAGTGATCGATACTGCGCCTCAGTTCCCCCGCCCGCCGCGGGCACCAGATACGTCGCCTTCGAAGCTCCCGCGAACGTCTGCCACTCGGGAGTGATGTTGAAAATGCGGGCGTCGAGGGATCGGACCTGCAATCCAAACAACACGAGCGATGCCTGTATCGGCTTTCCGGATGCATCGTCCACCTGGTACGGCGACGACTCGCGATAGGTCGGCATCGCTGGCAGCCACTTCCCCGCGGCGACTTCTTCGTCGGTTTTGGCGCTGGTAAGCAGCATCCACACAAACGGAAACAAAAACGCCGCCGCGATGGAGAGCAGCAGCAGATGCAGGCCGAAACGAATGAAGCCGACTCGTCCGTTCCCCAGCCGCGAAGCGGCGGCAGAGAATAGCCTGGGGCGTGAGCCCCAGGTAGACACAGGCCCGTCACGCAAGCCCCACAGGGGCGACAGAATGAAATGTGTCGACGCGTGATTTGGCGCATGTAACGAAATCGCCGTGCACCCATCGCACATTCTTTCGCCGCTTCGCGGCTTGATCGGGCGCGGCATGTTCACCCGGGGCTTTCTATCTTTCGTCGCTTCGCGACTCAATATAAATTCAACTCTGCTCATAATGCACCCACCTTTTGCTGAGCCAGAGTTGAATCGCCGTCAGGATGAGAACGATCACCAGCAGTATCCACGCCATCGCGCTGGCGGTGCCCATGCGGAAGTATTGGAACGACTGCTTGAACAGGTAGTACGCGTAGAACAGTGTCGAGTCGGCCGGTTGGCCGTCGGGGGTCATGACGTAGGCTTCGACGAAAATCTGCATCGTCGTAATCACGCCGATAATCGTGTTGAACAGGATGAACGGGCTGAGCATGGGAACGGTCACATGCCAGAACTTCCGCCAAGGCCCCGCCCCATCAATGTCGGCGGCTTCGTAGAGTTGTGCAGGAATTCCCTGCAGGCCGGCAAGCCAGATGATCGTGCCGCTGCCGGCCATCCACAGGTTCACCAGGATCAGCGACGGCTTGCTCCAAACCGGGTCTTGCAGCCACAGCGGGCCATCAATGCCGATGAGCCTCAGCAGTTGATTGATCGGCCCCTGGATCGGGTTGAAGATCCAGATCCACAGCAAACTCGCCGCCACCAGCGGGACGACCGCCGGCATGAAGAAGGCGGTGCGATAAAATCCAATGCCGCGCATCTGACGGTTGAGCAACAGGGCCAGGCCGAGGCTGACAACCAATCCCAGCGGCACGCGAATGAGCATGTACGCGGTGTTGCCGATCGATTTGAGGAACAGCGGATCGGCCAGCACATCGCGATAGTTCTGTAATCCGACGTACCGCGCCGGCGACATCACATCGTATCGCGTAAAGCTCATCACCATGCTGAACAGAATCGGCCCGCCGATGAGGCACGCAAAGCCGATCCACCACGGCGAGATGAACAGCATCGCGGCACCCACTTCACCGCGGCTGTAACTCATCCGTTTGCGGTTTCGCTTGAACGACAAAAAAATGAACAAAGCAGGAACCAACGAAGCTAGGCCGTAAACGATGAGCCACGGTTGCCAGTTGACTACGTTGGGCGGCAACGGCTGCAGCATTTCATCGAGTTGCTTCTGCGCCGGGATTGCACTGCGCGCAAGCGTGTATCGAATCGGGTCTTCACCCTTGGCGCGGGCTTCATCGTCAAATTCATGCCGCGAGGCCGACTCGAATGCGCGCACCTGCTGGTTCCACAACAGTTGTCCGATCGGCGTCACGGGCCGGTAGCGGGTTTCGGGCATCAACTCGCGCAAAACCTGATAGGCATTCTTGAATGTCTGCGGCACGCGCGGGTTGTCGAAGATCGATTCCTGCACCAGCGATTCGAACAGCCGGCGGTTGGCAAGGCCCTCAGGCAGATACAGCCGGCCTTCGCTTTCGGCCTGCTCGCGCTTGCCGCGTTCGAGCAGCCGGGCGCCCTTCTCGCTCATAATGTATTGAATGAGCTTGAACGCGCCGTCCTTGTTCTTGGCGGTCGAAGGAATCACAAGCGAAAACCCGCCGGCCCAGGTGATCGGCTTGCGGCCTTTGGCCACCTCGTCGGCGGGGAGGGGCGCGGGGGCGATGATAAAATCCATGTCCGGGCGAAACAGCGCCATGAAACGGAACATCCAGTCGTTATCGATCTTCATCGCGATCTGCCCGCGAATGAACGGATCCATTTCGACGCTGGAAAGCGATTGCTGGAAGGCGCTGACATTCGCCGCCCCGCCGACGTCATCGTGCAGATCGACCACGAAGCGCAGCGCCCGGACCACCTCGGGCGAATCGAACGTCACCCGCGCGCCATCAGCACTGAGCAAACTTCCGCCGGCCTGCCACGCCCATAGGTATAGGAAGCTGTTGCCAAAACCCATTCCGAAGCCGGGGGCAAGACCGATGCGCTGGATGCCGCTCCTGGTGTCGCCGGGCGTGCGATAGACCGTGAGTTTCTTCGCATACTCGCGCAGTTCTTCCCACGTCGCGGGCGGTTTTGGATTCCCTTTCTCATCGACCAATCCCGCCTCGCGAAACGCTTCGCCATTGATGAACAGGAAGCGGATGTCGCCCGTGAGCGGCATGCCGTACAGCCGCGGCCTTTCACTCGACGCCGGCGGCGCATAGCTGGCTTCGGCGACGGCCCAGTTGTAGTAGTCGTCAAGCTTGATGCGATTGGGATCGTCTTTGTTTTGCTTTTCAATAAACGGTGTCAGGTCGGTCAGCGCCCCGCGGCTGGCCCATTCGCCGGTGGCAAAGCGCGAAAAGAAATACACATCCGGCGGCACACCACCGGCGATGGCGCTGAGCAGCCGCTGGTTGTCGGCGGTGTTATCCCGCTCGGCCGACGCGCTGATGATCACCTTGTACTGCGGGTTTTCCTTCTCGAACTGATGCACCAGCGTGTAAATATCAGGCCCGAGAAAGTTGATCCCCCACGCGACAATTTCCTGCCGCGCGCCTGTGGCCTGGTAGCGGGTGGATCGCCAGGTCCAGATGCTTAGAGCGATCACAAGCATCGCAAACAGCGCGACGGCGACGGACAACGGAATTTGCCCGCGCCTCTCTTTCCCCCTCCTGGTACTCCGGGAGGGGGTTGGGGGGAGGGCTCTTTGGAAGTTGCGATTGACGATTGACGATTGACGATTGACTACTGGCACGAGTGCGCTGTTTCCACGCTCACCCTCCCCCCCGGCCCCCTCCCGGAGTACCAGGAGGGGGAGATTGGTGCTGGTGCTCTTCACGCGCGCCTCCACGCCACTACAAGTCCGATGACACTCCCGACTGCACATATCATCGCAAAGACATCGCCGAAGCGCGTGTAAAACGTAAGGCGCTCGTCGAGGCCGACCCGCTGCATCGCCCACCCTTCACGATCCGCGCCGAGCATCTCGACCACTTTGCCGGTGGAATCGATGAACCCGCTCATGCCGGTGTTGTTGGCCCGGGCGGTCCACACGCGGTTTTCGATTGATCGAAACGTGGCCGCCTGCAGGTGCTGGGCCTTTTCGTACGCGTTGAACCAGCCGTCGTTGGTGATGTTGACGAGCAGTTGCGCGCGCTTGCCGCCAGGCCCGCGGAACATCGATGCGACGTAACCGCTGTCCATGTCTTCCATGCAGATGGGGGTGACGAACTTCACCTCGCCGCCGGCTCGATCACCGCCTTGCTCGGAGCGGCGCGGCAGGGTGAAGACGATCTGCTGCGCGCTCGCGCCGGGCGTGATCACGTAATCCACCGCATACGCCGCCATCTTAAACAGCCACGCGTGCAGCCAGGGAATCGTTTCCTTGAACCACACGTATTCGCCGAACGGAACCAGGCGCATTTTGTCGTATCGCTGTTGTGGCGCACGCACGGTGTAGAAATAAGCGGCGTTGCGAATATCGGCCTCGGCGGCGGGCGCGCCCTTCGGCTGCACGGTGGGCACAGCGTAAGCACCCAGCAGCAGCGACGTTTCATGAAGTCGAACAAGTTGCTCAAGATCGGCATGCACTTTGTTGAGAAACGCCGCGCCACCCGCGCCGGCGCGCACCTCGGGGTTGAGCGGCGGCATCACCGTTTCGCTCCAGACGATGAGTTCAGGTTTTACATCTTGTTTGCGTAACGCATTCAGCGCTTCGTCCGTCTTGCGAAAATGAAACTCGATCTGCTGTTCCTGCGTCACCGTCCGCGCGCCGCCGCGGGCGTGGGGGAAGTTGGGTTGGATGACAAGAAGGGTCGGACCGGGGGTTGGCTGGGTTTGATGGATTCGCCAATAACCGTAACTTAAAATGCCCAATGTTATGAGGGCGAAGCCGCAAGCGGGGGGAACGACTCGCTTGATGTTGCGGCGCAGCTGCCATGCGATGAGGATGAGCGTGTTGCACATCATCACCCAGAACGTGACGCCCCAATGCCCGGTGATTTCGGCGATCTGGCACATGGGCAACAACGGAATTTGCGATTGCGACAGCGCAAACCACGGAAACATTCCCCCCGCCCCGCCGCGGAGCCATTCGGCGGCGGTCCACGCCGCGGGGATTAATAGAAGCAATAGAATCAGCCGGTGGGGCAGACATTCCTGTCTGCCATCGCGTTCCTCGCGATTCTCAAATTCGGCCGGCATGGAATGCCGTGGCAGACAAGAATGTCTGCCCCACCGGTGGAGCCGAAAGATTACCGCGCCGGCAAGCGCCCACCACGACGACAGATACAACAGCAATGCCAGCGTACCGAGAAACGTCGCATGCCACAGCCACCAGAAGTTGAGCGCGAAGAACGCAAAGCCACCGATATACCCCGTCAGCGCCGCGGATTTTGCCGATCGGCAGCGCGTTACCGCAACCAGCCACGGCACCAGCCCGATCCACGCGAGATAAAACTGGTTGAATGGCGCGAACGAAAGCGCCAGTAACGGCACCGATAACATGGCGACCGCACACCGTTGCCACAAGGCTATTGTGGGAGAAAACTCTGGCGGAAATTGCTTGGGCGGCGCGTCGGCGGTCACGCCGATAGCGTCATCGGCAAGGGCATGCATGTCCAGCGCCGCCGGGCTTTGGTGTGCGGTCAAGGGTCGATCAATATGAGGACTTCGGGGCGTTGGGATCGACGAACATTGCTTTTTTCAGCCAGAGCAGATCCTGGTTGCCGTTCTGGCGGTCGTTGCGTTTGACCGTAAGGGTGCGGCGGTCGCCCCAAATCTTGTACTCCGCGTGGCCGTCCACAAAGCTGGCGACCGTGCCCTTTTTATGGAAAAACGCCGGTGGGTCGCCCCAGATATGGGTGCCGGACGACGGCTGATATTGCCAGCCCTTGCCCTGCACGAACGATCCGCCGTTAAAGCCGCGTTCGTCATACTCTTCGATAAAGACCAGTTGATCCGTCTTGGTTTTGTTAATTTTGGTGACAATGTGCGGCGGATCGAGTCCCGGAAGCACGCCGGTTTCCCAAAAAGTCAGGTGGCCTGCAAAAAACGGGTCGCCATTCATGTGATTGCTGATGGAGTAACTGCGGTAGTTGGCCAGATCGATCGAAGCCGGACATCGATACGTTTCGGCGGCGGCGCAATACTTCCACAGCAGGCCTTTTTCGACCGAGGCGCGGGTGTTGAAGGCCGGATCGCCGGGAACATCGATCACCCATCCGTCGCGTTTGGCTTTGTTGTTGGTGTTCGGCGAACCGTTGGGGTTTTTCTCGCCGTCGGTCTCCGCCCACACCAGGCTTCCTTTGTAGTCGTTGGTGTACATCAGCCAGCCCTGCGTAAGCTGCCGCAGGTTTGACATGCACGCCGTCACCTTCGCCTGCTGCTGGGCTTTGCTGAGGGCAGGAATAAGAATGCCGATCAGCAGGGCGATAATGCCGATGACCACCAACAGTTCGACCAATGTGAACGCTCGAGAAGTGGAGGCAGATTTGCGTAACATTTGTGTAGGACCCTTCAACGGAACATCATTCATGATCAGGCACATCATTGCGTGTTGGCGATTCACCGAGCCGGCGCGGCGGCTCGTGAGCCACACGGCGATCTCTCTGGTTTTCCTCTCACAGATAGTACGCTGACGGCGGGAAATCAGGCGGGGAATTCGGGTAAATTCTTCGGTCGCAGCGGTTTGCTGGACGGACATTACGTTACCAAGTCGTCGCTGTCGCCGGAGCTGCCCCGGCGGGCTTCGTCTCGGAACCGGGTGCCCCGGCGGTGGCGGAATACGCCGGGCGTCACACCCGTTTTTCTGCCGAAAAGCGTTGTAAAATAGTGCGGATCAGGGTAACCCACCGCCCGCGCAACCTGCTTGATGGGCAGGGTGTCATCGAGCAGCAATTGCGAGGCCGCTTCGATCCGCAAATCGGTCAGAAACTCCAGCACGCTCCTTTGCGTCTCTCGAACGAACAACCGCGACAAATGCCGCTCGCTCAAGTGAACCTGCGCCGCAACATCGCGCACTTCGATCGGGCGGGCATAGTTGTCGCGCAAGTAACGCGACGCGGTCTGCACGATCGACTTGCTGCCGCGTTCGGTGATGGGCACCGGCTCGGCGGGCACGCCTTGCGTGTAGGCGCGGGCGGTATCCAGCAGCAACTTCGTCGCCAGGCCTTGAATGGATTGCGTGTATCCCGGCGCCTTGTTGCAGATCTCTTCGGTCAAAAGTTCGAGCGTCTGCTCCAGCAGCGCCGACGGACGGGCCACCAGTTCGCGCGTGGAACACAGCGCTTCCAGCAGCGTATCGGTCGGACGGTCGGCGTCGCCGGCAGGATGATCGGGCAGCCGAAGCAGCGTGAACGCCCAGAAGTAAATTCCCAGCGGTTGCGTGCGGGAAGAAATAATCTCATGCGATGCGCCCGGCGTGGCGAGAAATAAATCGCCGCGCTCCACCGCGTGCTCCGCTTCGCCGATTCGAAACGTTCCCCTGCCGGCGTAAGCAAAACACACTTCAATGAACGAATGCGCGTGCAGATAGTTGCGCCACCACTTCTCCCCGAGCACGCCCCAGTAGAGTGTTTCGATGCGGTAGGAACCGAGGCGCAGCGACACATGCAGTGAATCGATCTCAAAGAGCCGTTGACGGCTGAGCGGCACCGGTGCCGGGCGCAGCAATCGCGACGGACGCGGGACGCGAGGTGGAACGGTTGTGAAGCGACGACTCATATGCGATTTGTATGAAAACAAGCGGCCCGACGATCAATGCGACGGGCCGCTTGCAAGTCTATAGTGTTCACTGCCTGCAGCGGCGCGAATTCACCGTTTCACAACAGGATTGTGACCGGCGTTTTGCTCGCGGCGCCACCCATCATCAGCGACTCATTAGCGACGACGGCGGAGCAGGCCGACCAGGCCGGCGGCAACCAGCGACAGGCTCGTGGGTTCGGGAACCTGCGGCGCGGTGAACTGCGTGGCCGGGGTGATGGCGACGTTGTCAATCTGTCCGGCGATGCTCGGACGGGTGCCGGGCACGGTTTCGTCCAGATCCCACTTCACCAGCACGGTGTACGTGCCGGCGCTGGTGATCTGCATCGGGGCGAAGAAAAACGCGCCGCGCGAGCCATCGATCGCCGGCGCACTGAACGGGTCGTCACGTGTCAACGCCACGTTCGCCACAAACCCGCCGGCGGAAGTCTGCACCTCGGCCACGGTCAGATCAAAATTCTCCCCGAAGGCCCACAGGTAGGCGCTGAGAAAGTAATTGCCCGCAGCGAGGTTTACGTTCTGACTGTAGCCGTTGTACGCCGGCGCAACCGGATCGGCGACACCGAGCGGCCCCTGTGCGGCGAACGCGCCGGAGTTGTGGGTGTTGCCGCCAACGGGCGCGCCCACTTGGAATGAGTTCTGCTGCGTCCAACTATTCGGCACGCCGGCGGTGACGCTTTCAAAGCCGCCGTTGGCGACGATGGTGTTATCCGTTACTTCCGAACCGGCCTGGTATTGGTCGAACGAAAGTCCCGTGCCGACGTTGGCAGTGGCGACGGCGACGATACCCAGTAGCGATGTCGCAGAAAGACCGAGGCAAAAACTTCGCATTGCATTTCCTCCAAATCCCGTTTTGAGGTGAGGCACGCAGCGCCCGGGATAACGCCAGCGGCATTGGGAACGATGAAACTGAATTCTCACCTCCGAATGCAAATTCGTCAACCTCAATCCATTAAGTAAAACAGACAAAGGCGTTTGAGAACGCGTCAGTTTAGCAAACCTTGCGGTTTGGCAATGATATCGCGGCACTACTTCGCCAAAAGCGGTTTCAGCCCCGCATCATCAAGGTCTAACCGGTACATGATCTGGTTGTATTCGTAACGCGGGGTCGTGCTATCTGTGCCGGAAATGCTGTTTGCAAAAGTGCCCTCAAAATACACGATGCGCCCCCCTTGCTCGTCAAAAAACGAATGCAGGCGTGGGTTGTAGAAGCTGTATCGGTTGTGCGTGACCACCTTCTTCCCCCACTTCCACGGCCCCTCGATGGCGGCGGATTCGGCGTACCAGACTTCGCCCAGTTTGCTGGTCCCGTCAATCTCCAACCCGATCATGATCCACTTTTGGCGAAACGCGTTGTAGCTCACGCTGGCACTGTGGAGCGTGACGGGTTGCCCGTCGTCCACATTTCGCAAAAAATAAGGCGATTCGTCGGCGGTCATCAAACCCGCGTCGATCAGTTCTTTCTGCTCGCGACCCGAAAGCGTTCCGGTGCCCCGCTTCCACGCCCAGACGAGTTGGCCCTTGTTGCGATCGAGCTTCGTCTCTTTGCCTTTGAACACCACTCCCGGCTGCAGCGGGGTGAAGGCTTCGTACTGCGACACATCCAACACACTTTTTAAGTCTGCCTTCACGCGAATGTTCGGCGGGCCCCAGTGGCAGAAATACTGATGTTCCACGCCGTCAACAATGACCTTCTTGTCGATCGCCTGACCCTGCGGGCCCAGCGGCTCTTCCAGCGGCACCGAGATGGCGCTTTCAAACTCCTGCTTCAGGTCATTGAAAATCATGATGCCGCGCTCGAGCCGCTGGGAAATATCTTTCATGCGACTGAAATGCCCGACAAGCTTCTCACCGCCTTGGGAATCTTTGGCCGTGAAGACGGCGTCGGTCCACACCGGGCCGGGTTTGTCCTCCGGCATTGGCATCATTTTTTTTGTAAATCCGTCCGGATTCATAAAGTAATCGAAGTTGATTCCGACCGAGGGATCAAGCCCGCCCTTCTCCGGCAGCAGCGATCGCGCGCCGGTGGTATGAAAGTTGCCCAGCGGATAGCTGGGCCGATTGGTATCGCCCCAGAACCAATAAATTTCACCTTTGTAAACCGCGGGTTGAACGGAATCCTGGCCGAAAACTTGCGCGTTGAGCAGCGGTTGCTTGATAGGCGGTTCGCGCCCGAGAAGCACGCTGTCGGCGTATATCCCCGCGCCCGTGGCGCGGTAGATGCGCTGGGCGATGTTGAGCCGTTTGATTTTGAGCGACGCCGACCCGCCGGGCGTGACATCAACTTGTTTGCCCGCAAAGCCGAGAAAATCTTTCTCCATCTCGTAGCCGTGACTTTTCACGGTGAAGAACAGTTTCTGGTTCATCAACCCCGGTTCAAAAAACGCCGCGAGGCCGGCGGAATCGGTCATGAACTTCAGGTTGTTGACGGTTTCGAGTTCAACCATAGGCACGCCGCGGCCGGTGGATTCGTCAACCACTTCGATCGCAAAATACTCCCCCTTCGGCGGGGCGGCGCAGGCGCAGACGAAGCAGAGGTGGCAAAGTCCGATGACACTCGTCAAACTAGTTCGCGTTAAAATCGACATTGCACCATTGTGCCGTATCCAATCGCCCCCCTGCAATGCCCGGTGGCGGTAACGACAGAATGGCTGTTTTCCCAAGCTTATGAACCACAGAGACACCGAGGACACAGAGGAAGAGAATGGGAGGGCTAACGGACGACGGACGACCTAATGGTATTTCCTATTGTCATCCTTTCGTACCATCCTACGCTCTGTGTTCTCTGTGCCTCTGTGGTTTTATCAAGAATTCGAGGAACCCGTGTTCGACCTGAAACACAAAATCGCCGCGGTTACCGGCGCGGGAAGCGGGATTGGTGAAGCCATTGCCCACGCGATGGCGCAGCAAGGCGCCACGGTCTATCTACTCGAGCGCAACGAATCTGAGGGCGCGCGGGTTGTTTCAGCAATCCAATCCGCCGGCGGATCGGCGGTGCTGATTGTGACCGATGTGGCGTCGACCGAATCGTGCGAAGACGCTGCCCGGAAAATCCTTGGCGCACACGGCCATTGCGACATTCTGGTGAACAACGCCGGCATCGGCCACGTCGGGACGGCGCTCACCACCACCGCCGACGACTTGGATCGCCTCTACGCCGTCAACGTCAGGGGTGTGCTCAACATGAGCAAGCCGATTCTGGCGAGCATGGTCGCTCGCGGCGGCGGGTCGATCGTGAACATAGCCAGCGTGGGCGGCGTGGTCGGGTTGCGCGATCGGCTTGCCTACTGCACGACGAAGTTTGCGGTCGTCGGGCTTACCAAGTGCATGGCGCTCGATCACGCCCAGAGCACCGTGCGCGTCAACTGCATCTGCCCCGGCCGGGTGGAGACGCCGTTCGTCCAGCAGCGCATCAAGGAATATCCCGACCCCCAAAAAGCCTATGAAGAAATGGCCGCCAGCCAGGCGCTCAAACGCATGGGAAAGCCGCAAGAAATCGCCGCCGCCGCGGTGTATCTGGCAAGCGACGAGGCGGCATTCGTCACCGGCAGTTGCCTGCTGATCGACGGCGGGCTGAGCGTGGGAAAATGATCTCGTTTAGCCGCGGATGAACGCAGATCAAACGAAGACCGTTGGAACCGCAGATAACGCAGAATACGCAGATTACGCAGATATTGAAGAATGCCTCTTTTTTAATCTGCGTAATCTGCGTAATCTGCGTAATCAGCGGTTACTTTCTGCGGTCTTTTCCTATCCGCGTTCATCTGCGTGGATCTGCGGCTAAACTGCTTCTGTGCCGAATCGAAAATCAAAAATCCCAACTCGAAAATCCACTGACTGGTCTCCCGTCGCCGATTGGTATGACGAGCTTGTCGGCGATGCCGGCAGCGAGTTTCATCGTGAAGTCGTCCTGCCGCGTACGCTGAAGTTGCTTGATGTGCAGCCGGGCCAGCGCGTGATAGATGTGGCTTGCGGACAAGGCGTGCTGTGTCGGCTCCTTGCCGGCAAAGGGGTGGATGCAACGGGAGTGGATGCGTCGCGCGAGCTGATCGAGCGGGCGCGGGAGATGAGTCGTTCGTCGGTCGGATCCGACGCTTCGCTTAAGCTCAGCATCGGCGTGGCGTTTCCGAAATATTATCTTGGGGACGCGCGCGAATTAGGGTTTCTGCCTGAAGCAACTTTCGATGCCGCGGCTTGCGTGCTGGCAATCCAGAACATCCACCCGATCGCCCCGGTGTTCGCCGGCGCGGCGCGCGTGCTCAAGCCCGGCGGCAAATTCGTCCTGGTAATGATGCACCCCTGCTTCCGCGGGCCGAAGGAGACGCACTGGGGCTGGGACGATCAGGCCAATGTGCAGTACCGCCGGGTCGATAAATATCTGCTGCCGCGCAAAGCGCCGATCTACGCGCATCCGGGTAAGAAAGATGGCGCGTACACCTGGACGTTTCACAAGCCCATTGAAGATTACGTCAAGGCGTCCGCCAAGGCCGGACTATTGATCGACGCGATCGAAGAGTGGCCCAGCCACAAAAAAAGTGATTCCGGCCCGCGGGCGCGTGCGGAGAATGCGGCACGGGAAGAGATTCCGATGTTTTTCGCGATGCGGGCGGTGAAGTACAACCTTTAGCCGAACTGGCAATGGAAGCCATTCGCAAAATTGATGGGGTCGATTTTCCGCCGTTTATTGTAGTGGATGACAAGGGTATGATTTTTTTGAGGCTTTGTAACTTTGCCCGAAATCGGCTCTGATGAAATTCAACTCAATCAAGGATTAATTTATTATGACCCAACCCATCGCCATCCAAAGCTATTGCTACCGCGGCTTCAAAGCGGTGCCGGCGTTTATTGAGCAACTAAAATCGACCGGCGTATCCGCAACCGAAGTGTGCGGCGTGCATGCCAACTTCATGGATGCATCCACGTTCGCCGCAACCATCGAGCCGTTTAAGAAGGCCGGCGTGGCAATCGTCGCCATCGGCGTGGAAAAACTCACCGGCGAGGCCGACAACGACAAACCTCGCTTCGAGTTCTGCAAGACCGCGGGCGTCAAAAACATGAGCGTCACGTTCGATCCAAAGATCATGGATAACAACTTCGCCGCGATGAAAAACATCGAGAAAATGGCCGACCAGTACGACGTCAAGCTCGGCATCCACAACCACGGCGGGTACGACTGGCTGGGCAACATTTCCATGCTCCAATACGTCTTCGACCGCACCGGTCCACGCATCGGCCTGCACATCGATACCGCCTGGGCGATCGATGCCAAGCACAACCCCGTGCAAATGGTCGAACAATTTGCATCCCGCATGATGGGCGTGCACGTCAAAGATTTCGTCTATTCCCCGAAGCGCGAACCCAAAGACGTCATCATCGGCGCCGGTAATCTCGATCTGCCCAAGTTCATGCAGATGTTGAAGCAGATCAACTTCACCGGTCCGTTGGTGATTGAATATGAAGGGGACGTGGATAACCCCGTGCCGGCGCTGAAGCAGTGCGTCGAAGCGCTGCGTAAACTCGTGTAAATCGCGACCGTTAGCGCGGCACCGAAGGTGCTCGATCGAACTGGACGCTTGTTTAACCGGAACGTGCGCCGTGAACATGGGCACCTTCGGTGCAGCGCTAACGGGTGCAGCGCAAATGCGAGTACAATGATTGCATGTCAATGCGCATCGAACGCGACTCCATGGGTGAAATGAACGTACCGGTCGATGCGCTCTACGGCGCATCGACGGCGCGCGCGATCAAGAATTTCCCCATCGCTAAACGCCCCCTTCCTCCCGAGTTCATTCACGCCTACGGACACTTGAAAGCGGCATGCGCAACCGCCAACCGCGATCTGGGTCTGCTCGACCTGAAGATTGCTGATGTGATGATCGTAAGCGCAGATGAAGTCGCGCAGGGGTTGCATGATGCCCACTTTCCGGTCGATGTGTACCAGACCGGCTCGGGCACCAGCACCAACATGAACTTGAACGAGGTGATCGCCAACCTCGCGTCCAAAAAACTCGGCGACGGCACGCGGGTGCATCCGAATGATCATGTGAATCTCGGGCAGTCGAGCAATGATACGTTTCCGACCGCGATGCATGTCGCCGCAAAGCTCGCACTGGAACGCGACCTTCGCCCCGCCGTGCAAAGGCTGCGAACGGAACTGCTGGCAAAAGCCCGCGATTGGGATCACATCATCAAGGTGGGCCGAACGCACCTGATGGATGCGACGCCCGTTCGGGTCGGACAGGTGTTCGCCGGCTTTGCCCGGCAGGCGGCGCTGGCAGACATGCGCATTACCGAGACCGGATTCGAGCTTACTCAACTCGCGATCGGGGGCACGGCGGTCGGGACGGGCATCAACACGCACCCGGATTTCGCGCGAAGAGTCTGCGAAGCACTCTCGGAGCGAATCGGCGAGCGTTTCGAGGAAGCGTCGAATCATTTCGAGGCGCAGGCGGCGCGCGACGCGATGGTTGAATCGCATGCGCTCCTCAAAACAATCGCCGTCAGCCTGAGCAAAATCGCCAACGACATCCGCCTGCTCGCCTCCGGCCCGCGCTGCGGGATTGGTGAACTCATTCTCCCTGCAATCCAACCCGGCAGTTCGATCATGCCCGGCAAAGAGAACCCCGTCATCTGCGAGAGCGTGATGCAGGTTGCCTGCCGCGTCATCGGCAACGATGCCACCATCACCACCGCGGCGCTGGGGGGGGTTGGGTCGATTCTGGAGTTGAACGTTGCCATGCCCGTCATCATCGATGCATTTCTTGAATCGGTTCGGCTGCTCAGCAATGTCACCAACGTATTTGTCGATAAGTTGCTCAATGGCTTGAAGGTGGACGAAACGCGGTGTGCCGAGCTGGTCGAGAAGAGTTTGATGAACGTCACAGCCCTCGTGCCGGCCATCGGTTACGACGCCGCCGCCAAGGTGGCCAAGCAGGCGCAAGGCGAGGGGAAAACGATTCGCCAGATGGCGCGAGAACTCAACTTGCTGGATGATGCGACGCTCGATCGCCTGCTTGATTTCGATGCGATGACCCGACCATCGGCGCCGCAACCTCTGTAAACCCGTCGCCGGAAACAGCTTAAGCACTGAACGTGCCCGGTACTGTTGCTAACATAATGCTAACTGCTCATATTGGAAACCATTGACGGAAGCCGCCCAATACGCTATGCTTGCCCGACTTGGCATTTGTCATGCCGGTTCGCGTGCGCGGCCAGGCATAGCGTGAAAGGAGTGCACGTTTCGTGGCGAAAAAAGCAGTCGTCAAGGCCGTGAGGAAAACAAAGGCTTCTGTGGCCGGCAAGGTCGTCACCGCAAAGCAGGCAACGAAGCCGGGCATTAATGGCCACAAAAAAGCTGCCTTTGTAGCCAAAGCCGTGATGGTCGTGAAACCGTCCGCCAAGTCTTCGGCCAAGCCCGCCGCCAAGCCCGTGGTCGTCGGCAAATCAGTCTCCACGCCGGCGCGTTCAGTTCTGGTTACGCCCAAGCGCCGTCTGGTGCCGATGAAACCCGTTCCCGTTCTCAGGCCGCTGGTCCCGCTGCCGCCGGCCCCGGTAACAAGCGCTTCCAAACCAAAGAAGAATCTCGCTGGGATCAGCCCCCGCGAGCTTGAAGATTTCCGGGGCCTGCTCTTTTTGAAGCGCCGAGAACTACTGGGCGACATGAGCAGCATGGAACGCGAAGCGCTGCAATCCGGCCAAGGCAGTAACCTCTCCAACCTGCCCATGCACATGGCCGACATGGGCACCGACAACTACGAGCAGGAATTCACGCTCGGTCTGGTAGAAAAAGACCGCGGGCTTCTCCGCGAAATCAACCATGCGCTGGCCAAAATCCAGGACGGCACCTACGGCATTTGCGAAGGCACCGGCAAATCCATTCCAACAGCGCGTCTGGAAATCCAGCCGTGGGCCAAGTTCTCCATTGAATGGGCCCGGCAGCTTGAAAAAAACATGATGCTGCGGCGATAGGTATCGGATGATTCCCAACCTGCAGGTTTATCGCAATGCGGTCGCCAGTGGCCGAGCCATTCATTCCCCCGCCGCCATTGCGACGTTCTTCATCACGTTTGCGCTTCTTCTTGCCGCCGACTTATCGAGCAAGGTGGTCGCGTTTGATCGACTGATGATTTCACAATTGCGCACGCCGCCGGCCAAAGTTGAAATCGCTTCGCGGACGGTTGTGGCCATTCCGAAACTGCTGCATTTTCATGTGACCGCCAACCAGGGCGCGGTGTTCGGAATCGGCCAGGGGAAGCGGTGGCTTTTTGTCCTCGTGTCGGTCGCCGCCATTGGTTACCTGCTTTACCTCTTCGCCACCACCGCCCGCCGGCATTGGCCGACGCATCTGCTGCTGGCGGGCTTTCTCGCCGGCGTGATCGGCAACATGTGGGACCGGCTGACGATCGGCTACGTCCGCGACATGCTCTGGATGCTGCCGAACATCAAGTGGATTGACCTCTTCCCCTTCCTGCCCGATTCGCTCCGCGGGTATGACGTGTTCCCGTGGATATTTAATCTCGCCGATTTATACCTCGTCGCCGGCGTGATCATCACGATCGCGTACATGCTGTTTGCAAAGCAGAAGTCTTTGGAACCACAGATGAACACGGATGGACACAGATTAAAAGAGGAAGTCAACGGCTCCGCACCGCAATGAATGGTCAATTCATCTGCGTTCATCTGTGTTCATCTGTGTTCATCTGTGGTTCAACATGACGCTGGACGAGCAAATGATCCGCCGTGCTATCCGCCTCGCGATGAACGGCCGCGGGAGCGTGGAACCTAATCCGATGGTCGGCTGTGTGTTGGTGCGCGACGACCGGATCATCGGCGAAGGCTGGCACACCCACTTCGGCGGCCCGCACGCCGAGCCGACAGCGTTGGCCGACTGCATTTGGCGCGGCGAATCCCCCGCAGGCGCAACCGCGTATGTGACGCTCGAACCGTGCTGTCACACCAATAAAAAAACCCCACCCTGCGCCCCGCGGTTGATCGAAGCGAAAATCGCCCGCGTGTTTGTCGGATGCCTTGATCCGAATCCGGAGGTGAATGGGCGGGGCATTGTGACTCTGCGCGATGCGGGAATTGACGTCGTTCGCGCCGATGAAAAGCTGGAAAGCGAGTGCAAACAATTGATCGCGGCGTTCCTGAAATGGAACCGCGCCCGACTACCTTATGTCACCATGAAATGGGCCGAAACTGCCGAAGGAAAAGTGGCTGGCGCGCACGGCGCGCGGCTTCAAATCAGCGGACCCGTCGCGTCACATCAAGTACACAGATTGCGAGCAAGAAGTGATGTGATCATGATCGGATCTCAGACGGCGATCACCGACAACCCGATGCTGACCGCGCGGGACATCCCAGAACCCAGACCATTACTGAGATATGTTCTGGATCGCCGCCGGCGAGTTCCCCTCTCGGCCAAATTGTTTCAGACTGCGAGAGCGGTACCGGTCGTTGTTGGGTTTGGACCGGAGCATTATTCTGCCAGCGACACATCACAGCTGAAAGCCCTCGGTGTTGATGTCTATCCAACACCATTTCTAGACCGCGCGCTCATCGATCTTCAAACACGCAAAATCAGCGGTCAATTGGCTACGCACGTTCTGATCGAGGCTGGCCCGACGCTCGCGAACGCGTTCTTCACCGACGGACTCGTAGACAGGCTCTGGGTACTGAAGTCAAAGTGCATATTCGTTAATGACGCGAACGCGCCGATCGCAGCACAAATCCCTAGAACATTTATTCAGGTTGGTGAGGCCGACTTGGGTGACGACAAGTTGATCGAATTTTTGAACAGCAATAGCGAAGCCTTCTTCGCCGCCGTCCCCTCCGCCGACTTCGTACTCGCGTCGCAGGCTCCGACGTAGCAAGGGTTTTCAACCCGTTCCTGGCTTCCTATCACAACTTAAATAACGGGTTGAAAACCCGTGCTACGGTTACTTCCACGCGGACTTGATCGCCTCCAGCGTCAGCGGGCGGCCCTGCAATGTCCACGGGTCGCCGCTGGCCCAGCCGTCGGGTCTTGAATCGGTGAACCACTTCCAGAGGAACACGCCTTTCATAAATGGACGCTTCTGGCATTCTTCGATCGCGATGCGGTAGAGCCGCGCCTGCTGCTCGTACATCTCCCCGCGGTCGGCGCTCCACGGTTCGGCGGCGGCTTTTTGAGAGGACGTGTAGCCGATTTCGCCGAAAACAACTTCTTTGTTCCATTTCTTCGCGAACGGCTCGATCTCGGCGTAGATGACGTCCCAGCGCGCGCGGATGTCGTCATCGGTCGGATTCTCCTTCGGACCGACCGGCCAATACGCGGTAATGCTCACCACGTCCACCGCATCCCACCACTTGATCTTCTGCCATTCCATGAACGCCGCCGAATAGCAGATGGGGCCTTTGTAAACCGCCCGCACGTCGGCGATGAGTTTTCGCCAGCGGGCCTCCTGCTCGGTGGTCTTTTCATATTCCACGCCGATACACAGCCCGTCGGCGCCGTTCTCTTCCGCCAGCCGCGCGTTCACCAGCAGGTATTCGGTGTAGCTGGCGAACCATTGATCCCAGTGGTCTTCGCTGAGCATCTGGATATCGCCGTGCCACTTCCCGCCGTGAAATTCCCGCGACCAGATGTGCGGCTTGAGCAGCACCTTCAGCCCCGCCGCGTGCGCGTTCTTGATCGTTTGAGCCTGGTCTCCTTCGGGCGATCGCCCGTTGCGGCCGTATCGCACGACCGGCGAAGTGACGTTGTTCATCCACGCGTAATCGTTGATGGCAATCCAGTTGGCGCCGAGATTCTTGATTTCAACAAGTTGCTGCTTGCACGATTCGCCGCCGTACCCGCCGCGCGAGCTGGCAAGACAGATACCGCGGATTTCCTGTGCGGATGCGAGTTGAACCACAGAGAAACAGAGGACACAGAGGAAGAGAAGGTGCCGCGCACTTGTCATCCCGAAGCGTACTCGCGAGGGACCCACAGGTCGCTGTGCGCTGGCTCGCCGAGTTGTATGGCGCGGCGACGCACTCCGACAAGCAGGTCCCTCCGGAGTACCGTTCGGGATGACAACCTCATGAACATTCTCAAACATCTGCATGCCCTCTGTGCCTCTGTGGCCAATCATCAATCCAAAGCCGCGACAAGTTGATCCATCTGCTGATCCGTATTGTAAAAATGCGGCGCGGCACGCAGGCGATTCTCGCGCAACACCACTTCAATCCTGTGCTCGACTCGCAGCCGCCGGGCAATGGCCTTCAAATCTGCCTCGCCCGGCGGCAGGAACGCGACGATGCCGCTCCAATCCTCGCCGCCACGGGGGCTTTTGATGCGGTAACCCTTGCCGCGCAAACCCGTCACCAGCCGATCGGTGAGATGCTTCACCCGCACCGCGATCGCTTCCTTCCCCGCGGCAAACAGCATGTCGATTGATGCGGCGACGCCCATGACCGATGCCAGCCCCGGCGTGCCGCATTCGTGTCGGCGGTTGTCGGGTTGCAGCGTATAGTTTAACTCGCCGTAATTGTCCGGATCGACCACGCTATACGCGCCGATCGCCAGCGGGCGAACCTGCGGCATCAATTCCTTGCGAATGAATACGAACGCGGTTCCAACCGGCCCGAGCAACCACTTCTGCGATCCGGCGGCGAGGAAGTCGATGTTTGCCTTCTTCACATCCACGGGTAACGCGCCGAGGGATTGGATCGCATCGACGCAAACATACTTCCCGCGCTGCCGGCAGAAAGCGCCGATCTGCTCGATCGGCATGCGCTGTCCGCTGGCGTATTGCACATGCGACAGCGCGACCATACGGCATCGCGGGTGCTCGGCGGCGGCGAGGAGTTCGGCGAGGTTCACGGCACGTGAGCCATCCGGCTGATCGCGCTCGGGAACCATGATCACTTCCACGCCGTGCCGCCGAGACAGTTCCATCCACGGATACACGTTGGCCGGATATTCCACCGCCGCCGTCACCACGCGGTCGCCCTTTGCCCAATCCAGGCCGAATGCGACAGTGCTGATCGCCTCGCCGGTGTTTTTCTGGAACGCGATCTCGACCGGTTCGGCGTTGATGAGCGTGGCGATGGATTTTCTGCATTTCTCGATTTCGCCGAACCCGACATCGCCCAGGTACGCATTACTCTCGTAGGCTGTTGCGAACTTTCGCACCGCCTCGGCGACACAATGGGGCAGCGGCGAAATTCCGGCGTGGTTCAGATAATTCCAATGCCGCAAGACTGGAAAGGCATCTGTATTTCCGATGAGTTCATCCACGGTGGCCATGCAACCGAAGTATAATCAAATGCCCGCGTTTTGACGGGCGAAAGGACTCGCAAGCCAAAAGATGTTGTTTCGATCCTTATCAGCCGCCGCCCTAGCCGCCGCCACCGCCGCCGCCTTTGTAAGCTCCGCTGCATCGGGGGGGCCGGCGGTTCCTCTTCCCATTCACGACTTCACCCTCCCGCGGTTGGAGTATCCCAGCTATTACAACGCGCTCGATCGTGCGCGCCTGGAAGTGTTCACGGGCCGATATCGCAACGCGCTGTTCACACTCGCAACGCCCGATTCGACGCCTGATTCAACCGAAGCACGCTTGCTGCGCGCCGAAGCGTTCGCCAACCTCGGCCAACGCGACCGGGCATCCTTGATTCTGTCCGCCGACGATTTACTCAATGACACGCGCGCGGCGTTATTGCGAGCACAAATCTCGGCCGACGCCGGGCGGCTCGATCAATCGATCATCGCGCTGCGCGAATTCATCAGCCGAACGCCCGACTCGCTCGCCGGCCGGCAACAACTGGCGTCTGTGCTCGAACAATCCGGCGACCTCGAAGCGGCCACGAAAGAGTTGCAGTGGTTCGTCGATGCGCCACAGGATTTTATCAAGCGGCTCGACGATGAAACCGACTCCACACTGGACAACGCCACGAATCTCACCGCCGTCGCCCGGGCGCTCGACCGCTGGGCGACGATCACCGGCGCTTACCAAACCGATGAAGCCCTGCATGACAAACTGTTGCACGCGTTCATCCGCGCGTATGACCAGCTCGACCGCCAATTCTGGCCCGCCAGAGTCGCCGCCGCCGAATTTATGATGGCGCGGGATGACAACAAAGGCGCCCTCAAAGAACTGACCGCCGCCAACGCAATCAATCCGAATGACGCGCGCGTCAATGAACTGTTCGGCCTGTTGGCGCTGGAGCAATACAATCTGGATGGTGCGGATGAGGCCGTTCGGTCGCTCCGCGCCGTTGATCGCCACAGCGTTCGCGCCGAAGTGCTGGAAGCGCGCACGCTGCTCACGTCGCGTCAACCGCTTCTTGCCGAAGCGCCGCTCAAGCGCGTACTCGACGCACAGCCGAAGCACATTGAGGCGCTGGGCCTGCTCGCCGCCGCCAACGCCCTTCGGCTGCGCGAAGCCGCCGCCGGTGAACTGATAGCGCAAGTCGAAGCGGTCGACCCGAATAATGCCACCGCGTACTTTGAAGTGGCCGAACAACTCGGCGCCATGCGCCAGTACCCCCGCGCCGCCCAGATGTATAAGGTTGCGATCGCCCGCGCGCCGTGGTGGATCGCGCCGCGCAACGGCTTGGGGCTGCTCTACACGCAAAGCGGCGACGAGGATGATGCCCGCATCGCCCTCGATGAAGCGCACAAGCTCGACCCGTTCAACCTGCGCACCACGAATTATCTGCGTTTGCTGGATGATTTGGCCAAATTCGCCCGGCTCGAAACGCCGCATTTTGTCATCTACTTTGATGAGAAGCTCGACCCGATCATCGCCGAGCCGATGGCGGAATATCTGGAAAGTATTCACGCGCAAATCTGCCGCGAATACCAGCACGAGCCGGCGGTGAAGACCTTTATCGAAGTGTTTCCCACGCACGATGCGTTCAGCGTGCGCACGACCGGCTCGCCGTGGATCGGCACGGTCGGCGCGTCGACGGGCCGTGTCATCGCGCTGGTCTCTCCGCGGCGCGGACAGAACACGATGGGCACGTACAACTGGGCCCGCGTGCTTCGGCACGAGTACACGCACACGGTCACGCTGGGCGCGACCGAGAATCGCATTCCGCACTGGATGACCGAGGGCCTGGCGGTGCTGGAAGAGCGCAAGCCGATCCCGTGGGATTGGGTTCCGCTGCTTTATCATGCGGTGAAGAACGACGAACTGTTCACGCTGGAAGATTTAACGTGGGGTTTCGTGCGTCCGAAGAAGCCGACCGATCGCACTCTGGCGTACGCGCAGAGTCACTGGGTTTGCCAATTCATCCAGCAAACGTTCGGCCATGCGACGATTCTGAAGCAGCTTGCCATGTATCGAGAAGGCAAGCTGCAGGAAGAAGTGATCCCCGCGACGACAGGCAAAAGCGTCTCGCAGTTCGAATCAGAATTTTTCGCGTGGGCGCGCGCTCAGGTGGCGCGGTGGGGTTATGACGAAGAATCGCAAAAGAAATACGACGAACTGCGCGACCGCGGGGAAGACTTGATCAAATCGCGGCAGTACGCCGAGGCGGTTGGCGTGTGGGAGCAGATCGCGGCGCTGCGGCCGGTGGATGCGCTGCCGCATCAGCGGTTGGCGGGATTGTACGTCAGCAAAGAAGTGAATCAGCCCGCCAAGGCCATCGATGCGTTTATTCGACTTAACGATGTGGAGTTGAAGGACAATCGTTATGCCAAACGGCTGGCACGGCTTTATCGGGATACCGGCGCAATGCCCAAAGCGATCGCCGTCGCAAACGATGCGACGCTGATCGACCCGTATGATCTGGATGCGCAGAGACTCTTGGCTGATTTATATGAAAGAGCCGGCGATGTAGATCAACTCGCGCGCCAGCGTAAGACAGTTGCCGCGTTGGAAACGTGGATTTCCGAAAACCGCAAGCGAAACAAACTCGATGGGGCGACGAATTAAGCCCGGGCGATTGCGCGATTGTCATCCCGAAGCGCACCCGCGAAGGATGACAATCTGCGGCGCGGGTTTTCGGGGTGAGCCCACGCCATGATACGCTTTACCCAATGAACGCCAGCACACTTTCCATCGCGCAGTTTCAAGCCTACATCCGCGAGCGCTACGATAAAGTAGACCGCGGGCGGGGGACGCCTAAGACGTTTGTGTGGTTTATCGAAGAAGTCGGTGAACTCGCCACCGCCCTCAACGGCGACGACCGCGCCAACTTGGAAGAAGAGTTCGCCGACGTGTTCGCGTGGCTGTGCACGCTGGCCAATATTAATGACGTAGAGTTGGCGGATGTGATTCAGAAAAAATACCTGTCGGACAATCCGCCGGAGGGGCATAAATAGGCGCGAATCGCGCATGACGAATGATGCATGACGAGAATAACGATTAACGATTGACGATTAAGCGTTGTCCTGTCCGCCTAATCGTTAATCGTTACATCGTCCCGTGCCGCCCGCCGAATCGTTTACTTCTTCGCCGCCTTGTACTTCTCAAGCGCCTCCTGAATTTGCGGCCGCATGTCGTCACCCGCTTTGGCGACGGCTTCTTCCTGCACCTCGATCGCCTTGTCGATCTCCCCTTTCTTGAAATGCACTGCCGCGAGGGTATCGAGGATGTCGCCGCGTTCGCGTTTGCTGGCGACGACACCGGCGACGGCGTATTTTTCGGCGGCCGCGAGTTGAATCTCGGAAACCTCCGGCTGATCCACCAGCGTCCAGGCCACCGCATTGAGCATTTCGGCGTCGGCCTTCACGGCGTCCAGATTGGCCTCGGCGATCTTCGCGGCTTCGTCTTTGTTGCCGGCGCGCCAGGCGGCCTGGAATTGTTTCATCATCGTTTCACCACCGGCGGCCGATTTCGCGTCGTATGCTCCGGCGACCACTTTTGCCAGCACCGGTCCCATCTGCATCGGATGCCCGATCCAGGCGATCGTGCCCTTCTGGTCAACAATGAACGAACACGGGATTCCGTTTCGCCCCGCCGCCGCCAGCCAGGTTTCGGCCATGACGCCTCGGCCCTCGCCGCTGCGGTCATCCATGGCGACGTTGTACATCATCTTGTCGCCCATCTTTTCCACGAACGGCTTCACCTTGGCCTGATCTTTTTCGTTCTCCCACACGCTCGTGCCCACGACCACGACGCCTTTGTCTTTATACTTCGCCTGCAGTTCGCTGATGTGCGGAATGGCGGCGACGCACGGCCCGCACCAGGTCGCCCAGAATTCCATCACGTAAACCTTGCCCGGCTCAAAACCGGTGACCGCATCGCCCTTCACCCACCCGCCGACCTTAATCGGTGGCGCAGCGTCGCCGACTTTTAAACCGGCCAGCGCCGTTGCGCCGGTTAACCCCAAAATCATGATGGTCAGAAGCGTAAACAGAGAACACTGTTTGAAAGCGAAGCGTGGCGACATAATGGCCTCCAGGTGCGACTGAGATTTTTGACCCCTTGCAATCAACGAGGCTACGAACCGCCCCGCTTGCACAGCCGTAGCATCCCTTTGAAGGGATTCGGTTGCAACTAAAATGAACGGTCGGCGGCAATGATTTGTCCGGTGGATCGAAAGCCCGGCCATGACTTTCACAGAATTGGCGTGGGGTCGGCTGCTGGACAAACACATTTAACGAGCGGCGAGCGTGAGCGACCCGATTCCTGTTTCAAGGTGACCGGTCGCAGAGGCTTGCGGCCCGTAAGTCAGTCCGGAAGTTTGACCGCATGATCCGCTGCATTTACGTTTCCCGCATGCGTTGTCTGGTCTTGGCGACCTTCATTCTTGTTATTGCAGCATCGACGGGCGTTGCCCAGCCCATCGGCGAGGTGGAGAGCATTGGGTTCAACAACGTCTACCGACCCGGCTGCTGGACGCCGATGGTCGTGCGCATCAAGCCGAACGGCGCGCTGTCGGGGACGTACCAGCTCCAGATCAAACAGCGCGATCTCGACAACGACGTCGCCGTCTTCACGCGCAACATTACCCTCACCGGCAGCGAAGGCGGCGGGCGCGATCAGCGGTTTTGGATGTACTTCATCCCCCAACCCGTCGGCCGCGGGCTGCCTTCGGCGCGCGACGGGGCTTCGTTGAAAGACGTTCAGGAGTTGATAGAGGTTTACCTGTGCAACGAAAGCGGCAAGCAGATCACCCAACTGCCGATAACCGCTGTACCCGATAGCGTCGATCCGCCGAGCACCGACGGCCGGCGCGGCGTGCGGCTGGTGATTGCCGTGAACGACGGTGGCAGCCGCGTGGCCTGGGCCGAATACAGCGACGGCCTGACTGATCGCAATGCGCTGCTGGGCGTGCTCGAAGATGTGGTGTTCATTTCCCTGCGCACGCGCGATCTGCCCGAGAACGTGCTTGCTTACGATGCCGTCGATGCCATCCTGTGGCTCGATGCCGACCCCGCCGCCCTCAAGGCCGACGGCGGCGCGCGCGAACAAGCGATCGATACCTACATTCGCGCCGGCGGGCATCTGGTGATCTCACAGCCGGCCAACTGGCAACCGACGCTCGCCTTCGGTCCGCTGCTGCCGGTCGAACTTAAGGGCGTGACCGATCGCCCCGACCCCGAGCCGCTGCGCACGCTCGCCAAAGCGCCCGTGCAGGGCCGGCGCGAGCGCCCGCTTGGCGCGGGGTGGAACGCGATCAAAGGCCCGTTCCGCGTCGCCATCGCCACGCCGAAACAGAATGCGCTGGTCGATGAATGGATGACGCTGACGGATGTGCCCGGTCGCCACCCATTCATCGCGCGGCAGGTCGTCGGCTGCGGCGCCGTCACATGGGTGGCGCAAGACCTGGGCGACCCGGCGCTCACCTCGCTGGCGAAAACGGGTTGGCTCAACGTGTGGGATCACGTCTTCGGCTGGCAGAACGATCCCGTCGCCGGCCGGTCGATCTTGCAGGAAGACAAAGACCGCTACCCCGCCGCCGCCGCCGTGGATTTGGGTAAAACGCTCACGGTGTTTGAAGACAAGACGAAAGTCGGGCTGTTCATTACGCTGGCCGTCGTGTTCTTCATCCTATATTGGTTGCTCGCCGGGCCTGGGTTGTATTTATTCCTGGCCAGCCGAAACCGCGCGCAATACAGTTGGTTCGCCTACGCCGGCGCCGCGGTGGTCGCCACATTGCTGACGGTGCTGATCGTCAAACTGGTGCTGCGCGGCCCCCCTCGACTGGATCACCTCACCGTCGTCCGCGGATCAAACGATGCGAGCGGCGTGGTGCGATCGCGATTCGGCGTGTATATCCCGCGCGACGGCGATCAGAAGCTTGAAGTGGCACAGCCCGCCGAAGCCGGAGGGGTGTCGGCCATCAGCGCGCTGCCGCTTCATCCGGCGCACCTGCTCGATGAAATCGATTCGGCCGGCAAGCTGAGCTACACCGTGCCCGTTCGCGACGCCGTCAGTGCCGATCGCGCGAGCATGACCGTGCCCTATCGCAGCACACTCAAACAATTTGAATCACGCTGGACCGGAAAAGTGGATGGCCGGATTCAAGGCATCGTGCAGGTCAGCCCGGATATTCCCGGCAACCTCGACGGCCGATTGACCAACGGCACCGGCCGCGATCTGTTCGACGTCTACATCGCCTACAAAATTCCCACCGGCGGGCGATGGCAAAACTGGATGCTTTACCTGCCAAGCTGGAAGGACGGCATCACCATCGACTTGCAGCGAGAACGCACCGGCGACCGCGGCGAAGCCAACGGCCGGCCGGCGGCGCGAATTGTGGGCATTGACGGCGCCATCCCCGGCGGAACAATCAACCTCATCGGCGAAATCGGCCGCGACTGGCGCGATTTCTGGGTCCCCGATCTGCGCGCGGGAACGCAAATGGGCGACGCGTTGTGGGACGATAAATTCGGCCGCCCGCGCCGCGCGATGCCGATGCTCACGATGTTCGACGCCATCCAACCCGCCTACGCCGACGCCACGCGCGGGCGTATCGAGTTTCAACGCAAGGGCGCGCGACACATGAGCCTCTCCCCCGCCCTGGCCGCCGGTGCGCTGGTGGTGGTGGCCGAAGCAATCGACGCGCCGCAGCCCATCGGGATTGAGGTGGAAGGCGACATAGTTCCCGGCAACGGGCGAATTGTGTATCAGTTTGTGCTGCCGACGATTAGAAAAGCAGAAGAAGCTCCGGTTCCCTCGCCCGGTACCCCGGGAGAGGGTTAGGGAGGAAGTCATCCTATGTCTGTCATGATCAAAACCGTCAACCTCACCAAGCGCTATGGCAACCTCATCGCGCTGAGCAATCTCAATTTAGAGATTCACGAAGGCGACTGCTTCGGGTTCATCGGCCCCAACGGCGCGGGCAAGACCACGACCATCAAAATCCTGGCGACGCTGCTTCAACCCACATGGGGCGAAGCGCGCATTGCCGATTATGTGATCGGCTATCAATCGCGATCGATCCGTCCGCTGATCGGTTATGTGCCCGACTATTTCGGCGCGTATGAAGACATGGTGGTGCAGGAATACTTAGAGTTCTTCGCCGCCGCCTACAACATTAACGGGCCACAGCGGGCGAAAGTGGTGAACGATGTGCTGGAGCTGACCGACCTGGGCTTCAAGCGCGACGCCCCCGTCGACGGCCTTTCGCGCGGGATGAAGCAGCGGCTCTCCATCGCCCGTGTGCTGGTGCACGACCCCAAAGTGCTGCTGCTGGACGAACCGGCGGGCAACCTCGACCCGCGCGCCCGCATTGAGATGCGAGAATTGCTCAAGGAGCTGCGCCGCATGGGCAAGACGATCCTCATCAGCAGCCATATTCTGCCCGAGTTGCAGGATTTGTGTAACACCGTCGGCATCATCGAACGAGGCGAGCTTATTTACTCGGGGCCGTGGGAAGACATCATCCGCAAATCGGGCGCCGGCGTGGTGCTGCATGTGGGCGTCTCGGCGAACCAGGAATTGGCAGCGGCCATGCTCGGCCAGGACCCGAACGTGACCCACGTCGCCAACAACAACGGTTACATCGAAGTCACCTTGCGCGATGGCTTGCGCGACTACACCTTTATTCCACAGAAGCTCCTGGCAGGTGGGTATCAACTGACCATGTTGAAGGAAGAAGAAGCCAACCTTGAAACGGCGTTTATGCGGTTAACGAAGGGGATTGTGCAATAATCGTTATGCACCGGCCGATGCTCCGCCGGGCAGCGGGAATTCGATGCCGGCGTACACCTCGGCCAGAGGAAGGTCGATATTCACGCTGCGAAGCGGCGCAAGCGCATCGATGCCTCTATTTACGGTGATCTGCCAGTTGCCGTCTGAATGCCGGCGGAAGGTTTCGATCAGTGGCTCGGCCTGGCTAAGCAGCACGTATTCCTCCATCGACTCCACTTCCCGATAAAGCGAAAATTTCCGCCCGCGATCGTAAGCTTCGGTCGACTCGGACAACACCTCGAACACAACACGCGGATTCAGAATCGTTGTCCGCTTACGGTCGTCCGGATCAAATGCCGGCGGCCCGCAAACGATGCTGGCATCGGGGTAAACGTAATTTAGCTTTCGACCAATCCGCACGCGCATGTTGCTTTCCAGCGGTACGCACGGGCTCCCGCGCAGCCGAGTCACCAAAACCGCAACAAGATTGACCGCGATCCGGCTGGCCTCGAAGGTCCCCCCGGACATCGCAAGGATTTCGCCGTCGTGAAACTCGTGTTTATCCCGCGCCAATTCCTCCATCGCGAGATATTTGGCAACTGTAAACAGCCGGCGTTCGAGGGGCATCGTCATGGCGAAACGATTATATCATGCAATTTGCAAACGGGGATTTTATAACGACAGTAATGCCAACCGTGATAGTGTTTTGGGGTCACGATATGCTGGGAATTCCCAACTACCTCTATCGCCTCCTCCCCGCCAACCCGATCCTGCTCCGGGTCGTCGAGCTTGGCGGTAAACGCAAGCGCGATCTGGTCGTCCGCTGCGTTTACCTCGGCTTGCTCACCGCCATCGTACTCTTCGCCATCGTTGCCGGCGGGCAACGCTATTCGGGGGAAGTGACTTTCTCGGCGCTTACTAAGACCAGCGGACAAATTTTTCAGCAGATGAGCTACGTTCAGCTCGCGCTCGTCGCGCTGCTCGCCCCGGTCTTCACCGCCGGGGCGATTACGCAGGAGAAGGATTCGCAGACGTACGATATTCTGCTCGCCACCCCGCTTTCCAACGCACAGATTGTCCTGGGTTCGCTGCTGTCGCGGTTGTTCTTCATCGTCGCGTTGCTCATCAGCGGCATTCCCATCTTTTCTATCACGCAGATTTTCGGCGGCGTGGCGATCAGCTCGATCGCCGCATCGTTCGGCATCGCCACCGCCACCGCATTTGTTACCGGCGCGCTGGCAATGGCGATCGCCACGTTCAAGGTGGGCACCCGGCGGACCATTTTCAGCTTTTATCTCGCGATCGTCGTCTTTCTTGTCGGGGGAATATTGCTGGATCAGATCGATGCGTTTCACCCTGTCATCGGGGCAGAAACCACCGCGTCGGGCCAACCGGCGGTGAATCCTAAGACCGGCGAAGAACTGCTCATCCGCACCAAGACAAGCTGGCTCACCGCCGTCAATCCTTTTTTGGCGCTGCGCAGCATCTTCGGCGAACCGGCATACACCCCGCCCGATCTCGGCAAGCTCCCTGCGGCGATGCAACGCTGGCCGGTCGGGTGGTATCTCAGCCGGCCGCACAGTTTTTATATCGCGTTCAACTTCGCCATCAGCTTCTTGCTGGTGATTCCTTCCATTCTGCTGCTTCGCAGAATGGCGCAGTCGACGTTTTCGCCGAAGACCTGGCTGCTGCAGAAACTCAAGCTCAGCCGCGGGGAAACGACGCGTAAGCCGCGCAACGTTTGGAACAACCCCATCGCCTGGCGCGAAGCCAAAACCAAGGCCTCCGCCGCCCGGGCGACGCTGGTTCGCTACTCCTTCATCGCCGCCGGCCTCGCCGGGGCCGCGACGCTGCTGTTTTTCTTTTCGCAGCAGGATTCGGCCAACACCTACATCAGCCCCGGCGCCTACAACGCCGACGTGAATACCATCTTCATCCAGGGCAAAGGCAACGGCACGTTTCAGCTCACCCCCTCGACATCCATCACGCTCAACGGCCAGCCTTCCGATACGTCCATTCTGCGCGGAAAATACAAAGTGTCCCAACCGCCGACCCTGCAGCGATCGGGCGGAAAACTGGTGTTGGCGTCGCTGGATTTAGTCGACTTCCCTCGCAAGGTCGATGCCGGCCTGGTCCGCAAATATCTGTTAGGCGCGGTGATTCTGGAGTTCGCCGCCATCCTGCTCATCGTCACCAACGCCGCCGCCAGCACCGTCACGCGCGAGAAGGAAGATGGCACGCTCGACCTGCTGCTGTCGTCCCCCATCACCAGCCGCTACTACATCTGGGGCAAGCTGCGCGGGCTTGTGGCGTTTATTTTACCGCTGGTGGCAGTGCCTGTGGGCAGCGCGATGATGTTCGTGCTATACGACAGTTGGCGATCGATGACCACGCGCGATGCCGCGTTCAAGTGGATCGTGTTCCCCGAGGCCGTCATCATCCTTCCCGCGACACTGATCATCGTCAGCGCGTTCGCAGCCATTGTGGGGATGCAGATGTCGCTGCGCATGCGAACGACCGTACGCGCCGTGATGGCCAGCGTGGGCATCGTGCTGGGCGCGTGCTCGGTGCTGGGTTTCTGCGGATACAACATCCTGGATAACTTCAGCCGCGGGGGCACGGAATCGATCGGGCTGGTGTTGGCCAGCTTCTCGCCGTTCAGCGTTATCACGTTGTTGATCGACCCGTACACCTTCGCCCGCAACCAGTTCGCCAACGCCTCCCCCGCCGACGTAACCGGCAGCCGGGTGCTGGTCTTCATCTTCAGCCTGATCGCCACCGCCGGCTACGCGGGGCTGGTGTGGGCGATGTATGGATCGATGGTGAAGAATTTCGATATGACGATCCGAAGGCAGAGCCGGTAGCTATTCTGGCGCGTTGCGCTGGCGCGCGCTCGTCTGCGCAACGCGCAAAATCGCAAATCCCAACAATTTGCCGTCATTTTCACGGTGGGTGCCACGAACTTGATTCTCAGGCCAAGTCGTGCTCGAACTTGGAGGTCGCACTACTTGAGTTAAGGCTCAAGTAGTGGCACCCGAGCGGCGACCACGCGAGGATCAAAATGCTAGTCGTGTGCCACTCATCCGAGCAAAGGGGCTTCATCTCCTGTGGGCGTCGGCCTTACAATGCCGTCATGAAGACTTCGCCGCCGACTTCTGCACTGCTGCTCGTGAATTTGATTTCCACCTGGTTCCTCGTCGGCCTGATCTGGGTCGTGCAACTCGTGCATTACCCCCTGTTCGCCAAAGCCGGCGGCGGCGAGTGGGATGGCTATCACCGGCAACACATGAAGATGATTACCGTCATCATCGCGCCGGTGATGTTCATCGAAGCCCTGGCGGCGGTGGCGCTGGTGTTTGCCGCAAGAGGCTTCCCCGCTACCGCAAAAGTGTGCGTGTGGACGGCGGGGGCGCTGGTGCTGGTCAACTGGTTTTCGACCGCCGGTGTGCAGGTCCCGCTGCACAACGAACTCGGCCAGGCGTGGGATGCGACGGTCGTCAAAAGACTGGTCGCATCAAACTGGATTCGCACGGGCGCGTGGACTATTCGTGGGTTACTTCTTGTGTATGTGGGGTGGCAGGTTTGGGTGATCGGGACTGCCCGGGCGCGGGGTTTGGTCGGGTGAAATTTGCAATGGAAATGCAGCTAAGCCGCAAGCGGCATCACTCTCAGTGCTCTGCTCTCTGCTCTCAGCTCTCCCCCCATGCAACTTTCAACGGCTCCGGGTTTGTTCTACACTGCTTGACCAATTTTGGTTTAGGGAGTCTACGGTTTCTTGAAAGGAGACCTATGTTTCGGCAAACGATAATTTCGCTGTCGACCGCCGCGTTACTCGGCTCGACGGCGCTGGCGGCCAACAACACGCCGCTTATTCCGCGCGACGTCCTTTTCGGCAACCCCGACAAGGCCCAGACGCGCATCAGCCCGGACGGAAAATACATCAGCTTCCTCGCGCCCGTCGACGGCGTGCTGAACGTCTGGTTCGCGCCCGTCGGGCAGATGGATAAAGCCCAGCCGATCACCAGCGACACCAAACGCGGCATCCGCCAAAGCCAGTGGACGTTCTCCCCCGACACGATGATCTACCTGCAGGATCAGGGCGGCGATGAGAACTGGCAGATCTTCTCAGTGAACGTAAAGACCAAAGAAGCCAAAAACCTCATCGACAACCCAAAGGTCGCGGCCCGCATTGTTCAGGCGAGCGAGAAATTTCCCGACGAAATTCTCGTGCAGATCAACGACCGCAACGCCCAGTTCCACGACATCTGGAAGGCCAACGTCGTCACCGGCGCCAAGAAGCTGTACATGCCCAACCCGGAGCAGATCAACGGCGCGCCGGTCGTGGGTTTCGTTGCCGATGACGACTTTAAGGTGCGCCAGGTCGTCACCATGTCGGGTGAAGGCGGCACGGTTGCCTACACGAAGGAAGACGACGGCAAGTTTACAGAATTCGAGAAAGTGCCGATGGAAGATTCGCTCACTACCGACATGGTGGGCTTCGATAAAGAAAACAAAGTCGCCTACATCGTCGACAGCCGCGATCGCAATACCGCTGCGCTTTACACGATGGATTTAGCGACGAAGCAGAAGACCCTCGTCGCCGAGCACCCCAAGGCCGATGCCGGCGGCGTGTTAATTCACCCGATTACCAAGCAATTACAGGCGGTCAATTTCTACTACGCGCGCAGCGAATGGAAAGTGCTCGATCCGAGCATTCAGGCCGACGTGGATTATCTCAAGACGGTGGCCGACGGCGACTTCACCATCACCAGCCGCACGCTGGACGATACCAAGTGGACCATTGCGTACATTCTCGATAACGGCCCCAGCCGCGCCTACCTTTACGATCGCGTCAATAAAAAAGCCGAGTTCCTCTACAGCAGCAAGAAGGATTTAGAGAACACGCCGCTGGCCAAAATGCATCCGAAGGTGATCAAGGCGCGCGACGGGCTAGACTTGGTTTCCTACCTCACCCTTCCGCTCGATTTCGACAGCGATCAGGACGGCAAACCCGAACGCCCCGTGCCCCTCGTAGTAAATGTGCATGGCGGGCCGTGGGCACGCGACAACTGGGGCTTCGACCCCGAAGCGCAGCTGCTTGCCAACCGCGGGTATGCGGTGTTGCAGGTGAATTATCGTGGGTCGACCGGTTTCGGTAAAAACTTCATCAACGCCGCCAACCGCGAGTGGGCCGGCAAAATGCACGACGATCTCATCGATGCCGTCAACTGGGCGGTGGAAAACAAGATCGCTGATAAAGACAAAGTGGCCATCATGGGCGGCAGCTACGGCGGGTACGCCACGCTCGTCGGGCTTACGTTCACGCCCGACGTGTTCGCGTGCGGCGTGAATATCGTCGGACCGAGCAACATCAACACGCTGCTTGCAACGATTCCACCGTATTGGGCGCCGGCCCAGGCGCAGTGGAAGAACCGGGTTGGCGACCACAACACCGAAGAAGGCCGCAAGTTTCTCGATAGCCGCAGCCCGCTCACATTCGTGGACAAAATCAAAAAGCCGTTGCTCATCGGCCAAGGCGCCAATGATCCCCGCGTGAAGCAATCGGAAGCCGATCAAATTGCCAACGCGATGACCGAGAAAAATATTCCGGTCACCTACGTGCTTTACCCCGACGAAGGCCACGGTTTCGCGCGGCCGGAAAACCGCATGAGTTTCTACGCCATCACCGAAGCGTTCCTAGCCCAAAACCTCGGCGGCCGCGTCGAACCGATCGGCGATGACTTCAAAGGCTCAAGCATCAAAGTGCCCGTGGACACCGGCAAAATACCCGGCCTGGCTGATGCACTTTCTGCAATGGAAAAGTAGCAGCCCGAGTGGGTGAGTTTGAATGAAGCGTCGCCCCGGATGGGTTCAAAAGACCGATCCGGGGCGGCTTCGTGAGTATCATGGCAATGCAACTATTCAGAACCTCGCCGAAGTTCGTTGAATCGCTTGCCCTTCAAATCGCGCGGCGATTCGATCGCCACATCGCCGCCGGTGGCCTTCACGGCGGCGGGCATGTTCGGGTCGAAATGCCATCGACCATTCACGCTCCGCGCCACCCCGCCGTTCATCGATACGAACGGGCGGTAATGTGCGTGATTCTGAACAGTGAGCGTCGCCCCTTTGGTGAGGACGAACGCGGGATCGGCATCATTGTGCTCCAGCTTATCATCAAAATCGCCGCCGGTTTCCTGCGTGCTTTGAAAGGTGACATCGCAGGTATCCAACTGATCCGAAGTCTCCAGCAATCGCGCGTAGCGTTTGCTGATGCCCACCATCTCCGGCCTTCCGCCGGCGAGCAGAAATGTGCCGTTGAACGGGCCGGCTTTACCAACGCGCATGAACAAATCGAACGCCGACCCGCCCCATCCGACCACCGTGGCATTTCCTCCGCGTTCGAAATCGAGCACGGTGCCCACGCGATAAAAGCCAAGCGTTCGAATATGGTGGTTGACCGACTGCTCGTTGTTGACGCGCAACCCTGTCTTGAGTCGAACCATCGCCACTTCATCAAGCACCAGATCGGCACAGTTAACTTCCTTCTCGTCGGTGCCGCACTGAATGCCGATGTCGGCATTGCAGAACGAGACGCGCTCGAACCGCAAGTTGCCCGTCGCCCAACCCGGCCGCGCGTTGAGCTGCACAAGCGTTCCGGCCCGCGCGCCGCCGTCGAAAAGTATGTTGGAAAAACCCGGGCCGTTGGAATCATTGATATGCAGCATGGTGCCGCCTTGCGGCCCGGTCCAGAGCAATCGCGTGGGGCGGCACTTGTAACCGCTTTTTTCAGGGTCGAACGGATCGCCGGCGCTCTCCCCTTCGATGCGCAGCGGCCCGACGCCTTCGATGCGAATGGTCCGGTTGATGCGGTAGGTGGCCGCAGGCAGGTGCGCGACGCCGCCGAACCGGGCAACCCGTTGAATGAGTTCTTCAATACCATCGGCGTCGTACGATCGCGGGGTGAAGAAGCGGCTGGCCGGGATCGAAGTGATCGGCTCGCCGGTGAGCACTTGTGCCTCGGCCTGGCGCGTCGGCTGGATCAGCCAGGCCGCAATTAATCCGAGAACTGCGACCAGCCCCATCGCAGTCGTTTTTTGCGTTACAAACATAATGACTCTCGCTTATCAGGTTTTTGACAATATTCTTGCGCGTGGCGCGATATCCTATCAGAGATGATCGCCGCCCATTCATCCATCGCTATGAATTCACGACGGGCTATTTTATTGCTCGCGTTGGTATCCGTAGCAATGCAGCAAGCTGCCGTGTGCCGAGCGGCCGCGCCAGCTACCGCGCCGACGGCAGCGTCGGTCAGATCCGACAACTCACCAGCAATCCAAACGCTACAACTATCCGACATCTACGGCGGCGCGGTCGGTGTTTTCTCGCCGGACATCAAAGCCGTCGCCGTCGTGTTTCTGGGCACCGAATGCCCGGTTGCCAATAAGTCGATCGTCAAGCTCAACTACCTCAGCCGCAGTTTCAAGAAGGGTAACTGGAATGCGGCGGTCGTCGGCGTGCTATCCGATCCACGCGTGGGCCGCGCCGAAGCGCAAGCCTGGGCGAAAGAGCGCGGCGTGGCGTTCCCGATAATTTTTGATGCAACCGGCGATCTGGCGATGGCGCTGCAGCCGATCAAAACGCCCGATGCCTTCGTGTTCGATGCATCAGGCACGGTGGTTTATCGCGGGCGGATCGACAACGCGGTGATCGAACTTGGCAAAGAAAAACACGACGCCAGCAGCTACGACCTCGCCGCCGCCGTCACCGATGTTTTGCGCGACCGGCCGGTGGCGGTTCCACGAACTGATTCGATCGGGTGCATCTTCGAGTCGTGGAATCAACCGCGCGATGAAGCGTCGCCGGTGACATTCGCGCGCGATGTTGCGCCGATCATCTACAACAATTGCACAACCTGCCACCGCGCCGGCGAGGCCGCGCCGTTTCCGCTGCTGAGTTATGACGACGTGGCCAAGCGCGCGAAGATGATCGCCGCCGTCACCGAAACGCGTTACATGCCGCCGTGGAAACCCACAGCCGGCTTCGGGCATTTCATGGACGAGCGGCGATTGACCGATCGGCAGATCGACCTGCTGCAACAGTGGGCCGCCGCCGGCGCGCCGATGGGCGAAGCGACCGACCTCCCGCCCGCGCCGCAGTTTTCATCCGGCTGGCGATTGGGTGAGCCGGATATCGTCGTGAAAATGCCCGAAGCGTTCACCATTGCGGCGGCGGGACGCGATATCTATCGCGCGTTCGTCGCGCCGTTGAACCTGACACAAGACGAGTACGTGGCCGCGATCGAATTTCGCCCCGGCGCCGCAACGGTCGTTCATCACGCGATTTTCTATCTCGACAGCAACGGCGTGGCACAAACCAAAGACGCCGCCGACCCGCTGCCCGGCTACCAGAGCTTCGGCGGGCCGGGGTTTGCGCCGACCGGCTCGCTGGGCGGGTGGGCTCCCGGCAGCCAGCCGCACCGTTTGCCCGACGGCACCGGGCGGCTGGCGACCAAGGGTTCGGATGTCGTCATGCAGATCCACTACCACCCCGACGGCGTTGAGCGCCGCGATCAATCGACGCTGGCGATTTATCTGCAGAAGCAGCCGGTCGACAAACGCGTGGCGACTATCCCGCTGGTGAACCGCGATATCGACATCCCCGCTGGCGAAGCCGATTATGTCCGCACGGCCCAGATGACGCTTCCCATCGACGCGACAATTATCGGCGTGATGCCGCACATGCATCTGGTCGGCAAAGAAATGGTCGTCACCGCATCGCAACCCGACGGGCAGATCATCCCGCTCATTCACATTGATGACTGGGACTTCCGCTGGCAGGACCAATACCGCTTCGCCAGGCCGCTGACGCTTCCGGCGGGCACGGTGTTGCAGATGACGGCGCGGTACGACAATTCCGAGAGCAACCCCAACAACCCCAGCACCCCGCCGCAACGCGTGCGCCGGGGCGAGCAGACGACCGATGAGATGTGCGCGGCATTCATCGAATTCGTCGCCGACAGCCAAGCCGACTTGCGCACCATGCGGCGGGCGTTTGTGGTGCAGAAGTTGACGGAGGGGTTGGATCGCGCGAAGGAGTGATGGTGGAGTGACGGCTTTACACCGCCACAAAATACTGCTTTTGCAGAGCATCCAAAAGCGAGTTCATTCCCTGTTGTAATGCATCGGGAACCGTTCGGCTTGAGGCGGCGGCGCGGGCTTCCTGCAGAAACTTTTCGATGCGCTCGCGCGTGCGACCTGCTGCGCCGCCCACCAGCAGCTCGCGGCGAATTTCGTCGGCGTATCGCAGCGCATGGCCGTTGGCGGTGCGCAACACTTCGAGTTTGCCATCAAACTCCTCTCGCTGCACCGCGCTCAACTGGTTTCGCGCGGCAATGAGCGTGATGGTTCGCTTGCCCTGCACAAGGTCGCACCCTTCATGCGCGCCGGCGGAGAGGTCGATCAAATCGTTCTGCATCTGGTACGCCTGACCAAGCGAGAGCGCATAGCGCGAAATTGCCGCCTGCGTGTCCGCGTCGGCACCGGCGAGAATCGCGCCGGAGAGCATCGGGCCTTCGAACGTATAGGCGGCGGTTTTCCAGTGGTATTCCCGGAGCAGCGTTTCTTCATTCACTTCGCCGATGGGCACCTGCGACTGGCAGATATCGATCGCCTGACCAAAACCCGTGATGGATGCGACCCGGCTGAACAGCTTCAGCAACGCGCGATACTGCTCCGGAGGAACCTCAAGCTCATGCCACAAACGCATGGCGGCGCTGAAGAGCAAATCGCCGGCGACGATCGCCAGATCGGTGCCGAACTTCGGCGAGTTGTGGTCGAGAGCGGCAAGCTGTCGATGCAGTGCGGCCTGCTCGCGACGGGTCTGCGCCGAATCAATAATGTCGTCGTGAGCCAGCAGAAACGCGTGGAACAGTTCCCATGCGCAGGCGGCATCAAGCAAGGGTTCGGGATTTGGGGATTCTGCAATGTTTGCGGCCTGAGCGGAATATGTAGTCTCAAGGGTCGCGCCGATTCCTGACGCCTGACTCCTGAACCCTGAACCCTGAACCTTGAGACCCGAACCCCCAATCCTCCGATAGGTCCACAGGCAAAGCTGCGGGCGCACACGTTTGCCACCGGCAAGGACATAGGCGCGGATGACCGCGTTCATGGTCGCCAACCCGTCGGCATTTAACAGCCGATCCAGCCGCGCGGCCAGGTGCGTTTCAATGTGCGCAAGATCGCTGTCCGAAATGAGCTTCACGTGCGATATAACCCTTTCCCGATTCGGCCACCATTATTGGGCAAAAAACCATGATAGCAACAAAATCGGGCAAAACAGTCAATACGCACGTCATACCGCCTGCGCAAGAAACACATCGGCAAATCTCAAAACGTCGCGGGGGCCGGCGTAGGTGAGCTTTTTCATCGCGTCCTCCATCCCGAGCCAGGCGAAGCCGCAGTGTTCGCGGCTCAATCGGACTGTCGGCAACGCGGTCTGCGCCACGAAAAATACAACTGTCTTGGAAATCACCCTCCCGCGCGCGCGAAAGACGTACGTGATCTCCCTGCAAAATGCTTCGTGCAAATCGGAGCAGCGGATGCCGGTTTCCTCGAATAATTCCCGCTCGGCGGCCATGCGGTCGGATTCGCCGGCTTCGACGTGGCCCTTGGCAAAATCCCAGTGCCCGCCGTAATCCAGCAGCAGGTATTTGCGCCTGCCCAACAAGTCGCGACGGTAAACCACCACGCCGGCGGAACGTTCGCGGGTTATCGTTGAATCGTCGGCCATAGCGCTACTGTACAGATTGTATGGCCGATGCGATCCAGAATAGGGATTGACCGAACCTTGCGAAAACCCGCGAGCACTTCTTTCAGGACCATCACATCTTCAAAAAGTTGAAGGTCTTTCTCGAGCACATCGGCGCTCTCGGTGAACACGATAAGCAGTAGCCCGGCTTCTTTGATCGCCGGCTCGACTTCCATTTTCTTTAAATCTTCCACCACCGCCGTTCGCCACTGCGCGCCGTAGCCGCCGTGACGCACACCCGCCTGGCGAAACTGCGCCGCCACTTTCACCTCAAGCCATAGCGATTCATCGGGCGAAGCCTGATCGACCGGATCAAACAACCCGGCGGGTTTCGAATCCAGCCGCAACGGCCGGCCTTTGGGCGACAGCACGATGTCGCACCGTTTTCGATGCGTCAGCTTCGCGCCGGCGCTCGCCGGGTAATGTACCTCGCGGGCGACTTCGTAGGCGTCGGCTAAACCGTGTGCCAGCGCGGTCTGCAATTGCAGTTCGTCTTGAAAATCAAGCCCGTACACCGCCTGTTCAAGGCAGATCGCGCGCTCGGCCTGCGCGATCACGCGCGCCAGGTCGTCGGCCAGCGTCGAAAAATCCCACTGCAGGCTGCTCATGCAAATCTCGCGAAGGCGTTCATGGTCGCGTGCGCGCACACATATCCCAGCGCAACGCCCGCGACGACATCGCTGGGCCAATGTGCGTCCAGCACGTATCGCAGAATAGCGGTAAGAGTGGCCAGCGACCAGAACGTCACCGCCGCCGCGGGGTAGAGGGTGGCGAGGCAGATGCTCATCGCAAATGCGCAGGCGCTGTGGCTGGAAGGAAAGCTTTCTCGCCAATTGGCGTGTCGCCACGTCGGCCCGAGAAACCTGCCGGCGTGCTCTCGGTTGGGGCGCGATCGGCCGAACAGCCGCTTCAATATCCCCGCCGAAGCCGATGCCGCCGCCGTTGCGGTGATCACCATGAGCGCGTGGCGATTGGGGTGGGTCTGATCCAGTTGCCAAACGAGTAGCGCCACCAGCGGCGCGCAGACCGATTGGCCGTATTGTGCCAGAAACTTGCTTTCGCGTTTGATATCGCCCCGAAATTCAAGCGAAAGTGTCGTTTTCACGCCCTGCAGTTCAATCGCCAGCAGTGCCGCGCACGCGGCCAGCAGGCTCGCAAGAATGATCCAGTTCATCGGAGTAGAGACGCCGGCATGATTGACGGTTAGATCAACCATGTTGTTCACGCCGCCCCCGGGTGGAAATGACAGGAAGCGCCGCGCCCGTCGGCGCGCTCAGTCTCATGATGCCGACGCCGGTGAACGTGCCAAATAAGAGTGCGAATGTGCCCGCGAACAAGCTATCGCCTGCGGCAATGAGCGTGCCCCCGCTGATAGAGACCGGTTCGTCACTTGTGAGGGTGTTGATCGATTGAGTTCCCACCGCCAAGCGGACACTTGGTGCGCCGGGAACCGAAATGGAAACGTCGCCCGCCGGGCCGGGAAGCGCCTCGCCGGCCCAATTTGCAGGGTTCGACCGGTTAGAGGCAGTGCCCCCGCCATCCCACCTGATCGCGGCAAGCAGCAACCGGCGTTCCAACGCGTGGCAACGAAAATTGCCGGATACGTGGTGCGCGGACCTGTGTCGCCCGCTCTGTCTGAGTTGGCCTTGGCGCAGCTCGTCGGACGCGGCGGCAAGAAGCGAATCGATCGCATTCGGGTCGGCCGCGGCGCAGCGCAGTAGCTTGGTGAATGGATCGTCGGCCGACATGGTTGTTGCTCCATCAGCTCAAGTGAACGAACGATAACAAATTGCGATCGATATTTACTAGAAAATGTTGTCAAACAACAGCGCAACCCTGCAGGACACCCATGACATCATCGGGCTATCTTGGTCATTTCGACATAGTAAATCGGCATCCGCTTCTTGATGAACCGGTGCTCGAATGCCGTTGTCTCCCTTGCGAACAGCCGCCCGGCCGTTTGCGATCGCGCCGCTGGATCGTTCCAGAAATCGGGGGAATGGATTGATAATCCAAACCGGGCGAGCACCTCATGGCTCGGCGCCGGAATTTGAGCATCATCCACCAGATCGCGCGCCCGCACGCGTGGAATTGAAATGGGTGGCGGCACTCTGCACGCATGCGCCTCGCGCGCCGCCGCAAACCAAGGCGGTTGGGGTTGACCGAGAAGCCCCAGCACCCATTGGTAGTAACCCGGGTGATCGGTCTTAAGTGTGAGCGTGGATGAACCGTCGCGCAATGCGGTGTGAGCGTCGATCAAAAACGGCTCGGCAAACAGGCGATTCTTCAACTCGACCGGCCGATCGCACGGATCGGGGTGGAAGACCCAGATTTCATCAACCTCGCCCGGCGCGAAGAATTGCAGGATGTCCTGCCCGCGGCCGCGCAGCAGCGTGATGTTGGGCAAACACTTATCCGCGATCGACTGCGCGCCGAGAAAAAGCTGCCTGTACTTCCAATCAATTCCGACGAACGCGCTGCGCGGATGCTGGGCGGCGATGCGCGCCAGGAATGACGCATCGAAGCAGCCGATTTCGAAGATGATGCGCCCGTCGAACCCTGCGCCGATGCGGTGGCGCAACTTATCGCGCCATTCGCCACGACGCCCGGTTGCCGCATCATCGGCCAGCACGGTCTGCGGGAACGCCTTGAGCTTCTGAGCAAAAATGCTGCGCGACGCCGCCATCGGTTGAACCCATCATGCGCGGCGGTCGTTGGCAAAGAAAGCCGCCGCCGTCGGCGTGTTGCTGTCGGTGCGAAACCGTTATGCTCGCCGCGATGTTGTTGACCGGCAGAAATCTCGCCAAATCGTACGGCCCGCGAATGCTGTTTTCGGGGATCACGCTCGGGCTGAATGAGGGCGAGCGCATCGGGCTGATCGGCGCCAACGGCTCGGGCAAATCGACGCTGTTGCGCGTCTTCGCCGGCATCGAATCGCCCGATGACGGCGAACTCATCTCGCGCCGCGGCCTGCGCGTGGGCTACGTGCCGCAGCAGGATTCGTTTCCCGCCAATCGCTCGTGCCTCGATATTCTCGCCGATGCCACTGACGACCATTTGGACGATCACGAACGTCACCTGCAGGCGGGCATGCTGCTGGAAAAGATGGCCTTCCCTGATGCGTCGCAGGTTGCCGAAGCTCTTTCCGGCGGATGGCGCAAACGCCTGGCGATCGCCTGTGCGCTGGCCGGACAGCCCGACCTTCTATTGATGGACGAACCGACGAATCATCTGGACCTCGAAGGCATCATCTGGCTGGAACAACTGCTCGCCGCTGCGCCGTTCGCGACGCTCATCGTTTCGCACGATCGGCGATTTCTCGAGTCGTTCGCCAACCGGATCATTGAACTGGGCCGCGCCTACAAAGAGGGCTTTCTCAGCCACACCGGAAAGTACAGCGATTTTCTGCTGAAGCGCGACGAGTTTCTGACGGCGCAACAAAGCCAGGAACGCTCGCTGGCCAGCGGCGTGCGTCGAGAAGTCGAATGGCTCAAACGCGGCGCCAAGGCACGAACGACCAAAGCAAAGGGCCGCATCGAACGCGCCGGCGACATGATGACGGAATTGGCCGATTTGCGGTCGCGCAACACCCAGCAAGGCGCTGCCAAGATCGATTTTGCCGCCTCGGGTCGGCAAACCCGCAAGCTGATCGAACTCAAACGTGTGAGCAAATCGCTCGGCGGAAAGAAGCTGTTCGGCGATGTGTCGCTGGTACTGGCGCCCGGTGACAAACTCGGTCTGCTCGGCCCCAACGGCAGCGGCAAATCAACGCTTATTCGTTTGCTGAACCAGGACCTTCAGCCCGATTCCGGCGAGATCATCCGCGCCGATCAGTTGCGCGTCGTCGTCCTCGACCAACACCGCGAACAACTCGACCCCACGCAGCCCCTTCGCCGCGCACTCTCTCCCGCGGGCGACGTGCTGAGCTTCGGCGGCAGTTCGATGCACATCAGCGGGTGGGCTAAGCGGTTCCTGTTTCGCAACGAACAGCTCGATCTTCCCGTCAGCGAACTCTCCGGCGGCGAGCAGGCGCGGGTGCTGATCGCGCGCCTGATGCTTCGCCCGGCCGACGTGCTGATTCTGGACGAGCCAACCAACGATCTGGATATCGCCACGCTGGAAGTGCTGGAAGACAACCTTGATGAGTTTCCCGGCGCGCTGGTGCTGGTGACGCACGACCGGTTTCTGCTCGATCGCATCGACGCCGATATTCTCGCACTGGATGGTCAGGGCAATGCGCGGAGCTTCGCCGATCTCTCGCAATGGTCGGCAGCAGCGGACGCGGCGCGGCAGACGAAGAACGCGCCCGCGAAAAAACCCGACATCAAGCCGGCGACGCCAACAGCGCCGTCGGCAAAGAAACGCCTGACTTGGAACGAGCAGCGCGAGCTGGAAGGCATGGAAGCCGCCATTCACGCCGCAGAAGAGCGGGTGATCACGCTCCAGGCAAAAGTGGCCGATCCTGCGCTCGCGACGGACCATGTCAGAATGCACGGTGTCTACGACCAGTTGGCAGCAGCGCAGCACGACGTCGAACGCCTTTATGCGCGATGGGCGGAGTTGGAAGCGGCGAGTCGATAGCAGCTATTTTGAGCGGCGCAGCAACGACACACAACGACAGGTAGGCCCCTCGCAAGTACGCTTCGGGGGGACAATGCTCGCGATTACGCTTCGGGTCGACAATACTTCTCGCGAGCACGCTTCGGGGTCACAATGTTTCTCTCACTGTGCGTAATCGGGTCATCTATAATTATTAAACTGCAACGGAATCTCCGGCGGATTAGCCCGGAGGTGGGCCATCACCGCCTGCAGGTCGTCTTTCTTCGCGCCGGTGACGCGGAGCGCCTCGCCCTGGATACTGGCCTGCACCTTCAATTTCAAATCTTTAATCTGTTTTTGAATCGTCTTGGCGGTGTCTTTGTCGATGCCGTCTTTCAGCACCACTTTTTGACGAACGGTTTTGTGCGTCGCTTGTTCGAGCTTCTGTTCGTCCATGCACTTGGGTTCCACGCCGCGTTTGATGAACTTGGCGATCACCACATTTTTCACGGCATCCAGCTGCGATTCGCCGTCGGCCGTCAGGGTGAGCAACTTCCCCTTCCGATCAAACTCCACGCCGGCGGCGGAGCCCTTGAAATCGTAGCGGGTGGCGATTTCCTTCTGCGCCTGGTTGATGGCGTTATCAATTTCCTGCAGGTTCAATTCAGAAACGATATCGAATGAAGAGTCGGTCATTGCCATGATTTTACACCGCGGGAGCGAGTCGAGCGAAGTTCAGAAATTTCTACTCGCCGCTCCCGAGCTTCAGCGCAGATAAACGCAGATCAGCCAAAAGACAGGAAACCGACCTTTGCGCACTCCCGCTCTGTCTTCACCTGCGTCCATCGGCGTTCATCGGCGGCCAATCAATGACCGGCGGCGACGAAGCGCAAGGCAGGCGAAACCGATCGAACCGAGCACAGCCCCCGCCACCGGCTCGGGTATCGCGGCGCGGGGCGAGTCGGCCGGCAGCGATGATCCGAAGTTGGCAGCGAGCGCGGTAAAATCATCAAGGTTCGTCGCGCCGTCGTAGTTAGAATCGCCGCTGCTCCAACTTGAGCTTGAGCCGAAGCTGGCGGCGAGGCGGGTGAAGTCGTCGAGGTTAACCTGCCCATTCAAGTCGGCATCGCCGCGCAGGGTGTAAAGGATGAGGACTGACGTGGCGTCGACCGTTTGCCCGCTGAACATCGCGGGGAATTCGCTCAGCAAGTCGCCGGCCTCGGCCACGCCCAGCGCCGTCGAACTGTTTGCAGCGGCCGCGCTGCTGTTGATTCCCAAACCGTTCCATAAACCACCCGCCGATCCCGTGGCAATGCCGCTAATGACACCCGCCAGCGGTGATGTGGTTGTGAAATCGATGATGAAGTCGTTGTCGCCCAGATCAAGCGTCGCGCCCGTCGAAATGGTCAGCGACGTCACTATGCTGGTCTTGTCGGCGCTTCGTCCGGCGGCAACCCGCGCCACGCCGGCGTTGATCGCCAGCCCCGCGCCGCGCACCCGGTTGATGGTGAGCACGCCAAGCCCTTCTTTGGAAACCGACTGCCCGGCGGCGATGGTCAGGTTGCCCGCGGCCAGCGAACTGCCGCCTTCGACACCGACGGAAGCCGGTGTGGTGGCGATGACATCGCCCACGCTGTTGTCGCCGGAAGAACTGAATAACGCGCCGAGCGAGGCCCCGAGAAACACCACGCCCGTTCCGTTGATGGTCACTGGTTCAGACGTCAGCGCGCCGCTGCGCAGTTCAAGCATCGCGCCACTGTTCACGATCGTGGGCGCGGCGGTCGAACCCAGGGCGCTCGAGTTTGTCACGCGCAGCACACCGCTGCTGATCGTCGTGCTGCCGGTGTAAATATTGGCGGCGCTGAGCACAAGCGTGCCGTTGCCGGCTTTGGTAAATCCGCCGGTGTGCAGCACGCCGGCGTAGTTAGTGAGCGCAGTGTTGTTGATGTTGTGCGTGTAACTGCCGCTGAGGTTGATACTGCCAGTGAAAGTAAGATCGTCGGCGCCGGCGATTTGCCAATAGTTGGCACTGAAGCTGAAGCTGACGGTCGGGTTGGCAATCGTCCGCGCTCCGCCGACGGCCATGATGGTGGGTTGGCCGCTGAGTTGGACCATCTTCAGCAAGCCGCCGTCGCCGAATGCGGTATCGGAACCGATCTGCCAGGTTGCGCCCGACAGTTCAACGTCGCCGGTGAAGTTATTGTTGCCGTTCACACGAATGGTTCCGGCCCCCGTCGAGCGATCGGTGACAGGCCCGCCGGCGCCGGTGATTCGGCCGTTGAGCAACAGTGTGCTGCCTGTCGTGCCGACAAGCGTCAGAGGCGAATCGTCGAGCATGATTTCGCCATTCATCGTGAGCGTTTGTGCGGTGGAGAGACCGAACCCCGGCAAAGTGGCGGCGTTGTTGAAGGCGATGCGCGCCGACACATTCAGATCGCGATCGAACGTTGCCGGGCTTGCTCCGCCGTACACCAGCCGCGCCGTTGTTCCGCCGATGCCCGTGCCTGCCGGGGCGATAGCGATCGGCGAAGGATCGCCGCCGAATGGTCCGGCGACCGCGCTGGGAACACTGCTCAGGAACACCGCCGTCCCCGCGCCAATAGTTGTTGTGCCGGTGTAGGTATTGGCCGTATTGGAAAACGTGGCCACGCCCGCGCCCTGCTTGGTCAATCCTCCCGTGCCTGAAATCGCGCCGGCGAAATTGATCGAAGCCGGGGCATGAAGAATCAGCTCGGCCGCGCCGCCGTGCAGCGGCGCGGTAATCGTTACGCCGTTCTGCAGGTTCAACAGCGCGCCGCTGGCGATCGTGAGCGTACCGCCGCCGTTCACACCGCCCGCGCCGGCGATGGTGAGCGAGTTGATCGTGGTCGCCGCGGTCAACGCCTGCGCTGAGGTGATGCGAACATTCCCCGCGGTGATCGCCCCGCCGGGGATTGTTGTGGAATGCTCGGTTGCCGCATCAAGCGGGCGCACGCCATTGGAGCCATAGGTGACGAAGGTGTTGGATGCTGCCTCGGCCGCCGCCGCGCCGCTGGTGTTACCGTAGGCCCAGGGCAGAATGCTGATGTTGCTCGTCCCCGTCGCCCCCGCACCGCCGACGAGTGTTGGCGCGACGGCGAAGGAGACGTTGGCCACGTTCGACCCCGGCGCCGCCCCCAGCGATGCTCCACGGAAAAACGCCGCCCCGCCGGTGTTGCGCTGAACACCGCCCAATGCAATCGTTGCCGATTGGCCGGCGCCGGGGTTCACGGTGATGGTGGTCGTGCCGCGGCTGAATGTCGTAGCGCCGAACGCTTCGCCGCTGGCCGCCGAAGCGTTGCCGCTGAACGCGATCGTAGCGCCGTGCAGCGTAAGCGCCGCGGCATCGTTCACGCGATTGGTGTTGTTGGTTGCGGTGTTGTCGATGACGATCGAATCGCGGCTGGTGATCGACGACGTGCCCGTGATCGCCCCATTCCCCGCCAGACCGATCGAGCCGGCAAACAGATTCGTGGCGCCTGTGTAATTGCCGGCGGCGGTCATGAACAATCCGCGTGAGCCGGTTTTGTTCAGGCTGCCCGGACCGCCAATCGCGCCGTTGAACGTGGCCGCGCCGCTGGTGGTTGCTTCAATCGTTCCGCCGCCGGCTTCGATTTGAAACATGCGGCCACTGGTCCATGTGCCGGTGGTCGAACGAATCGTCCCGCCGTCGAGCGTCACCGAGCCGGCGGCGTTGCCCAACGCCGCATCGCCCCCGCGCACGCCCAGCACGCCACCTTCCACGCGCGTGCCGCCGGCGTAACTGTTGGCGACATAAAGCGTCACCGTTCCCGGCCCGCGCTTGGTCAACCCCGCGCTGCCGGCGACGGGAATCTGAATCTGCTGGCCGAAGAACGTCGTGGCCAGCGTGTTGATGTTTGCAATGGGCGTATCCAGCGTCGCCGGCCCGGCGAGCGTGAGCGTGTTACTTCCACCCGTCGGCGGACGGATCGCGTAGGTGATCTGCGTTTCGAACGAGATGCCGCTTACGGTCACCGTCGGAAAATCCTGCACGATGTTGATCGGCGCACTGGTGAAAGAACTGAGCGTGTTGAACGTGACGGTGCCGCCGTTGTCCGGCACCACGCCGTTGAACCAGTTGGCCGTATTGCTCCACGATCCCCCGGCGATGCCGACATCGGTAATCCACGTAGAGCTGGTTTGCGCGAACGCGTGCAGGGAGGGACCCGACACCAAAACGGCGGCGGCGAAAATTTGCTGGTAGCGGCGGTGAGTCTTGTGGTGAAATTTACGGTGCGTCATGAGCGTGCCCTCGCGCGAAGACGCCGGCCCTCTCGTCGCCAGCCAGATCAGCAGCCGGCGGCGCGCAGGCCGCAGTCGACATTGTTTGTAGAAAAAAGCAGAGTAGACGAGCGCCCCAACGCGCCCGGCCGACTCCCATCCGGAAATGAACGATAGCACAACGCTTCCGCGCGGCAATGGTGGTTGCGCGATCAGAAATGACGGGTCTAACGCTGTTTCTTGGCGACGATCGCAAAAACATTCAGGTCAATACGAAGAAGCGAAGGAACGAAGGCAGCCGTAATCCCTATCCGACACGGATCAACAGACATTTTTCCCGTCGCTCAGTCACCCGTGGACCTGACGGTCCACTTCGCTTCTTTGTTTCTGCTTCGAAAATAGCCGCTGGTTTGGTGTTGTGGTTGCCAGGCGGCGTACCACGGGCGTCTCGCCCGTGAACGCAGTACACCGCGTTGACTTTCCTGTCGGCCTCTCCCGAAGCGCGATATCGCCGTTGCGACCATGCTTGGATACAAGCATCATCGGCGAGACGCCGATGGTAAGGAATTTTCATCCTCTCAGGGCGAAGCGCAGCGTCATGTTCAACTTCGTGTCTAACTTTCTCATGACGCACCGATCGGCCGCCCACAAGAAGCGTTAGATTGAGTCGCTACATCCCGGTCGTAACAATTGACGATCGACTGCGGCGACGCCGTCCCGGGCACTTTTCCGTCGAAAGTGAAAGGTTGAAACAGGAACGGAAAAAATTTGAAAACCGGACCCTGAAAACAGTAAAACATTCATCGACAATAGGTTACGTCAAACCGAGCCCCCAAAAACCGGTTCCTAACCGGTTCCCAAGCGGTTCCAAACCGTTCCTAAACCGTACCTTTTTAGTCCCATGCGGTACGGAAACCGTACTCGACACCCCCATCGGCCACGCCCTCCGTCCGGTCCAGCCCGATTCCTGACCTCTGACTCCTGCCACCCTGCTTCAATCCTGTCGTCCGGACAGTCCGAACATTTCATCGGAACCGGACACTTTCGGACGTTGTCGGACATCTCACACTAGATTTAATCCGTTCGGGCAGCATGGGTAATTAGCGACTTCACTCCCAATTGCGTTTCCGATATTCAGTTGTCAAAGACCTGATGGGGCACTTATTCAACCCGCATCGCGACTGAACATTATCCTAACTAATTCCGAAAAGTCAAGAGAATTCCAAGGTTGATTCTCTGTTTGCGAGGCTGGAGTTTGGCAAGCCGGACCACCAATGGGAGCAGCTTCGAGTCGACACGCCTGGCTGACCCGCAGTCATTAAACCGACGATGACATTAGCTCCAGCAAAAACTACATTTGTGTATTTTTGATGTTATTTGGACCTGTCCCGCTTTCGCTTTCAACACCGGGATAGTTCAAGTTCAATGCCGGCCATTGAAGCGTTACTTCGTCGCTGTTGCCGCCGAGAGCGACGGTGAGGTGCTCTGCCGTATCGACGGCAGGCTGAGGGCCGAATTGACTGATTTGAGGCGGAATCGTGTTGTAAAGCACGTTGGACGGCACCGACACCTCGCCGTTAGCGGCGATGGCCTTGATTCGGTAATAGCGCGATTCGCCGGCGAATTGGCCGTTGATTGCATTCGAGTCGAGGTAGATAAACGGATTTGTCGGCGTGGCGACGAGAACGTCGCTTGACGGAAAGTCAAAACCGTTCACACCCCACTCGACACGATACTGCGCCGCACCAGCGACGGCCGACCATGAAACCGTGTACTGTTGTTCAAAATTATCGATCACCGCGCTGGCCAATACCGGCGCGGCGATCAGGAACCGTCGAAATTCGAGCTCCTCGTCAACGGATTCATGTTTGAGTCTCCCTGCTTGTCCAAAAATCAAGATAAGAAAGTTTTACCAGTGCCCGTGATCGGGCCGGGAACGCCTGAAATACAGTAAGATAATGAAGCTGATGCTAAACGATGGTTCGGGGAGCGAAGGCCATCCAATACCATAACCGAACTCAAATTCGCCCTGCGTGGTTATTGCCTTACCAAAAAGCGTAATACCCCCCGCTTGGGTAAAATACGCCAGCGGCACTTGCGTAAGCTGCGCTGAAGGCGGAAGGTCGAATCGCCCGCGGAGGAAGCCGGTGGTGGTCAGCGTCCCGGGAAACTGCCCGTGGCCGTAGCCGACTTCTGGCGTGCCGGCGATTGGGTTAAGCCCGGGGAATGTCACTAAGCCTTCGGTTGGCGCAATGATAAAAATACGATCGACGCCTTCGGCGCCGACAAAATGGGAATCAAAGCTCAGCGACGATTCAGTGTTGAACACGTTCAGCGGGCCGGGCGAGGGCGTGTCATAAAACCCGTTGGATTGCGACGAAGTCCACCGCTGGCCGAGCGCGCCATAGATGCCATACGGCTCGCCACCCGCGGCTGTCCCCGCAAAATCAACGGACAAAATCGGCCCGCTGGTGCTATTGAGCACCGGAACGCCGGCCCCCCAGCCGGGCATCGTTCGCGCGCCCGGCGAAACGCTCCCCCAAGGCGTGCCACGAAACGACGTCGAGATAAACACCCCCGCTTGTGCCACCTGGCCAGCGGACAGAGTCGCAAACAGGCTTATAATCAGGCCAAGTGAGTTTCGCATGATCTTGATACCCTACCTCCGGCCGCCCGCTTTCGCCCATTCGCTGAGTTAGACTAGTGCATTGTCATGCCTTGAACTTAGGATACTGTGAGTGAGTGATTCAAGTCGATGATGGGTGCAACCAAGGAAG
>ENA-ORBV01001406-ORBV01001406.1-microbial-mat-metagenome-genome-assembly--contig:-NODE-1406-length-53690-cov-12.353776_pt1 | contig 53690 bp, 43 predicted proteins | sample MGYA00237777_ERZ505514 | MGnify/ENA primary metagenome ERZ505514 (study PRJEB26160, sample SAMN06269048) | microbial mat metagenome | isolation source: Oligotrophic lake microbial mat | place... | reverse complement strand
GGGTGGTGGCGTCGGTGTTCGCTAAGCCGAGGGCGAAGGTTGAACCGGTGGTCGGGGGCAAGTGATCGCGCCCGCGTAGCGGCGTTGCGCTATGAGCGACGCCGGACCTTCGGAAACCCTCGGGTCTGGCGTCGGCTGCGTCGGTGTTCGTCCGTGATCAACCGATCTCGAAGGCGACGACGAAGGCGTCGAAGTCCTCGCCGGTGACGAAGCCGTCGCCGTCGAAGTCTGCGGCCAGCGAGCCAGCGGTGAAAGCGTCGACGTAGGCGTCAAAGTCTTCGCCGGTGACGAAGCCGTCGCAGTTGAAGTCGGCGGGTTTGCAGGGGCAGGTGACGACGGTGGCGAGGATGTCGTCCACGGCGGCCTCAACGATCGAGCCGCTGCCGAGGTCGCGGGCGATAAAGCGGAGCTTCATGTTGGCGGTGGGGGCGACGAAGTTGCTTACTTTGAATCGTTTGTTGACCCAGGCGTTGGCGTTGTCGGTGACGAGTTCGAGCTGGGTCCAGGTTGAGCCGCCGTTGTTGGAGATCTGGATCGGCATGGAGTCGGTGTTGGGGGCGCTGCCTTGGTCGTTGGAGTACCAGCGCCAGTATTCGATGTAGGCGTCGCCGGGCTGGAAGCCAGCGGGTGTGGTGGCGTCGAAGGTTGGAGAGGTGAGGGTGGTGGTGCCGCCGTCGACGTCGTTGGCGCCGACGCTGGCGCCGGCGGGCGCGCTGGTGATCCAGCACTTGGTACCAGCGAGAGAATGATCCGCGCCGGGCTGGGCGGCGGTGGCTTGGGGGACGGCGAGTTCCCAGATTCCGGAGCTCGCGTTATCGCCAGCTGCGCCGATCGTCCATCCAGCGCTGGTTTCGGCGGCGTCGGTGTACTTGACGATGGTCTGTTGGACGGGGGTGGTGTAGAAGGCGGTCGGCGCGCTGGCGGGTGATCGGCCGGTGGCGGCGGCGGTGGTCTGGGCTTCAAGATAGAACTGGACATTGCTGCCGCAGGTAGAGACGGGGAGCGTGGCGGTGTAGGTGGTGCCGCTGATGAGTGTGAGCGTTGCGGGCGTGAACGCGCCAGTGCTGCCGGGGCGAGCGAAGACCTTGGCGCTGCCGGTGGAGAGCGTGCTGCCGGGGGACGCGACGACGTTGACGCGGAAGTTGGTGGTGGTGCCAGAGTCGGCGTTAGCGGGCAGTCCGTCGGGGAAGGTGAACTTGACAGGGAAGGCGATCGATTCTGAGAGTGACAGGGCGCCGGCGAGGTTCTCTTGCCCGGTGGGGATGATCTGATCGGCGGGGAGCGTGAAGCCGTTCGCGCCGGTGTCCCGAAGTTCGATGGTGAAAGCGAGGATTTTGCGGGGCGTGGAGCCTGCGCCGTAGTTCCAGTCAACTGCGCCGCCGCTGGCGGGGTAGATGGTGGTGTAGATCGGGCCGGCGGTGTAGAAGAGGCCGTTGACGCTGGCGATGGCGGAGCGGATGTCGCTGTTGAGCTGGTCGAAGATAGTTGCGTCCGGCGGGAGGGCGCTGGTCCATCCCCAGGGGGAGAGGATCAGCTGCGAGTAGCTGTGGAAGTCGATCGAGGCTCGCATTCTCGGGTTGGCGAGCACGAAGTTGCGGAGGTTCTGGGTCTCGGGCTCGCTGAAGGCGGACGGGCCTCGGTAGTCTTCGGCGCTGGGGTTAGTGCTTGCGCCCTCTCCGCCCCATTGGTAGCTCCAATTTCGGTTCGGATCGACGCCGAAGGAGCCGTCGCCGTTGGTGCGTCGGTTCTTGCGCCAGAGGCGGTTGGTGGTCCAGGTGAAGTCGTAGCCGTCGGCGTTGACGACGGGGATGATGATGACCTCGGAGTTGTTGAGGATGTCGGTAATGCGTTGGTCGGTCCCGTAGCCGGCGAGGAGCTGGTCGGCGAAGTACATGACGGTCATGGGCCCGACCCACTCGCGGGCGTGTTGGCAGGCGTTGAACATGATCTGTGGGCGGGCGGATTTGAGGTTGCCGGGGAGATCTGGCCCGGTGATGCGGATGCCGTTGACGGGCTTGCCTAGGAGGGTGTTGCCGATGGTGAAGCTCGAGACGGTGGCGAGGTTGGCGGCGGCGAGTTGGCCGAGGTAGGTGTTGATCTCGGCGAGAGTTTTGTAGTTCTGAAACCAGGTGAGGTCGCGTTGAGCACGGCGGGCGCGGATGTCGGCGGCCTCGGCGTCGATGAGGGCTTGGAGGTCTGGGATTTTTACTTGCACGGCGAGCCCGAGCTGGGTGATGGCGTCGAGCTGGGCGGGCGTGACTTGGACGTCGACCGGGCCGACGCCGGGCGTGTGGGTCCAGACCGATTCGGCGATGTTCATGACCGCGAGAAGTTCTCGCATGCTGGTGACGGTGACGGTGACGACCCTCTGGCCGTCAAAGCGGACGACCGGTTGGCCGGGGATCGGGGTGGCGTCGGGCTGGGCTAGGGCTGTGGCGGAGAGGAGGAACGCGGCGGACGCGGACAAGGCCAGCGTGGCCCGGCGGATGGATTGGTTCAGCATCGAGTGTTCCTTCAGAGGTTATTGCTCACGAGCGAGCCCGGCTATTGTGCCAGATTCCGGGGCCGGATGCTATCTCTTTCCGAGCGAGGTTTGAAGGATGTTCTGCCGAACAGGGAAAGAAACTCGGGCGATGGTGGCGGGTGCTGGGCGTGCGGCGTGTGCTGGCGGCGTGGTTCCGCGAGTATTCTCGGCCCGTTCCCGGGCGGCGGTGGTTGTGTTGGCGAGCTTGGGCGTGATGATGCTCGGCCCGGCCTCGTGCGAGTTTGACGGTTCAAAGACGGTTCATGATTCGAGCGATCGCGTCGGTGATGAACGCAGCGATTTTCAAGGAGCCCGCGTGAGCACACCTGCGCCCTCGTCGTACTTTAAGCACGGCGCTGTCGCGGCCGATTCGCTCATCGCGTCGGAGGCGGGGGCCGAGATCCTGCGTGCGGGCGGCAACGCGGTGGACGCGGCGGTGGCGACGTCGTTCACGCTGTCGGTCGTTCGCCCGCAGTCGTGCGGGATCGGCGGCGGCGGGTTCATGCTGATTCACCTGCACAACGACTCGCGTTACGGGACGATCTCGACCGCGATCAACTACCGCGAGATGTGCCCCGAGGGGTACGGGGCGGATTTCTTCGTGAACGACCCGGACAAGGACGCGCCGACGCATGGCGGGAAGGCAGTCGCGATCCCGGGCACGGTCGCGGGGTTGCTCTACGCGCTGGAGAAGTACGGGACGATGGACCGCGCGGCGGTGCTCGCGCCGGCGATCCGCGCGGCCCACGCCGGGTTCAAGGCGGACAGGCATTACGTTGACAGCGCGAAGGAAGTTCTCGAGTGGCTCAACGCAGAGGCGTCGCGGCCCAAGCGGTTTCCGTTTCTCTGGAACCGGATTCTCAAGCATGGCGAGGTGAAGCTCGGCGACCTGATCCAACTGCCCGAGCAGGCGGCGGCCTTCGAATTGATCGCCCGCGACGGCGCGAAGGCGTTTTATGATGGGCCGATCGGGGATGCTGTGATCCAAGCGGTGAACGGTGACGGCGGGAGAATGAGCAGGCGTGACCTGGCGTCGTTCCGCGTGAGCGAGACGCGGCCGTTGATGTCGAAGTTCATGGGCAAGACGCTGGTGATGATGCCGCCGCCGAGCAGCGGAGGGATCGTGATCGCGCAGGCGCTGGAGATTCTGGAACTGCGCAAGGAGACGGTCGCAAAGACGCCGCACAATAGCCCGGCGTACATCCATCTGGTGACCGAGGCGCTCAAGCATGGGTTTGCGGACCGCAGCCGATGGATGGGCGACCCGGAGTTTGTGGACGTGCCGACCGAGGCGCTGCTTGCTCCGGCGTACATCAAAGCTCGTGCCGATCAGTTTAACGTGGGAAAGACGCTTTCGAACGATCAGTACGGAACCGTGCCCGCGGGCGAGACGGGGGCTGCGCTGCCGGAGGATCACGGCACGAGTCACTTCGGCGTGGTTGATTCCAAGGGCAACGCGGTGGCGTGTACGGAGACGGTGAACCTAATTTTCGGATCGCTGCTGCCGGTGCCGCGTTACGGGTTCATTCTCAACAACGAGATGGACGACTTTGTCACGCGGCCCGGCGTGCCGAACGCGTTCGGGCTGGTGGAATCGAGCCGGAATTTGTTCCGGCCGGGGAAGAGGCCGTTGTCGAGTATGTCGCCGGTGATCGGGCTTGATGAGCGTGGGGCGATGCTGGTGGCTGGGTCTTCGGGCGGGCCGAGGATCATTACTTCGACGCTGGAGGCAGCGTTGAACGTGCTGGTGTTCGACATGGGCGCGGAAGATGCGCTCGCGCGGCCTCGTTTTCACCATCAGTGGCAGCCTGATGTTCTGCAGCTTGAAACTTCGCTGGCGGGGACTTTGACGGATGCGGCGCTCAAGGCGATTGGGCACGTGACGGAACCGAGGTCGATGATCGGCGCGGTGCAGTTGATCCGGCGCGATCGATCGGGCACGGGTTACGACGCGGCGAGCGATCCGCGCAAGGGCGGGCTGCCAGCCGGGCACTGAAGCTCTGCTGAGTCGGAACTCTGGATCTGGCTCAGAGTTTGGCTCAGAGTTTGGCTCAGCGATGGCCCACGAGCCCGACGACCAAGTCGACGGCGATCAGGATGATGACGATCCACTCGAGAAGTTCGAGGCGGTTGGTGGACTGTCGGCCCGAAAGTTTTTGATAGATGCTCTCGAGCGTGCCGAGCTTGCGGAGGATCGCTGTGTCCCACTCGGGCAGGTGGAGGCGGTCTGCGGCCAGACGGTAGAGGCGGGCGAGGTACTGGTCTCCGACGAGCTTGAGGGCGTTGTTGACGTTTTCGAAGAGGAGCGAGCTTTCCATCTGGAGCTCGGCCACGCGGTCGAGGTCGGGGGTGTTGGAGCCGGGGAGGAGTGCGTTGAACGCGCCCAATCCCTTGCGCGGGCGGAGGGTGGGGACGGAGGCTTGAAGTGCGTCGTCGAGCTGGTCGTCGAGGTGGCGCATTTCAAGAAGCTCGACGTTGGCGAACTCGAGGATGCTGCGGGCGTCGATGGGCTCGTCGAGGAAGAGGAGCGCGGCGTTCCAATCAATGACGGCGGCGTCGTGAGGCGTGTAGGAGATGCGGCAGCACATGGCATCGTGGATTTCTTGATCTGAGAGCGTGCGTGCTTCGGAGCGGAGGATGCGGGCGAGCGTTGAGGTGTTGGCGGCGATGAAGGAGATGGGGTCCGCGAGCGGATGAGGTGAACTTTGGCCCGAGGTGTGGGCGGGCTCGGGCATGTCGAACTGGTAGAGGACGTAGTTCTCGGTGCGTTCGACGAGCGCGGGGCGTTTGATGGCGGGGCGGGCTTGGTCTAGGAGTTGGTTCACGAGACGGCGAGCTTGTTCGAGCAGGGCCCGGCAGTCGTAGAGGGCTTCGGCGAGCGGGAGCAGGCCGGCGAGAGGGCCGGAGTAGGAGATGTGGAAGGCGATGGTGACAGCGCCGAAGTCGTAGAACGTGGCGTCGGCGGTGGTTGCGGCGTTGAGGCTCGCGATGGTGACCGGCGCGGTGTTAATGCTGAGGCGGAGAGGGGTGGGCTTGAACTTGAAGTAGGTGGGAGTGGGTCTGGCGGGCGAGGTGCGGGGAACAGGGAGAGGAGCGGATGGAGAGTTCGCGGGCGTGAGGTTGTTCAAGGCGCTGAGAAGCGTCGCGGCGCGGGCGAGGTCGATAGCGAGACCCAGGTCAAAGGCGAAGAGGGCGTGAACGGTGCAGCGAAAGTTGTCGGGCGCGGCGTTGGGCATTCGGGATTGGGCCTTCGTGACGAAGTGAGATCAGCCTTTGGTGGGGTCGATGTCCATGGCGCGGAGGTGAGCGAGGACGAGGAAGATGGCGTCCACGGGGGCGGCCTCGCCCGCTTTATCGCGGATGGGCATCCAGTAGGCGGTGCCGAGTTCTTTGGCGGTGGCGACGATGAGGTTGTAGACGGTGTCGGGTACCCAGCGTTGGATGGAGCTTGGTTTTCTTTCGGCGATGAAGTCGGAGAGGTAGCCGTTGACAGTGCTGTTGGCGCGGCCGGTCTGTGCGACGACTTCGGCCACGGTTGCGCCCTCTGAGAACATCATGAACGCGGCGGCTTTGGTCATGGACATGCCGCGCGGTTTGCGACCGACGTCTGCGCTGGGCTCGTCGTTGCTCGCGGGTGGGGGCGCGAGGGCGTCGGCGGTGGACGGCGTGAGGTTGTGCCGCGTGCAGTAGGCGAGGATGGCTTCGAGGAACGCGGGGCCGAACTCGGTGAGCTTGCGTTGGCCAACGCCTCGGACGGCGAGCATGGCGTGTTCGTCGCCGGGGCGTTTGCTGGCCATTTCGCGCAGGGTCACGTCGCTGAAGACAACGTAGGGCGGGACGTTGCGTTCGTCGGCGAGTCTGCGGCGGAGGGCTCGGAGTTCTTCGAAGAGTTCCTGGGTGGCGGGGTCGTCGCAGATTTTTTCTTCGCCACGGACGACGCGGGTGCCGCCGCTGGCCCCGGTGCCTTGGGCGATGCTTGGCTCGACGAGCGTCACGGGGCGTTCGAGTTTGAGGACAGCGCGAGCGTGCTCGCCCATTTCGATGACGGGGTACTCGCTGGCGGTGCGGTTGAGTGCGCCTTGCTCGACGAGCTGGTTGATGTAGCTGGAGACGAGTTCTTTGGGCGTACCTTTGAGCTGGGCGAAGGTGGTGAGGGTGTTGTGGCCGCGAAGGCGGATTCGCTCGGTGTTCGCGCCCATGAGGACTTCGGAGAGGTGGCCCGCTCCGAAGGCGTTGCCCGAGTGCTGGTTCATGCGGAAGACGCAGGAGATGATCTTTCGGGCGATCTCGGTGCCTTGAGGGTTGACGGCCAGTTCGCCTAGGCAGAGGTCGCACGCGCCGCAGTCGGGCGTGTCGTAGGCCTGCCCGAAGTATTCGGAGAGGACTTTGTGCCGGCAGCGTGGGCTGTCGCAGACTCGCTGCATTTGGTCGAGCAGTCCGAACTGGACTTGGAGAGACGCGGCGAGTGCGGCTGCGGCCTCGTCGCTGTCGACCTCGGCCTCGTCGGCGCTGCGGGTGATGAGCTGCTTCCAGCGGATCGGGTCTGAGGGGGAGTAGAGCATGACGCACTCGGCGGGCAGACCGTCGCGGCCAGCGCGTCCGGTCTCCTGCTGATAGGCCTCGATAGACTTGGGCATGGCGGCGTGGACGACGCAGCGGACGTTGGAGCGGTCGATGCCCATGCCAAAGGCGACGGTGGCGCAGACGACGTCGAGGCGTTCGGTGGAGAAATGTTCTTGCACGCGGCGGCGTTCGTTGGCGTTGAGCCCGGCGTGGTAGGCCTTGGACTTGATGCCTTGGGCGGTGAGAAGTGCGGCGGCGGCCTCGGTGTCCTTGCGGCTGAGGCAGTAGACGATGACGGCGGAGCCTTTGTGCGCGCCGACGACCTTGGCAAGTTGCTGGTCGAGGCGTGTGCGCGGCGTGATTCGGTAGGTGAGGTTGGGGCGGTCGAAGATTCCCACCAGACGGACGGGGTCGCGAAGCTGGAGCTGCTCGGCGATGTCCTCGCGGACGCGGGGTGTGGCGGTGGCGGTGAAGGCGTGGAGGCTGCAACCGGGGACGCGGCGGCGGAGCTCCATGAGCCGGCGGTATTCGGGGCGGAAGTCGTGGCCCCATTGGCTGATGCAGTGGGCCTCGTCGATGGCGAAGCTGTCGATACCGAGCTTGGTGACGAGATTGAGGAAGCGTGAGGTGAGGAGCCGTTCGGGGGCCACGAACAAGAGCTTGAGGTTGCCAGCGAGGGCGTCTTGTTCGGCCTGCTGGATTTCTTCGGTGGAGAGGTTTCCGTGGATCGCGGCGGCGGGGTAGCCGTTGAGTTTGAGCCCATCGACCTGGTCTTTCATCAGGGCGATGAGAGGGGAGACGACGACGGCCATGCGGTTGATGAGGAGCGGGGGGACTTGGTAGCAGAGAGATTTTCCGCCGCCGGTGGGCATGACGACGAGAGAGTCGCGTTTGGCGAGCCCGGCGAGGATGGCCTCGTGCTGCATAGGGCGGAGGGTGTCGAAGCCCCAGTATTTTTTCACGGCGGCGAGGACGCGTTGTGTCTGCAGGGATCGGTCGGCGTCGTCCATGGGGCTTGGTTTTCTGGTGGCCTGAGCGAGGAGGTTTGCGGGAGGTTGAGGCGTCGCGGACGGCATCGTGTTCAGTGTACGTCAGGTTGTGGAGAAGGTCGTTTCGAGGTGGGATTCTGAGCTGGGAAGGGTTGAGGGATTGCGCGTGGGTTTGGGGGTGGACTTGATTGTCTGGGCTGTTGCCTCGATACTGACCATCCCGAGTTCGGAGTTGCGTGCCCGGTGAGCCGAGTGAAGTTCGGCGATCTCGGCGTTCCGGGCGGGTTGTGATGGTTGTTTGGTCGAACTTTTTCCTTGCCCGATGGAGGCCGCCGGATGTCCACATCTTGCTCTTGCGTTGGCTCGTGCTTTGACTCGTGCTCTGTCTCGTTCCCCGGTCTTGGGGCTCGTTTTTCTCGATCATTGCGGGCGCTGGTGCTGTTCTCGGCGACGGGACTGGTGGGGATCGCGGCGCTGACCGCAGGCGGCTGCGGGAGCGGCGGCTCGCACCAGTCGTCGGAAAACATGGCTGGCCCGGAGGCGTACAAGCCTCTGGCGGCTGAGTTTTCCAAGGTCGGGTACGGTTGGGATTGGTCGGGCTTCCCGCTGCCGGATCGCGGCGAGAAGATCAAGTTTATCACGGCGTATCCGGACGCCGTGGTGGTGCAGGACACGGGGAGCAAGCTGACGGTTCTGGAGCCGAGCAACGGGCGGCTGCGCTGGAGCGACGAGCTGGCGAACCGGATCACCAAGTTCGTAGGGCTGGCCCGCGATCCGGACCCGGCGCGAGGCGATCGGATTATTAGCTCGAGCGAGTCCGAGGCGTTCGTGGTGTCGATGCGGACGGGCGAGATCACGAGCCGGCAGCGCTTTGAGAAGGTTGTGAACACGAGGCCTGTAATGTTCGGGACGATGGCGGTGTACGGCACACCGGCAGGCGAGTTGATGGGGCACAATATCGCGTCGAACCTGCGGGTGTGGGGGTACATGGCGGCTGGTCCGATCGAGTTTGCGCCGGTGCGGGTGGGGTTCGCGGTGGGCGGCGTGACTCAGGACGGCTTTGTGTCGTTCGTGGACCCGGTTTCGGGCTCGCTGATCGGGCGGACCAAGCTGTTCGGTGGCGTGGCGACCGAGCCGGTGTCGGACGGAAACTTGATGTTCGTGGCCAGCCTGGATCAGTCGCTCTACGCGATTTCGCCGGGCGGGACTCTGGCGTGGCGGCACCGCACGAGCGAGCCGCTGACGACTCAGCCAGCGGTGGTCGGGAACACGGTGTATTGCTCGACGGCCGACGAGGGGTTCACGGCCTTTGACGCGGCAACGGGCAGCATCCGCTGGTCAACCAACGAGGTGACCGGGACGGTTCTGGGGACGAAGAAGGGGCGGTTGGTGGTTTGGAACGGGTCGGCCCTGACGCTGGTTGACGCGCAGCGCGGCACGGTGGTGGAGCGGGCCAACCTTCCGGGATTGAGCAAGCTGGTGTTTGATTCGTTTGATGACGGGAACCTTTACGCGGTGAACTCGGCGGGGGTGGTTGGGAAGTTCCTGCCCAAGTAAGCGTGGCTTATCACGGTCTGAATGTGTGCCTGCGGTTGCCACTCATCCATGAACTCTTCCACCCAGCCGAGGCCTGTTCCTGATCTCGTGCTCGTTCGTCGCGCGCTGGTGTCGGTGAGTGACAAGGCCGGGCTGGTTCCCTTTGTGCGCGCGCTCGTTGAACGTGGGATCGAGATTGTTTCCACCGGCGGCACGGCCAAGGCGCTGGCGGCGGCAGCGATCTCGGTGACCCCGGTGGAGCGCGTGACCGGGTTCCCCGAGATTATGGACGGGCGGGTGAAGACGCTGCACCCGATGGTGCATGGCGGGCTGCTGGGCGTGCGCGATGAACCGTCGCATCAGGACGCGATGCGTGAGCACGGCATCCAGCCGATCGATCTGGTGTGCGTAAACCTGTACCCGTTCGAGCGGACGATCGAGCGGGCCGGGGTGACGTTCGCGGAAGCGATCGAGAATATTGACATCGGCGGGCCTTCGATGGTGCGGTCGGCTGCCAAGAACCACGCGTGGGTGACGGTGGTAACGAACCCCAACGATTACGAGCGGGTGATGGAAGAGCTGCGTTCGCGTGAGGGGTGTACGACGATCGGGCTGCGGTCGAACCTGGCGGCGGCGGCGTTCGGCATGACAGCGCGGTACGACGCGGCGATCACGGCGTACCTGGATTCGCAGCACGCCGGGCTGGCCGAGAGCGGGCACGGGCATGGGGAGGGCGCGGTCTTCCCGCCGTTCTTGAACTTGGCGTATGTGAAGGGCGCGGACCTGCGGTATGGCGAGAACCCGCACCAGCCAGCGGCGTTGTACGCGGCGTTGAACACGGCGTTGAACTCAGGGCCGAAATTGCCCAGCGTGGTGGGCGCGACGCAGTTGCACGGCAAGGAGCTGAGTTACAACAACATCGCGGACGCGACGGCGGCGCTGGAACTGGCGGACGCGCTGGGGCGTTTGCGTGCCGGACCGAGTGGACCGATGGTGGGCGCGTGCGTGATCAAGCACACAAACCCCTGCGGTGCGGCGGTTGCGCTGACGTGCGTGGACGCGGTGGACGAGGCGATCGCGGGCGATCCGCTGGCGGCGTACGGCGGGATTCTGGCGGTGACGGCGGAGATCGATACGGCGGCGGCGGGGCGGCTGTGTCGGAACGATGTTTTTCTGGAGGTGGTCGTCGCGCCCTCGTACTCGGCCGGGGCCTTGGAGACGCTCAAGGCGCGGTGGGCGAACCTGCGGATCTTGGTGGTCGAGGGGCTGGGCGCGGCGCGAGGCTCGGGCGGGCCGGGGCAGATGGAGTACACGTTTGTTTCGGGTGGCCTGCTGGTGCAGCGCAAAGACGAGCAGTCGGCGTCGGAGGGCGAGATCCAGCACCGGGCTGGTCCGATGCCGACGCCTGAGACGCTGCACCTGGTTTCGTTTTTGGAGATTGTTGGTCGTGCGGTGACGAGCAACGCGGTGGTGATTGGCGGGCATTCGCCCGAGCGTGGGCCGGGCGTGTACCGGATTTTCGGCACCGGGGCGGGGCAGATGGATCGTGTGAACTCGTGCAAGATCGCGGTGGCGAAGGCGAAGGAACTGGCGCAGGGCGCGGCGGCGTACGGCGACGCGTTCTTTCCGTTCTCCGACGGGCCTCAGGCGCTGATCAAGGCGGGCGTGACGACGATCGCGCACGCGGGCGGGTCCAAACGAGATTCTGACACGTTCGAGCTCTGCCAGGCCAACGGCGTGACGTGCCTGACGACGGGGCTGCGGCACTTCAGGCATTGACTCGTGCATCGACGATCGCAAGTCGGCGTGAGCACCGCTTCGGTTTGGCGAGCTTTCCCCAAAAAAACGAGACCCCCGAACAACAAGCTCGGAGGCCCCGAAGTGTCGCAAAGTTTTTGAAGCGGCCCGGGGATCTGGTCTGGTCGTGTCTCATCTGTTAAGCGATGCGCGAGCCCGCGTCGTCACGCGGAGTTTGGGCAAGATTTACAGGAATCTTGCGCTTCCTTGAGATTTTTGCGAGTGCGAACGTGCTCGAACTGCTGGCTTGCTCTCTGCAAGGCAGAGTTGAGCGTTCACGGTTCTGATTTCACCCAGCTGGTTTGGGGTGCGGCGCGCTGCTTAGGTTTGAGCGCTGGTCAGGCCGAGATTGGCCGCAGCTCGGTCGTGCGATCGTCGTGGACGACCACAAGATGGTTGACCGGGACTTTCTGCCAGCCGGGGTCGTCGCTGAGCGGTTCTGAGCAGACGATCGCGGTCCCCTGCCCGTGCTCGGGCTCGACCATGCGGCAGACGGTGCCCTCGCAGATGTAGCGTCGGCCGGTGTGGAAGTAGAGCGAGCTGGCGTGGCTGGGGTCGGCGGTGGTGAACCGCAGCGCCACGGACCTGTTCCCGTCGCTCAGCGCGATGTTGAGATAGCTCTCGTCTTTCACGCCGACGCGGCGCGAGAGGGCGAGCACGTCCTTGACGGCCGAGGTCAGCGCGTCCGTCAGATGTTCGGCGGAGCCACGCGACGACGAGCTCCAGAGCCGGTCGAGCACCATCGCGAAGAGATGCTCAGTATCGGTCCCGCCGTGGACGGCGTCGAAGGCGCGATCGCTCAGGCCGCTGATGATCTGGCGGCGCATCTGGCGGAACCCGCCGAGGTCGCCGTTGTGCATCATGCTGTACGGACCGGCGGTGAAGGGGTGACAGTCGAGCTCGCTGATGGGCAGGCCTGGCGTGGCGGCGCGGACGTGCGCGAGGATGCAGCCGGACTTGGTGACGCGTGCGAGCTCGAGCAGGTTGCGGTTGCTCCAGGCGGGAGTGAAGCTTCGGAAGGTTGCGGGCTCGGCGCTCATGTCCGGCGCGTACCACGCGACGCCGAACCCGTCACCGTTGAGCGGGTCGTCGGTCTCGCGAGCTCGGAGGCTTTGCTTGATGATGGAGTTGGCGGGGTCCACGACGAGGGAACCCAGCGCGAGCGGCGGACCCTGATAGAGAACGAATCGGCACATGCGAGGGCTCCGTGACCTTGAGTCTTCGGTTGGATGAGTTCGGAAACACGAAGCGCGGCCAGATCCATGAACGCGACAGGGTAAACTGTCGGCTTTGGAGCGATGCTTTGGGCGTTTGTCACCAGATACTCTCGGTATCTCTGACCGGTCATTGAATGAGCGATCCGCCGTCCGTCTCCACCCCGACCAGACGCCTTTTACGAATGCTCTCGCTCCCGAGCTGCCCGCACGCGCCCATCATCGCGCGTCCCTTGGTCCGGCGTCGCTTCGCGTACAGCCCCTCGGCCCGCAGCCAGCCTAGGAACTCATCGACCTTCTCCTCCGCTGGCGCGGGCCACGGTGAGTTGCGGCGTGGGTTGTAGGGGATCAGGTTCAGGATCACGCGTGGGGTCTTGGCGTTGGTCTGGGTGGCGTAGTAGGCGTCGATCGGCGCGATGTACGCCGCGAGTTGCGCCGCGTGCTCGCGAGCGTCGTTGACGCCGGGGATCAGGACGTATTCCATGCAGATTTTGCCGCCGCCGTAGATCGGCCAGGTGGTGAGCATGTCGCGCAGCGCCGCCATCGGCATCGAGCGGTTGATCGGCATGATCTTCGAGCGGATCTCGTCGTTGGGCGCGTTGAGGGAGACGGCTAGGTTGAGGCGGTGCCAGCCAGGCGTGTTGAGCTTTGCTTTCATCTTGGCCAGCCCGTCGAGCCGTCCGACGGTGGAGACGGTGATCTTGCTCGCGGGGAACGCGGCCCCGTTGTGGTCGATGAGCACGCTGATGGCCTGCATCAGGTTGTCGTAGTTGTCCAGCGGCTCGCCCATGCCCATGAAGACCATGTTGCGGACAGTGTGCCCGAGAAGGTGGGTGGCGGCGAACCACTGCTCGACGATCTCGGCGGCGGTGAGCGAGCGGATGAGGCCCATCTGGGCGGTCTCGCAAAAGCCGCAATTCATGGCGCACCCGACCTGGCTGGAGACACAGAGGGTGTAGTGCAGTACGCCGGTTTTGCCGACCATGGGGATGAGGACGGATTCGATGTCGAGCTCGCGGAACTGGGTGAGGCGGAGCGCGGATGCTGATGGACCTGATGAGCCCGGCCTTACGCCCGCGGGTGTGGCGGCGAGCGATGCGTGCAGCGCGGCGAGGCCGGAGTCGGGTGTGCGAGATGCACTTTCGTACTCGCCTTGATTCGCTTCTGCCACGGCTGGCACGCGCTGAAGGAACTTGTAAACTTTTCCTTCCGGGCTCTCGTCCTCGAGAACGCGCACGATCGGCGCGACGTGCGGCACGCAGGCCGAGTGCCCGCTCGCGCCCACGCGGAACAGACGCCGGTACGCCGCGAGCGCCAGCGGGTTGGACAGGCCGGTTAATTCTTTGGTTGCGCGAACGAACTCGGCGCTGGTCATCCCGAGCGGGTTCAGAGGCGGGTTTGTTGTGGGCTCTGATTCAGGCATCGCCATCGCAGGCCAAGTGTATGACCGCGGATGCCGAATCACGAATGCTCTTTGTCCATGAATCGGGCGTTGAGAGTTTGTGATTCGGCATTTGTTTCGAGGCACCCGTTCACGTCATCTCGTGCTTCATCTCGCGTACCGCCTGCCTGAGTCCGACGTAGATTGCGCGGCTGACGATGGAATGGCCGATATGCAGCTCCGCCACGCCCGGTAGCCTCGCGATCGGCCCGACGTTGTGATAGTTGAGCGCGTGCCCGGCGTTGAACCGCATTCCCGCCGAGATGATCCGGGCTCCCGCGTCGCGGATCTGATGGAGTTCTCGGAACAGCCCGAGGCGGAGCACGTCGCCGCCGTTCTTGGCGTGCTCGGCCGCGTAGGGCCCGGTGTGAATCTCGCACACGTCAAAGCCTGCTTCCAAGGCCGCGTCGATCTGCTTGGGTTCCGCGTTGATGAACGCCGAAACGATCATCCCTCCCGCCCGCAGCCGCGCGACCGCGTCCTTGAGCCTGGGCAACTGCCCCGCGACATCGAGCCCGCCCTCGGTCGTGACTTCCTGGCGTCCTTCGGGCACGAGCATCGACGAGTGCGGTTTGATTTGGCACGCCATCGCCACCATGGCGTCGGTGGCCGCCATCTCGAAGTTGAAGCGGACCTTCACGAGGGCACGGAGCAGTTCGACATCGCGGTCCTGGATGTGCCGCCGATCTTCGCGGAGGTGGACGGTGATCCCGTCGGCCCCGCCGAGTTCGGCCTCGTGAGCCGCTCGTACAGGATCGGGCTCGTCGCCGCGTCGCGCTTGCCGGACGGTCGCGATATGATCGATGTTCACGCTGAGTTCTGGCATACGTAGAGTTTAGGGACGCTGCGCCGCACTTCATCCAAAATTTAGTCAGTTGGCCGTTTGTCACTTTGGCCTTATCGCTTCCGGCCGCGCCTACGAACCTTTCATGCGTCTTCTCATGCTGACCAACGGCTCGCACGGCGACATCCACCCTTTCCTCGCCATTGGCCGCGCGATGATCGGGCGTGGGCACGCCGCCGCGCTGATGACCAACCCCTACTTTGCGCCGCACACGAGTGAGGCCGGGCTCGAACACTTCGCGCTCGGAGAGCACAAAGACCTCGGGAAAATGCTCTCGGAGAACCCCGCGACGATGAGCGGGCTGCGCGGTCCGATGCAGGTGTTGCGCAAGCTCATGCTCCCGCATGTTCCCGAGATCGTCGAGAACACACGCCGCGCCATCAACGATTGGAAGGCCGACGCCGTGCTGGTTCACCCGCTCTGCATCGGCGCTTCGTGGGCCGCGGAATTGGCGGGCGTGCCATGCCACGCCGCATCGCTCGCGCCCTCGATCTGGTTTAACGCGAAAGATCAAGCGGTGCTCCCGCCGTTCCGTTCGGAGAATCCGTCGCGCCGGGCTGTCAAGCTCGACATGTTCATGGCCCGACTTGTTACCAGCCTGGCGCTCGACGGCCCGCTCAACGCGCAGCGAAATGCGATGAGGCTTCCAAAGATGAAGAGCATTTTCATCACCGAAGCGCGCGGCGGGCTGACCAATCTCGCGCTCTGGTCGCCGCTCTTTCGTCCCATAATCGACGGCGATCCGCCCGGTGCCAAGATTACCGGCTTCCCGTGGTACGACCGCGCCAAGGAGCAAGAGGCGCCGAGTGACGTGGTCGAGAAGTTCATGAAGGATGGCGAGCCGCCGCTGGTCTTTACGCTGGGCACCGCGGCCGCCCACACCGCGGGGCGATTTCATCAGCACGCGGCGCGAGCGTGCGAGATCCTGAAGCGGCGCGGGCTGTTCCTCGTCGGGCGCGGCCATCAAGGCCCGCCGAACATGCCCAAAGGAAGTGCCGCGTTCGAGTACGCGCCGTTCTCGGCGGTCTTCCAGCACGCCGCTGTCAACATCCATCACGGCGGTATCGGCACCACGGCTCAGGCTCTCCGCGCCGGTCGGCCGACGGTCGTGATCCCCATGGCTCACGACCAGTTCGACAATGCCGCACGGCTTAAGCGGATGAGAGTTTCGGACACCGTGCGTCACGCGCAGGTGACGCCCGAGCGGCTGGCCAGCGCGATCCGCCGCGTGCTTGAAGACCCGGCCATCGCCAACACCGCCGCGAAGTTTGCGCCGTTGATCGCGCGTGAAGACGGCGCGGCCGTGGCTGCTGACATCTTGGCGGGCGAACGTCGTTAGGCTGTTCGTTCCGAGCGAAGACGGACCTGAGCACAACGTGCTTTGGGTGCCAACAAAGAACCTCACGCAGAGCGTGGGGGTACCCCAAAGCACTGAGAGAAATAGAGAACGAACTACTTTGATCGCGACGAGCGGGCGTTGTTGGTCGGCTTGGCTCGTGCTGATTTTTTAGCCATGATTGCACCGCGTGAATAACCTTGGTGCGCCCGAGCACAGATCTTGAGGTGTGTAACAGCCGCCTCAGAACGCTCGATGTACGGCGCGCCGATGTCGCCCGGGCTTCAGTGACCTTCCGTCACGCGCAGCACCTCTTGCATGGTCGTTACGCCCTTGGCCACCTTGCGGATGCCGTCGTCACGCAGCGTCACCATCCCTCGTTCGATGCAGAGCCGTCGAAACTCGGCCACGTTGGGGTTGCGTGAGATGATGTCGCGCAGCTGGTCGTCCACGCACAGCATCTCGTAGATACCGACACGCCCCGAGTACCCAGTCTGCCGGCATTTGTCGCACCCCTTGGGCACCCACATTTCGTCGGCGTCCATCCCCTGCATCGCCAGGAACTCGGACATGTCCTCCGAAGCCTTCTCCATCTTTTTGCACTCTTTGCAGAGACGACGGATCAGCCGCTGGGCGAGCACGCTGTTCACCGCGGCGCCGACCAGGAACGGTTCGAGCCCGATGTTGACCAAGCGCGTGATCGAGCTCGGCGCGTCGTTGGTGTGCAGTGTGCTGAGCACCAAGTGGCCCGTTAAGGCCGCCTGCACCGCGATGTGGGCCGTCTCCATGTCGCGGATTTCGCCGAGCATGATCACGTCGGGGTCCTGACGCAGCAGCGCGCGGAGCGCGGCCGCGAAGGTCATGCCGATCTTTTCGTGCATCTGTGTCTGCGTGATGCCGTCGAGGTGGTATTCCACCGGGTCTTCAACGGTGCAGATGTTCATCGTCGCTTTATCAAGCTGCCGCAGCGAGGCGTACAGCGTGGTCGTCTTACCCGAGCCGGTCGGCCCCGTCACGAGGATGATGCCGTGCGGCGAGTCGATCTGCTTGCGCCAGATCTCGTAGGTCTCGGCCTCGAATCCGAGCTGGTCCAGCTCCACGTTGATGGAGCGCGTGTCCAGGATACGCATGACCGTCTTCTCGCCGTAGTTGTTCGGCAAGGTCGACATACGCAGGTCCAGCTTGCGCCCCTGCACCGTGCAGCGGATTCGGCCGTCCTGGGGGATGCGGCGTTCGGAGATGTCTAGGTTGGCCATGATCTTCAGGCGCGACGTAATCGCGGCCGACATCGACGCGGGCGGGTTCATCATCTCGAAGAGCTCGCCGTCGATGCGGAAGCGCACCCGCAGCTTCTTTTCGGCGGGCTCGATGTGGATGTCCGATGCGCCCTCTTTCACCGCGGTCTGGATGATGTAGTTAACGTAGCGGATGACCGGGCTCTCGCCGGCTTCCTTTTCAAGATCGACCTCGGTGCTCTTGGACTTCTCGACCTGCACGTCGCCCTCTTCGACCTCGGAAAGGATGGACGAGAGATCGACCTTCTCTTCGTCGGCCTTCTTCTCGGTGTCGCCGCCGACGATCTCGAGTGCGCCCTTGATGTCGTAGGCGGTGGTGAGAACCAGCTTGACGTTGCCCACACCCAGCTTGTCGCGTACTTCGTCGGCGAGGAACACGTCGTCGTGACGCGTAACGCCGACGACGACGCGCATGCCCTCGGTCCGGAGCGGGATGACGAGGCGCTGCTTGCAATAGTCCACGCCCAGGCGTTGGAGCATCTTGCCGTCGAACCCGCCGTCGAGCCCGCGGTTGAGATCGACGCGCTCGAAGGGAACGCCCGCGATCTCCGCGACGCCCTGCTGCACCGCCGCCTCGTCCGCGCCCTGCTCGATGATGATCTCGGCCAGTCTACGCCCGGGCGATTGCTTGTGGATCTGCTGCGCGACCGTCATCTTCTCGCCGGTGATCGCGCCGCGGCTGACCAGCAGCGTGGCCAGCTCGGCCGCGTCGTTGACGTGTTCGCCGCTGGGCTCGTAGATCTGCTTGAGCGACGCGGTGCCGTTGCCGCTCGCCGTTGCCGCGGGCGAGCGTGGCACGATCGCCCCTTGGTTGGATGGCGCCGCTGGCAGCGGGCCAGCCACTGCCGCCGGTAGTTCTGGCGCTGACGAGAGCTTTGCCGCCGCCGCCGCCTTGCGCGTCGCCGCCGGGTCGATGCTCAGCTCGTTGAGGATGTCGTCGATATTGTGCTTGGCCAAGCCGTCACCGCCCCTTTGCCGTCGTTCGCGTGTTCGCTACGTCGCAGCTCAATGTCGCCGTCGTACGCACGGATCGTGCCCGAGGCGTTACTTCTTCTTCGCGCCCTTGCCGTTGTTCTGCTTGGGCTCTTCCATGGTCAATTGGAACTCTTTGCCGTCGGTCTCCAACGTGACCGTGCGCCCGGTGATTGACTTGACCGTGAAGATCTCGCCAAGCGTGTCGCCCACGCGTACGGTCTCGCCGCTCACTCGAGCGACCGGGATCGTTCCGCCCAGCACGCCCTGCAAGGTCAGCGACGCCAGCGTGTCCACCACCATCTTCTCGTGGTCGGCCTTGCGTTTGGCCGTCGCCTGCAGCTGCCTTTGCAGGATCTCGTCGCTGTTGTCTCGCGCTGGCTCGATGACGTCGTTTGGCTTGCCGGACAGCTTGAACGGGTTCTTGGTGATCTGCTCTGTCGGGACCTGCACGGGCTGGCTGCTGCGCTCGAGGTCGATCAGCAGCTTCTTGTGCGCACCGTTCTTGGCACCGCCCTCGGGCGTGTAGTCGATTTTGACCTCATCGAACCCGGTCAGGGGACCCACTCCGAGCTTGCGCATCCCCCAGAGGAGCCCGGCGCAGACGGTAAGGACCACCGCGACGAGCACGGCCGGGGTTGAGACTTTCTTTCCGCCGCCGCTCGCTTTGGTGACAAGCCCGTCCGCGTTTTCGGTCGAGGAAGCGCTGCGCAGCTCAGCGAGGAAGGATCCGCCCTTACCCGCCGCGTCCTTCGCAGGATCCTTGACGATCTGCTTGGAGGGGTCGATCGTGCTCGCGTCCATCGCCGACAGGTCGTTCTCAGATCCGCTCATTGCTTGTCCCCTCGGTTGTCCTGGAAATAGATGCTCAGCGTGAACTCGGCCTTCATGTTCCCGTCCGCGTCGTCCATCCGCTTGATCTTCATGTCGGGTATCCGCGTGATGCGCGGCAACTGCTCGACCCGGATGAGGAACTCATAGAAATGTTTGAAATTGCCGCTCATTGAGAGCTCCAGCGGCTGCTCCATGTACATCACGGCCTTGACCGGCTTGGCGCTCTTCATCTGCGGCGAGCTCAGCCCCGACTGCACGGCCAAATCCGAGACTTGCCGCACGATCATGTCCAGCTCCTTGCTGTTGGGGAGCCGCGCTTCGATGGTCTCGATGCCGCGCTTGATCTCCTCGTTGGCGCGTTCAAGGTCCGCGTTGCGCGAGGTCTCTTCGCGGAGCTTGGCGAGCATCGTCTGCTTGTGCTCGATCTCCTGCCGAGCCTGGCCGATCGCGTCGTTCTGGGGGCGGAAGACCAGCCAGTAGCTGGCCATCGGCACCGCCACCATCGTGATGATCAACGCCGTCCGTCCCATCGCTGACTTCTTCATGACTTAGTTCCCTCCCTTGTCGGGCGCTGCGGCGGGCTCGGTGCTCGTCTCGGCATCGGCGATTGCGGGCTTGGTTTCCGCGGCTGGCGCGTTGGGCTTGGGCACCGGCTTGAGGCTCACCAGGTCGTGCGCGTCCGCGTTCTGCTTGATCTGCGCGACGATCTGGAACCGTCGCATGTTCAGGTCGTCGATGACTGTTTGCTGGATGTACTGCAGCTCCACCGAACCCAGCAGCGGGCAACCCTGCAACTGCCCGAGATACTCCGCGATGTCGTTGTTCACGTTCGCAACACCGGTCAAGGTCAGTGTGAACTCGAACTTCGGGGCGGTGATCTTGCGCTCTTCGGGATAGGCCGCGACGTCCCCGCCCTTGACCACGGTGGACAGCGACTTGACCTGCCCCGTCGGCTTGGCCCCGGCCTTGCCGAGCTGAGCCTTGCCCGTGACCGCTGGTTTGGGCGGCTCGATCCGCTTGCCCTTAAGTTCAAGGTCCAGCAGCGTGACGTCCTTGGGCATGCGTGTGACCAGCTCGGCCATCAGCATCGAGCGCGGCACCTTCTCGAGCAGGGCCGCCGTGACTTCTGCTTTCTCCATCATCTCGCGGCGCTGGACTTCGAGCTTCTTGAGCTGTTCGATCTTCTTAGCCTCGGCGGTGTACTCGGTGTTGATCTGGTCCTGCTGCTCGCGGATTGCGCTGCGGTGCCGTGTGGTCACCATGAACGCGCCCACCACGCCAGCCATGACCACGATCAGCAGCCCGACGCCGATGAAGCTGATCCGGCTCGTGCGCCGGTTCTCGATGTAGTCCGTGGGCAGGAAGCTCCCCGCCGCGTTCGCCGGGCTTTTCGGTGCCGACGCATTCTTGAATGGGTTCACCATCGTTCAGACACTCCAGTTCAGACTCACTCGCCCGAGCAACTTCGCGGCTTCGATGCCGGTCGTTGTTTCACGCTCACGCTCACACTCACCATTGCTCACACGCCCATACCCGCGTTCGATCCTGCTTTCGTCCTGTGATTTACAGATCTGTCGGTGTCAGGCAGAGCCCGACCGCCACGGCCCAGCCCGGCTGCGACTGTTTCAGGTCCACGCCGTTGGCTGGTTCTTTCCCGGTCTTGACCAGCCGCGCCATCGGGTCGGCGACCTGCACGGGGATCCGCAGCGCCTTGGCCAGGTGCTGGCAGAGCCCGCGGTGGAGCGCTTCGCCGCCCATGAACACCGCCCGGTCCAGCTTTCGGCCCGGGAAGAGCGAATCGTGATAGCGGAGGCACATGCGCACCTCGTCGGTCAGGATCTCGAGCTCTTCTTTCAGGTCCACACCCTGTGGCATCGCCGCGACCGCTTCGGTCAGCCTGACGTCGCCCGTCAGACCCGGCAGGGCGGCCCCTGCGCGCCGTTCCTCGTGGGCCGCATCTTTGAGCGCCGCCGACGCCGTGCCGTTCTCGCGCCCGCGCATCGCCGAGGCCATCGCGTTCATCTTCTCGTCGATCGCGCGAGGTCCAGCGATCTTGGGAGCGGGCACCGTCAACCCTTCGTCGCAATAGCGTTTGGACCGCGCTTCGGTCAGCGTGCACTTCGTTTGACGGATCACGGCCTCATCGAGCTGCCGCCCGCCCATCTCGATAACCCGCGCGAACACTGGCTTGATCCCGTGCGCGATCACGACTTTCGTCGCCGACGCGCCCAGGTCCATGTACAGCGTGCCCAGGCTCACGTCGTCGGTCCGGTGTGTGATGTAGTCAAACGCGCGCAGCACCGCGACGTATTCCGAATGAATGCCCACGACCTCGAGCTTGGCCTGCCGCATCCCTGCCAGCAGCCGGTCCACCAGCGTCCGCGGCACGGCCGTGCAGATCACCTCGTGCCGTCCGCCCTGCGCCCCCGGCGTGGGCACTGCCTCGTGCCGGTACACCAGTGCGGAGGGCTCGCACCCGATGTGGCTCGACACCGCCCCCTGCACCAGTTGTTCGAGTGACAGCCCCTCGACCTTCTGGAACTGCATCGGCTTGCAGAACGTCTGCCCGGCCGGTATCGCGCACACCGCCCGGTTCCCCTTGAACCCGCCCTGCTTGACCGCCCGCGGCAACGCCGCTAACTGATAATCGAACCGGGCTCCATGGTCGTTCACCAGCTCGGGCGGGGTCGGAACAAACGACGCCGCCACGAGTTTGGGGATCTCTCCGGCCTCGATCTGCAGGATCTTCATCCCCGACACGCCAAAGTCGATCGCGATCGGCAGGACGCTCGGCTTGAAAAGCTTTCCGGGCGTCAACGAGCCAAACCGACGCAGCGACTCAAAGGCCATGGCAGCACGCTCCCACGCAGGATCGCCACTCTGACGCCGGGCTCAACCCGACGACGCGCAACGACCGACCACCGATCGACCAACTGATCAGATCCTGTCGCAACATCGGGATTTGTGATTCAACGATTGAGCCCGGGGCCAGCACCACCCCGAGCGCCCGCACGACACACCCTGCCCAGCTCGTCCAGCCGTCAAGGGCGACCTCAAGCGCCGCTGCTGAGCCGTCCGAAAACAGCTGCCAGGCGGTCCAACGCTTCGCAGATCTTCCACACTTGCCGCCCACGATCGCCCGTGGTGTTGCTGACCACTCTCAGTTCTCCGCCCGCGACGCCAAGCCGTCGCGCCACCTGCACCACCGCCGCACCCTCCATCGCCTCGGCGATCGCCCCGGTTCTCTCCACTACCCGCCGGGCCAGCTCATCGGTTCCCGAGCAGGTCGAGACCGTGGCGATTTTTCCGATACGGTCCGAGACGCTGCTCAGCCAGCCCAGCACGCCCGCGTCCACCGGCACCGCCCGCCCTGGAAAATCTCCGAGCGGGAACCCCATCTGCCCGCAGTCCAGGAAACCATCGGGCGTTTCGATCCCCTCCTCCGAATACACGCACGCCTCGGCCGCCACGATCGAACCGATCTCCAATGACGACCCTGGCAGCGCCCCAGCGATCCCCGCGCTCACCACGCGGTCGTGTCGCTGGAGGTCGAGAGACCGTGCCGTCGCTCCCGCTGCGTTGGCCTTGCCGATCCCGGACACCACCAGATCGAACCTCGCCCCGAGTTCCAGCCGCTCCCACGCCGCCGCCACCGGCCCGATCCCGAACGCGCGGCACACCGCCGCCGCCTCCGCCGGGGCCGCGACCACGATTAAGGCGCGTTTGTTCTGCGTATTTGGCTCCATTGTGAACTCCCGGTCGAATAGGACGCCAGCCATCGTGCCCGGCGGCATCCTATCTAGGATCACCACCGGACCATCACGGGATCATCGCGGCAACCTCAACCGCACCCGTCCGGTAGACGCTGGGGGGTTTACTCACTCATGGCGAGACCTGCCCGAGATTTCAAGCAGACCTCACCTCGACCTTACCCCCCACCTTACCCCGACCTAAACACAGACCTAACCAAAGGAGATCTCGGCATGACGCCCAACTCTCGCCCTGGCACTAAAGTCGGCTCCAAGCGCCGCGCCGCTATTGCGCTGAAACTGACCGCGGGCGTCGCGGTCGCCGCCGCGGGCATCGGCAGCGTCTTCTTCTTCTCGGGTCCCAGCGAGGCCAAAGCCGACAGGGCGGGCTCGCTCACCTCCGATCGCGCGTTCGCCAAGCTCGCGAGCTTTGACATCGTCACCACCGCCAACGGCTCACTCGAGGCCAAGAACCAGATCGAGGTCCGCAGCACCCTCGAGATCGAATCCAAGATCGTCACCATTGTCGACGAGGGCAAGACCGTCAAGAAGGGCGACGTGCTGGTGGAACTGAACGCCGACAAGATCGACACGGCCGTTGCCGATGCCCAGATCGCGTTGGACGGATCCAACGCCGAAAAGATGACTTCGGAGAACAACTACAAGATCCAGGTCACCGACAACCAGACCAAGATTCGCCAGGCCGCCCTCAAGGTTGAACTTGCCGAGCTCTCTCTCGAGCAGTGGCGCAAGGGCGACGTCGAGAAGACGCGTCAGGCCAACACGCTGGGGCTGGAGAAAACCCGCCGCGACGTCGAACGGCTTACAGAGAAGTTAGCTCGCAGCAAGGAACTTCTCGATAAAGGGTTCCTGAGCAAGATCGAGTTCCAGTCTGACGAGATCGCCAAGATCGAGGCCGAATCTGCGAGCGAGAAAGCCAAGCTCGAAACGCTGATCTATGAAAACTACATGTACCCTAAGGAAGAGAAGAAGAACCAGTCCGACGTTGACGACGCCAAGGCTGAACTCGAACGAACCAAGCTCAACGCCGACAGCGAACTGGCCAACAAAGAAGCGTCGCTCTCCAAGGCCAACAAGCAGCTCAAGCAGCACCAGGACAATCTGGAAAAGTTCAAGAAGCAACGGCTCGCTTGCACTGTCACCGCCCCCAACGACGGGCTTGTTCTGTACGGCTCCACGATCGAAATGAGTCGCAACGGATGGAGCCGCAACGGATCGCTCCAGGTCGGCCAAGAGGTCTACCCCAACATGCTCCTCGTCGCTCTGCCTGACACCTCGATCATGATCGCTTCGGTGAAAGTTCAGGACACGCGTGCGTCCCAGATCAAGCCGGGGCAGCTGGTGACTGTCCGCATCGAGGAGGCCGGGGGCAAGGTGCTGAACGGGAAGATCGAGTCCATCGGCGTCATGGCCGAATCCTCTGGCTGGCGCGACACCCAGCGTGAATACACCGTGAAGGTCGCGCTCGAAGATATTGACGCTGCCAGCGGGCTCAAGCCTTCGATGCGCTGCGAGGCTGAGATCCTGACAGGGCGGGTCGACAACGTCCTCACCGTGCCCGTCCAAGCCGTCTTCAACGACGGCGCGATCTGCTTCGTCTACACGCCTCAGGGCCAGAAGTTCGTTCGCACTCCCGTCAACCTCGGCAAACGCTCCGACGCTACTTCCGAGATCACCGCCGGGATCACCGAAGGGCAGGTCGTCCTGCTCCGCGAACCCACGGCTGGCGAGGTTCTCTCCAAGCCGTGGGATAAGGCTCAACTCGAGATCGCCGGGTACACGATGGGCGAAGACGGCGTCGCGTTCGTCACCGGCAAAGGCCCGCCCGGTAAGGGCGGCAGGGGCAAGGCCGCCAAGGTCGCGGGCAGCGCCGAAGCCGCAAAGCCAGCTGAGGCGGGCGCGGCGGCCGCTCTCGTCGCCGCGGATGCACCAGCAGACGTCACAAAGACCGCTGTTACTCTCGAGACCAAGGTCGAGAGCACGCCCGCCGAGGCCGTGCCCGAGAAGCCCGCGGAGAAAGCGACCGAGAAGTCATCGGAAAAACCTGCTGAATCTATGGCAACCACGCCTGCCGCCGAAACCGCAGAGCCGAAGTAGGCGAATTAAGTATGTCTCCTCAAGAGGCCGATCGGAACTTTCCGACCGGCCTTTTTTCACGGACGTTGGAAAAGCGGCGGACCCGTTCTGCGCGTGCGTCCTCGTACCGTTCTCAACTCATGCCCCCGATCTATCTCGACAACGCCTCGACGAGCTGGCCCAAGGCACCGGGCGTTGCGCGAGCTCTCGCGGACGCGGTCGCTTCTCCGCTCGCGACCCCCGCCCGCGGCACGCACGCATTTGCGAACTCCGCCGCACGGATCCTTTCCACGCTCCGCGAAAAACTCGCTGTCATCGTGGGCACCGACGAGCCCGACCGCGTCGTCCTGACCAGCGGCGCCACCTACTCGCTCAACCTCGCCGTCGTGGGCCTGCTCGCCCACCGCGCCGACCGTCCGCGTGTGGTCACCACCGCGATCGAGCACAACGCCCTGCGTCGCCCGCTCGAATCGCTGTCCGCTCGGGGGCTCATCGAGCTGGTGACGGTCGCAGCCGACCGCGAATGCCGTGTTGCGCAGGCTGATGTTCTCGACGCGATCAACGACCAGACCGCGCTCGTTGCGATGTCGCACGCGAGCAACGTCACGGGCACGCTCCAGCCGATCGAAGCTGTGGCCGCCGGGCTTGCCGCGCGTCGCGGCGCTGGCCGACCGACGCCGCTTTTCCTGCTGGACGCCTCGCAAACCGCGGGGCTTGTCTCGCTCGATGCGCAGCGGCTGGGCATTGACCTTGTTGCGTTCTCGGGTCACAAGGCCCTGCGCGGGCCGGCTGGCACCGGCGTGCTCTGCGTCGGACCTCGGGCGTTCGACTTAGGCGGCGTGCACGACGAGCGCGAGGCGCGGTTGTTTCTTCAGCCGCTCCATACTGTTTTTTTGGGCGGGACGGGCAACGACTCTGAGCCTGTCGACATGCCGGACTCGCTGCCGTCTCGATACGAGCCCGGCACGCCGAACACGCCGGGATTCGCGGGCCTGCTCGCCGCGGTCGAGCAATGGTCCTCGTCTAGGGCCGCGCACTACCTAGAGCACGAACGCGCGCTCGTCACCCGACTCCGGCACGCTCTGACGGCCCGCTTCGGAACGCTCGATGAGAGTTCTGTTCACCTTTATGGACCGCCCGACCCCGCCGCATCCGTCCCCGTGCTTGCGTGCTCCATTTCGGGGCTCGACCCTGCCGATGCCGCGGCCGCGCTCGAAAGTTCTTTTGACATCATCGCTCGCGCTGGCCTGCACTGCTCTCCCGGGGCGCATGCCGCGATGAACACGCTGCGTCTGGGCGGCACGCTCCGCCTCAGCCCGGGCCCGGTGACGACCGTGGCCGAGATCGAAGCCGCCGCACTCGCGATGATCGAACTCGCGCGGGCCGCGAACGGGTAAAGGGTTCAATTTCCGGCTATTTCAACTCGGCATCGCGCAGTCCGGTGGATTGCGACGTTGGCGTTGGCTTCGACAGCAAACCACCAGAGACACGCTGGACCTCACCACACTCCCGCGAGAATCTGGTCGATCGCGTGCGACACGCCGTGCTCGTCGTTGCGGAGCGTGTGCTGCTGCGCGACCTTCCTTACGGCCTGCACCGCGTTGCCCATCGCCACGCCGAGCCCCGCTCCCTCGAGCATCGGCACGTCGTTGATCTCGTCGCCGATCGCCGCGATCCGTTCGGGCGGGACACCGGCCTCGCGCGCCAAGTACGAGATCGCCGACCACTTGGTCGCGCTCTGGTCAAAGACTTCAAGGATGTGCAGGGTCTGCCCGTCGCTGGCCCTGCGGGTCATGTGCGGCGCGACGACGCACGGGAACGAGTGGATCGTGACCCGCTCACCCAGCTCATCAACAAGCTCCTGCTTCATCCGCCCCAGCCCGCCCGAGAGCCCGCACGCGCCGACGCGGACGGTGTGCTCGGGGTGCTCGTCTTCGTCGAGCCGCCGCGCGTAACGGACTTTCACGTTCATCGTGTCGAACCACCAGAGCGTCACGGGGTCTAGCGGGTGGGGCTCGTCGCCGGTGACGACGAGGTAGTCGTACCCGGCCTCGATGGGGTCTTTGAGGATCAGCGCGGGGTGCCCGTGGTCGAGCAACGTGCGCACGGTACGTGTGACCAGATCGAGGTTGATCGAAAAGCGGTGCAGTGTGAGCGAGGTCCGCGGGCACGCGACGATCGCGCCGCCAGCGACCGCGACGGGGCTGGTTTGTTCGATGGATTCGAGCGCCGGCTGGCACTCGACGAGCCCGCGGCCGGTGCAGATCGTGATCGTCATACCAGCGTGGCGAGCGCGCGTGACCGCGTCGATGTTCTCGCGGCTGACGACGCCAGCGGTGTTGAGAAGCGTGCCGTCGAGGTCGAGGGCGAGCATCGAATAGCGGAGCGAGTTCTGAGGTTGAGCGGTGCGGGACGGGTGCATGAGCAAGGGTAGACTGAGGCTCGAAGACCGAGCGGGCCTGAACTTAGCCTTGTCCCTCGATCAGTGGCTCAACGAGCTTCGTCTTGGGCCGAAGCCGGAGGTTTACCATCTCGACGCCCAGCGAGAAGGCCATGGCGAAATAGATGTAGCCCTTGGGGATGCTCTGCCCGAAGCTCTCGGCGACGAGCATCACGCCGATCAGGATCAGGAACGAGAGGGCCAGAACTTTAATCGTGGGGTGCCGGTCCACGAACCTGATGATGTAGCCTGAGAAGGCGAGCATAATGCCGATCGAGATCACGATCGCGGCGATCATGATCACACGGCTCTTGGCCATGCCCACGGCCGTGATTACCGAATCGAGCGAGAAAATACAATCCATCACGAGGATCTGCACGATCGCGCCCGCGAAGCTCGAGTACGCCGCGGCCGCCTTGGTGACGGTCCGCTCGGAGTCCTCGATCTTGTTGTGGATCTCGTGCGTGGACTTGGCGATCAGGAACAATCCGCCCGCGAGCAGCACGAGGTCCTTGCCGCTGAGCGCGTGACCCATCACCGAGAACAGCTCGGCCTTGAGCCCCATGATCCACGTGATACTCAGCACGAGGATGATGCGGGTCACTACCGCGAGCGTGAGCCCGACCCGCCGAGCCTTGTCACGCTGGTGCGGCGGCAAGCGCCCGACGAGAATCGCCAGGAAGACAACGTTGTCGATGCCCAGCACCGTCTCCATCGCGGTGAGCGTGGCCAGAGCGATCATGTTCTCGGCGGTAAAGATTTCTTCAAGCATGTGCGGAAGACCATATGGGACCTGGACGCGCCCGCGCGAACGACATCGCAGGGAGTGAACGGAAACCAAATCGAATGAAATCGCCCTCGCCGGATCTCCAAGAACCTCTCGCCAATGGACATGCTCTTTGCCATCTGCGTCGGGATCGGGCTCAGCGCCGCGTGCGGTTTTCGGGTCTTCATGCCGATGCTGGTGCTGAGTGCCGCGACGAAGTTCGGCGGCGTCCATCTCAACCCCAATTTCGAGTGGCTCGGCTCGTGGACTGCCTTGGCCGCGTTCGCGTCGGCGACGGTCCTCGAGGCTGGTTCGTACTATGTTCCGTGGGTGGCCCATGCGGTGAGCGTGGCGGCGGTGCCCGCGGCCGTGCTGGCGGGGACGCTGGCGACGGCCGCCCAGATTGATGGGATCCACCCGCTAGCGCAGTGGTCCTCGTCTCTGCTGGTCGGCGGCGGGATCGCTGGCGGCGTGCAGATGCTCAACATCGGTGCCCGGGCAGCGTCCACCATCACGACCGCTGGGATCGGCAACCCGATCGTTTCGCTTGGGCAAGGGCTGATGGCGTTCGTTCTGGCGATTACGGCCGTTGTCGCTCCGCTCTTCATCGTGCTGCTGATCGTGGCGATCGTCACGGTCATCATCCGGCGTCGGCGAGCGCGGAAGGCCAGCGGCGACGGACACTCGATCGCCGCGGCGGTTACCGGGTGATAAGGCCGAGCGTTCGAGCCACCTAAACTGCTTCTGAATGAGTCTGCCTACTTTGAAATCTGCGGTGGTGCTTGTCTCTGGCGGTCTGGACAGCGCGGTGAGTCTGGCCGTGGCCAAGGCCGACGGCTTCGTGTGTCATGCGCTTAGCTTCGAGTACGGGCAGCGTCACCGTTTCGAGCTCACCGCGGCCGCCCGTGTCGCGGCTCAGGTTGGCGCGGTCGAGCATCGCACCGTCAGCGTGGACCTTCGCGCGATCGGCGGCTCGGCGCTCACGGCCGACATCGCCGTGCCCAAGGGCCGGAGCGAGAACCAGATCGCCAGCGGCATCCCGGTGACGTACGTGCCCGCGCGCAATATGATCTTTCTTTCAATCGCGATCGCCTACGCGGAAGTGATCGGAGCCGAAGACATTTTCATCGGTGTCAACGCGGTGGACTACTCGGGCTACCCCGACTGCCGCAGGCCGTTTATTGATGCGATGGAGCGGGCCGCGATGCTGGGGACCAAGGCCGGGGTGAAGGGATCGAAGCTGAACGTTCGCGCGCCGCTGGAGCAGATGAGCAAGGCCGAGATCATCCGGCTGGGCGAGAGCTACGGCGTAGATTTTTCACTCACGAGCAGTTGCTACGACCCGTCGCCCGAGGGCCTCGCGTGCGGGCGCTGCGATAGCTGCCAGATCCGGATCCGTGGGTTCGCCGAGGCGGGGATCGACGACCCGACGACCTACGTTCAAGCAGGGACGACCGCATGAACCTCGACGTCGCTGTGCCAGCGGTTGCGCCAGACCGTCTGCTGATCTCTGAAACTTTTCTGAGTATCCAGGGCGAGGGCAAGCTCACCGGCGTGCCCTCGTTCTTTATCCGCGCGAGCGGGTGCAACCTGCGGTGCGGGTGGTGCGATACGCCGTACGCGAGCTGGAACCCGACGGGCCAAGTGCGGTCGATCGACGATCTCGTCGAACAGGCGAGGGCGAGCGGGGCCCAGCACGTCGTCGTCACGGGCGGCGAGCCGATGATCTTCGCCGCCGCGACGGTGCTGACGAGCCGTTTGAAGAACGTCGGGCTGCACGTCACCATCGAAACGGCGGGGACGGTGGATCGCGGCGTGTCGTGCGACCTGATGAGCCTGAGCCCGAAGCTGAAGAACTCGACGCCCGAGGCCGACGATCCGCGCGACCCCGGCGGCGTGTGGCGTGCTCGGCACGAGGAACGGCGGCTTGACTTGGGTGCCCTGCAAAGTCTGATCACCGCGCACGCCCGGCCAGCGCGCGATTTTCAGTTGAAGTTCGTCGTCTCCGAACCCGCGCAGCTCGGTGAGATCGAGGATCTGCTCGCTGGTTTGCGCGGCTGGGACCCTTCGGACGTGCTCCTGATGCTCGAAGGCGTCTCGACACCGACGCGAGACCGGCGTGCGTGGGTTATTAAGGCCTGCACAGAGCGCAGCTGGCGGTATTGCCACCGACTTCACATCGAACTCTTCGGGAACACGCGCGGCACGTAGCGGGCTCCTATTCTTATTTTTGACGGTGCTTTCTGGCATTCTTTGATTATTCTTATGGTGTACAGAATCTGCAAAGCGTTCGAGGTCGAGTCGGGGCACATGCTCTTCAAGCACCCCGAGAAGTGCCGCTATCCGCACGGGCATAGCCGGCGCGTCGAGGTCGTCGTCGCCAGCGCCGAGCTCGACGCCAACGACATGGTCTGCGACTTCGCCGCCCTGAAAATGGCCATCAACAGCTTTGTGGATCGCTTCGATCATTCGCTGGCGGTCAACAGCCAAGACCCCATCGTGGAGAAGCTCTCGAACATGGCCGAGCGGCTGGTCGTGTTCAAAGACCAGGACCCGACGACGGAAGTGCTCGCCAAGTTCATCTTTGATCATCTCGTGGGGCAGATCAGTTCTGGGCGAGATTTCACGGGGCCGATGGGGCAGACCTACCGCCTGCCGCGCTCGCTGCTGGTGGAACGGGTGCGGGTCGGCGAGACCTCGAGCAGTTGGGCGGAATACGGGCGGTGAACGATCTGGCAAGCCCGTGAAATTCTGAACCTCTCCTTTCACGACAAGCATCTGTGACTGGGCCGATTGTGACTGGCTCGATGATACCGAACGCGGTTTTATCCCGAGATCCGTCCGATAGAACGCGGATTCGAGCGCTTACGGAGAATGACGAACCATGAAGATCGAGCGTGCCGGAGCGTTGAACGAGCGAGCGTTGACTCTGTTGGCACCTCTCACGCGAGGGCGGCGGGCGGTGTTCTCGCTCGTCGCGGCAGCGGCGGCCGCGCTCCTGTCGGGGTCCGCGCTGGGCGTCACCTTCCCAGAAGCCGCTCTGAACTTTCAGCCCGAAGCGACCGCGGCCGACATGGCGAGTGCTCGCGCGCTCTCGCGCGTCTTTCAATCGGTCGCCAAGAAAGCCGAACCCGCGGTCGTTCACATCCGCCAGTTCAGCAAGGTTCCGCAGTTCCAGCGTGATAATTTCGGCTTCCAACGCATGGCCGAGGCCCAGCTTCAGGAAACCGGGCTGGGCTCCGGCGTCATCGTATCTGCGGACGGCTATATCCTGACAAACAACCACGTCGCCCAGAACGTCGAAACGCTGTTGGTCCGGCTGCTCGACCGCCGCGAGCTTGAGGCCAAGGTCATCGGGCGCGACCCGGACACGGACCTGGCCCTGCTCAAGATCGACGCGAACAACCTGAGCTACGTCGAGTTCGCCGACTCAGACTCCGTCGAGGTTGGAGAGTGGCTCTTGGCGATCGGCAGCCCGTTCGGCTTCTCAAACACCGTCACCAGCGGGATCGTTTCGGCGAAGGGTCGCTCGGGCATCGGCGGCCTGCAGGGCTATCAAGATTTCATCCAGACCGATGCGGCGGTGAACCCCGGCAACAGCGGCGGACCGATGCTGAACCTCGAGGGCAAGATCATCGGGATCAACTCCGCCATCGCCTCGCGGAGCGGCGGGTACCAAGGCATCAGCTTCGCGATCCCCAGCAATATCGCCAAGTCGATCGTGGAATCGATCATCAAGACCGGCCGCGTGACTCGCGGCTGGCTGGGCGTCGACCTCGCCGACACGGGCATGAACGAACCCAACGGTACACGCCGGGGCGCGGCCCCCGAAGTTACGGTCACACGAGTCATGGAAAAAAGTCCGGCTGAGAAGGCGGGGCTTAAGCAGGGCGATGTCGTGCTGACCTTCCGAGGCCGCGAGATCGACAACATCGCACGCCTGCGAACCCAGATCGCGCTGACGCCCCCCGACACGACAGTGCCCATCGAGATCCGCCGCGACGGCAAGAAACTCACCCTCGATGTCAAGATCGGCGACCAGGCGACGGGCGTGGCCGAAGCGGTGGGCGGGGCCTATGCCCGCAAGGCCGGGCTCGTGTTTCAGACGCTCGATAAAGATCTCGCGACACGGTCAGGATACCGCAACGTCAGCGGCGTCCTCGTGGTCAGCATCGATCAGATGAGTCGCGCCGCGTCCGCCGAGATGGAGATCGGTGACATCATCGTCGCGATCAACGATCGTCGGGTCACCACCGCCGAAGAGGCGGCCGAGGCGCTCAACAATGCGGACTACGCCCAGGGCGTCCGCCTGAGCGTGATTCGCAAGAACATGCGCGGCTCGTTGATGTTGCAGGATTGACGGCGGTCCGCCCCCGCTGAACGTCCGCACACTACCGAACAAGCCTCCCCAGCCCGGCGTTCGCCGCGAACCGAGCGGCCTTGGCGCGAGCCGCGCACGAGGCCGACGCCCCGCACGCTCGCATCGTCGCCGCCGCCTGACGCAGCCCGCGCTTGACGGTGTTGATCGGCGTCGGGGACGCCTCGCGCAGCAGGCGCTGACGCTCGCCCCGCCTCACCAACATCAGCGAAACCACGCACGCCGCGCCCGCGATCCACAGCCCACCGATGATCGCCTTGGGATCGCTCAGGTGCCCCGCGTGATGGACCGCCGTCATGGCCCACGCGCCAAGGGCGCTCGTGACGAGCGTGACGATGAAGCCTTTTTTTAGTGCTTTCGTCGGCTTGGCGGGCTTTGAGAATGATGCGGCAGCGAGAGACCCCACCGGAACAGCGCCGGGCGTGCCTGCTTGGGCTGCACGGTTCAAAGGCTTCACGCGAACCGTGGGCGCGTCATCCTCGAACGCCCACCACAGGGCCGAGTAGCCCTTCCAGGCCGCCCGCACCGGAAAACCCGCGATCGTCCAGCCCGCTCGTATCCAGCTCAGCATGAGAACCTCCCGACCTGTTGTTCGGAACCAGCCTCCTCGTCTTTCTGGGTCCCAGGTCTCGGGTTGCACCCCACATCCGCCGTACGATCTGGCAATGTTCAGCCCCATCGACGAGATCTTGGCCGACCTTCGCGCCGGGAAAATGGTCATCCTCACCGACGACGAGAACCGCGAGAACGAGGGCGATCTCGTGCTCCCGGCCCAGTTCGTCACCCCCGCAGCCATCACCTTCATGCTCTCGGTCGCACGCGGTTACCTCTGCCTCTCGCTGACCGAAGAGGACTGCGACCGGCTCGAACTCCACCCGCAGGCTGCCGTCAACACCACGCAGCGCGGCACCGCCTTCACCATCTCGATCGACGGGCACCCGCGGCACGGCTTCACCACCGGCGTCTCTGCCAAAGAACGCGCTCGCTGCATCCAGATGCTCATCGATCCGAAATCAACGAGTTCTGATTTCGTCCGCCCCGGTCACATCAACCCGCTGCGATCGCGCGCCGGCGGCACGCTCGTCCGCACCGGGCAGACCGAGGGCTCGATTGACCTGTGCCGCCTAGCCGGGCTCTACCCGGCGGCCGGGATCATCGAGATCATGCGCGACGACGGCGAGATGGCTCGCGTCCCCGACCTCGTCGAACTCTGCAAGAAACACAGCCTAAAAATGTGCTCGGTCGCGCAGGTCATCGAGCACCGGCTCGCCCGTGAGTCGCTGGTCCGCCGCCTCGAACCTTTCAGCGGCCTACAGATCCGCACGCCTCTCGGAACCTTCACCGCGTTCGCGTTCGAGAGCCTTGTCGATCCGCTGCCGCATCTGGCCCTCACCGTCGGCGGCATCGGCCTTCCCTCGGCGTCCGGAGTATCTGGTTCGCCGACACTGGTCCGCATGCACCGTCGCCATCTGCTGGGCGATGTCTTCGAGGACCTCGATTCGGCCCCGGACGCGCCGACGGGCCGCACGCTGCGGGCGGCCATGCGAGCGATCCAAAACGCGGGCGCGGGTGCCTTGGTCTACCTTCGCACGCAGTCCGCGTCGAGCCGTGACGGGCACGCCGATTTCGAATCACTTCTTCAATCGATGGGCACCGCCGACCCCGCCCCGGGCTCTGACAGCCCGCACCTCACGCACGCCAAGGGCATGGCGTCGAACGCGATCCCGATGGCCCAGCGCGACTTTGGCATCGGCGGGCAGATCCTGCGGAACCTCGGGATCTCCAAGCTCCGGTTGCTGACCAACAAGCCCAAGGCGATGCCGGGGCTGGAAGGGTTCGGGCTGGAGATCGTCGAGCGCGTTCCGATCGATCTGACCGCGTGATTCTCAACAGTTCTCGCGTTCCAAACGCGCGAGCGGACGCCGTTTCCGTTTTCGCTCGTACCTTGCCAAACCCCAAACATAGCCTACTATTTGACCAGCCCAATACCCGATGCTGGCCGGAGGTGGCGTGTGCCCCAGGAGCGGCGGCGTCGCGGACGGGAACACCCTTTGGAGTATGAAGTATGGCCTCTCACAAATGTTGCGCGATTATCGTGTCAGCTCTCAGCATGTTCGTGGTCGCGGGCTCGGCCCTCGCCCAGAACACCGCCCCGGCTGTTCCGACCAAGATTGACCCGGCCAAGGTCCAGCCCGCCAAGATCATCAAGGACGCCAAGGACGCCGTCAAGGACGCAACCAAAGGCGGCCAGCCCGACATGCAGGGCATGCAAGAGATGATGATGAAAGCTGCGGCCCCCGGTGAGAATCACAAACGGCTCGAAGCCTTCGTGGGCGAATGGGACGGCACGGTCAAGCACTGGATGGACCCGGCCTCCACGCCGATGGAGTCTGCGACCTCCGTCGTTGCCAAAATGGAAATGGACGGTCGTTACCTGTACTCGCACTACACCGGCGAGATGGGGGGGCAGAAGTTCAAGGGTCACGGTGTGGTCGGCTACAACAACATCACCAAAGAGTACGAAGCCTCTTGGCTTGACAACATGAGCACCGGCGTCGAGGCGAGCACGGGCAAGCTCAGCGCCGACGGCAAGGAGTTCACCTTTACCGGGATGATGACCGATCCGACGGCTGGCAAGAAAGTCAACTACCGCGAGGTCATGAAGTGGACCAGCGCGGACAGCTACACGCAAGAGTTCTTCATGACCGGCCCAGATGGCAAGGAATCAAAGGGGATGGAGATCACGCTCCAACGCAAGGGCTCGGCTGTCAAAGCGATAAAGGATGAAGTAAAGGACAAAATCAAGGGCGCGGTCAATAAGCTCCCCGCCGCCCCCGGCTTGTTGCCCCCGAAGAAGTAATCGCGGCGGTCTCCGCGAGCGGGCGATGAATCGGTCCTGTTCTTGGTCCTCTTCTCGGTCCGCTTCTTGGTCCGCGCGAAGGTGAAGAGGCCGTCGATTCAGAATGATCTCACGAGCCCGGCCTCCCGATGAGGCCGGGTTTTTCTTTTCATCCTATTCTGTTCCGCCCCTCGCCGCCCTCACGACGGAGCCGCTCGTGCCCTACAAAGTTCTCAAGTTCCAGGAAACCCCCAACCCCAACGCGGTCAAATGCGTGCTCGACCGCTCGCCGGGCCAGAGTCCTCGATCGTTCTTCAACGCGGCGTCGGCCGCAGAAGACCCGCTCGGCAAAGCTCTCTTCGAGATCCCCGGCGTCACCAACGTGCTCATCAATGACGGCTGGATCACGGTAAACAAGGAACCGCAACGAGCGTGGCCGGGCGTGAAGGACGCGATCGAGCGAACGCTGGACCAAGCCTCGTGAGCGATCAAACGCGATCCCCTCAGCAACCTCGCGCGAGGTCGAAAGCGGCGGATAGAGCGCTCACCGAATCAATCGCGCTCCCGCTGGCGCAGTGGTTCCAGCGTTCGGCCCGCCCGCTCCCGTGGCGCACGACGCCGCGCGATCCCTACCGCTCGCTCGTCAGCGAACTCATGCTCCAGCAGACGCAGGTCTCGCGCGTGCTGGAAAAGTTCCAGCCGTTCGTGCGAAGATTCTCGACGATCCACGCGCTCGCCCAGGCCGCCGAGTCTGACGTGCTCGCCGAGTGGTCTGGGCTCGGGTACTACCGCCGGGCCCGCCTGCTTCACGCGGCCGCCAAGTGCGTCGTGGAGAATTTCGCGGGTCGAATCCCTCTTGATATCACGGAATTGCGCTCAATCCCCGGCGTCGGTCGCTACACGGCTGGCGCGCTCGCGTCCATCGTCTTCGACCGCCCCGAGCCGATCGTTGATGGCAACGTGGTTCGTGTCCTCTCGCGCGTCCACGCCCGCAACGGCGCGGCCGACGAACCTAGCACGATCAAGTGGTGCTGGGATCACGCGACGATCATCGCGAGTTCAAGCCCTTCGCCCGCTCTGACCAATGAGGGGATGATGGAGCTGGGCGCGACGGTCTGTACGCCACGGAACCCGCGCTGCGAGGCGTGCCCTCTTCGCGATCTTTGCGTGGCGCACCGCACCGGTCGGCAGAGCGAGATCCCCAGACCTAAGCGGGCCGCGACCCGCCGCACGATCCAGCACGCCAGCGTGCTGATCCTCGATCGACGCGGCCGCGTGCTCATCGAGCAGCGCCCCGCCCGCGGCCTCTGGGCCTCGATGTGGCAAACCCCCACGCTCGAACGCGAGGGTGAAAAGCTGATCACGATCAACGACATAGCCGATTTCTTGCGCATTCCGCGGACAGATCTGATCAAACCGATGCAGCGATTCGAGCACACCACGACCCACCGTATCGTCCAAGCGAGCGTGTGGAAGCTCGAGTCACCAACGCTCGCGGACCTTCGCGCGGCCGCGAAAGATCGCAATCAATCGGCCTACGTCGAGGTAGAAGCGGCCCTCACGCTCGGGCTCTCGAACTTGCAACGCCGCGTGATCGCCGAAATACTTCCCGCTTTGCCGACCACAGCACGGATCAGGTCAAGGTCCAAGCCAGGCTATGAAGCTCTCCGCAACGTCTTGTGCGGATCTAGCTCAAAGCCCGCGGCCTCTCCATCCTCAACCCTGTCACCCACGCCGGGAAAACAGGCGGTATCGTGATCGCGTGATCTTCGGCGTCGTCATCCCCGTCTTCAACGAGCACGGCCTGCTGCCCGCCGTGATCGCGCGGATCGATGCCGTCGCGCCGCCCTCCGCACCCGACGGCACGCCGCTCCAACGTCTGCTCGTGCTCGTGGACGACGGATCAACGGACGGGAGCGGGAACGAGCTTCGGTCGCTCGAATCGCGTTCCGACGTGATCGTCGTGCGTCACGGCCTGAACCTCGGCAAGGGCGCGGCTGTGCGCACCGGCATCGCGGTGGCGCTCGCCGCCGATGCGGACCTTGTTCTCATCCACGACGCCGACCTCGAGTACGACCCCGCCGACCACGCCGCCGTGCTCGCGCCGATCTTGAACCATCGAGCCGATGCCGTGATCGGCTCGCGCTTCCGCGGCCAATCGCGCGACGGGATGTACGCCTGGCACACCATCGGCAACGCCGTCATCACGCTCGTCAGCAACGAGTTCACCGCGCTCGCGCTCACCGACATCGAGTGCTGCTTCAAGGCCTTCACCCGCGGCGTCGCCCAGCGGCTCGACCTTCGAGAGAGCCGATTCGGCGTCGAGCCCGAGATCGTCGCCAAGCTCGCCAGAATGACCAGCGTGCGGATCTGCGAAGTCCCGGTCTCCTATCGAGGCCGAACCTTTGCCGACGGAAAAAAAATCTCCTGGCGCGACGGGTTCGCGGCCTTGGTCTGCATCGTGAAATACAGCCTCCGCTGATCGCCCGTGCATCCACCGAATCCTTGTCGGCGTACTCTTCTGTTGATGCTGCGCGTCGCCATGCGGATGCTCTTCGGAGATAAAACCAAGTACGTCACGCTCGTTCTCGGGCTGGCGTTCGCGGCGCTCTTGATGAACCAGCAGGGCGCGATCTTTCTAGGCCTGCTCTTCCAAGCGACCGGGCCGTTGCAGAACGTCCACCAAGCCGACCTCTGGGTCACCGACCCCGGCACGCAGTGGGTCGCGGAGTACCGGTCGCTCGCGGATCAGAAGCTCGGCCGCGTGCGTTCGGTGCCCGGCGTCGAGTGGGCCGAGCCGTTCTTCACGTCTTGGGCTGTCACCGAGCTCTCCGACGGCAGCTTCAAAAAGCTCCAGATCCTCGGCATCTCGCGCACCACGCTCGCGGGCAGGCCGCCCGAGATCACCGCGGGCCGACTCGAGGACCTCTGGATCCCCGACGCCATCCTCGTTGAAGAAGGCTCGCGCGAAAAACTGAACAACATTAACATCGGCGACACCGTCAAAATCAACGACCAGCGCGGCGTCGTCGTCGGCTTCTGCAAAGCGAAGAAGGGCTTCGAATCTAACGCGATCGTCTACACCACCTTCGACAACGCGGTCCGCTACAGCCCCGCTGGCCGCCAGAAAATCAGCTATATCCTCGTCAAGGCCAAGCCGGGCAAGGACCTCACGACGCTCAAGGCCGACATCAACGCGCTAGGCGATGTCGTCGCGTACACCCCCAACGAATTTCGCAAGATCACCATCAACTTCATCATGATCGCCACCGGCATCGGTGTGAACTTCGGGATCACCATCGTCCTCGGTTTCCTCGTCGGGCTCTTCCTCTCGGCGTCGGTTTTCTACCAGTTCACGATCGAGAACATCCGCTACTTCGCGGTCCTTAAAGCCTTGGGCGCAAGCTCCGCCACGCTCGTCCGCATGGTCATGCTCCAGGCCCTGGTCATTGGCTTGGTCGGCTACGGCGTGGGCGTCGGCATGGCCGGAGCGTTCACCATCGCCAGCCGGCACATCAGTAGCGAACTCTCCGCCCTCTTCCCATGGCAGCTCATGCTCGGCACGCTCGTCGCCACGATCATCACGATCCTGCTCGGCAGCCTGCTCAGCATGAGGCGCGTCATCAAGGTCGAGCCCGCGATGGTCTTCTCTTCGTAACGAACGCACGGAAGTTCTCAGCCAAATCAGGAGCACGCATGGTCCGCTGGATCACGATCATTCTCGCCGTCGCAGGCACGCTCGTCGGCGTCTGGGCCGTCGCCGCCACACGCGAGAACCCCCCGCAGTTGCCGCTGGCACGTTCGCCGTCGATCAACCCCTTCGACCACGGCGTCGCGGCCTTGGGTGTCATCGAGCCCGCGCGAAAAGAAGCCGCCATCGTCGCCCCCGAACCGCTGCTCGTCACTTCCGTCATGGTCGACGTCGGCGACCGCGTCACGCCTGGTCAAGAGCTCTTCACGCTCGACGGTCGAAAGCTCAAGGCCGATCTCGTCCGCGCCAAGTCCGCCGTCGCGTCTGGCCAATCTGAAGTCGACCGCTGGCACGCGTTGCCTCGCAAGGAAGACCTTCCGCCGCTGCAAGCCGCCGTTGAGCGTTCCAAGGCCGTGCTCGCGGACCGCCGCGAACAGCTCTCGCTGAGCATCGAAGCTAACCAGCGCGGGGCCGGGAACGCTCGCGAAGTTTCGCTCGGGCAGTACGGTGTCGACGCCGTCAAGGCCGACCTCGACCGCGCCGTCGCCGACCTCGACAAGGCCAAGGCTGGCGGCTGGCAGCCCGATCTCGCGATCGCCCAAGCGAACCTTGGTCGTCTGAAAGCTGAGGTCGAAGCGCTCGAACTCCTGCTCGAACGCCTGACCGTCCGCGCCCCGCGCGACGCCACCGTGCTCCGCCGCGACATCGAGGTCGGCGAGATCGCCGCCGCCGACGGCAACCGCCCCTCGCTCATCCTTGGCGATCTTTCCACGCTTCGAGTGCGCGCCCAGGTCGACGAAGAGGACATCGCGCTCGTCGGTCTTCAATCCAAGGCCGTCGCGCGCAGCCGAGGCTCGGTCTCCAAAGAGTTTCTCGTCAAGCTCGTCCGCATCGAGCCCTACGGCCGGCCCAAGCCCGCGCTCTCCGGTGCCACCACCGAACGCGTGGACACCCGAGTCATCGACGTCATCTTCGAAGTCCCTCACGACCCCGGCGTCGCGCTCTACCCAGGCCAAGCCGTTGATGTCTTTATCGAGGCCGCCAAGACGGACTCGCTCGCCAGCGCTCAACCGCCACCTTCTAAGCCCGGATCCTGAACCGCTCGCCAAGACTCCTCAGTGCGAACATATCCGAGAACTTAAGAGTCAGACTTTACTGAAAGGTCGGAACGTTCGAGAACTCTCATGTTTGCACAGAGCCCATGTTTCATACAGTTTCATGCTGAATTGAAACGTCGAGCACTCACCGCGTCGGAAAACTTCGCTCTCTTGTTCCCCGCCAGCACAAGCAAACCGGTCGCGGCTCATCACCTCGGCCCAGCGTGGGGACGCCACGACCGCGATCACACCGACCCTGCTTTCAAACCTGCTCGAACTCTGTCTCGCGCAGACCTCGACCTTCGCCCAAGCCGTCACGCCCGACGCGCCCACACTCGTCGCCATCGACGCTGGCTCCACCGCGTGAATGCTCACATCCTCCGCGATGGTGCTGCTCATGGTGCCGGGTCTGGCCATGTTCTACGCCGGGCTCGTCCGGCGTAAGAACATCCTCGCCACGATGATGCAGAGCTTTGTCGCCATGGCCGTCATCGGCGTCAGTGGGTTCTCATCGGCTATTGCCTCGCCTTCGGAAAATCTGTCGGCGGCTGGATCGGCTGGGACCCCGCGCTCATCGGCCTTCACGGGCTCGAGCACACCAAGCTCTACGCCGACAAAGTTATCCCCGAACTCGTCTTCGTCATGTTCCATGGCAAGTTCGCGATCATCACGCCCGCCCTCATCAGCGGCGCGGTCGCCGAACGCATGAAGTTCTCCAGCTACCTGCTCTTGCTTCTCTTCTGGACCACCTTCATCTACTGCCCGCTCGCGCACTGGGTCTGGGCACCCGGCGGCTGGCTCTTTGAGAAGGGCGTGCTCGACTTCGCTGGCTGCACTGTCGTCCACATCTCATCGGGCTTCTCCGCGCTCGTGCTTGCGATGCTCGTGGGCCGCCGTCGGGATTACGGCCCGCAGTCTACCGGCACCGTACTTCCCCACAACCTCCCTCTCGCTCTCACCGGCGCGCGGCTGCTCTGGTTCGGCTGGTTCGGTTTCAACGCTGGCAGCGCCGTCGTCGTCGAGTCCCTCGTGGCTGGCTCCATCGCGGGCCTGGCATTCACCACCACCCAATCCGCTGCCGCGGCCGCCGCACTGTTGTGGATGCTCATCGAGTGGCGGCACCACGGCAATCCGACCTCGCTGGGCATGACCTCGGGCATCGTCGCGAGGCTCGTCGCCATCACGCCCGCAGCCGGGCACGTCCACCCACTGAGCGCCCTCATCATCGGCGCGGCCGCGTCGTGCGTGTGCTACACCGCCGTGCAGATCAAAGCCAGCCTGAGCAGATCAAAGCTCGCCTACGACGACGCCCTCGACGCCTTCGGTGTCCACGGCGTCGGCGGGCTGCTCGGCGCACTCCTCACCGGGCTCTTCTGCTTTACGCCCGTCAAAGGGCTCTTCTCCGGCGGCGATCTCAAACAGCTCGGCCTGCAAGCGCTCGGCGCGGCCGCGGGCATCACCGCCGCCGTCGTCGGTACGCTCGTCATCGGCGGGCTCATCAAGGCCTCCATCGGGCTCCGCGTCACGGACTAGGAAGAGGCCGACGGCCTCGATATCTCCGTCCACGACGAACGCGGCTATCACTCCGAACTCATGTAAGACCCGCGCTCGATCAGGTACCATGCCTTTCCTCACGGAGACCACCGCATGAAGCTCATCCTCGCGATCATCCGCCCTGAACGACTCGAAGCCGTCCAGGCCGCCCTCCAGAGCGTGCTCGATGAGAACGACAACTACCGCCTCACCGTCAAGCCTGTCGAGGGCCACGGCCAGCAGCACGGCGAGGTCGAGTACGTCCGAGCTCAGCCCGTCCGACCACGCATAATCCCCAAGCTCGAAATCACCATCGGTGTCAACGATTCGTAAGTCAACCCGGCGATTGAAGCGATCATCCAGGCCGCCAAAACTGGCACCCAAGGTCGGGTCGGCGACGGAAAGGTCTTCATCCTTCCCCTCGAAGACTGCATCAGAATCCGCACCGGCGAACGCGGCGGAGCGGCCATCTAGATCAAGCTCGAGGATCAACGCGAGCCCAAATGACAGAGCCCCGCCCACAAGCGTGGGAGCGGAATGAAAATCCTCACACTTGCGCGTGAGGATTTTTATGCAAGCGTCGCGATTGAACTCAATTCAACCGAACTCTCAGGCAGTCGGTCCTTGATCGATCACACGTTGCTCGATCACTGATCCTTGCTCGCCTGCTCGCCGGTCCCCAGCGTCTGGCTCTGCAACAGCACCACCGCGGCATTCAACTGCAAATCTAGGCCCTTGGCGATCAGGTCGTCCGGGTCGGCCTTGGATTCGGCCGTGGCGATCAGCTTGCCGTTCTCATCCAGCGGCAGCACGTCGGCGTTCCGCCGCAGCACCAACGCGTCGGTGATCTGGGCCGGGAGCATTTCCACCGTGAGGTCTGCTGGCACGCCCCATTCCTTCGCGCCTTCTTTGCGATGGATCAGTCGGCCGTCGGGCAACAAGTAGTACTGCGTCGTGAGCTTCATTGCCGCCACGCCCCCTCCCAGCGACGTCACGTCCTGCACGCTCCCCTTGCCGTAGCTCCGGCTGCCCAGCGTGATCGCCTTGATGACGTCGCGCCGCGCATAATCCTGGATCGCGCCCGAAACAATCTCGCTCGCCGAGGCCGAGCCCTCGTTGATCAGCACCACCACCGGAAGCTTGTTGAGCGTGGCCAGGTTGCGTCGCGCAACCTCCTGCCGCTCCGTCCGCTTCCCCGGCAACTGCGTGCTCACGATCAGCCCGCGATCAATGAACCGGTTCACCACCTTCACCGCCTCGTCCAGCAGCCCGCCCGGGTTGAACCGCAGGTCGAGCACCAGCCCGCGCACCTCGCCCGCCTTCATCGCGCGGATCGCGCGGTCCAGCTCGCGAGTCGTGCCGTCGGTGAACCCGGTGATGCGGGCATACCCGATCTTGTTCACCGGGTCGACAAACCAGTTCCAGTCGTCCTCCTTCGAACCCTGCCGCTTCCAGCCCTTCACGCTCTTGAGCTCAACCTCTGCCCGCGTGATCGAGAACTCGAGCTCGCTGGCCTTGGCGTCTGCTGGTTTGCTCGGGTCCTTCCGCTCCATCGTGATTCCGACCTGCGTCCCCGCCCGGCCCGTGATCAGGTCCACCGCCTGGTCCAGCGTCAACCCGTACGCCGACTTGCCGTCAATCTTCTTGATCACGTCACCAGCCCGCACACCCACCTTGAGCGCTGGCCCGCCCTCGAGCGGAGTCACCACGCGGATATTCGACAGCTCATCAAACTGAATCTCCACGCCGATCCCGATCAGCTTGCCCTGCGTCGAGCGGTTGAACCGCGCCAGCTCGTCAGGCCAGAAAATCTTCGAGAACGGGTCGAGCGCTTCCATCGATCCATTGCCGAACTCGTGCAGCAACGACTGATCGTTCATCGCCACCGAATCGCGGTTGGCCTTCATCAGCCGCTGCAGCAGCCCGTCCACGTCGCTGAAATCCAGCGCGACCTGCGCGGCCCGGATCTTCTCCTCCTCGCGGTCCAGCGACTGGAGCAACTGCTCACGCAGCACCGGGTTGGCGAGCCCCTTGAATGAACGCTGAAGGTCAGTCGTCGTCGCCATCGTCCGCACGCCACGCAGCCCGCCGATCAGCACGTCCTTGAGCGGCACCTGCTCCACGTGCTTAGTCCCGGCCCGCGTCACCGCGCTCACCACCATCGGCTCGTCCACCGCCGCGAGCTTCTCACGGAAGTCATCGCCCGCCGGGTTGTACGGCGGAAGCTTCTCCAGCCCCGCCGCGAGCTGCCGCGCGTTACGCAGCTCCCACAACCGCTCGGGCACGTACAGCCGCAACATTTCCAGGCGATGGTTCAGCCGGTCGCTGTCCGTCTTGTACGTCCCCTCGTCCTCGAACAACGCCGACAGCCGGTAGAACAACTCGCTGGCCGTGAGCCAGTCCGCCCGTTCCTCGGCCGACCGCGCCGCATTGTCCGCTTGCGTGACCAGCTCGTTGATCTTGGGCTCGCGCAAGATCGCTTTCTTATTGATCGCCAGCATGTGCAATTCAACGACCGAGATCAGCCCCTTGCTGATCGTGACGTCCGAGCGCGGCTCGGACAGAGCCTTGTCCAGTTCGACCATCACCTCGTCGTGCCGCTTGATGCGGTCAGCCTCGCGCTTGTCGTAGTTGGCCTTGAGCCGCAACGCCGACACACGCACCGCGGCCAGCTGCGGATCGCCGCCGTCGGCCGGGACTTTATCAAGGAGCGCGTAGAACGCAGCCTGGTCCCCGCCTCGAGCCGCGTCCCACATCTTGCGCGACCAGTCACGCGTCGCCAGTGTCTGCTCCATGGCGTTGCCACCGGCCCGCGGCATCGTCAGCGGAATTGGTACCGGAACCTGCGCGACCTCGCGCGTTCTCGGAACTGGCTGAGCCGCCGAAGACGACGACGACTGCGCGGCCGCCGAGATCGACAGGCCAGCACAGGCAAGCAGGGCGAACACCGGGAACGCACGGCGAAGTTTGGTCAGCACGGAGAACGGTCCTTTCGACGTACGCCCGCCACGAGCCGTCGATGGCGACAGCCGATCGAGGGGCGCTTCACGGATCGGCCCGGCTCGCGCCCGCATTCAGCGGGCCAAGGCAAGGGCCAAAGATTGAATGATATCGGGCCAGCACAAGTGACGTTCATGAAGGAGAACTCGGGCATCTCTTCTCAACAGATGTACTGCCCAAACCTCCAAGGTGTTCACGCAGATTGCTTGCCGGACATCCGCCGCACCCGCATCGCCACCGCCACCGCCACCCCGACCGTCAAGAACCCCACCGTCCCCAGCACCGCGGCATTGAACCAACTGGGCTCCAGAACACCGGAATTGACCGCCGCCGTCGCCGCCAGCCCGCACGCTGGCCCGATCGTGTACCCGCACCCGATCAACGCCTCGTGCTTGCCACCCGCCTGGACCTCGGACTTGCCTACCGCCAGCCCGTAGTACAACGCCGCCATGTACACCGCCGCCTTGCCAAGCCCGTACACCGCCAGCCCGCTCACCAGCACGACCACCGACGTCGCGTTCGAGACCCCGAGCCGCGGCAGTGTCGGCGCCATCACCGCGACCCCGAACCCGACCAGGATCAGCACCCCGCTCACGATCGCCGTCGACCAGCGCCCGTGCCAACCCTGCCACTGCATCAGGATGAAAAACGCCAGCGCTCGCGGCAAAAGCCACGCGCTCCCTAGCACCGTGTGCCACACCGGCGGCACCCCAAGGTCTGTCAGCGCCGTCGGCAGGTACGGGCTCAGCGCCGAAGCGATCAGGTAAATCACCGGCAGCAACATGCGGAACGTCACCAGCAGCGCCGAATACACCGGCGGGTGCGCCTCGTGATGCTCCTCCCGGTGTGACGCGGGCTCGCGCGAGAGCCCAGCCATGAACGGCACGGTCAGCAGGTGAACCCCGCCCAGCACAAAGATCGTCTCCGCCGCATAGTCCTTGATCGCTGGCGCTATCGCCCACGCCGCAACGACCAAGGCCGACGCCCACGTCACGTTCCACAAGCCGATCGCCCGCCTCAAAGGGTCGCCGCTTCGCGCCCCCGAGAGATAGCTTTCAATGATCGGCCAGAACACGCCCGTCAGCGGGCTGTACACCGCGACCAGAACCCAGATCGACGCCACGCCCACCGCACTCCGCCCCGGACCATCAATCTTCCCCGCGATCACCGGCAGCGCGCACAGCGCCGCCATCGTGACCATGAGCCCGATCAGCACGAAGCGAGTGCTGACGGTGGGGAACCGCTTGCGAACCCACGCCAGCGCCGGCTGAGCGCCCAGCGAGCCCGCGATGTACGTGGCGCCGAGCATCAGCCCCAGCAGGTAATTCTGCGTCTGCGTGAACCCGTAGCCCTGTTGCGTGAGGAAATAAATCCCGCTCGTCACGACCCCCGTGCCCAGGCTGTTCATGAACGTCACGAACAGCACCGCGGATAACGGGGCCGGACGCGGCGCCACGCTCCCCGGAACGCCAGCGGCGTTCACGAACTGGACGGAAGTCATGTCTGCATCAGGGATCGGCAAAGGTTCACACGCCGGATGAGGTGATCAAAGCGGGGATGGTAGACGGGGCAACAACCTACGCCCCCATGCGAATACCGATTGCTAATGCCGATTGCTGATACCGACCGTCGCGCCGTCAGCGCACAGCGCAGAAGTACCGAGCCTACCCGCCCGCCTTCTCACCCGCTAGCGTAAAACGGTGCGAAAAGATGTTCCAGCCGTACCGTGCATACCCGATCCCCGCTCGGCGTGCGAAGCCCTCGACCTCCTCGCGCGTGAACCCGGCCGCAACGCTCGCCCGCGCATCGTGCGCGATGATCCGTGGCTTCCCCAGCGTCATCAGCGTGATCACCGCGTGCCCCACCCGCGACCGCACCAAGTCGTTCCACACCATCCCGCGCCAAGCCAGCCGATCCATCGAACGCAGCACCTCCAGCACCTGCTCGTCGGTCAGATGGTGCAAAAACAGTCCTGCATGAACATACTCAAACGACCGCGCCGCGAAGCGTTCTTCGAGCTTCAGGGCGTCCTCGCGCAGCAGCGTGATCGCCCCGGCCGCGCCCGCGACCTTGCCCACCTGCTCGCGCGCGAGATCCAGCGTCGTTTCGTGGATATCCACACCGGTAATCTGCACCAAGAACCCTGCCTCGTTCGCCCACCGATACACCGCCAGCGGCAGGTCCGCCGAACCCGTCCCAACATCCAAAATCGTCACGGGCACCGCGCGGTCCCACCGCGCCGACCACGCCCGCAGGTGCCCCAGCAACGCCTCGACGCCCCCCATCTTCGCGTTGATCTTCCGGATGTAATGCAGCGCAGAATCCAACTGCTCACGCGGCACGCCCGGATCGTCCATCAGCTCGCCCACCAGTCGTCGCCGCATGACGCATTATCCCCCGCACCCGAGCGTTCTCCTCCCACGCCCCCGGCAATCTATAGTCTGTTCATGCCCGACACTCACGGCCAGCCCGAACCCGTGACCCTGCGAACCCTCCGTCGAATCGCCGACAGCGGCGTCCCCTTCGCCTGTCTCACCTGCTACGACGCCACCACCGCCCGCTGGCTCGAACGCGCCAGCATCCCGCTGCTGCTCGTGGGCGATACTGCCGCAGAGGTCATCCTCGGGTTTGATCGCACGATCGACATGCCCTTAGACGTGCTGATCGCGCTCACGGCCGCGGTCAAACGCGGTGCCTCGCGCACCGTCGTCATGGCCGACATGCCCTTCATGAGCTATCAGGCCGACCACGCCTCCGCCATCCGCAACGCTGGCCGATTCCTCACCGAATCTCGCGCCGACGTCGTCAAGCTCGAAGCCGACGCCAGCTTTGCCTCACTGGTTCGCAAAATGACCCGGGCCGGAATCCCAATCTGTGGTCACGTCGGGAGCCGCCCGCAGCGTGCCGCCCTGACCTCGGGCTATGGATCCGCGGGCCGATCTTCTGAAGAGGCCAGCCGGATCGTTCGCGACGCCGTCGCGCTCGAACGTGCGGGTTGTGTTCAGCTCTTGGTCGAGGCGGTGCCCAATGAAGTAACCGACGAGATCCTCGCCAAAACCTCCGTTCCCCTGATCGGGATCGGTGCGGGTCCGGCCTGCCACGGCCAGGTTCTCGTTCTGCACGATCTTCTCGGGCTTTCAGACCATCCCCCGCGCTTCGCAGAATCGGCGGCCTCCGTCGGCGAATCAATCCGCGAGGCTGGTGTCGAGTGGGCACGCCGGGTGGCCGATCGCCGTGTGGGCGGAAAACGATATGTCATGCAAGAAGATGAATCGCGCCGCTTCCGAGAGGCCTCGGGCGACGAAGAGTAGTAAGAGCAGACGAAGAAGAGTTTCAGGAAGCGACCTCGGCGCACCCGCCTCGTCTCGCGGGTCGACTCGGATCAAGGTCGTTCTGATCAGGTCTGTTCAGATCAGGTCTGTTCAGATCAGGTCTGTTCAGATCAGGTCGTTCGGATCAAGTCGTTCGGATCAGGGAGCACAGCTTTGGACACCGCCATGCGTCGCTTTGTTTCCTTCGGACCCGCCTTCGTCGTCCTGCTCTCCGCAGGCGCGGTCCTGCTCGCTGTCCCCGCCGCCATCCAGCGCATCGACGCCGCCCAGACCCTCGGCCAAGTCACCCTCGCACGCCAACAGTCCGACGACGACGACATTCTCGAAAAACTCAACCGCGCCGTCAAAAACGTCTCTCGCGCCGTCGAACCCTCCGTCGTTCACCTCGACATCGTCACCAACGACGACGGCACCGACCGCCCGAGCCGCGGCTTTCGAGGCTCCACCGGCGCGGGCTGGGTCTATGACACCGACGGGCACGTCATCACCAACGCCCACGTCGTCCGCGGCGCCTCCGAGATCACCGTGCAGTTCGCCGACGGCCGAGTCTACGACGCCAAGGTTCTCGGCGCCGACGTGTTCACCGACATCGCTGTCGTCCAGGTCGCCGACTTCAGCGGGCTCGTCCCCGCACGCCGCGCCACCGGCGGCCGACCCGAGCAAGGCGAGCGCGTCTTCGCCTTCGGCTCTCCCTTCGGCTTCAAGTTCTCGATGTCCGAGGGTATCGTCTCGGGCATGGGCCGATCCGCCCGCGGCGTCATGGAGTTCGGCGGCTTCACCAACTTCATCCAGACCGACGCCGCCGTCAACCCCGGCAACTCCGGCGGCCCGCTCGTCGACATCCATGGCAAGGTCATCGGCATGAACGTCGCCATCGCCACCGCCCGCGGCGCCACCGGCACCACCAGCGAGGGCCAGTCCGCCGGAATCTCCTTCGCCATCCCACTCGCCACCATCGAATCCGTCGTCGAACAACTCATCGAGAAGGGCACCGTCTCGCGCGGCTTCATGGGGCTCTCGTTCAATTCTCGCCCCGAACAGATCCGCGGCGAACGCGGCGAGTGGCGCGGCGCGGGCCTCCGCGTGCGACAGGTCGTCGACGGCAAGCCCGCTCACGAGGCTGGCATCAAGTCCGGCGAGATTGTCACGTCCATCAACGGCCAAGCCCTCACCGACGAAGACCTTCCGCCCTCCATCGTCACCGCCTTCCGCCCCGGCCACGCCGTCACGCTCCGGGTCTGGGACGGCACCGATTTCCGCGAGGTCGCCGTCACTCTCGGCGAGCGAGCCGCCGAGAACGACACCCTCAACGCGCTCTTCCCTCTTGCCCTACGCCTCGGGATCAACTTCGAGAACTCCCCGCGCGGCGCCGCCATCTCGGATGTCCGCAAAGACTCTGTCGCCGCCGCCGCCGGGCTGAAACCAGACCAGGTCATCACCGCCGTGGGCGGGAAATCCGTCAGATCCCCGGCCGACGTGCTCAAGCTCATGATCGACCAAGGGATCCTCGACGGCAAGGCCATCGAAGTCACGGTGCGCGAGTTGGACTCCGAAGAAACCCAAACCGTCCGCATCCGGCTCGGCCGTTAAACGCATATCTCGCTCGTCGAGCGTTATTCACCGCAAGCTCGCCGCCTCGCGCACGCGCACGACCACCCGTGTCCCCATCGTCGGCACGCGCGCCACATCCGCGATCCACTCCGGCGCTTTGATCGCCGACTCCGGGCTCAACAGCTCCGAATACGCCACCGTCTCGCTCCCGAAGGTGGTCAGCCCGATCAGCACCCCGGTCCCATCGCCGTCGTAAAACTCTCGCCCCTGCCACGGCACGATCCGCGACCCCGCGAACACGAACGACCCGCCCAGCCGCGCACCCTTCGTGCTCACCACCCAATCGGTCGCTCGCGCGGTCCGCTCGACGCCCCAAGCGTCACGCCACACAATGCTCACCTCCACCGCAGCGCCGCTCGGCGACACCTTCTTGGTCTGCCCGTTCTCGATCGTCCAGCGCCCCGGCGTCCCCGGCTCCAGCCCCGCCAGCAGCAACGCCGCGTGAACGTGCGACGGCTTCGCGTCCGTCACGACCAGCGCCTCGTGCTCTTTGGAATCGCGCGCGCACACCGTAACCTCAAGGTAGATCCGTGGCGTCTTGAGGTTATGACAGTCGATCGGAACCTCGCCGTCAAACTCAACCACCTTGCTCGCCGCGTCGAACCGAACATGCGGGAAGACCTCGCGGAGAGCATCGCCAGCGGGACCAGCGCCAGCATCAGAAACTTCAACACTCGCGAAGTTTTCAGCGAGAACCGGCGCAGGAGTGTCAACGAGAACGGGGGCGGGGACCACCTCGCCCGCGGCGTCCGACGCTCGCCCATCCTTCACAACCGGCGAAACTCGCTGCGAACACCCGGCCAGCACCGACAGCCCGATGACCGACGCCAACCTCGACGCCAACGCCGACGCAATGATCGCAACCATACAAATCCTCGCTGAATCTCGAGCCATTGGTACTCCCACGCCCCACGAGGGCTACTCGTCCACGCGCCTACCGAACTCTCCCGCACCAGTTTTAGGAACGATCAGTGCTCGTCGGTCACCGCGCCCGCGCCATCCTCGTGAACAGCTCCCCGCGTTGCTCATAATTCTCGAACTGACCCCACGATGCGCACCCCGGGCTTAGCAGCACAGCATCCCCAGGCCTCACACGATCCCCGATCACGCTCATCGCACGCTCGAGCGTGCCGCAGTCGTGCGTCACCCCGCCAGCGCCCAGATCTCGTGCCGCCGCCGCGAGCCCCGGGCCCGTCGCCCCGATCGTGTACATCCCCCCGAGCGAACGCGCCATCGCCGCGATCGGCCTCAAGTCTGATCCCTTGTCGTACCCGCCCGCGATCAAGTGCACACGCGAACGACCCTCCTCTTCTCCAAGGCCGCGCTCGCTCGCGCCACCTTCCTCATCAAACGCCCTCACCGCCAGCAGCGCCGACTCGGGCGTCGTCGATTTCGAGTCGTTGAACCAGCGAACGCCACGCGACTCGTGGACCAGTTCCAGCCGGTGCGGCAGCCCAGAAAAACCAGCGATCGCTGCCTCAATCTCTGAACCCGCCAAGCCCGCAACTCGCGCCGCTTCCAGCGCCACGCTCGCCATCGCCGCGTTGTGCCTGTTATGAGCCCCCGGGATCCGCAACGGCCCAAACCCGGCCGCCGATGCCACAACCACCCGACGAACACCCGGCCCGCTCGTCCAATCGCTCACCGATTCATCCAGCACCACCGTATCGCCCACCAACTGCGAAGCCATGATCTGCTGCTTGCACGCGCGGTAATGCTCGAACGTCCCGTGCCAGTCAACGTGGTTCAACGTGCAGTTGGTCACCACCGCGACATGCGGCGACCAGCCCGCTTCTTTCGCCACGCCAGCGTTCACACCCGCTAGCCAGTGCAGCATCGCGCTCGAAAGTTCCAGCACAACCCACGCCCCGTCGCGCACCGAACCCGGCCCTTCTCGATCAAGCTCCAAGAGCAGCGACCCCCCGATGTTCCCGCCGAAAACTACCGGAACCCCCGCGGCCTTGAGCGCGTGATGGATCATCGCCGAAGTCGTGCTTTTCCCAGCCGAGCCAGTCACGCCGATCGTTTTGGCGCGCTCGGGCAATCTCTCCACCACCAAACCGATCTCGCTCGTCACACGCGCCCCCGCCGCCCCGGCCGCGCGGACAAACCGATTCTCCCAAGGCCTCGGCACCGCCGGGTTCACCACCACCACGTCGCACGTCGTGAAGTCGCTCACGTTGTGCTCACCCAGCCGCAGCGTCACGCGCCCCGCGTCGATCAGATCACGCACCTGTTCGAGCGACCTCGCCAGCTTCTCGGGCGGGTCTCGATCCGTCACCAGCACGTCCGCCCCGCGCGCAGCCAGCCACCGCGTCACCCCGACGCCGCCGCCAAAGCGACCCAAACCCATGACCGTTACTTTCGCGCCGTCGAACTCGCCCATGCCGCCCTCGACGTTTCTCGTGTCTTCGCGTCAATCTCCGCCACGCGCTCCGCCCCGATCACCGCGACCAGCGACTTCAAAAGGCTCCGCGCCACCGGACCGGCCGAGCCGTCGCCAACCTTCCGCCCGTCGATCTTCGTGATCGACGTCACCATCGTCAGCGTGCCCAGCAGCATCACCTCGCTGGCGCGCCGCAACTCCGTAGTCGTCAGCGCGCGCTCAACAATCACGACGCCGCGAGAGCCCGCGTCCTTGTTCGCCGCGAGCAGCAGGTCGCGCGTCACGCCCGCCAGCATCGGCGCGCTCTCCAGCGACGGCGTCACAACTTCCCACCCCTCGTCGCCGTCGGGCACAACCGCCACCAGGTTCGCTGACGAGCCCTCCGCCACCAGCCCGTCACGCACCAGCACCGCATCGTCCGCCCCCGCATCGTCGGCCTCGATACTCGCGATCACGTTCCCCAGCAGCGAGATCGATTTCACACGCCCGCGCAGCCAGCGCATGTCACGCGTCGTGATCGCAGTCTTGGTCGGCGGCTCGCTGTACGCGCTCAACGCTGGCGCCAGCAGGCAGTACCCAAACACCGTCGGCCGAACCGCGCCCGACGGAACCCGCGCCCGCAGCGGTTCCCCCGCCGCTGGCACGCCCCGCGTCACTTGCCAATAGATGAACGCATCGCGCAGCGAGTTCGCATCCAGCAACTCACGCGTCAATCCGAGCAAGGCCTCCGCATCCCACGCGATCCGCGCCTCCGCCAGACCCGATCGCAACCGCTCGACGTGCCGCGCCATCCCGACCACATGCCCATCAAACGCGCGCAAACCCTCGTACAACCCATCGCCAAACAAAAACCCGCGGTCGAACGGGTCGACACGAGCTTGGTCACGCGAGACGAGTTGTCCGTTCAGATGGATCAGCACGGCGTGAGAGTATCGCGCGAACCCACGCGCGAGCGTCCGGTTCGACTCGAAAAACCGTCCGCTTCAACCACCCCTCATATCCACCCCTCACATCCACCCCTCACATCAGCGACACCGGGTCAACATCCACGGCCGTGTGGGCATCGCTCGTCAGCACGCCCGCCGACCGGCACGCCGCCAGCACACGCTGGATCTCTCCTGCTTTCTCCGCCGTGATGGTCACCTCAAACCGATACTGCCCGTGCGTTCGATCCACCGCGCACGCCGCGGGCCCCTCGACACGCCCCGCGATCCTCAGCGAGCTCAGCGACTCGCGCAACGACCCCGCCACCCGCCCCGCGCTCGCCGACGCCTTGGCCGCGTCCTTGTCTCGGCACACCACTCGCGCCATCCGCGTCGCTGGCGGCAACCCCGACCGCCGTCGGATCGCCAGCTCCTGATCGGCGAACGTGACGTAATCATGCCGGGCAGCGAGCACGATCGGCGGGCTCCGCGGCTCCATCGTC
>ENA-ORBV01001405-ORBV01001405.1-microbial-mat-metagenome-genome-assembly--contig:-NODE-1405-length-53706-cov-8.780734_pt1 | contig 53706 bp, 47 predicted proteins | sample MGYA00237777_ERZ505514 | MGnify/ENA primary metagenome ERZ505514 (study PRJEB26160, sample SAMN06269048) | microbial mat metagenome | isolation source: Oligotrophic lake microbial mat | place... | reverse complement strand
GGTGGGGGCAGAGCCGGGTCGAGCGGGTGCCGGTAGACGCCCCACTCGCCCCCGCCGCCCTCGCGGAGTTCGTCGGCCAGGGCGTCGGGGTCCGTGACGGCGGCAGTTTCGGCTGGGAGCGCATGGCCCTGATGGCAGCCGAGGACGAGGCCGACCCGGAGCGCTTCCTGCGGGTCTTCTACCCCGAGGGGTCAGCGAGCCAGGTCGTCGCTCGCACCCTGGATGCCCCGGAGGGTGGCGCGCAGGCATATCTCACGCTGTCCCAACCTGCCGGCGAGGCGACTCTCGAGTATCGGGTGCGTTTCCCGGCGGACTTCGAGTGGGTCCGTGGCGGCAAACTGCCAGGCTTGTACGCCGGCACCGCCACCGCCGGCGGCCGGGTCCCCGACGGCGCGAACGGGTTCTCCACCCGGTACATGTGGCGCAAGGGCGGCCAGGGGGAGGTGTATGCCTACCTGCCGACATCGCAGGAGCACGGCACCTCAATGGGAAGGGGGGCCTGGACCTTCCCGCGTGGGCAGTGGGTGACGATCCGCCAGCACCTCCGACTCAACCGGCCGGGCCACTTCGACGGCGTCATCGAGGTAAGCGTGGGCGACGAGGTGGTCTTCACCGCTGATGGCGTCGAGTTCCGCGACGTCACCGAGCTCGGCATCGAGGGCATCTTCTTCTCGACGTTCTTCGGCGGTGACGATGAATCCTGGGCGAGTCCTGGCCTGCAGCACATCGACTTCGCCGACTTCCGGCTTCGGACGGCGGCTTCGTGAGAGCGGTGCCGCCTGGTTCTGTCGGGGCTCCTCACTAATGTCCGAGACATGCCGTCGCGCCTGCACGAAACCCTGGTGGAGATGTTCCGGCATCGGCCGACGCTGGCCACGGAGCTGCTGTCCGGTGCCCTCGGGATGGAACTGCCCCGCTACGAGCAGGCCCGGGTCGACCCGGGCGGATTCACTGACCTGACTCCCACCGCGTACCTCGCCGACACCGTCGTGGTGCTCACCGCATCGGGGGTCCCGGTCATGGCGGTGGTGGTCGAGGTGCAGTTGGGGCGCGACAGCGGCAAACGTTGGAGCTGGCCCATCTATCTGGTCACGCTCCGCGGCCGGCTGCAGTGTCCGACGGTCCTCCTCGTGGTCTGCGTTGATGCTGGCGTCGCGGCCTGGTCGGCCAAGCCGATCGAGCTGGGACACCCCGGGTGGACGCTGACACCGCTCGTGTTGGGCCCGGACCGGGTACCGCTGGTCACCGACGCCGCCGTCGCTGCCCGTGCACCGGAGGTGGCGGTGCTGTCGGCGATGGCTCACGGGGCTGATCCAGATCATGCCGGTGTGCTGGATGCCCTGCTCGGGGCGCTGCTGAGCGTCGATGAGCAGCGTTCCACCTTGTACTCTGATGTTGTGCTCGCCGCGTTGCCGCTGGCGGCACGCCGTTACCTGGAGGCACTCATGACCAGTCCGACCTATGAGTACCAGAGCGAGTTCGTGCGGCGGTACGTCTTTCAAGGTCGAGCCGAGGGCGAGGCGAAGGGCGAGGCGAAGGGCGAAGCGAAGGCTGTGCTCACCGTGCTCGACGCGCGCGGTATCGACGTTCCTGATGCGGTCCGCGCCCGCATCACCGAGTGCGCTGATCTCGTTCAACTCGACCTGTGGGTGCGCCGGGCGACCACCGCGGACTCGGTCGAGGACCTCTTCGTCTGACGGCCCACTGCCAGGAGCACCCCTAACCGTCCAGCGAGCATCGAGCCTGCGCCTGCGCCTGCGGCGGGGCCGCCCCCTAGCCTGTGCCCATGTCCGCCGCCGACCTGCCGGTTCGGGTGATCGTGGGGATCGACGGCAGTGGACGCACCCACCGGTTGCGTCGCGAGACACGAACCGCGGCCCCGCAGGTGCTCGTGCCCCGTCGTGCGGATCTGGCCCGGGTGACGGCCCTCGTGGCCTCGGCACCGGCGGGCAGCGTGCTCGTGCTCGACGACGCCCACGAAGCATCCCCGGACGTGCTCCTGGTGCTCCTCGAGGCGGTGCAGGACGGTAGGAGTGTGGCCTTGGCGAGGCGACCGGGGGCGGCGTCACCGGAACTCGGCGACCTGGAGGACGCAGTGCTGGAGTCGGGACGGCTGGTCACGCTGGCGCCCTGGGGGATTGACGACGTCGCACGGTGCCTGCACGAGGCCGGACACTCTGGCGATGACGCCGCGCAGGTGCTATGGCTCGGGTCCGGTGCGCCGTGGGTGGTCGCCGCTCTGGCCCATGACGGGGTCGCTGAACTCGGGGGAGGGCGCAGTGGCCGGTGGCCGACCCTGCGGGCTGCTCTCGATCGGCGGCTCGGGCGCCTACCGCCGGCTGCGATCCCCCTCGTCGAGGTGCTCGCGGTGGCAGGTGCGATGCCCGGTCTCGCCGACGAGGCAGTCAACGACGTGGTGTCCGAGGCCGCGGAGGTCCGCCACCTCCACCTGGCGGGCCTGCTCGACGAAACCTCCCGGACCGATGGCCGTGATCGCCTCGTATCGGCCGTGGCTCGCGTGGTGGCCGCCGACCTGACCACCGCCGAGCGGCACCGCCACGCAGCCCGGCTCACGGCCGCCTTACTCGCCGGCGGGGCCGACGCCCTGCTGCTGCCGTCCCGTCCCGACTCCGCCCTGCTGGCGGGGGCGCAGCGGGCCGCCCGGGAGGGCCGCCTCGACCGGGTCGCCGAGTTGCTGGCGAGCGCGCAGGGGCCGGCGCAGCGCAGCCTCGCCGTCCCCGCGCTCGTGGCCACCGGTCAGCTCGCGGCGGCGGGAGAGCTGGTCGCGGCTGCGGGGTCGGTCGGCGCCGCCGAGCTGTTGGCGAGCGCCTGCCTGCTCGTCGGCGAGCTGTCGCCCGATGCGGTGCTGCCGCGGCTGGTCGAGGCCGCCGAGCGATTCTCCGCCATTGCAGTCGAGGTGCCCGCGGCGCCGCACGCCATCGCCGCGGCCGTGGCCGTGGCAGCCGGTGACGCCGCCACTGGGGAACGCCTGCTGGCACAGGGCGTGGCCGGTCCTGGCGGGCCGGGCGGGCGGTGGCGATTCCGGCTGCTCGACGCATGGGTGCGGCAGCGGACCGGGCGAGGCGATCCGTCAGCCGTCCTGCGCGAGTCCGCAGCTGTGGGCCTCGACCCCCGCGACCGTGTCGTCCGGGCCGCGATCGCCGCCGGTGCCGCCCGCCGAGCGCACGACATCGCGGCACTGCGCGCATGCTGGGACGACGCCGCCGAGGTGCTCGCCAGGCGCACCGTCGACCTGTTCGCAGTCGAGCCGGTCGAGGAGCTGGTCCTGGCTGCGGCGCGACTCGACCAGCATCGCCGCGCCGACGTCCTGGTCGCCGACCTCGCGGCCGCTGCGCCCCCCGGGGTTGCCATGTGGCGCTCCGCCCTGGCGTGGATGGCCCTGCAGGTGGCAGTGGTGGGCGACGACGCTGCCGCGGCGGATGATGCCGCAAGCCGGCTCGCGGCCTCGGCAGAACTGCCGACGGCGGGCCCGCGGCAGCGCGCACAGGCCACTGCGGGCCGTGCCTGGGCCGACGCCCTGGCGGGTGACATCGACGCCGAGACCGTGCTCGATGCGGTCGAGGCCCTGGTGATCGATGCTGAGCTGCCGTGGGAGGGCGGGCGCCTGGCGGGTCAGGCTGCGGTCCGCACGGCCGACCCCCGAGTGGCCCGGCGTCTGCTGGAGCGCGCGCGGGACCTCTCCGGTGCCCTCGACCACCCGACACCCGCTGCGGTGGCCGACACCACCGCGGTGTCCGAGCGCGAGCTGGAGGTGGCCCGGCTGGTCCTCGCCGGTCGGACCCACCGCGAGATCGGGGCCCAGCTCTACATTTCGCCCAAAACGGTCGAGCATCACGTGGCTCGGATCCGCACGAAGCTCGGTGCCCGCGACCGGGCCGAGTTCGTCACCGCCTTGCGCGTGCTCGTGGCCGGTCGCGAAATGGCTACGCGCGACTGACGCGGGATTTATTGCCTATTGCGGGCGATGGGTGCGAGGCGCTGAAATACCCCTACGGCGCCCGTCCAGAACTAGGGATCGCCCCGATGTGGGGGTTCGGGGCCGGGAGCAGTCTTGCCTCAGCCCGACCACCCCGGCCGGGACACACAGCCAGAAGGGATCGTCATCATGGACGTTTCAACCGCCAGCGCCCAGGTCGCCGAGTACATCCGCACCGCCATCGACTACGTGACCGGTGGCCAGGAGCCCGACGTGGCCCTCGCCAACGCCCAGACCGACACCGGCATCACCGCTGACGCCTTCGAGTCGGCCGACATGGGCCAGAGCATCGACTTCCTCTGCTCCGCCGACGGGCTGCCCCCGCAGTACGACGCCTACTTCGGCGCCGTCTCGCAGAGCTACGCCTCCTCGGGCAGCGTCGCCGTCGGCGGTGGCTCGGCCGCTTCCGCTTCCGCTTCCGCGTCGGCCTCGGCGGGCGCCTCGGCTTCGGCCGCCGCCTCCAGCAGCATCGTCTACAGCTACCCCACCTACATCGAGAACACCTACAACGAGAACGACTACGACTTCAACGACGTCAACGGCGACATCTCCATCGACGTCGACCAGAGCAACACCGACATCGACGGCGACGGCAACGTGGTCGCCAACGGCGACGGTGACGTCAACGCGGCGACCGGCGACGGCTCGTCCGCCGCTCAGGCCGGCGACGGCGGCATCGCGCAGTCCAACACGGGCGATGAGGCCGTGCAGAACACCGGCGTCATCGACGGCGACGTCAACACCGGCGACGGCGCAGTGCTGGCCGACGGCGACATCGACGCCCCGGTCGTCACCGGCACCAACACCGGCGTGATCGCCGACGGCGACATCGACGCCCCGGTCAACACCGGCACCCTGACCGGTGTCCAGGCCGACGGCGATGTCACCGGTGTCGCGGTGGGCGACGGCAACACGGTGGTCGGCGGCGACGCGGACAACCTGATCAGCGGCGACCACAACACGGCCACGCAGATCGACGGCGACGTCTCGGACTCGGCGGTCGCAACCGGTGGCGACGCGACCAACTTCAACCTCGAGGACGCGGACATCAGCGACTCGTCCGTCAACTTCGGCAGCGGCGACAGCACCAACGTCTCCGACAACGACGGGTCGAGTGTCGTGCTCGGCGACGGGACCGCCAGCACCACGGGCGACATCGACGACTCGGCCGTCGGCATCGGCGGCGGCAACGTCGCCGACGTCGACACCACCATCACCGACTCCGATGACGTCCAGGTCTCCGGGGTCGGCGACAACATCGACGAAGTGAACGTCCTCGACCTCGACCAGCCCGAGCCCGTGTTCTTCGAGGAGGCCCCGGCCGTCGCCGCTGCGCAGGAGGCGCCGGCGGAGGAGTTCGAGGACGCCTGAGCCCCGACACGAATGCGTGCCAGCACCACCAGACGCACCTCGCAGTGGCGGACCCGGTCGATCACCCAGTGATCACCGTGTCCGCCACTGCGTCTGGTCCGCAGTAGCGTCACAGCTGACCGAGGAGTGATGAGATGTCCCAGACCGCACCTGCGGGTGCCCCGACCGCGGGCGCCACCGCGCTCGTCGAACTGGGACTCAAGGCATGCACCGCGTTCGGCCGGGACGACCTCGCCAGCCGCCTGGGCACCGCCCGGGCGCGGCTGGCCGACCCCACCTTCCACGTCGTGGTGGTGGGCGAGTTCAAGAAGGGTAAGAGTTCCCTCGTCAACGCCCTCGTGGGGGCCACCGTCTGCGCCGTCGACGACGACATCGCCACGGCCCTGCCCACCTACATCCGCTACGGCACCGAGACGGCCGCCAACCTGTTGTTCGGGACCGAGTCACCCGAGCCGCGGCGCCAGGCCATTGCCTTCGCCGAGGTCCGCTCCCATGTGACCGGCACCCGCCCGCCGGGCCAGCCGGGCGACGCGCCGTCCGGCGTCGAGGTGCTGCTGCCCCGGTCGATGCTCGCCCCCGGCCTCGTGGTGGTCGACACCCCCGGCCTCGGCGGCTTGGGCTCCCGGCACGCCGCCGCCTCACTGGCCGCGACCTCACTGGCCGACGCCGTCGTGTTCGTCACCGACGCCTCCCAGGAGATCACCGCCACCGAGTACGAGTTCCTCAAGCGGGCCCGCGACATGTGCCCCAATGTGGTGTGCGTCGTCACCAAGCGGGACTTCTACCCCGAGTGGCGCCGCATCGCCGACCTCGACGGTGGGCATCTGAACGGCCTCGGCAACATCCCCGTGATGACCGTGTCGTCGCTGCTGCGTGCGCGGGCGGTCAAGGACAACGACCGCGAGCTCAACGAGGAGTCCGGGTTCGGCGAACTGGTCTCGTTCGTCACCGGGTCGGTCACCGGCGGCGCCGTCCGCGGGGTGATCCGCGAGGCCGCGTCCGAGGTCGAGGCGGTCTGCGCCCAACTGGGACGCGACTTCGGGCTGGAGCGGGCCGCACTCGCCGACCCCGAGGCGGCGCGTGCCGTGGTCGCCGACCTCAGCGAGGCCAAGCGGCGGGCGGAGGAGCTCAAGGAGTCGGCCGCCAAGTGGAGCACGACGCTCGGCGACGGGGTGGCCGACCTCAGCGCCGACGTCGACTTCGACCTCCGCGCCCGGATCCGGCAGGTCCTGGCGGAGGCCGATTCGGCCATCGAGGAGACCGATCCCGCCGACACGTGGCCGCAGATGCAACCCTGGCTGGAATCGCGGGTGTCGGCCGAACTGGTCACCAACTACACGATGCTGCGTGACCGCTCCGTCGAGCTGAGCCAGACGGTGGGCGACCACTTCCGGCAGGCTGCCGGCGAGGTGCTGGCCGCGGTCTCGGTGCACGATCCGACACCCCGGCTGGAGGCGTCTCAGGCGGCGGCCAAGGCAACGGCCGGCCTGAACCTGGAGAAGATGACGGCCCGTAAGCAGGCGATGGTCGCGCTCAAGGGCAGCTACGGCGGCATTCTCATGTTCACACTGCTGGGCAGCATGGTGGGCATGAGCCTGATGCCCATCGCCGTGCCGATCGGGTTGATGATGGGCCGCGCCGGGCTCAAGGAGGAGCGCAAGCGCCAACTCGCCAGCCGGCAGGCGCAGGCAAAGAACGCCGTGCGGAAGTACTGCGACGAGGTCTCGTTCGTCATGGCCAAGGACTCCCGCGACACCCTGCGCCGGATCCAGCGCGAGCTGCGCGACCACTACGGCCGGCGGGCGAGTGAGCTGCAGCGCTCCACCACCCAGGCACTTGCCGCGGCCAACGAGGCCGCCAAGCGGACCGAGACCGAGCGCGTCACCCGGCTGCGCGACGTCGAGGCGGAGATCAAGCGGCTGACCACCCTCGAAGAGCGCGCCAAGGCGCTGCGGGCGGCGAACGCACCGGTGACCGGATGAGTTCGGCCCTGCTCCAGCGGGCCAAGGGCGTCGTGGTGGCGGCCGTCGACGTCTACCGCGGCACCGACGACGGCCGGCGGCTGGCCGATGTGTTGCAGCGGATGGACGAGCCGCTGCGGGTCGCGATCGCCGGGCGGGTCAAGTCCGGCAAGTCGACGCTGCTCAACGCGCTGGTCGGGGAGCGCCTGGCCCCGACCGACGCCGGCGAGTGCACGCGCGTGGTCACGTGGTACGCCGACGGGCACACGTACTCGGTGACGCTGCGCCTGCGTGACGGCCGTTCCACCCCGGCGAGGTTCCACCGCGACGGCCCGAGTCTGGAGATCGACCTGGGCGCGGTGGCCGTCGAGTCGATCGCCAAGATCGACGTCACGTGGCCGACCCGGGCGCTGCGCACGGCCACGCTGATCGACACCCCCGGCGTCGGGTCCATGAGCGAGCAGACATCGGCGCGCAGCTGGGCCTTCATCGCGCCCGAGGACGAGGCGACCCCTGCGGACGCCGTGCTGTACCTGATGAAGCACCTGCACGCGACGGACCTGGAGTTCCTGCGGGCGTTCCACGATCGCGAGGTGTCGCAACCCAACCCGGTCAACTCGATCGGCGTGCTCTCGCGCGCCGACGAGATCGGCGTGGGTCGCCTGGATGCGATGACCTCCGCGCGCAAGGTGGCCCGCCGGTTGGCCGCCGAGCCGAAGGTCAGGCGTGTCATGCAGACCGTGGTCCCGGTCGCCGGGCTGCTCGCCGAAACAGCCGCGACGCTCACCGAGATCGAGGTCAAGTACCTCCGGCAGATCGCGGAGCACCCCGCCGGCGAGGTGGACGCCCTGCTGCTCACGGCCGACCGCTTCCTCACCCGGATGCCCGGGCTCGGGCTCACGGAGCTGGACCGCCGCGACATGCTGGGCCGGTTCGGGCTGTTCGGCATCCGGCTGGCGGTGTCGCTGCTGCGTCGGCGGCCGGCGACCACGGCCACTGAACTGGCCAGGATGATGACCGGCCACAGCGGGCTCGACGATCTGCTGGAGATCCTTCGCACGCTGTTCTTCGAGCGGCGCGACGTGCTCAAGGCTCGCTCGGCGCTGCTGGCCGTGGATGCGGTGATCCGTGACAACCCGGTTCCCGGGTCGGCGACCCTGGCCACCGCCGTCGAGGAGGTGATCGCCGGGGCGCACCCGTTCAACGAGATGCGGGTGTTGTCCTCGCTGCGGGCCGGGACGGTCAAGGGCAGACCCGCTGCGTTGGAAGAACTCGAACGCGTCATCGGTGGCGGCGGCTCGCAGCTGCACCAACGGCTGGCCCTGTCGGCGGACGCCGGGCCCGTCGCGCAGCGCGAAGCCGTCGAGGAAACGCTACTGCGCTGGCAGAAGCGTGGCGCGAGCGCCCTGAGCGACCACTCGCTGTCGGTCGCGGCGTCTGTGGCGGTGCGTTCGTGCGAGGGCATGCTCGAGGACCTGCGGAGCCGCTCGTGACCGTGGCGACGGACCGCGGCGGCCCGACCACCTCAGGCGTCGAAGGCATCGTCCGGCTCGGGCGCCCCGGTCCCGATCGCACCGGCATCGACCACGTCGGCAACACTGCCCACGCCGAAGTCGTCCACCGGGTCGTGGGCGCCGAACTCGAAGTCCACGGCCCCGAGTGCGGCCGGGTCGCCCTCGCCCTCGCCCTCTCCCTCTCCCTCTCCCGAGTCCTCGGGCACCGGGTCCTCGGCGAGGTCGTCACCCAGTCGGCCGGGCTCCTCGGCTCCGGAACCGAGCGCCGCGAGGTCGAATGCGGGGTGGTCGCCCCACAGGCCGTCGAGATCGGCCGCCTCGTCGCCGCCACCGAACACCTCCACCGCCGGGGCATCGAGCCCAGGCGCGTCCAAGGCCCAGGGGTCCGCGACGGCGTCGGGGGGGAGGGCGGCACCGGACAGCAGGTCCAGACCTCCCGTGCCGTCCTCGTCCAGGGCGGCCCACGACGAGGAGAACGGCGACAGTGCCTCGGCGACCTGCAACTGTGCGGTGCCCGCGTAGCTCACGACGGCTTCGGCCACCAGGTCGGGCGGCAGGTCGCCGTGGCCGGCGTCGCGCAGGACGTCCGCTGGATCGCCCGCGCCGGCCCCCGGCTCGCGGGTGGCGATGTCGTCGAAGAGGTCGCGCAGCGGACGCACGTCAGGCATGGCACCAACGCTAGGCATCAGACGTGGCGGGGGAGTCGGGGAAGTCCCCCTGAGACCCCCAAGCCGCGTGCCAGACAGTGCCCAACCGGGGCATTCGACGCCTAACCTCAGCAGCAGATCGTTCAGATCGACGACACGTGAGGTGGAGCGGACATGTACGCACTGGGAGTAGACCTCGGCACGACGTTCACTTCGGCCGCCGTCTGGCGCGACCAGCGACCCGAGGTTGTCTCCCTCGGCACCCGCATGGCAGCGCTGCCGTCGGTCGTCTATGTGGGCGAGGACGGCACGACGCTGATCGGTGAAGCGGCCGAACGGCGGGCCATGAGCGAGCCCCACCGGGTGGCGCGGGAGTTCAAGCGTCGCATCGGCGACCCGACGCCGCTCATGCTGGGGGGCTCCCCCTTCTCGGCCGAACAGCTCACCGCCCGGCTGCTGCGGGCCGTCCTGGACACCGTCCGGGGCCGTGAGGGGAGCGAGCCCACACGTGTCACCGTGTGTCACCCCGCCAACTGGGGCCCGTACAAGACTGAGCTGCTGCAGCAGGCGATCCGTCTCGCTGGGCTGGAGAACCTCGACGTGATGCTGCTCAGCGAGCCCGAGGCGGCTGCGGTCCTGTACGCGCACAAGGAGCAGGTGCCCATCGGCGCCCCCGTTGCCGTGTACGACCTCGGTGGTGGCACGTTCGACGCGGCCGTGGTGCGCAAGACCGCCTCCGGGTTCGAACTGCTCGGACGGCCCGAGGGCATCGAGCGACTCGGGGGCATCGACTTCGACGCGGCCGTCTTCGCTCATGTCGTCGGGTCGCTGTCACGGGCGCTCGACGATATCGACGAGGACGACACGGCTGCCGTCGGCGCTGTCGCCCGGCTTCGCGACGAGTGCACCAAGGCCAAGGAGGCGCTGTCGGAGGACACCGACGTGTCGATCCCGGTGCTCCTGCCGACGGTCACCACCGAGGTCCGCCTCACTCGCGCCGAGTTGGAGGCGATGATCCGGCCCGCGCTGAGCGACACGGTCGACGCCCTGCGCCGTGCGCTCGCCTCGGCGCATGTCGAGACGGCTGACCTGCACTCGGTGTTGCTGGTGGGCGGCTCGTCACGGATTCCGCTGGTGGCGCAGCTGGTCGGCGCGGAGCTCAACCGTCCCGTGGCCGTCGATGCCGATCCCAAGCAGGCCATCGCCCTCGGTGCGGCATGGGCGGCGGCCGATCGGTTGCCCGGCCGGGTCCGCCCGCCGGCACCGGTCGTGCCCGCTGCCCCCGCTGCCCCCGCCGCGTCGCCGGTGCAATCGGCCCCGATGCCGCCCGCCCTGGCGGCTGCTCCGGCTGGGGCTGCGGCACCGCCCGGGCCTGGCGACCCGTTCGCGGCGGCCTCGACCGTGGCCATTGCCGCCGTGTCGCGGCCCCTTGACCGCGAGCGGCCTGAAGTGACCGGCATGGCCGGCTCGGCCCGTCAAGCACCGGGCTACCAGCCGGAGTACCGGCCCGGGCATGACGAGGACGACGACGAGCAGGACATCGTCGCGGCGCGCGGGGCGGGCCGCGGCGTGCTGCGCGGCGTGCTCGTGGGGGTGGTGGCCGTACTCGTGCTCGCCGGCGGGGTCGCCGCCGCGGCGACCATCTTCGCCCCCGACGACACCGGGGGTGAGGCCACGACGGACGGCAGCGCCGACGCTGACTCCGACGGCCTCACCGACGCCGAGGAGGCCAGGCTGGGCACGGACCCCACCGCGGCGGACACCGACGGCGACGGTCTGGCCGACGGTGCCGAGGTCAATGACTACGGGAGCGACCCCACCGCGGCGGACACCGACGGCGACGGCGTCGGCGACGGCGCCGAAGTGGCGCAGGGCCAGGACCCGTTGGTAGCCGCGCCCTTGACGGCGCCCTCGTCGGAGTCGACCCAGCCGTCCACCCCGACCGAACCGGCCACCACGGCCCGGCCCGACCCGCCTCGCGACACGGACAACGACGGGCTCAGCGACTCGCGCGAGCGGGACCTCGGGACCGACCCCAACGACGCCGACACCGACGACGACGGGATCAGGGACGGCCGCGAGGTCGACCAGTACGGCTCGGATCCGAACGACGCCGACACCGACGATGACAAGATCATCGACGGCGACGAGGTCGATCTGGGCACCGACCCGACGCTCGCGGACACCGACGGCGACGGCCTCGACGACTTCATCGAGCCTGACGTCTACCTCAGCGACCCGCTGGACCCCGACAGCGACAATGACGGCGTCAACGATGGTCAAGAGGTCTCCAACGGCACCGACGCCAACGTCGCGAACCCGCCGAGCCCGACCGCCACGCCGTCGCCGACGATTTCCAGCAAGTCGGCGACGGCAACCCCCGCCACACCGCCGGTCACCCCCTGACGCGGTCGCAGCCGGAGGATTGCTGGACCTGACCGGCGCGGCTGATCGGGTTCCTGGGTCCCGACCCGAGGGGACCGTCGGCTGGTGAGCGGTGAGATGACGTGGTCCTGGCCGAAGACGCCGGCGAACACATCGGGCCGGTAGCGGCGGTAGACACGCATTTGGCCATGGCCGTGTTCCGGAAGCTGGAGAACTTCGTCTGGCACCGGGTGATCCGCTGGCTGACGAAACTGCACCCCTGTGCTGGGTCGGGGATTGCCAGGTCTCACCCATGTTGGGGATGCTTGGGGTTGTCAGTTGGGAGCTGGGTGTGGAGCGGGAGTTCGAGGAGCTGCGGCGTAGCGAGGAGCGTCTGCGGGTGTTGTTCGACTCGTTCGACGAGGGTTACTGCCTGTGCGAGATGGTGTGTGACGCCTGGGGTGAGCCTGTGGACTATCGCTTCTTGCAGGTCAATCCGGTGTTCGAGGAGATGACCGGGCTGGTGGACCCGGTGGGGCGCACCGCCCTTGAGCTGGTGCCTGACCTGGAGCCGGTGTGGGTGCAGACCTACGCCAAGGTGGGCTTGGGCCGGGAGGTGGTCCGGTTCGAGCAGGGGTCAGCGGCCATGGGCCGATGGTTCGACGTCTTCTCCGTCCCTGTGCAGCCGCACGGCCACTTCGCCGTCGTCTTCAAGGACATTTCCGCGCGTCGCCGCGATGAGGAGGCGCTGCGCGCGAGTGAGACCCGGTTGCGCGACTTGGCTGATCATTTGCCGTTGCTGGTCTGGGTGCACGACGCCGACGGGCAGCAGGAGTGGGTCAACGAGACGTTCTGCGCCTTTTTCGGGGTCGGTCGTGAGGAGATGCTCGCCGATCATTGGCAGGACCTCACCTACCCCGAGGAGGGGTCGGCATACGTCACCGAGTTCGTGCGTGCGGTGGCCGAGCGGCGGATGTTCCACGCGGAGGTCCAGGTCAGGCGAGCGGACGGGCAGTGGCGGTGGCTGGAGTCCTGGGGTGAGCCGCGTTACACCGGCGACGGGCAGTACGTCGGTCACCTGGGCACCAGCGCTGATATCACCGAGCGCAAGCAATCCGAACTCACGCTGCGCGAGAATCACCGGTTCATCACGGAGATGACGTCGGTGGTCCCGGGCGTCATGTACGTCTTCGACCTGGCGTCAGGGAGCACCATCTATGCGAACCGGTCGACGCTGGAGGCTCTCGGGTATTCCCCGGAGGAGATCGAGGCACTCGGCAGCGACTTCCTGCCCCAGGTGATCCATCCCGATGACGTCGCCCTGATGAAGGCCCACCAGGAGGCGCTTCGTCAGCTGGATGACGGCAGCTCGCTGACGGTGGAGTATCGGTTCCGTCACCGCGACGGCCAGTGGCGGTGGTTCCTCAGCCGCGACGTCGTCCTGCGGCGGACCCCGGGCGGGGTCTCCGAGCACATCCTGGGCATTGCCACGGACATCACCGACCAGCGGGTGGCGGCTGAGGCGATCCGGAGCGCCGCCGCGGCCGATGCCTACCGGGCCCGTCTGCTGGATGCACTGCGCCAGGTCGACGACCCGGTCGCGGTGCAGGTCCGGGCCGTCGGTCTCCTCGGAGAGCACCTGGACACCGCCCGAGCCCAGTACGCCGAGGTCGATCCCACCGGGGAGTTCGGTGTCGTACGGGCGGATGACCATCCCCGGTTGGACAGCGCCGTGGGGACGTACCGTCTGGACGACTACGGGGCGGCGGGACCGATGACCCTGTTCCGGGCGGGAGAGTCCGTCGTCGTCCATGACGTCACCGGCGACGCCCGCCTGAGCGACGCCGAGCGGGAGGCCACCCTTTCCTTGGGCATCGGTTCCTACGTTCTCGCACCGGTGCTCCGGCAAGGCCGGGTCGTGGCCGCGATCGCCGTGCACGAGACGGTGCCGCGGCCCTGGCTTCCCGAGGAGGTCACGCTCATCGGTGACACGGCCGACCGCACGTGGGGTGCCGTGGAGAAGGCCCGGGCCGAACGCGCCCTGCGCGTCCAGCACTCCCGGGCCGAACTCCTCGCCGCGGTCCTGAGCACCCTGCAGACGCAGTCGAGCGCCGAGGCTCAGCTGCAGGCCTTCACCGACGTACTCGTCCCGCGGATCGCCGACTTCGCCACGATCGAGGTGCCGTCCAGGGCCGCGAGTTCGCTGTCCCGGGTGGTGGCCGGGCAGTCCCACCTGCTGGCCGTGACACCGACCGGGCAATCCGGATACGCCGTTGATGCGACCGTCACAGCGCTACTGAACGACGTCTCGCCGCGCTCGCGCATGACCGTTCCGCTCACGATCGGCGGCGGCGTCCGCGCAGCACTCATGGTTGGTCTGGCAGACCCCGCGCGACCGCACTACAGCCCCGACGACCTGGCCTTCCTCGAAACACTCGCCGAGCGGGCAGGGATTGTCCTGGCCTCGACACACCTGCGCCGCCAAGAGCACGAGATCGCCATCCGGCTACAGCGGGCGTTACTGCCCGACAGTCTGGTCACCCACCCCAGCGTCTCGGTCCAGGCGCGCTATGAGGCAGGCAGCGACGTCCTGGAGGTCGGTGGCGACTGGTACGACACCTTCTCCTGGCCAAGCGGGCAGATCGGTCTCATGGTCGGCGACGTCGTCGGGCACACCATGGACTCGGCCGCGGCCATGGGACGCCTGCGCGCCGCCACCGCCGCTCTTGCCGCTCACGTGCCACCGAGCCCCGCCGCTCTCCTCGACGCTCTGGAGGAGTTCGCCCGGGGACGCGACGGCACGGACTTCGTCACGGCCACCTGCGTCGTCCTCGACCCCCAGAACGGTCACCTCACATACTCCTCGGCGGGGCACCCCCCGATCATCATGGCGACCCCGGATGGGTCCACGCGGCGACTATTCGACGCCCAAGCCAAGCCCATGTGCGTCCCCCGACTCCTGCGAGCAGCACCAGTCCGGCCAGAAGCGGAGATCACCCTGGAACCCGGCGCACTCGTCGTCCTGTACTCCGACGGCCTCATCGAACGCAGAACCCACACCCTCGAGGAAGGGATCGCCAGGCTGGAAAAGACTGTGGCAGCCCTCGCCACCGAACCGCTTACTGCCCTCGCCGACAGAATCATCGAACACATGACGAACGACTCCCCGACCAGCGACGACATCGTCGTCGCCATCATGTCCTTCCAACCACCGGAGCCTTCGGAATAGTCGGCGGAGCGCCGGTCAGCTTCATCACACGCACACGAGCTGGTCAGACTGGGTGCCCCCGACAGGATTCGAACCTGCGCTTCCGCCTCCGGAGGCCGGTCAACCAGGTGATCAGGAGCTTCCGTCGCAGGCCACAGCGTCGGGCGAGGCTGCGTGATCGTCCCCAGTTGCTCCGTGAAGCGGTGGTTCGTCCCACGAAATGCTCCACGAGGGTCGGCTCGCCGCTGTCGTGGTATATCGTTCGTGGTATATCGTTCGTGAGGCGACGTCGAGCTGGAACCGAGGTCCGCGACTGGTACCTGAGCCTCCGCCCGCAAGACGCCGCCTTCGCCGACCACCACATCGAGCTGCTCGCCGAACGTGGGGTGCTGCTCGGCGAGCCCTACACGCGCCACCTCGACGGCAAGCTCCGGGAACTGCGGTTCCACATCGGCCACGCCAGCCAACGGATCACCTACTACATCGCGACCGGGAGGCGGATCATCCTGTTGACCGTCTTCCAGAAAACCAGACAGCAGGAACGGCGCGAGATCGCACGCGCCAAGCGAGCGATGGAGACCTGCATCGCCGACGGCCACACGGCGGAGGAGTGACCATGAGAACCGACTGGAAGACCCTGCGGGAGCAGAAGCGGGCCGAAGACCCCCAGGCCTACGACACCGCCTACGCCGAAGCCGACGCCGCCTACCGACTCGGGGCCCTGGTCCGCGGACACCGAATCGCCGCCGGCATCACCCAGGTCGAGTTGGCCCGGCGCGCAGCCACCAGCCAGCCCGCCATCGCCCGGCTCGAAGCCGGCGGTACCGAACCCACCCTCGCCACCCTGCGCCGCATCGCGACGGCCCTGGGCGTCGACCTCGTCGTTGACTTCCGGCCCTCCGCACCCGTGCCGTCCCTCGTATGACGTAGACCGCCGCCACGACACGCGTCGCGCCCGTGGAAGGGATGTAGCGGCGTCATGGGCCTACGGGTATGACAACGTAGGGAACATGACGTCCAAAACCACCACGGGGGTCACCCCCGTGGAGTCGGTGACGTTCGGGTATAACAACGTGGATCAGTTGGCGACCCGGAACGGGTCCACCTCAGGTCGGTCGTTCGACCTCAACGGCAACGAGGTCACCTCAGCGACGAGTACTGGGACTGCGCGTACGGCGATGGCGTACACCGGTAGTAACGCGTTGACGTCGTTGACGACTGGTGGGTAGGCGACCTCGTTCACGTATGCGGGGTTGGGCAACAATCGGCGGGTCACCTCTACAAACGGTGGGACGACGACGGAGTTCCAGGTCGGGCAGGTCGGTGTCAGTAGACAACGCCTGGGCAGTTCCGGGGTCCAGTCCGGTCGCCCGGTACACTTTCGACCCCGGTGGCACTCTGATCTCGATTCGGCAGACCACCGGTGCCGGGGCTGGGTCGTTGTACTACCTCTTCGATGGGCTCGGGTCTGTCGTGGGCATGGTATCCACCAGCGGCGGCCCGGTCACGACATACTCTTACAGCCCGTACCGGGGAAACCGGGCCATCACCCGGTAGCATCGGCACCGTGACCAACCTGTGGCGGTATACCGGCTCATCGCAATCGAGGGTGTAGCGGACGACGTAGTCGAGGGTGGCGTGCGTCCTCCAGCCTGAGCGCACACGCGGGCTGGCGGTCAGATCACTACCGTCAAGAACGGATGTGGATGGCACTGCGTCATCCTGGATCTTGGTGCGCGGCCACCGGGTCGCGGCTGGATCCGTGGCTTCGGCACGACGGACGGCCCGGACAAGGCCCTCAGGCTCTTTGTCGTTCAGCAGCTCCAGCAGGCCGGCCCATTCGGTGATGGCGAACATGTAGCCGAGGCGGCTGGCGCCGTCGCTGAGCACGGCCCACTCCTGCGTGTCGCGTCGCGGGACTCGTCCGGCGATGGCCTGAGCAGCGGCCGCGGGGTCGTTGGAGGCAACCCAGAAGCCTTCGGGGCGGTGCCCGTGGTCGCGCAAGCTGACCCAGATCGGCCGCCACGCCGTCCGGGACGCCGATCCGAAGGGGTGCGGCAGCCAGTGGTGCCGGTGACGCCAGCGGGGTGTTCGCGGCGCGCATTCACAAGGCAACGACCAGCACTGGCTGCCCGGCCTCCAGGCTCTGACGGTGGCTCGCACAATGGCTGCGGCCTCGTCAAGCGGCACGTGCCCCCAGACCCGCACGACCTGCCAGCCAGCTATCGCCAGGTGCGCGCTGGTGCCGAGGTCACGGCCCTTGATGGCGGCGATTTTGGTGGTCCACCACGTGCTGTTGGAGCGCGGGCTTGTGCTGTAGGAACTCACGCAGCTTGTCCGCCGCCTGCCGCCGTGACCTGGGCGCCGAGACGGACGTACGACGGCCGCTGTCTCACGTCCGTGTCCGGATCCTCAGTGGCGGGCAGGATGGCGCGATGCTCAGTACCCGACGTGTCCGTCACGACCTCGTGTCGGCTTCGCTCGCCGCCCGCGACGACGACGAGCTGGCGGCGTTCTTCCATGCGGCACCCACCAGCGCTGTGGGCGTGGGCGGTGGCTGCTCGGTCCTCGACGTCGACGGCATCACGGTGTTCGCCAAGCGGATTCCGATCACCGACCGGGAACTGGCGCATCCGCACAGCACAGCGAACCTGTTCGACCTGCCGATCTCCTGCCAGTACGGCATGCACCGCCTCGCCGGCCCGGGCTTCGGCGCGTGGCGCGAGCTGGCCGCCAACATCACCGTCACCGAGGGAGTCCTCGGCGGTGAGTCCGAGTCCTTCGCCCTGCTGCACCACTGGCGGGTGCTACCGGGCCGCCCGCCCGTCGCGTCCGAGCACCGGGACATCGAGGCGGTCGTCGCCCAGTTCGGAGGCGACCCGGCGGTGCGGATCCGCTTCGAGGAACTGGCCGGCGCGGGCTCCAGCCTCGTGCTCTTTCTCGAGTACCTCCCCGATCGACTGCTCGACACACTGAACGACCCGGTGGGCAATGCCGAGACGTTCGAGCGGCAGCTTTTCGAGGCCGTCGCGTTCCTGCGTAGCCGCGAGGTGCTGCACATGGATGGACACTTCGCCAACATGCGGGCCGACGACGATCAGATCTACCTCATTGACCTCGGGCTGGCCACATCGCCTCGGTTTGATCTGTCCGAGGCCGAGCGCGACTTCGTCGCGCACCACGTCGACCACGATGCCGACTACGCGGCCATGCGACTGGTGAACTGGCTGGTCAACACGGTGTGTGGGGTGCCGGAGCCGACCAGCGGTGGTCCTGCTGCACGCAACGCATACGTGCGTCGGTGCGCGAGCGGCGACATCCCCCAGGACGTGCCGGCGGCAGTGGCGGGCATCCTCGCCCGGCACGCTCCGGCTGCGGCCCAGATGAACGACTTCTGCTGGCGCCTGGTCGACGGCGACATCCACGCGCAGTATCCCGGGCCCATAGCCGGGCTGCGGCCAAGGTAGAGCGACAGGAGCAGCGAGGTGAACTCGAAGGCGCAGCGACCCGGCACCAGCAACGGTCCGACGGAGGCGATCAACGGCCGCCTGGAGCACCTGCGCGGGTCCGCCCTTGGCTTCCGGAACCTCACCAACTACATCGCCAGGAGCCTGCTCGAGACCGGCGGGTTCAGACCCCGACTACACCCTGAATTGTGATGAGCCGATTCACCCAACCCGACCCCAGCGGACAAGAAGCCAACAACTACCTCTACGCCGCAGCCAACCCGTGCAACAACACAGCCCAAACCGGTGCTTACCCCGACGCGCAGGGAGCGGCAATTGGTGGGGTAACGCTTACGGTCGGCTGTTTCGCGCTGGGGCTCCTTACAACGGGTCCTGGCGCCGTTCTCTTCGGGGCTGTCTGCGCCACAGCGGCTGTCATTGCAACGGTTGGAGGCTATGGCAACGCTAGACGTGGCTCGAGGTGGCTCACCTTGGGCACTGTGCTGTTCCTGGCTTCGCTAGGATGCCTCGTATTGGCCTACGTGCTGCGCGAATCTTCCTTCACCCTTGCCGTGGGCATTGCTGGCGGTGCCCTACTCTTCGCGGCCATTTTGGCATCGAGTCGACGTTGACGAGTCGAGCTCCTCCGGTGTGTTCGACGCCGCGGGCAGCGTTGGTGGGGTCGGCTCAGGCCGACGCCTAGCCAGTGCAGTGGCGGTATGAGGCGGTGGGCAAACCAGCAGGGCCCCGGCAAAGTCCAGGTGATCATGCTGTGAGCTGGTAGTTTCCGCCTGGGTGAGCGGCGTGGCGTGGGGGGCGGATGTGGCCTGCGTCGCTTTGATGGTGGGTTTCGACGCCATTCACCGCTGCCAAGGCCACATCCGCCGATGTCATCTTCTCCGACGACACCGTCTGGTGTCTCCATGCGCTGGGCCATCGGCCTGGTCCAGGTCTTGGCGGACGTGCCGGATCCTCGGGGCCGACGCGGGTCCGGTACCAGGTGGGTGCTTTCCTGATGCTCGCGCTGGCCGCGGTGTCGGCCGGGGCCCGCTTGAACGCGGCAGTCCTGGACAGGCTCCTCGGAGCGTTCCTGTGGACGCGCACTGCCGTCATGGACGGGCCGTCGGGACGATCCCGGCGGGCGCGACGGCCCGACAACTGCCTGATGGCAGCTCCTCGATGTACCCACGTCCGCGGCGTTTTCGGTGCGGCATGAGGCAACGACAGGGACCGCTGCTCCACGAAGGGCTCCACGCGGAGCGCTTGTCAGCGTGATCACGCCTAAACGTGCTGGTCAGACTGGGTGCCCCCGACAGGATTCGAACCTGCGCTTCCGCCTCCGGAGGGCGGCGCTCTATCCCCTGAGCTACGGGGGCAACGAGGAAAACACTAGCACCGCCACGTACCCCGGCGGCGGGGTAGACGCCGGGCGGTTGGCCTTCCGGACGATGCCGGGATTGTGCGGCGGCGACGGGACCGTCCGGCTATGGTCGTAGGAGGAGTAGATCGGGGGAAGTTAGAACATGATCGTTGTCTTGCCGCGTGAGCGGGCGGCGCTGCTCGTCCTCATGTCCCGGGCAACAGGGATGAGCAACCCCGAGCTGAGCGAGCACGGGGTGGGTTTGGACGCCGGGGCCAGGGCCCGGCTCAACGAAGCCGGCCTGGTGGAGAGCGATCGGCTGGGCCGCACCTACCGCCACGAGCTGACTGACGCCGGTTGGCAGTGGTGCGTCGCGGAACTGGACGTCACACGACCGCCTCGTTCGGGACCGTCCGGTGGCGCCCTCTACGCCGTGCTCGCGGGCCTCAAGCGTTACCTCGATCGGCGGGATCTCGCGCTGTCCGACGTCTTCCGTCCGGACGCCGAAGCGGCCATCAGGCATGCCTACGCCGAGGCGGCCAAACCCGGTGACTGGGTGGCCCTGGTGGACCTCCGAGCCGGCATCGAAGGGGTCCCACGCGAGGACGTCGACGCCGCCCTCGTCGCCATGTTCGGCATGCCCGGCGTCAACCTGGCACCCGAGGCAAACACCAAGGCGCTGACCGAGCAGGACCACAGCGCCGCCGTGCGAATCGGGGCGAGAGACGTACACATGATCGCGCTGGCTCGGGTATGACCGCCCGCGGCTCGCTCGCCGAGGGCACTGTCGACGGCGACACCGACCGGCTGCTGCGTGCGCTGTCGGCCGTGCGGTTCAACTGGGCGGCGACACCCGACGATGTCTTCGACGCCGACTCGGTCCACATCGACGGCTTGCAGCCGGCCGCCGAACGGGAACTGCTCGACGGCATGGAGGCAGCCTGGCGAAGTCGCGGGCCGAGCCCCATCGGCCTGGTCCTGTCCGGCTCGAAAGGGGTCGGCAAGACCCACCTGCTGGGCTGGATCCGGCAGCAGGTGCAACAGGGCGACGGGTACTTCTTCCTGGTCCAGCACCTGGCGGATGCGGACTTCTGGCGCAGCGTCACCCAGGGCATCCTCGATGGCCTGCTGCGCCGGGCACACTGCGACCGCGATCAGTTGACGCTACTGCTGCGCACCCTGGGGGACAAGATCGAGGCCGACGCCGGGCTGCGTTCGGCGCTGCTCGGCGAACGGCCGGTCGACCGCGGCGACCTCGACGCATTCGTCACTGGTCTGCGCCGAATCGATCGACAGCTGGGCGAGAGCGCGGACGTCGCGCGGGCGCTCCTGCTCTACGCCTCGCCGGACCTCGACCAGAGTGACATCGGCCGCGCCTTCGTATCCCTCGGCGACGAGCTGGACCTGGCCGACCGAGCGGCATGGGGACTTCAGCGAGGCGCTCGCTCGCCGCAGCTGATCGTGCGCGACCTCTCGCGCTTGCTGGCGGCCTCGGGGGAGCCGACTGTCATCGCTGTCGACCAGCTCGACACCCTCATCGCGCAGTCCCGCTCGGCGCGCGCCACGCCGCGGACCGCGGGCACGGCCCCCCCGACCGAGAGCGAGCAGTTCGAGCGGATGCTCGACAGCGTCGCTGACGGGCTGATGGCGCTTCGCGAGGAGACCAGGCGCACCCTCACGGTGCTCTCGCTGCTGCCGACCTCGTGGGCGCTGCTGCTGTCGCGTTCGGTTGCCGCGGCGGGCGACCGCTTCCGCGAGCTCAAGCTGCTGGAGGCGTTACCCGGCAACGAAAAGGCTGCGGAGTTTCTCGCTGCCCACCTCGGCTTCCGGTACGCCACCGTCGATGTCGAGCCGCCCTACCCGACCTGGCCGATCGCGGAAGGCGCGCTGGCGCAGGCGTCGCGCTACACGGCGCGAGAACTCCTGCAGCGGGTCGATGCGCACGCCCGGAGCTGTGTCGAGACGGGCATCCCCACGCCGCTCGACGACCTCAGCGAGAGGGAGTCGACTCAGTCGGCCGCTGCGTCGGTGCCCTTGGACAGCGCGGCGTCAGGGCTGGACGACCGGTTCGCGGCCTACCGGGCGGCCGCCGACGTCCCGGCCCTCCTCGACCCCGCAGCCGAGGACAGCCAGATTCCCGGCCTGCTGCGCGCCGCGCTGGTGTCCTTCGTCGCCGAGGCGGGGGGGCGGGAGTGGGCCATCGACCCGCCGCGACCGCGCAAGAAGCCCGCTCTGCACGCCCGGTTGCGGCTGGTGCTCGACCCGGCCACCGAGGACGAGCAGCACTGGGCCTTCCGTGCGGTGTTCGCCAGGCATCACCGCGCGGTGCAGACCCGGCTGCAGGACGCCCGCGTCGCCGCCGGGGTGGCCGCCGGGATGGACCGACGCAGGCTGGTCCTGCTGCGAAACGACCCCTGGCCGAAGGGGCCGCGCACCGCCGAGATGGTCGAAGGGATCCTCGACACCTCCGGTGAGGTGTTGCCGCTCTCCGAGGCCGACGTCCGCACGTTCAGTGCACTGCGGCGGATGCTCGACGACGACGCCCCGGGGACGCAGGGGTGGCTCGCCGACCGGCGCCCGGCAGGTCGTTCCGACCTGCTGTCGGCGGCGCTGGGCGACGTGGACATCGCGTCGACGCGACCGCCGCAGGCCGAGCCGCCGGTCGCCGTCGTTGCCCCCGACCACGCGATCGAGCGGCGCCCCGACGTGATCGTGCTCGGCCGGTCGGTCGCGGACGGCAGCACCTTCGCGATCCCGATGGCAGCTCTCAACCGTCATGCCGTGGTCTTCGCCGGCTCCGGTTCCGGCAAGACTGTGCTGCTGCGCCGGATCATCGAGGAGTGCGCCCTGCGGGGGGTGTCCTCGATCGTGCTCGACGTCAACAACGACCTGGTGCGCCTCGCCGACGCCTGGGAGACTCCACACCCCGGGTGGTGGTCTGGCGACGCCGAACGCGCAGCCGACTTCCACGACAACACGGATGTCGTGGTGTGGACGCCGGGGCGGTTGGCCGGGCGGCCGCTGTCACTGCGCGCCCTGCCGGACTTCGCGCAGTTTCTCGACGACCCGGACGAGTTCCACGACGCAATCACCGCGGCGGTGGCCAGCCTGGCTCCACGGGCACGGCTGATGACCCCCAGTCCCAAGGTCGACCAGTCGCGCGCGGTGCTGCGACAGGCCCTGGAGGCTTTCGCCCGCGGCGGCCAGGAGGGGCTGAAGGACTTCATCGACTTCCTGCGCTACCTGCCTGCCGAGGCGACCCGGATCGGCAAGGGGCAGAAGATCGCGGGCGAGCTGGCCGAGACGCTGACGGCAGCCATGATCAACGACCCGCTGTTCGGCGGCGGGGGCGAGACGGCCGATCCGGGCGTCCTGCTGACCCCCGCGCCGGGCAAGCGCGCCCGGGTGTCGGTCGTCAACCTGCTGGGCCTGCCGACACCGGAGACCAAGGAGAGCTTCGTCAACGAACTGCAGCTGGCCCTGTTCGCCTGGGTCAAGGCCAACCCGGCACCTGACGGCACGCTCGGTGGTCTGTTCGTCATGGACGAGGCGCAGAACTTCGTGTCCTCCCGGGGCACCACGCCGTTCGGCGAGACGACGGTGGCGCTGGTCTCCCAGGCGCGCAAGTACGGGCTGGGAATGCTGTTCGCCACCCAGGCCCCGAAGAACCTCGACAACCGCATCCCCGGCAACGCCACCACGCAGATCGTTGGCCTGCTCTCTGCTCCGGTGCAGATCGAGGCGGTCCGGGAGCTGGCACGGGCCCGAGGCAGCGACATCCCGGACGTCGCGCGGCTGGGCCGCGGCACGTTCTACATGGCGACCGAGGGCACCCCGTTCGTCAGGACGACGGCGCCGATGTGCCTGTCCGCGCACACCGGTCCGGCCACCGTGGACGAGGTCATCGCGAGGGCCACCCGAGAGCGGTGACCCGCCACTGGGCCTACGCTCGATCCCCGTGACTCCCGACGCTCTCGCCGCCGCCGTCCGCGGCAGCCTCACGGCTGCCGTGGCCGCCGGTGACCTCACGTTGGAGGTCCCGGCCGAGGTCAGGGTGGAGCGACCCAGGACGCGTGAGCACGGGGACTGGTCGACGAACGTGGCATTGCAGGTGGCCAAGGCTGCCGGCCGTCCGCCACGACAGGTGGCGGACCTGCTGGCCGCGCGGCTGCGCGACCTGCCCGGTGTGGCGCGGGTCGACGTCGCGGGTCCCGGGTTCCTCAACATCACCCTCGATGCCGCAGAAGCGGGGGACCTGGCAAGGGTCATCGTCGAGGCGGGCGACGACTATGGCCGCAGTGACTCTCTGGCCGGGGCCCGGATCAACCTGGAGTTCGTCTCGGCCAACCCGACCGGGCCGATCCACCTCGGGGGGACCCGATGGGCGGCGGTCGGGGACAGCCTGGGCCGGATCCTGACCGCGATGGGCGCCGACGTCACCAAGGAGTACTACTTCAACGACCACGGCGTCCAGATCGACCGTTTCGCTCGGTCCCTGCTGGCCAGTGCGCTGGGTGAGCTCCCTCCCGACGACGGCTACGCAGGTGCCTACATCGACGACATCGCCGCCGACGTCATCCGGCGGGCGGCCGAGGACGGCGATCCTGACCCCCGCGGACTGCCGCTCGAGGCGGCGCAGGAGGCCTTCCGGGTCCGCGGCGTGGATCTGATGTTCGACCAGATCAAGGTCTCGTTGCACGACTTCGGCGTCGACTTCGACGTCTACTTCCACGAGGACTCGCTGCACACCGCCGGCCGCGTCAGCCAGGCCATCGAGCGGCTGACCGCGTTGGGTCGCACCTACGAGGCCGACGGCGCGCAGTGGCTCCGCACCACCGACTTCGGCGACGACAAGGACCGGGTCCTGATCAAAGGCGACGGCAACGCCGCCTACATTGCGGGGGACCTGGCCTACTACCTCGACAAGCGGGAGCGAGGTTTCGACCGGAACATCATCATGCTGGGCGCCGACCACCACGGCTACATCGGCCGAATGATGGCGATGACGGCGGCATTCGGCGATACCCCGGGTGAGCACCTGGAGATCCTCATCGGCCAGATGGTCAACCTGGTCAAGGACGGTGTCCCGGTCCGGATGAGCAAGCGGGCCGGCACGGTGGTCACGATGGAGGACCTGGTCGACGCGGTTGGGACCGACGCGGCCCGCTACGCACTGGCGCGCTCGTCCGCGGACTCCACGCTGGATGTCGACCTGGACCTGCTGACCCGCAGCACGAACGACAACCCGGTGTTCTACGTCCAGTACGCCCACGCCCGGATCAGCGGGGTCAGCCGCAACGCTCCAGCTGCCGGTGTCCGGCTCGCCGACGGCTTCGACCCCTCCACGCTGATCGACGAGACCGAGTCGGTGCTGCTGGCGGCGCTGGGGGAGTTCCCCAGGATCGTGACCCAGGCCGGCACCCTGCGCGAGCCGCATCGGGTGGCCCGCTACCTCGAAGAGCTGGCCGGGCACTACCACAAGTGGTACGACGCCTGCCGGGTCACTCCCCGCGGCGACGACCCGGTGACCGATGTCAACCGGGCCCGGCTGTGGCTCAACGAGGCGACCCGAGTGGTGCTGGCCAACGGCCTGCGGTTGCTCGGGGTCTCGGCCCCGGAGCGGATGTAGCCGGGCGCGCCCTCGCACCGGGCGGGGTCAGGTGGCAGCGACCGCAGTCCAAGCGACGCCCTGAGCGAGGATGAAGGTCGTCATCGCCAGGACGCCCGGCAGCGGCTGCTCGACGCGGGTCAGGCGCGCCAGTGTCCACAGCGACAGCGGCAGGGACACCAGCGCGGCGACCACCAGCGCCGCGAGCATGAGGTAGCCCGCAAGGGTCACGGCCAGGCCGTAGCCGAGCAGCGTCGCCGCCACTGCGAGCCCCCTGACCACGCGCGGCGACACCCGGCTCACCAGCGTGCGCTTGCCGGCCAGCCGGTCAGCCACCCGGTCCGGCCACTGCGTCTCCAGCAGGTTGACGAAGTCCAGCAGGGCGAACGGCACGAACAGCAGCAGATCCACCGCTTCCACCCGTCCCGTGGCCGCCGCCACGCCGAACACCGGCAGCAGCAGGCCGCCGAGGATCGCGTTGGCCACCTCGCCCAAACCCCGCCGCGACAACCGCAAGGGGCCGACCGAGTACTGCCACCCGCCGACGAGCCCGACCATCACCAGCACGGCGGCCACCGCCGGCAGCCAACCTGTGACGATCCCCACAGCGGTGACCGCCGCCGCCAGGGCGGCTGCACCCACGGCGCCCCACAGCGCCACCCGACGGTCCAGACCCAGCTCGCTCAACGCTCCGCTGCCGCCGGAGAAGGCAGTCCGGCGGGTCAGGGCATCGGTCTGGTGATCGGCGTACTCGTTGACGACGTGCACGCTGACCGCGGTCGGGACCAGCGCCGCCATGGCCGACAACACACCGGACCAGATCGGCTCGCCGTGGACCGCCGCGCTCGCGGCCACCCCGACGCCGAACACCACCATGATGAGAAGCACCTGCTCGGGGCGACTCATCCGCCACAGTGCGGTGCCCACCCCCGACCCCTTCGCCCGGCCCGTCACGCGATGACGGTAAGCGGGGAACCTCGGACGCGAGCGCGGAGTTTCCTCCGTCATGGCGACGTGGGACCTGCTGGTCATCGGTGGCGGCACGGCAGGGCTCGTCGCCGCCCATACCGGGGCGCTGCTCGGGGCCCGGGTCGCCCTCGTCGAGGAGCACCGCACCGGCGGGGAGTGCCTGTGGACCGGTTGCGTGCCAAGCAAGGCGCTGCTGGCGGCGGCCGGCGTCGTCGCGACGGTCCGGGCGAACCACGGCTATGTCTCGGCGGGCGACGTCCGGGTCGACTTCCCGGCCGTCATGTCCCGCGTGCGGCAGGCGATCGCCACCATCGAGCCCGCCGACTCGCCGCAGACGCTGCGCGAGGCCGGAGTCACGGTCCTGCCTGGGCGCGCGGAGTTCGACGGTGCGGGGTCGGTGACGGTGGCCGGGCAGCGCCACACCTTCCACCGCGCCCTGCTCGCCACAGGTTCGGCCCCACGCGTCCCCGCTATCCCCGGGCTCCGCGAGGCCGCGCCGTTGACCACCGAGACCGTGTGGGACCTCACCGAGCTGCCCGCTCGGTTGCTGGTCCTCGGCGGTGGTCCCGCCGGCTGCGAGCTGGCACAGGCGTTCGCCCGGCTCGGTTCGCAGGTGACGCTCGTCCACCGAGGGCAGCGACTGCTCGCCCGGATGGACCCTGACGCCGCGCTGCTGCTGCTCAGCTCGCTGCAGGCCGACGGCGTCAGGCTCATGCTCTCGCACGAGATCGTCAGCGTCGTCGGTCGGCCCCGGCAGCCGGGAGAGGCACGGCTGCGCGCGGCCGCCGGTAGCGACGGCGCGCAGCAGTCGGTCGCCTACGACGCGCTGCTGGTCGCAACGGGACAGCAGCCCCGCACCGTGGGCCTCGGGCTCGACCGGGCCGGTGTGGCGCTGACCGACGGCGGCGCGGTCGACGTCGACGAGCGATTGCGCACCTCCAATCCGCAGATCTGGGCGGCGGGCGACGTCACGCCGGCGCCGCAGCTCACTCATGTCGCCGGATATCACGCGGGCATCGCAGCCGTGAACGCGCTGCTCGGCTTGCGGCTCGTCCCGAACACGCGGGCCGTGCCGCAGGTCGTCTACACCGACCCCGAGGTGGCAGTCGTCGGAACCGCGACGTGGGCGCCTGCCGGGCAGCGGCCGCCTCGGATCATCGAGCACACCCACGACCACGTCGACCGGGCCGTCACCGACGGCCGAACCGACGGCTTCACCCGCCTCGCGATCGACCGCCGCGGCCGGATCACCGGGGCCACTGTCGTCGGGCCCCGGGCGGGGGAGTCCCTTGCCGAACTGGGCCTCGCCATTCGCCGCAAGGTCGGCGTCGCCACGCTGGCCGCCACCATGCACGCGTATCCGACCTACGCCTACGCGCCCTGGGAGGCAGCGGTCGACGAGGTGCGGCGCCGGTCGGGCCGGTGGGGGCTGTGGTGTGTCACCCGCCTCGTCATCCGGCTCCGTCGGCTCGGCGCCGGGGTTGTGCTACCCGCGGGGCGCGCGATCGAGTAGACAAGGCGGATGCGCGCGCACGAGGCCGGGGTCCTGCACGCCGAGGCGCTCGCACCGGGGCCGGCATGGCTGCGGCCCCCGGAGGACGTCAACGCCCTGCTGCCGAAGCTCTGGCCCGCCACGGCGCACCGTGGCGAGCCAGGTGTCCTCCAGGTCGGCGGCGTCAGCGTGACCGACCTGGCTGCCACGCACGGCACCCCCGTGTACGTGATCGACGAGCAGGACTTCCGAGCGCGCGCCCGGGCCTTCCGCGACGCCTTCGAGAGGGCGTTCGCCGACCTGTGCGGCGGGGCCGACGTCTACTACGCCGGCAAGGCGTTCATCTGCGTCGAGGTGGCCCGCTGGATCGCTGCCGAGGGCCTGCGCCTGGACACGTGCTCCGGTGGCGAGATGCTGGTCGGGCTGCGCGCCGGCGTGGACCCCGCGCGGATGGGGTTGCACGGCAACAACAAGACCGATGCCGAACTGGCGCGGGCGCTGGACGCGGGGCTGGGCCGCATCGTGGTGGACTCCGCCGAGGAGGTGTCGCGCATCGCCGAGGCCGCCGCCGCCCGCCACGTGCGGGCGCCGGTCATGGTGCGGGTGAACGTCGGCGTCGAGGCCCACACCCACGAATTCCTGGCCACGGCGCACGAGGACCAGAAGTTCGGATTGTCCCTCGCCGACGGCGTGGCGGCCGGGGTCGTGGCGGACATCCTGCGGCGCCCGGAACTGCGCCTGACGGGGCTGCACGCCCACATCGGCTCGCAGATCTTCGACACGGCGGCCTTCGACGTGACGATCCGCCGGCTCGTCGCCCTGCACGCCGAGGTCGGCCGAGAGCACGGCGTGGTGCTGCCCGAGATGGACCTCGGGGGCGGCTTCGGGGTCGCCTACATCTCCAGCCACCACCCGTTGGCACCGGAGGAGATCGCCGGCCGGCTGGCCGAGGCGGTCCGCTCGGAGTGCCGTGCCGCCCGTGTCGAGGTGCCCAGGATCAGCATCGAGCCGGGTCGGGCGATCGCCGGCCCGTCGACGTTCACGCTCTACCGGGTGGGGACTGTCAAACCGGTCCGGCTGGACGGTGGCGGGGTCCGCACGTACGTCAGCGTCGACGGCGGGATGAGCGACAACGTCCGGACCGCGATGTATGACGCCGACTACTCCTGCGCGTTGGTCTCGCGGGTCTCGGCCTCGCCGCCGGTACTGGCCCGGGTCGTGGGCAAGCACTGCGAGAGCGGCGACATCATCGTGCGCGATGAGTTCCTGCCGGCCGACGTGGGCCGGGGCGACCTGCTGGCCGTACCGGTGACGGGGGCATACTGTCGCAGTCTGTCGAGCCAGTACAACCACACCCCGCGCCCAGCAGTGGTGTCCGTGCGCGACGGCCGCGCCGCCGTGCTGGTGCGCCGCGAGAGCGAGGACGACCTGCTCGCGCTCGACGCCGGCTGAGCCGTGCCGGGTTTGTCCGGATCGACCCGGCTCCGGCTCTTGGATATCCGGCCCGGAGGGCGTACCATTTCGTCTTCTGCGGGTGGCTGGCGCCATCCGCAGGAGTCGGCTTGTCGTAACTGCCCGCAATCGCCTGGCGGCGATGGAGTGACGGGAATGGCGACGGGCGGCCATCTGGCCAGCACCATCAGTGAGCCGTGGGACAACGCGCCGATTGGGACTGGCGTTTGCTGTCACGGAGCGCCACAATCAGTGTCCCGGCACAGGGCTGGTTGACTGTGACGGTGCACGAAAGGGAGGAAAGGCTATGGCTCAGACCCTCACGATCGACGTCGTCGGGATCGAGATGGAGTGGGATGACTTCCTCCAGCTCCCTAACGACCTGCGCGCCGAGTACGTCGACGGCAGGGTCTTCATGACCCCGCCGCCCACCTACGGCCACCAGAAGATCTGCATGCTGCTGCGTGACCTCCTGACGTCCCAGCTCAAGCCACCGGCCACCGTCGCCGTCGGCGTCGGGTGGCTGCTGCCGGGAGCGGTGCGCCGCGTCCGCATCCCGGACGTCATGGTGCTCGACGGCGAGCCGGCCGACGACGTCGTCAAGACCGTGCCGCACATCGTCGTCGAGGTGCTGTCGACCAATCGCAGCGACGACCTGGTTCGCAAGTCGACGGAGTACCTCGACGCCGGCGCCGGTCAGTACTGGATCGTCGACCCTCGCGACCGCGCGATGGACGTCTTCTCGCGGGTGCCGGACGGCTGGGAGCAGCTGGCTCGGCTGACCGAGGACCGGCCCCACGCCGTGGTGACCCTGCCCGGCTCGGGTGACATCGAGCTCTCGCTGTTCGCCATCCTGGACGGGTCGGCCACCGGCCTCTGAGACACTCCCCGCGTGGATCGCGTGCGGGTGGCCCTGCTGGGCAGTGGTGTCGTCGGTTCGGAGGTTGCCCGGCTGCTGGTGGAGCAGGCCGCCGACCTCACAGCCCGGGTGGGCGCCCCGCTGGAGATCGTGGGAATCGCGGTACGGCGGCCGCTCGCCGACCGTCCGGCACACATCGACACGGCCCTGCTCACCACGGACGCCGCCGGCCTGATCCGCAAGGCCGACATCGTCGTGGAGGTCATCGGCGGCATCGAGCCGGCCCGCTCCCTGCTGCTGGAGGCCATGGATCACGGCGCCGGAGTCGTCACGGCGAACAAGGCGCTGCTGGCCGAGCACGGGCCGGAACTGTTCGCCCGGGCGGCGGATCGCGACGTCGACCTCTACTTCGAGCCGGCCGTGGCCGGCGCCATCCCCCTGATCCGCCCGCTGCGCGAGTCGCTGGCGGGCGATCGTGTGATGCGGGTGCTCGGTATCGTCAACGGCACCACCAACTTCGTCCTCGACCTCATGGACCGCACGGGTGCCGACTTCGACGACGCCGTCGCCCAGGCCCAGCAGTTGGGCTATGCCGAGGCCGACCCCAGCGCCGACGTCGAGGGGCATGACGCCGCGGCGAAGGCCGCCATCCTGGCCTCGATCGCCTTCCACACCAGGGTGCCGGGCGCCTCGGTCCATCGCGAGGGCATGACAGGGATCACGGCGGCCGACGTCACCGCGGCGCGCGAGATGGACTCGGTGATCAAGCTGCTGGCCGTGGGCGAGCGCGTGGTTGCCGACGGCCGCGATGTCGGCGTCATCGTGCGCGTGCACCCCGCGCTGATCCCGCGCAGCCACCCGCTCGCCGGCGTGCACGGTGCCTACAACGCCGTCTACGTGGAGGCTGCCGCCGCGGGCCAGTTGATGTTCTACGGCCCTGGCGCCGGCGGCACTCCCACGGCCAGTGCCGTGCTCGGCGACGTCGTGGCCATCGCCCGTCACCTGGTCGGCGGCGGCCGGGGGACGGGGGAGTCCGCCTACGCCGAGTTGCCGGTGCTGCCCATGGCGCAGGTGCGCACGCGATACCACGTCCGCCTGGACGTCATCGACCGGCCGGGTGTGCTGGCGCGGATCGCCGAGGCGTTCGCGTCGCACGGCGTCTCGATCGAGACCGTCCGGCAGCGCCCGGTGGGCGGGGCGCCCCAGCAGCGCGCCGACCTCGTCGTCGTCACCCACACCGCGACGGACTCCTCACTGGCGGCCACGATGACCGACCTGGCCGGCCTGGACGTCGTCGGCGAGGTCATGTCCGTGCTGCGGGTCGAGGGGGCCTGAGATGGCCCAGCTGTGGCGCGGGGTGATCCACGAGTACGCGGACCGGCTGCCGATGATCACCGCCCTGGGCGCGGGCGCCGAGATCGTCACGCTGGCCGAAGGCGGCACCCCGCTGGTCGAAGCGCGGGCCATCAGCGAGCACATCGGGGCCCGTGTGCTGCTCAAGGTCGAGGGCTGCAACCCGACCGGGTCCTTCAAGGACCGGGGAATGACCACGGCCATCACCGTGGCGGTCAACAGCGGCGCCAAGGCCGTCATCTGCGCGTCGACCGGCAACACCTCGGCCGCGGCCGCCGCCTACGCCACTGCGGCGGGGCTGAGCTGCGCCGTCCTGGTGCCCGACGGGCGGATCGCGATGGGCAAGCTCAGCCAGGCGGTCGCCCACGGCGCGCACCTGCTGGCAGTCGACGGCAATTTCGACGACTGCCTGACGCTGGCCCGGCGCCTGGCCGACCGCTATCCGGTCGAGCTGGTCAACTCGGTCAACCCCGCCCGCATCGAAGGGCAGAAGACCGCGGCGTTCGAGATCGTGGACGCCCTCGGGGACGCGCCCGACATCCACTGCCTGCCGGTCGGAAACGCCGGGAACATCACCGCCTATTGGTCGGGCTACGAGGAGTACGCCCTGGCCGGGCCGGCTAGCCGGGTACCACAACTGTGGGGGTTCCAGGCGGCAGGTGCCGCCCCCATCGTGCTGGGGCACGTGGTCGAGCAGCCGGACACCGTCGCCACCGCCATCCGGATCGGCAACCCCGCCTCCTGGCGCCAGGCCGTGCATGCCCGGGACCGTTCCGAGGGCCGGATCGACGCGGTCACCGACGAGCAGATCCTTGCCGCGCACCGCTGGCTGTCGGCCAGGGAGGGCGTCTTCGTCGAGCCCGCTTCGGCGGCGGGCATCGCCGGGCTGCTGGCATGCCACGAGCAGGGCGACCAGATCCCCCGGGGATCGACGATCGTCGTCACGGTGACCGGGCACGGCCTGAAGGACCCGCAGTGGGCACTGCGGGCAGCTGACGGCACCGAGCTGGTACCCACCCGGGTTGCCGTCGACGAGGTCGAGGTGGCGGGTGTCCTCGGTCTCGGCTGACCCGCGCATGTCGACCGGATCTCGCGCCACGGCCGGCGCCACCGGAACCGTCACCGTGACCGTCGCGGCCACGAGTGCCAACCTCGGGCCGGGCTTCGACTGTCTCGGACTTGCCCTGGACCTGCGTGATCGGGTCACGGTGGTCGCGAGCGCGCCCCGCGACGGCCGCCCCGCGACGACCGAGTGCACGGTCACCGGCCACGGCGCCGGCACGGTACCGACCGATGCGGACCATCTCGTGGCGGCTACGCTACGCGCCGGGCTGGCCGAGCTGTTGCCTGGCGCCACCCAGCCGGACCTGCTGCTCGACTGCAGCAACGACATCCCGCACGGCCGGGGCCTCGGTTCCTCCGCGGCCGCCATGGTCGCGGGGCTGGCAGCCGCATGGGAGCTGGCGGCCCTGCGGGCCGACCTGCAGCCGGAAGAGCGGGTGCCCTGGCTGGTGGATCGTGCCTCGGCGCTGGAGGGGCACGGCGACAACGCCGGTGCGGCGGTGCTCGGCGGCGCGATCGTGGCCTGGACGGAGGCAGAGCGGTACCGGGCGCTGCCGTTGACCGTCGACCCAACGTTGGAACTCGTCGTCGCGGTCCCGCAGGCGGTGCTGCCCACCCATCTCGCCCGGGCGATGCTGTCACCGACGGTCAGCCGTGGCGACGCGGTGTTCACTGGTGCGCACACCGTGGTGCTGGCGCACGCGCTGGCAGGTCGGCGTGACCTGTTGCTGGCGGGCACCGCGGACCGGCTGCACCAGGACGCCCGGACCGAGGCGATGCCCGAGACGCTGTCGCTGGTCAGGTCACTGCGGGCGGTCGGCATAGCGGCCGTGGTCTCCGGGGCGGGTCCCGCTGTGCTGACGTTCGGCGCCCCGGCCGCGGCTGTGGCCGATCGAGCGGGATCACACTGGTGGATCCACCGCAGCGAGTTGGGCCGCGGCGTGGAGATCGTCGACACTGCGCTGAACGGGTGAGCCCCGCCGAGTGAGATCAACCCGTTGTGTTCCACGGTGCCAGGCGGTGATACGCTGCTCTCGGCGCACGGCGGCCCATCGGTTCTCCAGCCTCGCCACTCCTGCGAATTCCGCGTCCAGCGGGTTCGCTGAAATCTCACAGCAGCACCTTCTCGTGCTGGCTGCCATCCGAAGGAAGGACCTTCGTGACCGAAACCCAAGACGCCATTGCACCGTCCGCGTCGGGTGATCTCACCACTCTGAAACTTCCCCAGCTGCAGGCGATCGCCAGCCAGTTGGGCATCTCCGGCACCGGCCGGATGCGAAAGGCGGATCTGCTGGCCGCCATCCACACCACCACCAGCGGCAGCAGCAACGCCCAAGGTGCGCAGCCACGCACCCGTCGCCGCGCCGTCGCCGCGGCCACCGCGCCGGACTCCGGGGCGGTCGCCGATCCCGTGGCCGAGCCCGCAGCCGAACCGGTCGTCCGACCGATCACCGGCAACGAGTCCAACGGACACGCCAACGGATCCACCACGGCCCAGAAGGCGTCGAGCATCGCCCAGGTCGCCGCCGACCTGGCTGCCACCCTCCCACTGCCCGACCAGGCCGAGCCTCGCGAGGCCGGTCGCGACGACCTACCTCTCACCGACGAGGGCCGCACCGCAGGGTCGGGCCGCACCGGGGGTGAGCGCAACGGGGGCCGAAGTGACGGCCGTCCCGATCCTCGCACCGATAGTCGCGGGGAGGACGGTCGTGGTGAGAACACTCGCGGGGAGAACACTCGTGGGGAGAACCGCGTCGACGGCCGCCAAGAGAATCGTGGCGACAACCGCTCTGACAATCGTCCGGACAACCGCAGTGACAACCGCACCGACAACCGTGGTGGCGCGCCCAATCGGGGTGGTCAGGACCGCGGCCCGCAAGGCTTCGACGACGACGATGACGACACCCCCGGCGCCCGGCGGCGGCGTGGCCGCAACCGCGATCGCAAGCGTCGAGGCCGTCCCGACGTGCCCGGCGACGTGGACGTGGACACCGTCAGCGAAGACGACGTCCTGTTGCCCGTGGCCGGCATCCTCGACGTGCTCGACAACTACGGCTTCGTCCGTACGTCCGGCTACCTGCCCGGCCCGAGTGATGTCTACGTCTCGCTGAACCAGGTCAAGAAGTACGGCCTGCGCAAGGGGGACGCGGTCACCGGTGCCGTGCGGCAGCAGCGCGAGGGTGAGGTGGTCGACCGTCGCCAGCAGCGGTTCAACGCCCTGGCCAGGGTCGACACCGTCAACGGGATGACCCTGGACGCCTCCCGTGACCGGGCGGAGTTCGGCAAACTCACCCCGCTGTACCCGCAGCAGCGGCTGCGCCTGGAGACTGACGCCTCGGTGCTCAGCACCCGGATCATCGATCTCGTCGCCCCCATCGGCAAGGGACAGCGCGGCCTCATCGTCTCCCCGCCCAAGGCCGGCAAGACGCTGATCCTGCAGGCCCTCGCGAACGCGATCACCACGAACAACCCCGAGTGCCACCTGATGGTCGTGCTCGTCGACGAGCGGCCCGAAGAAGTCACCGACATGCAGCGAACGGTCAAGGGTGAGGTCATCGCCTCGACCTTCGACCGGCCGGCCGAGGACCACACCACCGTCGCCGAACTCGCTATCGAGCGGGCCAAGCGGCTGGTGGAGATGGGGCACGACGTCGTCGTGCTGCTCGACTCCATCACCAGGCTGGGCCGCGCCTACAACCTCGCCGCGCCGGCGAGCGGGCGCATCCTCTCCGGAGGTGTCGACTCCTCCGCGCTGTACCCGCCCAAGCGGTTCTTCGGCGCGGCGCGCAACATCGAGGACGGCGGCTCGCTGACCATCCTCGCCACCGCGCTCGTCGAGACCGGCTCGAAGATGGACGAGGTGATCTTCGAGGAGTTCAAGGGCACCGGCAACATGGAACTGCGGCTCTCCCGCGGTCTCGCCGACAAGCGCATCTTCCCGGCCGTCGATGTCAATGCATCGGGTACCCGCCGCGAGGAGATCCTGATGGCCAAGGACGAACTCGCCGTGGTGTGGAAGCTGCGCCGGGTGATGGGTGCGCTGGATCCGCAGCAGGCGGTCGAACTGTTGCTGGACCGGGTCAGGGGAACGAAGACCAACGCCGAATTCCTGCTGCAGGTGCAGAAGACCACTCCGGTACCCGGCTCCCGCGACGACGACTGACGCCCACCGGGCATACTTGGGTACCGATCACGGTTCTACGCTCCGCAGCCGGTTCACGGGTCACGGCAGTCGGCCGCCCGACCCGGCAGCGATCACCAGAGGAGTCATCATGAAGTCCGACATCCACCCGCAGTATCACGAGACCACGGTCACGTGCACGTGCGGCAACACCTTCGTCACGCGGAGCACCTCGGCCAGCGGCAAGATCAACGCTGATGTGTGCAGCGCCTGCCACCCCTTCTACACCGGCAAGCAGAAGATCCTCGACACCGGTGGCCGGGTGGCCCGCTTCCAGCAGCGGTACGGCCGCGCCGCCAAGTAGCGACCCGTTTCCGACGGCGCTCCCGGCTCAGCCGGGGGCGCCGTCGCCTTTGTTGTCGACCGGCTTTCGTCAACGCATCGAGGGAGATCACGTGACAGGCCCGTTCCCCGCCGTCGACGCCCTGCTGGCTGAGCACGCCCACGTCGAACGCGCGCTGTCCGACCCGGCCGTCCACAACAACCCGGACGAGGCCAAGCGGTTGGGTCGTCGCTACTCGCAATTGGGCGCCGTCGGCGAGGCGCACCGCCGGTGGCGCGCCGCCCTCGACGATCACCAGACCGCGCAGGAATTCGCCACGCAGGACGCCGGTCTCAAGGCCGAACTGCCCGCCCTGGCGGCTGCCGAGCAGGAAGCTGCCGATGAGCTCGCGCAACTGCTGGCACCGCGGGACCCCGATGACGACCGTGACGCCATCGTCGAGATCAAGGCAGGCGAGGGGGGCGCAGAATCCGCGCTGTTCGCCGGCGACCTGCTGCGGATGTACCTGCGCTACGCCGAGCGACAGGGGTGGCGCACGGAGATCCTGGAGAGCACACCCGGCGATATGGGTGGCTACAAGGACGTCTCGATGGCGGTGTCGGCGCCCGGCAGCGGCTCCGGTGCCTATGCGGCGCTGAAGTTCGAGGGCGGGGTGCACCGGGTGCAGCGGGTGCCGGCGACCGAGTCGGCCGGTCGGATCCACACCTCCGCCGTCGGCGTGCTGGTCAACCCCGAGGCCGACGAGGTCGACATCCAGATCGACCCCAACGACCTGCGCATCGACGTCTACCGCTCCAGCGGGCCGGGCGGCCAGAGCGTCAACACCACCGACTCCGCTGTCCGGATCACCCATGTTCCCACCGGCACCGTGGTGACCTGCCAGAACGAGAAGTCGCAACTGCAGAACAAGGAGTCGGCGCTGCGCATCCTGCGTGCCCGGCTGCTGTCGGACGCCCGGGCTGCTGCCGCCTCGGCCGCCTCGGACGCCCGCCGGTCCCAGGTCCGGACCGTCGACCGCTCCGAACGGGTCCGGACCTACAACTACGGCGAGAACCGGATCAACGAGCACCGCACGGGCTACAAGGCCTACAACCTCGACGCCGTCCTCGACGGTGATCTCGGCCCCGTGCTGGCCAGCCTGGTCGCTGCCGACGCGGCCGCCAGGCTGGCTGCCGCGACCTGATGACCACTATTGTGACCGCATGACCATCACAATGACGGCCACGGAGACCAAAGCCAAGTTGCTCGCGTTGCTCGACCAGGTGGCGGGCGGGGAGGAGGTCTTGGTGACCAAGCACGGTCGGGTGATCGCCCGGATCGTGCCAGCCGGCGGTGGGCATGCCGTCCGCAACATGTTCGCTGGGGTCACCTACCCGGCGAACCCGGACGACGACCTGTTCTCCACGGGCGTCGAGTGGGAGATCGAGAAGGGGTGACAGTCCTTCTCGACACTCATGCGGCGTACTGGTGGTCCGCCGGGGACGACCGCCTCAGCTCTACCGCGAGACGGGTCATCGGCGACGCCGACGAACTGGCAGTGTCCGGGATGACCTGGTTCGAGCTGGCGTGGCTGGCACGCCGGGAACGCATCATCGTGGGCGTACCTGTCGGTACGTGGCTCTCGGAGCTGGCCGGCGCCTTCCGGACGGTGGGCGTCTCCTGGGCTGTCGCGGAGGCTGCCGCGGGCCTGCCCGCAACGTTCCCCGGCGACCCGGTTGACCGGATCATCTACGCGACCGCGCTGGTCAACGGCTGGCAGCTGGTCACCCGGGACGGGCGGATGCACGAGCAGGACCGCGCCCGCGCCATGGTCGTGTGGTGACCCTGACCGGTGCGGCCCACCGACGGATCAGACTGAGGATCGGTCCTTCTGGTTCGGCGGCGTCCATCAGCACAGAGAAAGCCGATGTGTCGACTGCCGCCATACCCTGTATGGCATGACGGCGAGGTGGCAGTAATCTCAATCAATGGGCCATCCGATCCAGGGTGACGTGACGGTGGACAGTGCGGTGCGGGCTGCGGCGGGCGTTCTGGCGACGGCCGGGATCGAGGCGGCGGGCGCCGAGGCGGAGCTGTTGCTCGCCCACGTGCTCCGCATGGACCGCCGGGATCTCGCGAAGCGGCGGGCCGTCGGGGACGAACTGCTGGAGTCCGCTGCTGCCCGCTTCCACGACCTGGTGGCCCGGCGCGCCCGGCGGGTACCGCTGCAGCACCTGACGGGAGTGGCGCACTTCCGGCGGATCAGCCTGGACGTGGGGCCCGGCGTATTCGTGCCCAGGCCGGAGACGGAGATCGCCGTGGGGCTGGCGCTGTCCGCGGTGTTGGCAGCGCCCTGGCGGCCGGTCCGGCTGGTCGATCTCTGCGCCGGGTCGGGGGTCATCGCGCTCAGCGTGGTCAAGGAGGCCGCCGCCGCCGGCGTCGAGGTATCTGCGGTGGCCGTCGAGCTCAGCCCGGCCGCGGTCGTGTGGACCCGGCGCAACGTCGAACGGCTCGGCGCGGGCCGGGTCGAGGTCCGCGAGCAGGGTGTAGCACAGTGCTGCACGGACCTCGACGGACGGGTCGACGTGGTCACCGCCAATCCGCCGTACATCCCCGACGGGGCGGTGCCGCGCGACCCGGAGGTCCGCGATCACGACCCCGCGGTCGCGCTGTTCGGCGGTGCCGACGGTCTCGATGTGGTGCGCCAGGTCGCACGTACCGCCGCCAGGCTCTGCCGTGCCGACGGCAGCGTGGTCATCGAGCACGGCGAGTACCAGGGCCCCGCGGTCGCCGGCATCCTGCAAGACGCTGGATTCCGCGACCCGGTCACGCACCGCGACCTCACGAGGCGCCCCCGCACGACTGTGGCAGTGCAAGACTGCTGATGTGACGCGTCAGCTCTTCGACTGCGCCGTGCCCGCTGAGCGCGCTCGCGGCCTCGCCGATGCCGCGGCCGCCCTGGGCGACGGGCTGCTGGTGGTCGTCCCCACCGACACCGTCTATGGCATCTCCGCCGACGCCTTCAACGCCGGTGCCGTGGCCGACCTGCTGGCGTCCAAGGGCCGCGGTCGCGCGGCGCCGCCCCCGGTGCTCATCGGCGCCCTGGAAGCGCTCGACGGCCTGGCCACCGATATCAGCGATCACGCCAGGACCCTCGCCGAGGCGTTCTGGCCGGGCGGCCTGACCCTCGTCTGCCGGTCGCAACCAACCCTGTCCTGGGACCTGGGCGATACCAGTGGAACGGTAGCGCTGCGGATGCCGCTGCACCCGGTCGCGCTCGAACTGCTGGCCGTGACCGGCCCGCTCGCCACGTCCAGCGCCAACATCACCGGCTCGCCCGCCGCGCTCGGCGTCGCCGAGGCGGTCGACCAGCTCGGGGACTCGGTCGCCATCTATCTCGACGGCGGCCCGTGCCTGGATCAGGCGGCTTCCACCATAGTCGAGACCACGGGGCCGGTGCTGCGCGTGCTGCGCGACGGCGCGGTAGGGCGTGCAGATCTGTTCGCGGTCATCGGCGAGGACGCATGGGAACGCGAGGCCGTGGCCGCGGAGCCCGGTCCGTGACCGCCTACCTGCTGGTGATGGTCGTCGCCGGTGTCATCACCTACCTGCTGACCGGCCCGATCCGCGGCCTGGCGATCCGATGGGGCGTCGTCGCGGCGATCCGCGAGCGCGACATGCACGTGGTCCCGATCCCACGCCTCGGCGGGATCGCGATCTTCCTCGGTTTCGCCGGCGCCCTGGGCCTGGCGTCGGTGATCCCCTTCACGGCCGGAACGTTCGGCGCGGGCACCACCGGACCGCTCGGCATCCTGCTCGGGGCCTTCGTTATCTGCGTCGTCGGGGTCATCGACGACGTGTGGGGACTGGACCCGTGGACCAAGCTGGCGGGCCAGATGCTCGCGGGCGTCGCCATGGCGATCCTCGGTGTCCGGCTGCTGGCGCTGCCCATCAACGGCGGCCAGCTGGCACTGTCCGGATCGTCCCTCGTCCTGCTCACCGTCATCGTGGTGGTGATCGCCGCCAACGCCGTCAACTTCGTCGACGGCCTGGACGGGCTGGCCGCCGGCATCGTCGCCATCGCGGGGACGGCCTTCTTCGCCTACTCCTACGTGGTGTCCAGGGAGGCCAACCCGTTGGACTACTCCAGCACCGCCACGCTGGTGACGGCCGCCACGGTCGGTGCCTGCCTGGGCTTCCTGCCACACAACCTGCATCCCGCCCGGATCTTCATGGGGGACTCGGGTGCCCTCATGCTCGGCCTGTTGCTGGCCGCTTCGACGATCACGGTGACTGGGGACACCGACCCGGTCGTGCTGGAGGAATTGGGCAGGACCCCGGCCTTCGTGCCCGTGCTGCTGCCGATCGCAGCCCTGCTGATCCCGGTGGCCGACGTCGTGCTGGCGGTGGTGCGCCGCACCCTGGCCGGCAAGTCGCCCTTCAGCCCTGACAGAAAGCACCTGCACCACCGCATGCTGGCGCTGGGTCATTCTCACCGCTGGGCGGTCGCCCTGCTGCACTGCTGGGCCGCGGTACTGGCATTCAGTGTGGTCGCCACCGTCTGGTGGCCGTGGAACCAGGTGCTGACGCTGGCCGCGCCCATAGCGGGCGCGCTGGTCGTGGTGACCGTGGTGCCCACCATCGTGGGCAACGCTCGCCAGGCCGATCGGCGCCGTCGCTCGACCACGGACAACGGGACGGACACCCCGTTGCCTGCTGAACCCGACCATCTCGCCCACGTGGGAGCCGAACGATGACTGACCCTGTTGTCCCGCTGTTGCGGCCCGAGTTGCCCGAGTTGCCCGAGGGGGTCAGGGTGCTGCGACGAGCACTGCGCCGGGCGGTGTGGGTCGCCGCCGCAGTGACGGCGGCTGGCACCATCCTGTTGGCCACTATCGCCGGGCTGGTCACCGGCTGGTCCGGCGTGTGGGGTGCGCTCATGGGGGCCGGTCTGGCCTTCGCCTTCCTGGCGACCACGGCGCTCACGGCGTCGCTGACCGCCGGTCGCGATGCGATGGTCGCTGGTGCGGCGCTCATGGGGTCGTGGCTGCTCAAGGTCATCCTCACGCTGGTGGTCGTCGGGCTGCTGCGCGATCTGGACTTCTTCAGTCGCCCGGCCCTGCTGCTCGGCGTGCTGATCGGGCTCGTCGTCACGCTGTGGGCGGAGTACCGGTACGTCAGTCGCGCCAGCATTCCGTACGTCGAACCGCGCTGAGGGTCCACTCACCCCTAGGTCGGCCGGGGGATCGTTGTGTTGCTAGGGTTGGCTTACCGCGGTTTACGCGACCTGATGGGTCGTGCAGCTGCCCTCGCCGACCAGACTGATCGCCGGACCGACACCGGCCCGACACTGAGGAGTCGACGCTGAGCGCGTTCGTGGCGTTGTGGCCGCTGGCGGGGGCCGAGCCCGAGGGCGGGTTCTCCCCGCCGACCATCGCGGAATTCTTCCCCCCCGCGGTGCTGTTCGTCGGCACCCCGTTCGAGCTGAACCGCATCATGCTCATCCGGCTGCTGGTAATGACGGTCCTCGTGGTGATCTTTGCCGTCTATGTCCGGCGCTCCCGTCTGGTGCCTGACCGCGGTACCGGCACGATCGAGATGGCGTTGGATCTCGTGCGCACCCAGATGGCCGAGCTGATCCTCGGCGAGCGCGACGGTCGGAAGTACCTGCCGCTGCTGGCGACCATCTTCTTCGTGGTCTTTGCGCTCAACATCACTGGCGTGATCCCGCTACTGAACATCGCCGGAACCTCCGTGATCGGCATGCCCCTAGTCCTGGCGACCATCGTCTACGTCACGTTCATCGTCGTGGGCATCCGGGCCAACGGCGCGCTGGGGTACTTTCGCAGCACCCTGGCCCCGCCCGGCATCCCCGCGGCCATCTACATCCTGTACACGCCCATCGAGGCGCTGTCGGTGTTCGTGCTGCGCCCCGCGACGCTGACCATCCGGTTGTTCGCCAACATGTTCGCCGGGCACTTCCTGCTGGTGCTGTCCTTCTCAGCCACCAACTACCTGTTCTTCGAGGCCGGTGCGCCGCTGGCTGGGTTCGGCGTCCTCACCCTGGCCCTTGGATTCGCTTTCACCCTGTTCGAGATTCTCGTGGCGTTGTTACAGGCGTACATCTTCACGCTGTTGACTGCCGTTTACATCAACTCGAGCCTGCACGTAGAGCACTGACCCGTCCAGCCCGACCCCTGACCCAGCGCTACCTCAAGAAAGGACCCGCAGTGGACACCCAGAACCTGGCCGGCCTGACCGGCAACATCGCCACGGTCGGCTACGGCCTAGCCACCCTCGGCCCCGGCATCGGCATCGGCATCCTCGTCGGCAAGACGGTCGAGGCGCAGGCCCGCCAGCCCGAGATGGCCAGCCGGCTGCAGACCACGATGATTCTCGGCATCGCCTTCACCGAGGCGCTCGCCCTCATCGGCTTCGCGGCCGGCTTCGTCTTCACGTGATGCTGAGCTCGGTCGTCCTCGCCGCCGACGAGCAGGACCCCCTGCTCCCGCCGGTCTACGACATCGTCTGGTCCGCCGTCGTCTTCGCGGTCATCTTCATCCTGTTCTGGCGCTACGTACTACCCACGTACCTCAGAACCCTCGACGCCCGTACCGCCGCCATCGAGGGCGGGATCCAGCGGGCCGAAAAAGCCCAGGCAGAGGCGGCCGAGTTGCGTCAGCAGTACGAGGCCCAGCTCGCCGCGGCACGTGAGGAGGCGGGCCGCACCCGCGAGCACGCCCGCGCGGAGGGCGCGGCCATCATCGCGTCGATGCGCGCCGACGCCCAGACCGAGGCCGCCCGGATCATGGAGACGGCGCAGCGCCAGATCGCGGCCGAGCGGCAGCAGGCGATGACCCAGCTGCGGCGTGAGGTGGGACGGTTGTCCATCACGCTGGCCGAGCGGATCGTCGGCGAGGCGATGACGGATGACCAGCGCCAGCAGCGGGTCGTCGACCGGTTCCTGGCCGACCTCGAGTCCGATGGCGGCGCGACCGGTGACGCGACGCGTACGTCGGAACCGGCCGGTACGACGCGATGATGCAGGGTGTCAGCCGCGGCTCCTTCGCGGCGGCCGAGGACCGGCTGGAGGCACTGCTCGACAGCCTGCCCGGCGCCGCCGACCGGATCAGCCTCGCCGAGGACCTGTTCGGTGTCGTCGGTCTGCTCGACAGCTCCCCGGCACTGCGGCGCGCCCTGACCGATCCGTCCCGTGACGGTGCCGACAAGGCCGCGCTCGTCACCCGGCTGCTGGAGCACAGTGTCGGTCGGGACACGACGGCCCTCGTGGCCGGCGTGGTTCGCGACCGCTGGTCACGGTCCGGTGACATCACCGACGGCCTGGAGTCGCTTGGCATCACGGCGGTCCTGGCGGCGGCGGAGGCGGGTGCTCGCCTGGACACGGTCGAGGAGGAGGTGTTCCGCTTCGAGCGCATCGTCGCGGGCGACGCCGGCCTGCGGCGAGCGCTGACCGAGACCCGTTCGCCGGTCAGCGCCCGGGCTGCGTTGATCGAGCGCCTGCTCGAACCGCGATCCGAACCGGAGACCCAGGTCCTGGTGCGCCATATCGCCACCCAGGCACGGGGCCGTCCGCCCGAGGCGCTCTTCGAGCTGGTGCTGCAGGCCGCCGCTCGCCGGCGTGAACGGCTGGTCGCCCATGTCACGAGCGCGGCGATGCTGACGCAGGCGCAGCGCGACCGGTTGACCGCCATTCTCAGCGAGCGCTGCGGGCAGGAGATCCGGCTGGCCGTCGACCTGGACCCGGCCGTCGTCGGCGGTGTCCGCGTCCGGATCGGTGACGACGTCTACGACGGCACGCTGGCCCGCCGGATCAGTGAGGCCGCGGAGCGGATCACCCGGTGAGCGTTCCGCCCGCACATACCACCAGCACGACCATGGACACCCGCGTCACCTTTTGCCGCACCCCGAGCCACAGGAGCTTCACGTGACCGAGTTGACGATCCGCCCGGACGAGATCCGCGACGCCCTCGACGCCTTCGTCCGCGACTGGAACCCCAGCGACACCACCGCCGAGGAGGTCGGTCACGTCGTGGACGCCGGTGACGGGATCGCCCATGTCTCGGGCCTGCCCGGGGTGATGGCGAACGAGCTGCTGCGGTTCAACGACGAAGCCGGCACGCTGGGAATCGCACAGAACCTCGACGTTCGCGACATCGGCGTCGTCGTGCTCGGCCCCTACGGCCACATCGCGGAGGGCCTGGAGGTCCGCCGCACCGGCGAGGTGCTGAGCATCCCCGTCGGTGACGGTTATCTGGGCCGGGTCGTCGACCCGCTCGGCAACCCGATCGACGGTCTCGGGCCGATCGAGGCCGAGACCCGCCGGGCACTGGAGATCCAGGCGGCGTCGGTGATGAGCCGGGCCGAGGTCCGCGAGCCGATGCAGACCGGCATCAAGGCGATCGACGCGATGACGCCGATCGGCCGCGGCCAGCGCCAGCTGATCATCGGCGACCGGCAGACGGGCAAGACCGCCGTCGCCGTCGACACCATCATCAACCAGCGTGACAACTGGGCCTCGGGTGACCCCAAGCGCCAGGTCCGCTGCATCTATGTCGCGATCGGACAGAAGGGTTCGACGATCTCCGGCGTCCGTGCCGCGCTGGCCGACGCAGGTGCACTGGAGTACACGACGATCGTCGCGGCGCCCGCCAACGACGCAGCCGGCTTCAAGTACCTGGCGCCCTACACCGGCTCGGCCATCGGGCAGCACTGGATGTACCAGGGCTTCCACAACCTCATCGTCTTCGACGACCTGTCGAAGCAGGCCGAGGCCTACCGCGCGGTCTCGCTGCTGCTGCGCCGCCCGCCGGGCCGCGAGGCCTACCCCGGCGATGTCTTCTACCTCCACTCGCGGCTGCTGGAGCGCTGCGCCAAGCTCTCCGACGAGCTGGGCGGCGGGTCACTCACCGGCCTGCCGATCATCGAGACGAAGGCCAACGACGTCTCGGCGTTCATCCCGACCAACGTCATCTCGATCACAGACGGCCAGTGCTTCCTGGAGTCGGACCTGTTCAACGCGAACGTCCGCCCGGCCATCAACGTCGGTATCTCCGTCTCCCGCGTCGGCGGCGCTGCCCAGACCAAGGCCATGAAGTCGGTCGCCGGGACACTGCGCACCGACCTCGCGCAGTTCCGGGCCCTGGAGGCGTTCGCCATGTTCGCCTCCGACCTCGACGCCGCCTCGCGGGCGCAGCTGAACCGGGGCGCGAGGCTGGTGGAGCTGCTCAAGCAGGGCCAGTACTCGCCGTTCCCGGTCGAGGACCAGGTCGTCTCGGTCTGGGCGGGCACCAACGGCGTGCTCGACGACTTGGAGGTCGAGGACGTCCGGCGCTTCGAGTCCGAACTGCTCGACCACCTGCGCCGCAACACCGACGTGCTGAATACCATCCGCGAGACCAAGGCGCTGGGCGAGGACACGACGGCTGAGCTCAAGCGGGTCGTGGCGGAGTTCAAGACCGGCTTCCTCGCCGGTGACGACAAGGGCATCAACACCCCGGGGCACGATGATGACGCAGCGGCCATCGAGGACGAGGACGTGACGCAGGAGCAGATCGTCCGGCGTCGCTGAGCCGTCAGGCCGACCACCCTGTCGCACCGAGCACCCAGACGAAGGAGAGCACCCGATGGCCGGGCAGTTGCGCGTGTACCGCTCGCGGATGCGGTCGGTACAGGCGACCAAGCAGATCACGCGGGCGATGGAACTCATCGCTGCCTCGCGGATCATCAAGGCGCAGCAGCGAAGTCGCGCCGCAGCGCCCTACGCGCGTGCCATCACCCGTGCCGTCAGCGCTCTCTACGCCTTCTCCGACACCGATCATCCGCTGACGACCGAGCGGCCGGAGGTGCGGCGCTCGGCGGTGCTCATCGTCACGTCCGATCGCGGTCTGGCGGGTGGCTACTCCTCGTCGGTGCTCCGAGAGTCAGAGCGGGTGATCACCGCGCTGCGCGAGGACGGCAAGGAGGTCGCGACCTACCTGTCCGGCCGAAAGGCCATCGCGTTCTACACGTTTCGCAACCGGCCGTTCGAGCAGTCGTGGTCCGGCAACTCCGACGAGCCGGCCTTCGAGACCGCGCAGGAGATCGGCCGCACCCTGGTCGACTCGTTCCTGGCCGGTGGCGACGCCGGGGGAGTGGACGAGATCATCATCGTCTTCTCGCGGTTCGTCAACATGGTCACCCAGGCGCCAGAGGTCATCCGGTTGCTGCCGGTCGAGGTCGTCGACGATGTCGCGGAGGCTGGCGGGACCGAAGGCACCGACGCGAATCAGGGCCCGCTGTCGCTGTACGACTTCGAGCCAGGCGTGGACGCCGTGCTCGACGAGCTGATGCCGCAGTACATCCAGAGCCGGGTCTACGCCTGCCTGCTCTCGGCTGCCGCCAGTGAGCTGGCCAGCCGGCAGCGGGCAATGAAATCCGCGACGGACAACGCCGAGGAACTCATCCGCGGCCTGCGTCGGCAGGCGAACGCCGCCCGCCAGGGCGAGATCACCCAAGAGATCAGCGAGATCGTCGGCGGTGCCGACGCGCTCGCAGCCAGCACCAGCTCCGACTGACGAAGGGACACCCCATGACCGCCACCGCCGTGGAGGGCACGACCACCGACGAGGCCGCCGCCACTGGCCGCGTCGCCCGGGTGATCGGCCCGGTCGTCGACATCGAGTTTCCCGCCGATGCGATGCCCTCCATCTACCAGGCGCTGACCACTGAGGTCACGCTTGGCGACGTCACTCGCAAGCTCACCTTCGAGGTCGCGCAGCACATCGGGGACAACCTGATCAGGGCGATCTCCATGCAGGCCACCGACGGTCTGGTCCGGGGCGCGCCGGTGTTCGACACCGGTGGCCCCATCACCGTGCCGGTGGGCGACATCACCAAGGGCCACGTCTTCAACGTCATCGGTGAGCCGCTGAATCTCCAGCCGGGCGAGGTCTTCGAGCCCGAGCAGCGCTGGGCGATCCACCGCGCCGCGCCGGCGTTCGACCAGCTGGAAGCCAAGACCCAGATGTTCGAGACGGGCATCAAGGTCATCGATCTGTTGACCCCGTACGTTCTCGGCGGCAAGATCGGCCTGTTCGGCGGCGCCGGGGTCGGTAAGACGGTGCTGATCCAGGAGATGATCCAACGCGTCGCCCAGGACCACGGCGGTGTGTCCGTCTTCGCCGGCGTCGGCGAGCGCACCCGCGAGGGTTCAGACCTCATCGTCGAGATGGGGGAGGCGGGCGTCTTCGACAAGACCGCCCTGGTCTTCGGCCAGATGGACGAGCCGCCCGGCACCCGGCTGCGGGTGGCGCTGGCAGCCCTGACCATGGCCGAGTACTTCCGCGACGTCCAGAACCAGGACGTGCTGCTGTTCATCGACAACATCTTCCGCTTCACCCAGGCCGGGTCGGAGGTGTCGACCCTGCTCGGCCGCATGCCCAGTGCCGTCGGCTACCAGCCAACCCTGGCCGACGAGATGGGAGTCCTGCAGGAGCGGATCACCTCGACCCGTGGTAACTCGATCACGTCCATGCAGGCGATCTACGTGCCCGCCGACGACTACACCGACCCGGCGCCGGCCACGACGTTCGCGCACCTCGATGCGACCACCGAGCTGTCGCGCTCGATCGCCTCGCGGGGGCTGTACCCGGCCGTGGACCCGCTGACATCCACCTCGAGAATCCTGGACCCCCGCTACATCGGCGAGGACCACTACCGCACCGCGACCCGGGTCAAGCAGATCCTGCAGCGGAACAAGGAACTGCAGGACATCATCGCGATCCTCGGTGTCGACGAGCTGTCCGAGGAGGACAAGGTCGTCGTAGCGCGAGCCCGCCGTATCCAGCAGTTCCTGTCACAGAACACCTACATGGCCGAGAAGTTCACCGGGAAGGTCGGGTCGACGGTCCCGCTGGCCGACACCGTCGAGGGGTTCGCCAAGATCGCCGACGGCGAGCTGGATCACGTGCCGGAGCAGGCGTTCTACAACGTCGGCGGGCTCGACGACGTCATGCAGGCCTACGACCGGATCAAGTCCGAGACGGGGTCCTGATGCCGCTGCAGGTCGAGTTGGTGGCGGCCGATCGCCGGGTGTGGTCGGGGGATGCCACCATGGTCACCGCCCGCACCCTCGAGGGGTCCATCGGCATTCTCACCGGGCACTCCCCACTGCTGGCACTGCTGGCGGACGGCCCCGTGTCGATCGCGGCCGCTTCGGGCAGCACCGTTGTCGCCGATGTGGATTCGGGGTTCCTGTCGGTGGACCACGATCTGGTCACGCTGGTCGCTCAGCACGTCACGGTGACGGCGGGCGCCGAGAGTTTCTGAGGGGGCGGGGCCGGCGGCACCGCTGGTGCTCAGACCGCCTCGTCGACCTCCGGCGGGCGGCTCTGCCGACCACCTCCCGGCGCCCAGAGCACGTCGCCGGTCTCGGCGTTGGCGACCCTGGCCAGCACGAACAGCAGGTCCGAGAGGCGATTGAGGTACCGGGCGGTCAGCGGGTTCACCCCGCCGGGCCCGTCCGTCGGCGCCTGCTCGTCGGTGCCGTACTGCTCGATCGCCGCCCAGGTGGACCGCTCGGCCCGCCGAGTGATGGTCCGTGCGGTGTGCAGCCGCGCGGATGCCACCGTCCCGCCGGGCAGGATGAATGATCGCAGCGTGGGCAGGTCGGCGTTGTAGAAGTCGATGGCACCCTCGACGTCGATCACGTAGGCCTCGGTCACCCGCAGCGGCGGGTACTCGGGGTCGGGCCGCAAGGGCGTGCACAGGTCCGCACCCACGTCGAACAGGTCGTTCTGGATCCGCACCAGCAGCGCGGCCACCTGGTCGCGCAGCTCCTCCCGGGGGCGACCGGCGATCGCCTCACCGATCGCGCAGTTGGCCTCGTCCACGTCCGCGAAGGCGAAGAGCCGCGGATCGTTCTTCGAAGTGCGGGAGGAGTCACCGAGGGACGTGCTGCCGTCGTCCCCGGTCTTGGTGTAAATGCGCGACAGGACGACCATGGCGGCAAGCGTAAGCGGGCCCGGCCGGAAGGATCACCCGGCCGGGCCTTTGGTGTCGCTCGACTTGCCGTTGCGCTGCGGTCAGCTGACGAGAACCTTCTGGTCGAGGGCCTCGACGGCGGGGGTCGGCGGCACCTCCTCGCGCAGCCCGTATCGCTGCCACCAGCGGGCCAGCGGTCCCGGCGCCCACCAGTTGGCGCGGCCCAGGAGCCGCATCGTCGCCGGTACCAGCAGGCCCCGGATGATGGTCGCGTCCAGCAGCAGGGCGAAGGCGAGTCCCAGCCCGATCATCTGGATGAACGTCACGTCGCCCAGCATGAACCCACCGACCACCAGGCCGAGCAGCAACGCCGCGGCGGTGACGATGCCTCCGGTTCGCTGCAGACCGCGCCTCACCGCCTGCTCGTTGTCACCTGTCGCGTCCCACTCCTCCCGGATCCGCGATAGGAGGAACACTTCGTAGTCCATGCTCAGGCCGAAGGCGATGGCCACGATGATGATGAGCTGACTGGTCTCCAGGAACCCGGTCTCGGTGAAGTTCAGCAACCCGGACAGGTTGCCGTCGCCGAAAGCCCAGACCAGGACGCCGAACGTGGCGGCGATGGTCACGATGTTGAGCATCGCGGCCTTGATCGGCAGCAGGATCGACCCGAACGCCCAGAACAACAGCAGCAACTCGGCCACGATGACGAACGCCACCGCCCAGGGGAGCCGCTGCTCGATGATGTCCAGCCGGTCGACGAACAGGGCGCTCTCACCGGTCACGAGGACCTCGCCGCCCTCGATCGTCAGGTCCCGGATGTCGGCGACCAACTGCCGAGAGTCGCCCGAATAGGGGTCGGCGTCCGGTAGCGGGACCGACAGCGAGACAGCTGGTTCGCTGCGCGCTTCCTCACGGGCCTCGGTACCGGCGAGGTCCGCCAGCTGCCCGGTCAGCGTGGTCACAGCCGCGTCGCTCAGCGCGCGGCCGTCGTCGGCGCGGGCGATGACCGAGATGGTGTTCCCGGCGATGGCGGGCAGCTCGGCCTGAATCAGCTCGGCCGCCTGCCGGCTTTCCGCGCGTTCCGGCAGGACACGGGTGTCGACGCCCCCAAGCTTCAGCCCGCTGACGGGGGAGATGAGGATGCCCAGCAGGGCCAGCACACCGACGATGACGATGACCGGACGACGCATGACAGCGCTTGCCAACCGGGCCCAGGCATCGGACTCCATGCTCTGCCCGGCCCGCATGCCGCGCCGGAACGGCACGTGCCACCGGTCGATGCCCCGACCCAGCAGGCTCAGCAGTGCCGGCAGCACGGTCAGCGCCGCGAGCATCGCGAGCACCACGGCACTGATCGAGCCGATGCCCAGAGAGCGGACGAACATGAAGGGGAAGAACAGCATGGCCGCCAGGGACAGCGCCACGGTGAGCCCGGAGACCAGCACGGTCCGGCCGGCAGTGGCCATGGTGGCGATCAGTGCGTCGCCCGGGTCGCGTCCCGGGGTCAGCTCCTCGCGGAACCGGGCCACAACGAACAGGCCGTAGTCGATGGCGAGGCCGAGGCCGAGGGCGGTCACCACGTTCACGCTGAAGATGCTGATGTCGGTGAGCTCGCCGATGAGGGACAGCACGCCGAAGCTGCCGACGATGGCGATGCCGCCGATCGCCAGGGGGAGTGAGCCCGCCACCACGCCACCAAGGAAGATCACCAGCAGCACGACCACGATCGGCACCATCACCCCCTCGGCCAGTAAGAGGTCGGCGCTCACCTGAGCGCCAATGTCGACGTTGGCGGGGGCAGCGCCCCCCCGCAGGGTCTGCACCGGCGACGGTGCGATCAGGGCGTCGGCCACTTCCTCGGAGTAGGCGACCGAGCGCGCGTAGTCGTCCTCGCCCGCGATGCGCACGAGTGCAACCACGGTGGTGCCGTCCGCGGACACCAGCCCTGTCGCGACGGGCTCCGGTGCGGCGAGCGGGTTGACGACTTCCTCGATGGCGTCACCGTGGGTGGCCTGTGCAGCGTCCAGGGTAGTTGTGACGGCGCTGACGAAGCCCGGGTCGGCGACGGTAGCGCCGGGAGAGGTGTACGTGACGAGGACGTCGTAGTCCGTGCGGCCGAATGCCTCGGTGTCGGCCACCAGGGCTCGGGAGGACTCCGACCGGGGGTCGTCGAAGCCGCCGTCGACGGCCTTGCCGAACAGGCCGCCGTTGAGGCCGAACGCGCTGAACGCCATCAGGCCGAGGAACACCAACGAGCTGACGAGGACCGCGATGCGACGTCTATGGATGAGGTGGGCGAGTCTGGTCAACATGCGAAGCCTCCGTGTGAGTCGTTCACTGTGTGAACGCTGTTCTCTTTCGACGAGGTGAACTATGCTGACTGACGTGAACGGTGTCAACAGTGATGAGCAGGTCTCTCTTGAGCCGGGGGTTCTCCCCCGTAGGGAGCGGGTGCGGGCTGCAACTGAGGCCGAGATCCTGGATACGGCTCGACAGTTGCTGGCCGACGGTGGGCCGTCCGCGGTCACCCTGCGGGAGGTCGGGCGGCGGATGGGCATCACCGCTTCGGCGCTGTACCGGTACTTCGACGGCCGAGCGGCACTGCTCGACGCGCTGATCGCCTCGTTCTTCGTCGAGTTGACGGCCGCGGTCAGCGCACCGGGGGTGCGATCCGTCCCAGACACCGCCATGGCCGGCAACAAGCGGATCCTGCATGACCTGATGGCCGCCAGCCATGCCTTCCGCAACTGGTCCTTGGCGCACCCGGCCGAGTTCGGCCTGATGTTCGGCCCGGCCGACCCAGAGTGGACCAACGACGACTGCATCCTGACCGCGAAGGCCGGCGAGGGTTTCGCCGGAGTCTTCGCGGGGATGTTTGCTCGCGGCGTCGACGTGTCGAAGGCGCACGACGGCATGCTGTTCGGGGGCTTGCCGCCGGCGCTGGCGGAGTTGTTCTCGCGGGCGTGGGTGCGGCTGCTGGGCACGGTCTCCGTCGAGGTCTTCCAGCAGACCGCCTTCCTGTCCGCCGACCCCGATCGCATCTTCGAGCTGGAGATGTCCATGTGCGGCGACCTCATCAGTCGCGAGCTGCAGGACCTGCAGGGCGGCCGGTCAACAGGCCTGGTACGGGCGTCACACTGAGCCCATGCCGAGCTGGGCCAACTACTCCTACGCCTTCGGGCCGCTGGTCGGCCTGATCGGTCTGGGCATCATCGTGGTGCTGATGCGCTGGACGTTCAGTCGCGGTCGTTCGCTGGTCGAGCGGCGGTCGCCGGCCGGCCCACCGTCGGACTACGGTCTGCTGGAGACCGTGGCCAGCCCGCCCACCTTCATCCAGGCCGAGATGCTGCGGCAGCGGCTGGTGGAGCACAACATCAGGGCGACGCTCGCACCGACCACCCAGGGGCCCCGCGTCATGGTCTTCCCGGCCGACGCCGCCATTGCCCGCGCGGTGCTCCGCAGCGGTGATCCAGCATCCGGGTAGGTCAGAAGAGGCGGTCGGAGGGATCGTCGCGGCCGCAGAGTCCCACGTAGTCCACCACCACGCAGCCGATGCCGCGGTCACCGGCCAGCGTTCTCGCCTGGGGCTTGATCTCCTGGGCGGCCAGCACGCCGCGCACTGGTGCCAGCAGCGGGTCTCGGTTGAGCAGGTGCAGGTACCGCGTCAGCTGTTCCACGCCGTCGATGTCCCCCCGCCGCTTGACCTCGACCGCGACATGGCCACCCGCGGTATCGCGGAACAGGATGTCCACCGGCCCGATCGCGGTCGGATGCTCCCGGCGCACCAGGTCCAGTCCGCCGCCCACGGCGGACGGGTGCTCGGCGAGCAGCCGCTGCAGGTGGGCCTCGACGCCGTCCTTGACCAGCCCGGGGTCGACCCCGAGGTCGATACTGACGTCACTGTCGATCTCGTAGATCCTGATCTCCAGGACGTCGTCGGTCTTGCCGGCCGTGACCGTCCAGCGCTCGACGGCACCATCGGCCGCCGGCGCCCGAAGAGGTGTCACCACGAGCTTGCAGGGCGAGCTGAGCCAGTTCAGCGGCTTGTACGAGCCGCCTTCGGAGTGAACCAGAACCGAGCCGTCCGCCTTGATCATGAGGAGCCGGCGAGCCTCGGCCAGTCTGGCGTCCAGGCGTCCGGTGTAGACGACGGAGCACCTGGCCACGACGATGCGCACGGCCTGCGAGCCTAGCGCGCGGCAGGCCGGGCCCCGAACGGGTCGCACGGGCGGACAGGTGGGCGACACTGGTCCGCATGGGACGTTCCCGGCCTCGCCGTCGCACCGGCACGGGCCGGGCGCCGGCCCCGCGGCTGGCCATCTCGGCCGAGGAGCGTGGTGACATCTCCCGCCTGCTCGCTGTCGGCGAGGTCGCTGAGCAGCATCCGGACGGTGACTGGATAGTGCGACGGATCACCGGGTCGGCGTCGACCAGGCCGTACCGTTGTCCGGGCTGCGACCAGCTGATCCCACCGGCCACCCCACACGTCGTGGCCTGGGCTGCCGACGCCCCGCTGCTCGGCGGGGCGGCCGTCGACAGCCGACGGCACTGGCACACCACCTGCTGGGACCGCCGGTTACGCCGCCGATGACCCCCACCCCCCACCCCCACCCAAC